>Ga0113563_10000740_pt1 | contig 16843 bp, 9 predicted proteins | sample Mud3Dept3metaG_FD_80117 | JGI IMG/M metagenome (GOLD analysis project Ga0113563, IMG submission 80117) | Freshwater wetland microbial communities from Ohio, USA, analyzing the effect of biotic and abiotic controls - Mud 3 Core 4 Depth 3... | ecosystem: Environmental > Aquatic > Freshwater >...
GCGCGCGATCGCGGCCCTGGAACATGAACCCGATCATCACGTCGCCGAAGATCCGCGCGTAGAAGTCGGTGATCACCGCGCGCAGCGCCTCGCCGCCGATCCGGTCGAACAGCTCCGAACTCTTCATGCGCGACGGACCTCGACGGGCTGGCCGGTCAGCGCGCTCGTGCCCGAGAGCTGATCGATCCGATCGGGATCGATGATGTCGTTGACGCTCGCGCCGGCCACGGTCTGCGCGACGCGGAGCTTGACGCCCGGCAGCCCGTGGCCCCAGCCGTGCGGGACGCTGACCACGCCCGGCATCATCGAGTCGGTGATCTCGACGGGGAGCTCGATCGCGCCCTTCCTCGTCGAGACCTTCGCCATCCCGCCGTCGGTGAGCTCGCGCGCGGCCGCGTCGTCGGGGTGGATCAGCAGCGTGCAGCGCGGCGGCCCCTTCACGAGCCGCTCGCTGTTGTGCATCCACGAGTTGTTGCTGCGCAGGTGGCGGCGCCCGATCATGACGAGATCGTTCGTCGCGGGTGCGGCGTACTTCGCGGCGAGGCGCGGCAGGTCCGCGAGGTAGATCGCCGGCGCGAGGTGGACCTTCTTGTCGTCGGTCGCGAGCCGCCTCGGCAGCCGCGGCACGAGCGCTCCGAGATCGATCCCGTGCGGGGTCTTGCGCAGCTTCGCGAGCGACAGCCCACCGCGCCCGTGGCCGTGGGGCCCGGTGCGCAGCGCGAGATCGATGATCACCTCCGGCCCGAGCTGGCCGAGGAGGCCGCGCACGATGCGCGCGCCCGCGCCGAGCTTCGCGGGCAGTCCGAGCCGCGTCCACAGCTCGAGACAGATCTCCCAGTCGTGGCGTGCATCGGCCGCGCGCTCGAAGGTCGGCGGCGAGAACTTCGCGACGTTGCGCACCGCGAACGCGTTGAAGGCCGCGTCGTAGTGGGAGCGCTCGAGCACCGACGTCGGCGGCAGGATCACGTGCGCGAGGCGCGTGGTCTCGTTGATGTACGGATCGATCGAGACCATGAAGTCGAGCGTCGCGAACGCCTTGGCGAGGCGCGGCCCGCCGGGCGCCGACAGCACCGGGTTGCCCGCGCTCGTGATCAGCGCGCGGATCTGGATCTTGTCCTCGCCGTTGCCGGCGGTCTCGATCTCCTCGGCGAGCACGGTCATCGGGAGCTCGCCGCCGAATTCCGGCTTGCCGCTGACCCGGCTCTTCCACCGCGCGAAGCCGCCGTCGAAGCCGAGCATCGCCGCGAGCGGTAGCGGATCGACCGCGGGCGTCGTGAACATCAAGCCGCCCGGCTCGTCGAGGTGCCCGGTCAACGCGTTGACCGCGTAGCACAGCCACGCGGCGAGCCCGCCGAACTCCTGCACGCACACGCCGATCCGGCCGTAGAGCACCGCGCGCGGCGTGGTCGCGAGCGCGGTCGCGAGCTCGCGGATGTCCGCGGCGGCGATCCCCGTGATCGGCGCCGCGCGCTCGGGCGTCCACGCGGCTCCCGCGGTGCGCAGCTCGTCGACGCCGGTCACGCCGAGCCGGCCCAGCTTGACGAGGTTGTCGGCGAACAGCACGTGGATCATCGCGAGCAGCAGAACGGCATCGGTGCCGGGTCGGATGAACAGGTGGCGATCGGCCTTGTCCGCGGTCTCGGTGCGCCGCGGATCGAGGACGATGACGCGGCCCCCGCGATCGCGGATCGCCTTGAGCCGCCCCTTCACGTCGGGCGCGGTCATGATGCTGCCGTTCGAGGCGAGCGGGTTCGCGCCGAGGCAGATGAACAGGTCCGAGCGATCGATGTCGGGGACCGGCATCAGCAGCTGGTTGCCGAACATCGTCAGCGCCGCGAGCATGTGCGGCAGCTGATCGAGCGACGTCGCCGAGTACGCGTTCTTCGTGCCGAGCGTGCGCATCAGGAGCTGGCCGTACGTGAGGAGGCCGAGGTTGTGTGCGCTCGGGTTGCCCTGATAGACGGCGATCGAGTCCTTGCCGTAGGTGTCGCGGATTCCCTTGAGGCGCTTGCCGACGTACTCGAACGCCTCGTCCCAGCCGAGCTCCTTCCATCCGTCGCCGTCGCGCATCACCGGCCGCGTCAACCGGTCCGGATCGTGATGGAGGTCGGCGAGCGCCGTGCCCTTCGGGCAGATGTAGCCCTTGCTGAACGGGTCGGCATCGTCGCCGCGCACCGCGAGCACGCGGTCGCCTTCGATCTCGATCGCGACGCCGCAGGTCGCCTCGCAGAGCGGACAGCTACGGTACACTGTCGTGGGCATGGCGACGTCGCAGTCGACCTTAGCAGGGAATGGGTCGGGGCAACCGATGACCACGGAGCAGCTGCTCGCGCTCCATCCGTACCCGGAGCAGCACGCGGCGCAGAAGCGGATCGAGCGGCTGTGGATCTTCGAGCTGCCGTGCACGCCCGAGGCGCTGTGGCCGCACATCGCCGACACCTCGCGGATGAATCGCGCGCTCGGCACGGCGGAGATGACGTTCGAGGAGCGCGATGGCAAGCGCTGGGGCTTCGCCAGGCCCGGTGGCGTTCGCCACGAGTGGTGGGAGGTCCCGTGGAACTGGGTCACCAACCAGTGGCTGACGTGTACGCGGATCTACACGCGCGGCTTCATGACGGTGATGCACGCGATCCATCACCTCGAGCCGACCGCGACCGGGACGCGTGTCTACCTCTACTTCGGCGCCGTACCGCGCGGGCTGTTCGGCTCGCTCGCGCTCAAGCTCGGCCTTCCCGGGCTCGAGAGCGCCTACCGGCGCGTGCTCCCCGCCCTCGCCGCGCAGCTCGACCAGCTGCGCCCCGCGGTCTTGCTGCTGCCGCCGCCCACGCTCGCCGAGGATGCCGAGCAGCGCTTGCGCTCGCAGCGCGAGGCACTCGCGAAGGAAGGGCTCCCGAAGGCCGCGGTCGACGCGCTGATCGACTGGATCCGCACGGGTGATGATCAGGACCTCCACCGCATCCAGATCCGCGAGCGCGCGCGCGTGTGGAAGATCCCCGAGGATGATCTGCTCCGGGTCGCACTGCACGCGACGCGCGCCGGTCTGCTGGCGATGTCGTGGGACACCGTGTGCCCCCACTGTCGCGGCGTGCGCGACGAAAACGCGTCGCTGCACGAGCTGCAGGCGCACGCGCACTGCGCCGCGTGCCAGGTCGATTTCACGACGGACACCCCGGAGACCGTCGAGGTCACCTTCCGGGTGCACTCGTCGATCCGCAACATCCCCGAGGTCCTCTATTGCAGCGCCGAGCCCACGCGCAAGGATCACATCCGGGTTCAGTGGACGCTCGCCCCGGGCACCACCGCGACCGTCGATCCGCACCTCAAGCCCGGCCGCTACTCGATCTTCCGCCAGCACCGGGGCGCCTGGTACCTCGACGTCGAAGACGGCGGCTCGTCGTCGGTGAAGTGGGAGCCCCACCCCGAGGGCACCGTCATCACCGCGACCCCCGCGGCGTCGATCGAGCTCACGAACGAGACCAAGGAGCCTGCGGAGTTCACGATCGAGGAGGCGAAGTGGAGCGACCACGCGCTCCGCGCCGGCAAGCTCCTCAGCTTCCAGGAGTTCCGCGATCTGTTCAGCGAGGACTACATCGGCGCCGACGTCCGCCTCGGGGTCGGCGAACAGACGCTCCTGTTCACCGACGTCGTCGGCTCGACCGCCTTCTACGCCGAAAAGGGTGATCCGGCGGCCTTCATCGAGATCAAGAAGCACTTCGACGAGGTGTTCGCGATCGTCACCCAGTTCCGCGGCGCGGTCGTCAAGACAATCGGCGATGCGGTGATGGCGACCTTCGTCAATCCCATCGATGCGCTGCGCGCCTCTCACAAGATCCACGACACCTTCCATCCGACGCGCGCCGACACGCCGATCCGCTTGCGGATCTCCCTCAACACCGGCCCTTGCATCGCCGTCCGCCTCAACTCGAACGCCGACTTCTTCGGCGGCACCGTCAACATCGCCGCCAAGCTCCAGGCGCTGGCCGAGGGCTACCAGATCGCGATGAGCGAGGCGACCTACCGCTCGCCCGGCGTCGCGGAGCTCCTCGCCGACGTCAACGCCAAGCTCGAGCAGCTCGAATACACATCCAAGGCCCTCCGCGAGCCCGTGCGCGTCCGACGCTGGACCGTCTACCCCGCCCCGAGCTAGCCCACGACGGAGAGGGCTGGGCTGCGGCGGCCGAGCGAGCTAGGGACGGTTTCAACTTGGCGAGCTAGGGACGGTCCCCAATCGGGGCGCTAGGCCACGACGGAGAGGGCTGGACTGCGGCGGCCGAGCGAGCCGGCGGGGAGCGCTGCTTGGGCCGGCGGGGCAACGAGCATCGGCGGGCCACTCTGCGAGCGCCAGCCATCGAGCTTGCTCGCGTGGTGCGCGTAGGCGATCGGGCAGGTAGCCGCGCACGGCTTGGGCGCATCGAAGGCGCGGCGGATGTCGTCGACGGTGTAGTCGAGGAGCTGCTTGCCCTCGGGGGTCGCGCGCGGCTGGCAGAGCTGGACGACGCCGTTCTCGTCGACGAGGAAGGTCCGGGCGCCCGCGCGGCACTTCCAGTCCATCGTGCGCTTGTCGAGCAGGGTCTTGGTGTAGTCGTCGTCCATGAACGCAGGGAGGCGGCGACCGAGGCCGCGGATCTCGTCGTACGCCGCGCGCGTCGCGGGGTCGGGCTTGACGAGGGCGCCGGTCTCGTCGCGAACGAGCGAGCAGTTGCTGTCGAAGCCAAAGGCGACGACGGTGCGCGCGACCTCGAGCGCCTCGGCAGGCGAGCTCGAGCCGAGGACGGTGTTGATGCGGACGTGGAACCGCGCGTGCTGCGCGAGCAGGCGGAGCTTCGGCATCAGCGGCTTGAGCGACTTCTTGCTGACGTCGTTGGGCTTCGCGTTGTCGATGCTGAGCTGCAGGCCGTAGAGGCCCGCCTCGTTGAGGCCCTCGATGATCTTCTTGGTCAGCAGATAGCCGTTGGTGTTGAGGAACGGCGTCATCCCCTGCTCGCGCACGTAGCGCACGAGCTTGATCGCATCGGGGTGGAGCAGCGACTCGCCGCCGGTCAACACCACGAACACCGAGCGCAGCCGGGCGAGGTGATCGATCCGGGCCTTCAGCGTGTCGAACGGGACCGGCTGGCTGACCTGGTCGTACTCGAAGCAGTAGCCGCAGGAGAGGTTGCAGCGGCGCGTGATCACGACGTGGGTGACCAGCGGCCGATCGCGATCGACCGCGGCCGCCAGGACGTCGAGCATGATCTTCGCGGCGCGGAGCGGGGAGCGCGTGCGCCGGAGCTTCGGATGGGCGGGGATCGCGTCGGTCATGTGGTCCGACCATTGCGATGCACGGGCCATCCGGTATCTGGCTAGAACTACTGATCGCGGGTGTCCGAAACCAGGTTCATTCAACGTCAGGCCCTCGACGGGTACGACGCGCCGGCCGACACCATGGGACTCCGCGCACGCCACGGCAGCGCGATGATCGCGGGCACGATCACGAGGGCTGCGAGCAGGCAGGTGAGCTCGCCGACCAGCGACGCGAGGCCAAAGCCCCGGATCGCGAGGTTGTCGCTGACGAGTAGCGAGCCGTAGCCGATCACGGTCGTCAGCGAGCACACGACGACCGAGCTGCCGGTCGAGCGCAGTGCGACGAGCGGATCGCCGGTCGCCGCGCGGTCCGCGATGTTGATCGCGTAGTCGATGCCGAGGCCGAGCGTGATCGGCAGCGCGACGAAGTCGAGGAAGTTGATCTTGAGACCCGCGAGCGCACACACCGCGATCATCGCGAGGCTGCCCGCGCCGGTCGCGGCGAGCACGGCGACCGATCGACGCGAGCGGCCGACCACGAGCACGACCATCACCACCAGCCCGACGATCGCGATGCCGGTGACCAGCGGACCGTCCGCCTGGATCTGGGTCAGGACGTCCGCGAACATCACGCTCGCTCCGGCGATCGTGACGCGCTCCTCGATCGGCGCCTCGCGCAGCGCACCGGCGAACGCGATCAGATCGCGTCCGTTGCGCTCGTCGAACGTCCCGCCTGGCTTGACCGCGACGATCAGGCCGCGGCGACCATCCCGCTCCGTCAGCTTCGCCGCGATGCCGACCGGCAGCGAATCGATCGTGATCGCGGCGAGATCGTCCGGCGGGCGCAGCGCGAGCAGCTCGTCGCGTTCGGTGCCGTCGAGCACACCCGCGGCCTCGTCGATCTGGGCGCGCAGCTCGGCGAGCACCGCGAGCTTGGCCGCCTGATCCGGAGGCACGACGTCGAGGATCGACTGGATCGGCCCGACGATCGGCGCGCGCGCGGCGGTCGAACGCAGGACCTCGACGACCTGCGGCACCTGGTCGAGGCGATCGACCGCGACGTAGGTGCTGCCCGCGAGGCCCGCGAGCCCGCGCCCGAAGGTCTCGTCCGACAGCGCGAGCCACTGCCGTGCACGGATCGCGTCCGGCGCCTGCGAGCGCAGCTGGGTCAGGTCGTACTCGAATGGATCGTGCGTCGCGTAGTGCCAGGTCACGAGGCCCGCACCGACAGTCAGCGCACCCGCGACCGCACATACCGCGGCGGGCCGCCGGAAGCCGAACATGCGAACGATGACGCTGCCGAACGCCTGTGCCGGCTCGCGGCGACGGCCGCGCGCGAACCGCAGGATCAGCGCCGGCAGCAGGCTGAACGAGCACAGCCAGCACACCAGCATGCCGACCCCGCCGATCCACGCGAAGTCGGCGAACCCGCGGAACTGCGTCGCGCCGAGCGCCGCATACGCGATCGCCGCACCGAGCGAGGCGACCAGCGTCGGCCGTAGCGTGCCGGCGACCGCCACCTCGAGCGCGGGCCGCGGCTCGGCCGTCCGGCGCTCTTCGAGGTAGCGGGCGACGAGCAGGATGCCGTAGTTGACGCCGTTGCCCGCGATGATGGCGCCGAGGAACGCGGTCGCGGCGTTGAGGTGCCCGACGGTGACGGCCGCGAGTCCGATCGCGATCACGGTCGCGGCGACGATGTTCGCGGACAGCAAGAGGAGGATGCGGACGCTGCGCAGGTAGCCGAACAGCACGAGCGCCACGAGCACGAACGTGATCACGCTCGACAGCAGGATCCCGCGGGTCAGCGCACCGTGCTCCGCGACCGTGACCACCGGGCCACCCGCGAACCCGATCGTCGTCCCCGGGTGGGCGAGCTGGATCCTCGTCGCGAGCTGGTCGAGCGAGCCCATCAGCCGCAGATCGCGCGCGACATCGGTCGCGCGGAACGCGGTCCGCAGGATGATCACCTGGGTCCGGCCATCGGCGCTGATGTAGGCGGGCTTCGCGAGCTTCGCCGCGGCCTCGCGCTGCTTCGCGCGCATCTCGTCGAGCGCCGCGGGCGGGGCGGGATCCGGATCGTCGAGGTCAACGAACAGTGGGTTCGCGCGCTGCTTGGCCGCGGCGATGTGGGTCGCGAGCGCATCGCGCGCCGCCTCGAGCTCGGCGAGCGGCGCGAACAGGTGGCGATGCGCGGCGATGAAGTCGCGGACGTCCGCGTCGTCGCTGTCGACCCGCTCCATCAGATCCTTGTCGAGCGTGGCGAGCCCGGCGAGCGCCTGCGTGGCCGCGGTCTCGCGCATCGCCGGGACCGGCGCGACGATCAGCATGAGCATGGTGTCCTGCTCCGGCATCCGGCCCGCGAGCTGCTCGGCCGCGCGCACCGACGGCGCATCCTTCGGAAGCAGGTACGAGAAGTCCGCGCGGAGCGGCAGCTCGAACATCACGAGGTAGGTCGCGCCGAGTACCGCGAGTGTGGCGACGACCAAGATCGCGGTCACGTGTCGCTCGATCCAGGCGATGTAGCGCTGCGCGACCTTGGCCATCACAGCGGAGTGACGCAAGGCGCATGCCGCGGTGAGGCCGTGCACGAAGCGGCACGCGCTGGCACTCCTGGTGCGATCCGTCGAAGGTTCGCCGCGGACGTGCGGAGTGTTCGACGAAGTGCCAGCCCCGCACCGTGCGCGGGTTGCACGCGCACCTGCGGCCCGCCGAGGCTATAGTGCGATGTCGATGACTGCTCCCGCCCGAGTCGCAGCCTGTCTCGCGTTGCTGGTGTCGTGCGGCGGCCATCGCGCGACCCAGGTCTCCGAGCCCGCCACCGCCCCGCTATCGGCCGCGCCGACCGCGAAGGCGGAGCCGGTGGTCTTCAAGCCCATGATCGTCGGGGTCGAGCTCATCGTGTCCCCGCCGGAAGCCCAGGTGTTCATCGACGACGTGCTGTACGGCGAGGCATCCATGCTCGATGCGGTGATCTCGCTCGAGCCCGGGCTGCACCAGCTCGTCATCCGGCACGACGGCTACAAGCCCTACCGGGTCGAGCTCGCGGTGTCCGACAAGACGGAGACCGTCGCCGTCAGTCTCGAACCAGCTCGATGATCAGCTCGGCGGCGGATCTACCACACCGCTGCCAGGCAACCTGATGACGCCGAGGGTGACGATGCGGATCACCGTGCGACGAGCGTGGACTCTTCGACCGCTGTCGTGGCGCGCGCGGGGCTGATCGTTCCGCCGATCGCAGGCGGCGAGCCGGGCGCCGTCACGAGGAAGACTCGCCCCGCCGCGCCACCGCCACCACCACCGTTGTTCGGGTTCGCCAGGGACGATACGCCCCCGAGCATCGTCCCTGCGCCACCGCCACCGCCGGCGCTGCCGTTGCTGCGCGAGACTCCCCCACTCGCCGGCATCGCGCACGTGCACCCATCCGCACCGGGGTCGCTCACCATCGGATCGCCACCACCACCACCACCACCGCCATTGGCGGCGACGACGCCGCCGACTTGAAGCGTCGGGGCGGCGAGCACGATCGTGCCGCCGGAGCCGCCACCACCGCCCGCCCCACAACCGGGCGACCCACGTCCACCTGCGCCACCGGCGTTGAGCGCACCATCGAGCTGGATCGTTCCGTAGGAACCGAGCATCGCGCCACCACCACCGCCACCGCCGTTGGCGCCACGCACCGGGCAACCCACGAACGTCGGCCCGGAGCTGCCGCCACCCCCGCTGCCTCCGCACAGCCGATCGAGTGTGGTCTGCCAGACCGCGCCACCCGTGCCACCGGGGGCGGCGCCGGAGGTACCGCCGCCACCACCGATCGCCGAGAATCCGCCGCCGCCCGCACCCGAATCGCAGCACGTACCGGAGATCGTTCCCAGACCACCACCACCATCACCGGCTCCCACCATCGATCCGACCCCGGCGTTGCTGCCGCCCGGACCACCCTGCGTCTGCGCACCACGCGCGTCGAGCAAACCGGATGTTTCCACGATCACCGATCGAGCGCCGATCATCGCGATCGACCGCGCCCCGATGACGCGGACCGTGCCGGTGACGACGACCTCATCGGCCGCAACGAACAGGATCGCGCACGGAGCCGCATCGTCGGTGCGCAGCTCGAACGTCGAGCCCGGTGCGGCGCCGGAGATCGTTCCGGCGGTCGTGTCGATCACGGCGCCATCGAGTAGCACCAACCTCGAGCCTGGCGGGGTCACGAGGTCATCGGGCACGAGCGGTAGAACGTACGTCTGGTTCACATCCCCGAGGACCACGTAGCCGTCGGGGAGCACGCCGCTGCGATCCCCGAGCGTCACCGTCACGTCGTAGGTCCCCGCCGCGAGCCCGGCAGGCACCGAACCCTCGATCAGCTGCTCGCCGCGCCACACGGCGGCCTCGAGCGGAACGTCTCCGACGGTGACCGCCATGGCGCCGACGACGGTGTCCCCGAGGTCGAGATCGCTGGTAAGCGGCAAGTGAAAGCCGGTGCCCTCGACCCGCAGGGGAACGGCGGCCGTATTCGTCGCGGACGCGGGATCGACGCGATCGATCACGAGGTCCGACCCCGGCGCCGCAGAGCACCCGGCGACCGCGAGCCAGAGAACGAACCGTCCCACGCGCTCGATGATACCTCTCACCAGCCGAAGTCGGCGAACCACCATTCGTATCCGCCGACCACCGCAACCCCGTCGATCTGGCCGACGACCACACTCCCCGACAGTGCCCCACGACCGTAGGCCGCCCCCAGGACCAGGCGCCCTGGACCCAGCCTGACGTCGCCAAGCAGTTGAGCCCGCACGCCGATCACTGTCTCGACGCGCTCGTCCGCCGCCTGCGCACCCAGCGCGAGCGCCACCTTCACGCGCATCGGGACGAGACCCGCGCCCAGCGCGGCACCGAACCGGCGTGACAGGCGGATCCGCCCACGCACCACGATGGGGAACCCCACACCCTCGACCGAGCGCGTGGCGGATTGCAGGCTGCCGTCGATCGTCACGTGGGTCGTGTCGCGAAACACCAGGCCCTCCGCGCCGACGAGAGCTGCGAGCTCGATGCCACCAAGCCCGCGGCGAAGGCCGAGCCCGCCCCCGAACCGCGGACTCGCCAGCGCGCCCAGGTTGTCGACCCAGCCCCCGTTCGCCCAGACCCCGACGACGAAGGCGTGCGCGGGTGGCTCGAAGCTCACGCGCGCGTCCGCGAGGATGCGCCCGTCGGCGCGCACGACCAGCCGTGCGGTCGACACGCCGGGATCCGCGACGACCGAGGCGTGGAACGTGCGCCGATCGCGCGTCAGCGGTTCGACGCGGCCTCCGGTGATCAGCACCTCGAAGGTGCCGTCCTGGGCGAGGTTGCCGAATGCGTCGCGGACCGCGAGCTCGACGATCGCCTGCCGGCCATCGACGATCGGGCGCACCGTGGCGGTGACCGGGAGGATGCGGGCTCGCACCTTGGCCTGCCCTCGTGCACGCCCCGACGTCAGCTCGAGCACGAGCTCGCCGTCGGGCAACCGCTCGGGAACGCGGCCACGAAACGCGATCGGCTCACCGCGGGTCACGACGAGCGGAGCGCCCGCCAAGGTCGCGGTCACCACCGCGTCGTGCAGCGGATTGCCCGCGGCGTCGAACACGCGGGCCGTGCCGGCGATCTCGGCGCCGGGCGTGTAGGGACCTGCCGGGACGTCGATCTCGATGCGCGACGCCCCTCCGGCTCCCACGTCGAGGTCGAGCTCGGCGGTGCCCGCGCGCGGATCTCCCTCGATCCGGATCGTCACGTGATCGGCTCCCGCCGCGGTCGGTGCGGTGTAGGGCACGCTCCACAGCCCCCCGCCGAGCGCCTTGGCAGCACCCAGCGTCCCGCGCTTCGCGGTCGCGACCACCGCCAGCGTCGGCTGGCCGGGGCGGCCATCACTGCCCGCGATCGCGACCGCGATCATCGATGGCTCCCCGATGTGGACCTCCGAGTTCGCGACCACGGCCGCGATGCGCGGGAGAGCGGGGACCTTGAGATCGGTGATCGCATCGGTCACGTAGCCCGCGCGACCGGTCGAGCGAGCCACCCCGTGGGTGACCCCGGGCGGGACCTCGATGGGGACGTTGGCGATCTTGCCCTTGGTCTTGACCGGCCCGAACCACCGGCCGGCGATCCAGCACTGCACGCTCGCTCCGGGCTCCGACTCGATCGGGATCGTGGTCACCCCGGTCACGGGAACGAACGCGGCGCCGAGCCGGCCGCCGTCGGCGAGCGCGATCGCGACCAACCGCGGCCCATTCCCGGTCAGCTCGAGCACGAGCTTGCCGCCGCGCGAGCTGATCTTTCCGTCGCTCGCCGCAAACCGAAGGGACGACGCGGGCACGCGAACCTTTCCGTCCCACACGAACGGGTCGAGGGCGAGCTCGCGAGTCGTGCTGCGCACGTCGAAGGCGCTGGCGGTGGCATAGAGCCCGGGCGGCGGCGGCCGAACGGCGAGACGAAACGTGGACTCGACATCCCGCGAGCGCGCGACGCAGTCGACGTTCGTCGACTTGGTGACCACGGGTGCGAGGACGGCGGGCGCCAGCTTCGACACCGCTGCCATCGCGGAGGCTCCGACACAGCGGACCGTCGCGACCTCGGGAACCGGGAGCTCCTTCACCTTCGCACCGGTCGCAGGCACGCCCGGCACGTCGATCGGAACCGCGGTCCTGCCGTCTCCGACGACCTGGTCGGGCACCGGGACCGATGGCGGCGCACCGTCTGCATCGGCTCGCGACCCCGAGACGAGCAGGGTTGCGACGATGGCGATCAGTGCGCGGGGTTGTCCCATAGCTTGTCCGTCTTGGCCTTGACGCGCTGCTTGCGGATCGTCAGCACGCGCGGGGCGAGGAAGATCGGGATCTCCTCCTTCCCGCGAACCGCGTACACACCCCACCGGTAGGTACCCTCCCGCAGCGTCCCGACCTCGACTTGTTGACGTGGCGTCGGGATGCTCACGACCGTGTCGGAGGTCGGCGCGTCCCCGCGGCCGATGACGAGCCTGTACCGCTTGGTGTCGCCCGCGGATTGCCACGAGAACACGATGCGGGGGTGCTTGTCGGAGAACCCCACCTTGATGCCATCGTGCGGGGAGAGCAGGAGGTCGTGCGGCGGCTCCTGCTCGAAGAAGATCCGGCGCGCGAACCCGAATTCGCCGAGTCGCCCCCTCGCGTCGACGGCCGCGGCACGCCAGACGTACACGCCCACGGCCTCGGGGGAGAAGGAGGCGCCAGGAGTGGCGGTGTCCGCATCGAGCACGAGGTCACGGAACTCCGTGTCGTACGCGATCTGCACGTGGTACCGCGCCGCCCCGGGGACCGTGGCCCACTTCAGCGCGACCTGCTTGTCGGGCGCGAACAGGAACCGCGCATCGACGCCGGGCGAGACGCTCTTCGGGAAGCCGAGCAGCTTGACGACCTCGCCCGCATGATGCTGCCGCAGGTCGCTCGCCTCACCGGCGGCGACGGCTCGCTCGCCCTCGCTCGTGATGACCTTGAGGTTTCCCTTGGTCACGGCGATCTCCAGGCCCGCTTCGGTCGACGGCGTCAGCCGGAACTCCGCGGGTGGTCCCTCCGCCGACGCGACGATCCGGGCCTCGGAACCGTCGGCGGCCCTGATCACGATCGGCCCGGCGCCCACTTCGGCGACGCCGACCAGGGACCCCGACTCGATCCCGATCGCGCGATCGACGAGGATCGTGGTGTGTTGTCGCAAGTCGAGGAACCCGCCGGCGGAGAACCGAAGGCGCGTGAAGCCGCCCGCGCCGGTCCGCACCCAGTCTCGCTCGCGGAACGCCACTCCCACGGCAACCGGATCCCAGGCCGGCTGCCCCTTGCGGCGAACCTCGACGTCGCCGAGCACTTCGGCACAGGTGGCCACGATGCTGGCGAGCGCTTCTTCGAGCTTCGCGACGTGGTCCTTGACGACGACGTTCGTCGCCGTGGCCGGCGGATCGCCCGGCTTGGAGCTACTGCCGTCGCAGGCGGTCGCGGACACGAGCGCCACGCCTAGAGCGAGTGCGCGCCTCGACACGTCGGCAATTGTACCAGGTCCACGCTCGTGTCGAAGACCGTTCACGGATTCGCGTCGTATCGCGCTCGCACCTGATCTACGCTTGGAGTCGCCGGCAACGTCCGATGGAAGCAGTACCCCGCAACGCAGGTCGCTACGCGCCCGGAACCATCCTCGGTTCGTATCGTCTGGACGAGGTGCTCGGGCGGGGTGGGATGGGCATCGTCTATGTCGCCACGCATACCCGGCTCGACCGCCGGGTTGCAATCAAGGTGCTGCGGCCGGAGTACGCGGGCGACACGCAGGCGCTGCACCGGTTCTTCGCGGAGGCTCGGGCGATCAACAAGATCGCCCATCCGAACATCATCGAGGTCACCGACTTCGTCGAGCAACCCGGAGCCGACAACTACTACGTCATGGAGCTGCTCGAGGGAGGTTCCCTGGCCGATATCATCGAGGCCGGCGGGATCCCGGAGCTGCCGCGCTCGATCGCGATCATGACACAGGTCGCAGAGGCGCTCGGCGCCGTCCATCGGGCCGGCATCGTCCATCGCGACCTCAAGCCGCAGAACGTCGTGCTGATCGAGCGCGCGGGACAGCCAGACTTCGTCAAGCTCGTCGACTTCGGCATCGCGAGGATCGACGGAACGGACGAGCGGAGGCCGTTCGACTCGGATACCGAGGTGAACTTCGGAACGCCGAGGTACATGTCGCCCGAGCAGGCGAGCGGCGAGGCGGTCGACTTCCGGAGCGACATCTACTCGTTCGGCGTGATGCTGTTCGAGCTCGTCACGGGGCGTGCGCCGAGTCCCGGAGCCGACCACGACGAGACCGCGGCCAACCTGCGCACCGGCGGGCTGCACGAGATCCCGCGATCGCTTGAAGGTCTGACCCTCGCGTGCCTCGCGAAGGACCCGAACGATCGACCCGCGCGGATCGAGCAGGTGGCAGCATGCCTCGTCGCGATCGCCGACGAGCACAACTGGATCGTCTACGAGCTGAGCCTGGGGCCATCGCATCAGGCGGCGAGCTCTGGACAGCTGCCGGCCTCACCGCCAGACGTTCGAGCGCTGGAGCTCCCCACACCGCCGCCGGTCGCTGCGGCACCTGCGGCCCCCGCTCGCGCCCTCAGGATGGGGCTGATCGTCGCCGTGGGCGTCGCGTGCGGGGCGATCGCGATCGTGGCAGTCCTGATGCTCGGTGGGCGCGGAGCGGGACGCGAGGCCCCGGACTCGAACCTCCAGGCGAAGGTCCAGGCGGAGCTTGCCATCGCCGACCAACGCATCGCTGACGGTCGATTCGTCGCACCTGGCGGAGACGAGGCCCTCGATCATCTGTTGACCGCACGAGCACTCGACCCGACGCATCGCGGAGTTCAGGACCGGCTGGCTGCGATCGCGCGCACGTTCGAGCAGCTCGCCGATCAAGCGCTCGCCGCGGGCAGCCTGGCGGAGGCCGCCGCCCATCTGCAGACGGTCCTCATCGCAGAGCCGGCCAACACGGTCGCCGCCACCAAGATGAACGAGATCGAGGAGAAGATCTTGACCCAGCAGCGGGCGAACCCGCGCAAGTAGGCAGCGGGTTCGTCGCACGGGGCAGCCCGCGGCACCTCGTAGTACAACCCCGCCGTGACCGACCACGCCCAGCTCGATCGCGACATCGAGCGCCTCTCGCATGCCCTGTGGTCCGCGGTGTCGACGCTCGGCGGAGGCGCCGCGCTCGAGCTGTGCCGGCGGTTTGGCCAGGAGTCGCGCGAGCTCCGCGGCGGGGACTTCCCCGGGGGCCGCCGCGCGTTCGCCGAGCAGGTCGGCCGGCTCACCGTCGACGAGCTCGAAGAGGTCGCGCGCGCTCACGGGCTGTGGTGCCACCTGATGAACATCGCCGAGGAGCGCCAGCGCCTGCGCATGCTGCGGTCCCGCGGCGACCAGGCCCCCGACGGCCTCGCCGCCCAGCTCGACGCCGTGATCGACAGCGGCTGCGGCGCCGACGAGCTCCGCGCGCTGTTCGACCGCGCGCTCGTGATGCCCGTGATCACCGCGCACCCGACCGAGGCGCGCCGGCGCTCGTCGCTCGATCACCTCGCGCGGATCACCACGATCCTCGACGAGCTCGACGCCAGCGGCCGCTCGCGCGCGGAGGCGATGCTCGGCGCGGAGATCCTCGCGTTCCACGCGACCGAGGACGCGCGCGCACGCCGGCCGACGCCCCTCGACGAGGTCGAGAACTCGCTCGACGTGTTCCGCCGCTCGCTGCTCGATGTCACGCCGCGGATCTACCGCACCGTGGAGGACCGCCTGGCCGCGCGGTTCGGCGGCACGTGGCAGCTCCCGACGTTCCTCCGCTGGGGCACGTGGGTCGGCGGCGATCGCGACGGCAACCCCAACGTCACCGCGGCGGTCACGCGCGGCGCGTTCGCTCGCCAGCGCGCCGCGATCCTGGCGCGCTACGTCGACGACGTGACGCAGCTCGGCCGCACGCTCTCGGTCTCGTCCCTGCGCGCGAAGGGGCCGTTCGCGGAGCTCGAGGCCTCGCTCGAGCTCGATCGCGAGCGGTTGCCCGAGGTCGCCGCGCGCGCCCGGCCGCGGACCGCCCACGAGCCGTGGCGCGAGAAGCTGTGGTACGTGCTGGCCCGCCTGCGGGCGACGATCGAGCATCGCGATGACGGGTACATCGACGCCGAGGCCTATCGCGACGAGCTCGAGGTCCTCGATCGCAGCCTGCGCAGCGCCGGGTTCGGCGCCGTCGCCGATCAGGAGCTGCGCGATGCCCTGCGGCGCGCCGACGTGTTCGGCTTCCACCTCGCGTCGCTCGACATCCGCCAGCACTCGAACGTCCACGATCGCGTCGTCGCGGAGCTGCTCGCGCGCGGCGGCCGCCCCGGCTACCTCGAGCGCGACGAGGCCGGCCGGCGCACCCTGCTCGGCGAGGTGCTCGCCCACCCGATCACACCGGAGCGCGACTGGGACGGCGTCTCCGCCGACGGCCAGGAGCTGCTCGAGACGCTCGAGGTGATCGGCCGCGCGCGCCGCGAGCTCGGGCCCCGGGCGTGCGAGCGCTACGTGATCAGCTTCACCCGCGAGGTCTCCGATCTCCTCGAGGTGGTGTTCCTCTCGCGCGCCGCGGGCCTCGCACCCGGCGAGCTGCGGCCGGTGCCGCTGCTCGAGCAGCTCGAGGATCTCGACCGCGCCGGTGCGATCGCCACCGACGTCCTCGCGCAGGACACGCTGCGGCGCGAGCTCAACGGCGAGCTCGAGGTGATGATCGGCTACTCGGACTCCGGCAAGCAGGTCGGCTACGTCGCCGCGGCGGTCGCGCTCCGCGACGCCCAGCTCGCCCTCGCGGCCGCGGCCGATCACGCGGGCGTCGTGCTCACCGTGTTCCACGGCCGCGGTGGCGCCCTCGGCCGCGGTGGAGGGCCCGAGAGCGACTCGATCCGCGCCCAACCCGCCGCCGCGCTGCGCGGTCGGATCCGCGTCACCGAGCAAGGCGAGACGGTGACCGCGCGCTACGCCCAGCCCGAGATCGCCGAGCGCGACGTCGAGCTGAC
>Ga0113563_10000741_pt1 | contig 16842 bp, 6 predicted proteins | sample Mud3Dept3metaG_FD_80117 | JGI IMG/M metagenome (GOLD analysis project Ga0113563, IMG submission 80117) | Freshwater wetland microbial communities from Ohio, USA, analyzing the effect of biotic and abiotic controls - Mud 3 Core 4 Depth 3... | ecosystem: Environmental > Aquatic > Freshwater >...
AGGGGAATGGCGCCCGGGTCGACGCCGGCGCCGTCGAGCTCGGCGCCGGCGACGCCGCGGCACCGGCCCTGCGGGTTCGCGATCGAGATCTCGTAGCGCGTCCGGCCGAAGCGCCAGACGATCGTGGCCTCGGGCCACGAGGCGGGGATGCAGGGGTCGAGCGCGAAGTTCGATCCGCGGCGTCGCAGCCCGAGGATGCTCTCCAGCCCCGCCCGGTAGAGCCAGCCGGCGGCTCCGGTGTACCAGCTCCAGCCGCCGCGCCCGGCGTGCTGCGGATGGGCGTAGACGTCGCCGGCGAGCACGTACGGCTCGGCCTGGTAGCGCTCGACGTCGGCCGCCGTGCGCGCGTGGTTGATCGGATTGAGCAGGTGGAACAGCTCGACCGCCTCGTCGCCGCTGCCCAGCGCCGCCACCGCCATCACGACCCAGACCGCGGCGTGGGTGTACTGGCCGCCGTTCTCGCGCACCCCGGGCGGGTAGCCGCGGATGTAGCCGGGGTCCTGCGCCGACTGGTCGAAGGCGGGAGCGAGCAGCAGGATGACCCCGTTGGCGCGCTGCACCAGGCGGGCGCGCACCGCGTCGAGCGCGCGCTCGGCGCGGCCGGGAGCGACGGCGCGCGAGAGCACCGCCCAGCTCTGCGCCAGCGAGTCGATCTTGCATTCGTCGCGGTGGGCGGAGCCGAGCGGAGAGCCGTCGTCGTAGTAGCCGCGCCGGTACCAATCGCCGTCCCAGGTCAGCTCGAGGGCGTCGGCGAGCCGCGCCTGGTGCGCCCGGTAGCGCTCGGCCCGCGTCTCCTCGCCGCGCGCCGCGCAGAGCGGAGCGAAATCGCCGAGGACCCCGTGCAGGAAGAAACCCAGCCAGACGCTCTCGCCGCGCCCTTCGCGCCCGACCCGGTTCATGCCGTCGTTCCAGTCGCCGCTGCCGATCAGGGGCAGCCCGTGGGCGCCGGTGGTCATCGCCCGGTCGATGGCGCGCAGGGCGTGCTCGAGCAGCGACGCCTGCTCGGCGGCGACGGCGGGCTGCAGATAGGCCTCGTCGGCGCCCTCCGCGAGCGGGGGCGCGGTGAGGAACGGCACCCGCTCGTCGAGCACCGTGGCGTCGCCGGTCGCCCGCAGGTAGCGCGCGAGGACGAACGGCAGCCAGAGCAGGTCGTCCGAGCAGCGGGTCCGGGTGCCCTGGCCGCCGGGCGGATGCCACCAGTGCTGGACGTCGCCCTCGACGAACTGGCGTCCGGCGGCGCGCAGCAGATGCTCGCGCGCCAGGTCGGGGCGGGCGAGGAGCAGGGCCATCGAGTCCTGGAGCTGGTCGCGGAAGCCGAAGGCGCCGCCCGGCTGCGAGTACCCCGAGCGTGCCCACAACCGGCAGGACAGCGTCTGGTAGAGCAGCCAGCCGTTCATCATCAGGTCGAAGGTGTCGTCGGGCGTCTTCACCTGCACCGCCTCGAGCGTCCTCTCCCAGCTGCGGCGCACCTCGTCGCGCGCCGCTTCGGCCGCCGCCACCGTGCCGTAGCGGGCGAGCAACCCGCGCGCCTCGGCGACATCCCGGCCCTGGCCGAGCAGGAAGACCAGGCGGCGCGTCTCGCCGGGCGCCAGCGCGACCTCGACCTGCAGCGCGGCGCAGGGGTCGAGGCCGGCGCCGAGCCGCCCCGAGAGCTGCCGGTGGCCGAGCGCCGCCGGCGCCGTCAGCGAACCGTTGCGGCCGAGGAACGAGGTGCGATCGCCGCTCACCGAGCGCACCGCCTCGCTCGCGCCGGCGAAGGCGACGCGGAGCGCGAAGTCGCGGTTGTACGGATTGCGGGCGAACACCGCCCCGGTCGTCTCGTCGCGCTCGGTCACCACCTGCAGGTGGTGCCCTTCGCGCGGCGGTCCCAGCGCCCACTCGCAGTAGGAGAAGACGCTCAGCCGGCGCGGCCGCGCGCTGTCGTTGGTCAGCGTCAGCAACGAGAGCTTCACCGGGTCGCGGGCGTCGACGAACACCTCGAGCTGGTGCCGCAGGCCCCGGGTGGTGCGCTCGAAGGTCGTGATCCCTGCGGCGTGGCGAGCGACACACGAACCTCCGCCCCGCGGCCGCAACGGGCCGGGGGTCGGCGTCCAGACCGCGCCACTCTCGTCGTCGCGCAGGAAGAGCGCTTCCCCGGTGGGGTCGCTCACCGGGTCTCCGGCGTGGGGCGTGAGCCGGTTCTCGCGGCTGTTTCCGGACCAGGTGAAGGCGGAGCCACCTGCGGTGACCACGGTCCCGAACTCCGGGTTGGCGATCACGTTGGCCCAGGGCAGGGGCGTCTCCTGGCCGCCATCGAGGCGGACGACGTACTCCCGCCCGTCGCCGCTGAAGCCCCCCAGCCCGTTGTCGAGCGTGAGATCGGGGAGCGACGGCAGCACGCCCGTGTCCTCGGCGGCGGAGGCCGTGACCGGCGTGGTGGCGACGAACGCCTCGGGCGGGGGCTCGGGCCGCTCCGGGTGGAGGCGGTCGAACTGCTGGGCGAGGTCGCCGCGACCGCCGTCGAGCACGGCGCTGGCGGCGCTCGCGAGCAGCGCGCGCTCGGCCTCCGAGAGGCGCTCGCCGCGCAGCAGGTAGGCGCCGCCCGGACGGTGCCGCCAGGAACGCCAGGGGCCGTCGTCGAGCAGGGTCTCGAGCTGCACCTGCATGTCGTCGAGATAGCCGAGCGGGCTCTCGTTGACCAGGACGACGTCGGCGGCCAGGCCCTTGAGCCGCCAGTACTCCTGCGCCTGGAGCACCTGTCGCACCAGCCGCGGATCGTCTTCCTCGACCACCCGCACCAGCAGGATGGGGAGGTCGCCCGAGATGGCGTGGGGCCACAGCCCCTCCTGGCCCAGCGTGCTGCGCGACAGCACCGCCGCCGGGGCGCGCAACGAGCCGTCGGTGTAGAGCACTCTCGACGCGAGCCGCTCGAACAGGACCGCCTCGTCGCTGGTGATGCCGAGGTGACGCCGGCCGCTCTGCCCGGACGCGAAGGCGAGAGCGAAGGTGCGGGTGACCGCGGCGGCGTCGTGGTACTTGTGGGCGAGGGCGACGGCGGAGTCGCGGCTGCCCGCCACGCCGGTGGCAAAGGTGAGCCGCACGCGCGCGCCGGGCGGCAGCCGGACTCGCTGGCGCAGGCTCGCCACGGGATCGAGCACCGCACCGGTGGTGCCCGACAGGGGCCGCCCGTCGAGGGCCTGCGGATCGCCCGGGTCGCGGCCTCGACCCAGGAAGCGAGCGCGGTCGGTCTCCCACTCCACCGGGCCCGGCGGCCTGCCCTCGAAGCCGAGCACGTGCACCGCCCAGGTCGCGGCCTCGTCGGCGGCCCGCGGCCGCCGCCGGAACAGGAGCGCCGCGGCCTCGGGGAGGTACTCGCTCTCCACGAAGAGCTTCGCGAATCCGGGATGGGCGAGATCGTCGCCGGGGGGAGCGAGCACGATCTCGGCGTAGCTCGTCGCCTCGATCTCGCGCGGCCGGTCGCCGTGGTTGGTGAGCGCCAACCGGCGCACCTCGACGTCGTCCTCGGTCGAGACGGCGATCTCGAGCTGCGTCGCGATGCCGTCGTCGCGGCGGCGGAAGATCGCCTTCTCCGGCTGGAAGGTGACCCGGTAGTCCTCCGGCTCCCTGCCGGTCGGCTGGTAGCTCGCGCTCCACACCGCTCCGCTGCGCACGTCGCGCAGGTAGAGCAGCTGGCCGCCGGGGTCGCGGGTGGCGTCGCGGCGGAAGCGGGTGACCGCCCGGCCGCGGCAGAAGCTGGCGCCGCCGCCGGCGTTGGTGATCACCGTGGTGTAGTTGCCGTTGCCGAGGAACTGCGCGTGCGGGACCGCGGTGTGCGGCGAACGGAACCGGCGCACCGTGGCCGAGGGGGCGGGCGGCGACAGGCGGGTCTCCTCGACCGGTCGTGGCCGGGTGATCGGCGCCCGCCGGGGCACGCGTTCCTGCAGGAGCAGTTCGGTGGCGCGCACGCGCGGGTCGGCGTGGAACCGTTCGACCATGCGCCGGCCGAGCAGCGCGTTGGCGATCGCCACGAGCGTCATCCCCTGGTGGTGCGCCATGTAGGCGCGCACCACGGTGCCCCCGGCGGCGGGCGCCGGGCTCTCGTCGTCGCTCGCCGCGCGGTGCGTGTAGTCGATGGCCTCGTAGAAGCCGTACGCGCCCGCGAGTCCCTGCGCCGCGAGCCGGCGCAGGTTGCGGACCGCCTGCGCCGGCTCGACCATGGCGGCGAGCGCGGTGGCGTAGGGGGCGACCACCAGCTCGTCGCCGAGCCCGCGCTTGAGGCCGAGGCCGGGCACGCCGAAGGACTTGTACTGGTAGGTCTCGTGGCGATCGACGACGTTGAACGCCGATTCCGAGATCCCCCAGGGTACGCCGCGCTCGGCGCCGTAGCGCCGCTGCGCCCGCACCGCCATGTGGCAGGTCTGGTCGAGCAGCGTCTGCGGGTAGCTGCGCATCAGCAGCAGCGGCATGAGGTACTCGAAGAGCGTCGCGCCCCACGACAGCAGGGTGGGCGAGCCGTCGACGCTGGTGACGAGCCGGCCGAGACGGAACCAGTGGGCCTGGGGCACCTCGCCGCGCGCGATGGCGAGGAAGCTGGCGAGCCGCGCCTCGGAGGCGAGCAGGTCGTAGTGGGAGGAATCGAGCCGCCCCGGCCCGTCGGCGTCGGCCAGCCGGTAGCCGGTGGCGAAGATGCGCCGTTGCGGGTCGTAGAGGAAGCCGAAGCGCATGGCATCGGCGAACGCCGCTGCGCGGGCGGCCAGAGCGGCGAGGCGCTCCGGGGCGCCGGGCCCGACGCCGGCGGCGGTGCCCTCCGAGAGGCGCCGCAGCCCTTCGGACAGGCAGATCAGCGCACCCGCGAGGTTGCCGCTGTCGACGGTGGAGACGTAGCGCGGCGGCAACGGCGCCAGGCTCTGCGAGTCGTACCAGTTGAGCAGGTGCCCTTCGTGGCGCTCGAGCCCCTCGATGGTGGTGAGCGTGGCGTCGGTGCGCGCGATCAGCTCCCCGGTGTCGATGAAGCCGAAGTCGTGAGCCGCCAGGGTGGCCAGCAGCCCCATGCCGATGTTGGTGGGCGAGGTGCGGTGGGCGATGCGCGGCTCCGGCATCTCCTGGACGTTGTCGGGCGGGAGACCATGGTCCTCCGCCCCGGTGAAAGTGGCGAAGTAGCGCCAGGTGTCGCGCGCGACGCTCTCCAGGTAGCGGCGGTCCTCGGCCTCGAGCTCGAGCTGCCGGGGCGCCACCGGCCGGCTGAGCAGGTAGGCGAGCCACGGCGCCAGCAGCCAGAGCAGCAGGATCGGCGACGCCACCGGCAGGGCGCCGGGCCGCGCCGCCGCCACCAGCGCCACCCCCGCGGCGGCGAGCAGCGGGCTGGCTGCCATCGCGCGCGCGAAGGGGCGCAGGCCGCGCCGGCTCCAGCGCCTGGCGCGGACCGCGGTGTGGGCGGCGGTCTCCCATTCCAGCAGCCGGCGCTGGGTGACCAGGCGCACCAGCGTGACGGTGATCGCGTGCACCATCTGCCACGCCTGGCTGGCGAGGAAGACGAGCTGCAATGCGACGCGCGCCAGCGCCACCGCCAGCTCCTCGCCGGCGTCGCGCAGGAAGACGCGCCAGGGCAGGCGCCGCTCCGGGCCGCCGAGCGCGGTGAGCAACGGTGGATAGAGCGGCGCGGCGAGACCGGCGAGCACCGCGCCCGTCCATACCCAGGCGCTGCCCGGCAACCACGTCCAGCCGAGCAGGAGCAGCCCCGTCGTCGCCGGCGGCACCAGGCTGCGGCGCAGGTTGTCGAGGATCTTCCAGCGCGAGATCAGGGGGAGGCGGTTGCGCTCGAGGCCGCCCGCCCGGTTGCGCACCCAGGGGAACAGCCAGAGCAGGATCTGCCAGTCCCCGCGTACCCAGCGGTGCTGGCGGCGGGCGTGGGCCAGCACGCTCGCCGGGTAGTCGTCCACCAGCTCGACGTCGCTGACCAGCGCGGTGCGCGCGTAGATCCCCTCGAACAGGTCGTGCGAGAGCAGGGCGTACTCGGGGATGCGCCCGTCGAGGGCGGCCGTGAAGGCATCGACGTCGTAGAGGCCCTTGCCCGTGAAGCTCCCCTCCCCGAACAGGTCCTGATAGGTGTCGGAGACGGCGGTGGTGTACGGGTCCACGCCGGTGTGGCCGGCATAGAGGCGCGCGAAGAGCGAGCCCGCGGCGCTCGCCATGGTGACGCTCACCCGCGGCTGCAGGATGCCGTATCCCTCGGTGACGCGGCGCAGCCGCGGATCGACGTAGGGCCGGTTGAGCGGGTGCGCGATGATGCCGACCAGCGCCTTCGCGGCGTCGCGCGGCAGCCGGGTGTCGGAGTCGAGGGTGATGCAGTAGCGCACGTCGGGGAGCAGGGCGGGGTCGCCCACGCGCACCCGCAGGCCGACGTCGACCGCCCCGCGCAGCAGGCGGTTGAGCTCCTCGAGCTTGCCGCGCTTGCGCTCCCAGCCCATCCAGGTGCCTTCGCCGGGATTCCACTGCCGATCGCGGTGGAAGAGGAAGAAGCGGTCGCCGCCCCCCTCCGGCGAGCGTGCCGAGCGCGCATTGAGCTCCTCGATCCCGGCCTGCGCGGCGGCGAGGATCTCGGCGTCCTCCGGCATCACCTCGCTCGGCGCGTCCGGAAAGTCGGTCAGCAGGGCGAAGTGGATGCGCGGGTCGAGGTTGCCGAGCGCGAGCACCTCGAGATGCGCGACCAGCTCCTCGGCCTCGGCGACGCTCGACAGCAGGGTGGGGACCACGACCAGCGTGCGGGCATCGTCGGGGAGCCCGGCGGCGAGATCGAGCCGGGACAGGCGTCGCGGCGGCGCCAGCCAGGCGACCAGCCGCTGCACGCAGGCGATGGCGAGATCGCTCGCCGGCAGCAGCAGCAACAACGCCACCGCCAGCTGCGTCGCCCGCGTCGCGCCCTCGCTCCGCGCGTAGACGGCGCCCAGCCCGGCGAGCAGGAGGGTCAGGCCACCGATCGGTCCGAGGTAGAGCGCGGTGGCGTGGGCGTACGCGAACCTGCGCACGCGCAGGCGCAGGCCGGGGCGGTAGGCGACGTCCGCCTCCAGGCCGCGCCGCCCCTTGCCGATGAGGTGGTGGCCGACATGGGCGGCCCGATCGCCCAGGGTGCCCTCCTCGGCGGCCTGGCGGGCGCTCTCGACGGCGCGCAGCGCCACGCGCAGCTGCGCGTCGCCGCCTTGGGCGCGGATCCCGGCCAGCTCCTCCACCGCCTGCCGGTAGCGGTCGCGGCTCGCGAAGTCCATGCGACCGTAGACGCCCGGCGGGTCCTGCCGGAGCACGCGCTCGACCAGGCTCACCGCCTCGAAGTACTCGCTCCAGTCGAGCGTGGCGCACAGCCGCAGGCTGCCGATCACGTTGGCGACCGAGATCTGCGTGGCCGCCTGCTCCTGGTGCTCGGCCCGGATCGCGTCCTCCGAGCTCAACTCCTGGGTGGCGAGGTGGCCGTCCACCGCCGAGCGGATCGCCGCCAGCCGGGGACCGTACTCGCGAATGCGTTGCAGCAGCTGCACGACGAACGCGGTGTGCAGCTCCGGCGGCAGCGGCGGCAGCTCGCCCTGGCCCCCCTCGTCGATGCGCGCCACGTAGGCGTCGGCGGCGCGGCGCGCCACGCGGCCCTGGAGCGTCCGCGCGGCGAGCCGTCTCAGATTCTCGATCAGCGCCAGCTTCAGCATGCTCGGCCAGGCCCACAGCTCGCCGATGGTGAGCGGAGCGACCGACTGGAAGCTGTTCATGAAGCGCATCAGCTGCGCGCGGTCGAGACGGCTGTCGGTGTGGCGGATCAGCTCGACCGCCATGGCATAGACGCGCGCGGTGCCGGCGAGCTCGCGCGACGCCAGCTTGGGCAGCTCGCGGTAGTAGCCGCGCGGCAGGTTCTGACGGATGCCGCGAATCTCGGAGGCGACGAGGTGGAAGTTGTCGAGGATCCACTCCGCCGCCGGGGTGACGAACTCGCCGCGATGGACGTCGTCCGCCAGGGTCCGGTAGGCCGCCTCGAGCACGCGCGTGTTGTCGTCCAACCGCCGGTAGGTGCGATCGCCGCCACGGCGGAAATCGGGGTCGAGGGTGAACCGGGCCGCCAGCGCCTTGGCCCGCTCCTCGAGCTGCTCGATGCTCGACAGCTCGTCGCGCAGCGGCTTGTCGAGCGCCATTGGCCGGCGGCGGAGGGAGAGCCGGCGGAGCAGCGTCGCCAACGATTCGGACAGCAGCGGACCTCCTGGCGTGCCCGCGGAGGGCGGCGGGCCCGGCTGCCACAATATACGTGCCCGTCGGGGCGATGCCGTCCCCGCCCGCGGCCGGCGCCCGGGCCGATCCTCCCGGGCGCCGGTCGTGCTCCACCGAGCGTCAGTCCTCCTTGTCGATCACGACCTCGAGGTACGCGCTCGGCAACACCAGGGTCGAGTCCGCGGAGCGATTGCCCTGCTCCATCAGCTCGATCAGGTCGCTCGTGAAAGCCTCCTGGCGGGCCGGGTCGAGCGCCGCGTAGGTCCTGTTGATCGGACCGTAGTAGGTGCGGAAGACCTCGATCCAGTGCTCGGGCGACCGGTAACGGAAGGTGAAGTCGCGGTTCCGGGTGTGCACCGCCTTCGCGCTCCGCCCGAACAGCTCCTCGAGGCGCGCCGCCGTTCCCCAGAGCGCCGGGGACTTCGTGCCGGGCGGCGGCGGCACGTACCTGCCGATCGTCTTGAACAGCTGCCCGATGAAGCCGTCGGGAGTCCAGTTCGCGAGCCCGATGCGGCCGCCCGGCCGGCACACGCGCGCCAGCTCGGCCGCCGCCCTCTCCTGGTTCGGCGTGAACATCACGCCGAAGGTCGAGATCACGACGTCGAACGAGCCGTCCGCGAAGGGCAGGTTCTCGGCATCGGCCTCCTGGTAGCGGACCGTGTGCCCCTCGGCCTCGGAGCGCAGCCGGCCGGCCTCGAGCAGCGCGGGGACGTAGTCCGTGGAGGTGACCTCGCACCAGCGCCGTGCGGCGGCCAGGGTCGCGTTGCCGTTGCCCGCGGCGACGTCCAGAACGCGCGACCCGGCGCGCAGCTCGAGCGCCTCGCACAGGCTCTCGCCCACGATCTGCAGGGTCGTTCCCACCACCGCGTAGTTGCCCGTCGCCCAGGTCCCGCGCTGGCGGGTCTTGATTGCGTCGAAATCGATGCTGGCTACCGTCATCTGAGTCTCCTTCTCGTCCGGTCGTGGCACTTACTGCTCGCGGTAGAAGACGTAGTCCGTCTCGTAGGGCACGAACAGCTTCGCGCCGAGCTGGAGGCAGTCGGAGGCGGGCGCCACCCCGCCCGAAGTGTTGACGCGCTGGATGAAGGTCGTCGAGGCGAGCCGGTCGCCACCGGTCGGCCCGTGGTCGGCACCGCGGAGCTCGAGCAGCAGCCACGCGACCGCGCCGGGCTCGACGTAGGCCGGGTCGGTGGAAGAGCGGATCGGCTCGGCCCAGACCGCGCTGGTGTCGCGCGAGTGCTGCCAGGTCGGCCGCAGGACGCCGCTCTCGAACGGGTTGTTGCTCAGGTAGTGGGTGAGGAGCTGCTCGCCCCGGTCGTTGAAACCGGTCGCCTGCGGACCCAGGAAGGCCCAGCCCATGCCGGCGCCCGAGCTCCGGGGCAGGCAGACGTAGTTCTGCGTGCCCGTGGCGTGCGTCATCAGGTACGCCTGGTTCCCCGCCGGCACCTCGAGGTTGGCCGGCACCTGCGGCGGATGGATGCCGCCATCGGCCCGCAGCGCCGCGGCCGCGGTCAGGGCGCCCATCGCGACCATGCCCGCGACGAGGAGGCCGCGCGGGGAGATCCGCCGTCCGTGGTCGGTGCGCGCACCGGGCTGTGAGGACTTCGACTTCGTCGTTCCGTTCATCTGCGTCTCCTTGCTTCGGTCAGAGGTCCTGCGAAGGTGGGTCTGGGCGGCCGCTCTCGGGGAACGGCCACGGGAACGTTCACATTGGATTACGCGCAGGCGCGGCCGCCCGTGGGCCATCAGGGCACCGCCTCGGACCACTCGCCGAGGTCGTGGCTCTCGAAGCCGTCGCCGAAGAGCTGGCCGTAGAGCACCGAGATGCCTCCGATGTCCGGGACGGCGACCGCCTGCTCGCGGTACGGGGCGCCCGCGGCCAGGTCGTCGAACCCGTTGCCGTCGAAGTCGCCGGCGGCCAACGACGCGCCGTAGCCGGGTCCCTGCTGGAAGTGATCGGGGATGATGCCGATCGGGTAGTGACCGGGCCGGAGCACGCGCGCCACGCCGGTCAGGCCCTCCGGCCGGCGGCCCATGACCACGGTCACGGCACCGGCGTCGAGCTCGAGGCCGTCGTCCTCCCCCTTGGCTCCGATCGCGAGGTCGTCGACACCGTCGCCGTCGAAGTCGCCCGCCACGAGCGACGTGCCGAACAGGTCGGAGTCCTCGCTCTCTCCGGGCCCGAGCAGCGAGTCCTGCCAGAGCCTGGTGTTGCTCGCGGTCAGGCCGGACGCAGAGCCGTAGGCGGCGAGGACCTGGCCCGCGTCCTGCGGCACGCCGCCCGCGCCATCCTCTCTCGGAGCGCCGATCGCGAGGTCGTCGAAGCCGTCGCCGTTGAAGTCCCCGCTCGCGAGCGCCTCCCCGAAGCGGTCCCCGGCCTCCGCGGGCTCGCCGAGGTCGAGCTGGCCGAGGTACCAGTGGTTGGCGAAGATCAGCGAGTTCGGGCTGCCGTAGACCACCAGCACCGCGCCGATGTCGTCCTCGCTCGGCACGCCGATCGCCAGGTCGTCGAAGCCGTCGCCGTTGAAGTCGCCCGCCGCCAGCGCGTACCCGAGCTCTTCCCCGTCCTCCGCCACGTCGGGCAGTCCCTCCTCGCCCTGCCGCATCACGTACCCGACGAAGGGAAGGAGACCGCCGTCGCCACCGTGGGCCACGGTGACCATGCCCTTCGAGGCCAGGTCCCCCGGGATCCCCACCGCCAGGTCGTCGAAGCCGTCGCCGTCGAAGTTGCCGGCCGCCATCGCGAAGCCGAAGCGATCCTGCGGGATGGCGCTCCCCGGCACGCCGAAGTCGCCCTCGCGCAGGAGGTAGAGACCCGACGTCACGCCGGAGGCGTCGCCGTGGTGGACCTGCACCGCGCCCTGGTCGTCGAAGGTCACGTGGTAGCCGGGCATGCCGATCGCCAGGTCGTCCTTGTCGTCGCCGTTGAAGTCGCCCGCCGCGAGGGCGGCGCCGAGCTCGGCGAAGGCGGGATCCCCGGGACCCGCCATCTGGATCTGCCGCGTCGCCGAGCTCGCCAGCCCGACTCCCTGGGCGCCGAGCCGGAGCAGCGTCGCACCGCAGTCCCAGACCACGAAGTCGCAATCGTTGCCGGGCAGCCCGCCGACGAGATCGTCGACGCCGTCGCCGTTGAAGTCGGCCGCGACGAGCGCGAATCCGAAGTAGTCGGCCGCGCCCGGCCCTTCGTGACCCGAGCCCTCCTCGACGAGGAGGCGGGCCCGCTGGGCCGATAGGCCGACCGCGGGGCGTTGCTGGGCGCCGGCCGGAGCCGGGATGCAGGTCCCCCAGATCGCGAGCGCGAGGGTCGCGGCGCGGGGAAGCGAGAAGCGGTTCGCGTGGATGCGGGTTCTGTCTCTCATGACAGGTTACGCGCGGGCGGGCCGGGCCACAGGCCATCGGGCGCGCGCAGCTCGGCCGGCCCGGCCGGTCACCGTCGAGCGCGGCCTCCCCGGAGGGGCCGGGAGGGGTGTCGGGCGGCCGTGGCGGGCGGGGCGTCCGGGCCATAGACTCCACGGCCATGCCACCATCCCCCTCGGCCGCCGCCGGGGTCACGCAACTCCTCCACGCCTGGCGGGGCGGAGACGGGCGCGCCGGCGAAGCGCTGCTGGAGAAGGTCTACGCGACGCTGCGCCGGATCGCCTCCTCCCAGCTGCGCGGCGAGCGCCCCGGGCACACGCTCCAGCCCACCGCCCTCGTGCACGAGGCCTACCTGCGGCTGCTCGGCCAGCAGGCGATCGACTGGCGCGACCGCGCCCACTTCTTCGGCCTCGCCGCGGTGACGATGCGCCGCGTGCTGGTCGACCACGCGCGCGCGCGCAACGCACGCAAGCGCCGGCGGGACGAGGCCGCCGAGCCGCTGACGCTCGCGACGCAAGGGGGACCGGGGGTCGAGCTGCTCGACCTCGACCGTGCCCTCACCGATTTCGCGCGCAGCTATCCGCGCCAGGCGAAGGTCGTCGAGATGCGCTATTTCGCCGAGCTCGAGCTCGAGGAGATCGCGGTCTGCCTCGACGTCTCCCCGACCACCGTGAAGCGTGACTGGACCTTCGCCCGGGCGTGGCTGCGTGCGGCGCTCGCCGAGCGGCCGTGAGCGACGAGCGCCTCCCGGAGCTCTACCAGCGTGCGCTCGAGCTCGACGCGCCCGCACGCGACGAGCTCCTCGCCGGCCTCCGGCGCGATTCTCCCGAGCTCGCCGACGAGCTCGAGCGGCTCCTGAGCTTCCCGCCCTCGGTGCCCTCGCCGATCGACGGCTCACCCTGGCGAGGAGACCTCGCGCCCGAGCTGGACGCGGCGCCAGACGCGGTCCCGGCCCGGATCGGCCGCTACCGGATCGTGCGCGAGCTCGGCCGGGGCGGAATGGGCCGGGTCTTCCTGGCCGAGGAGGAGACCGAGGACTTCCGGCGCACGGTCGCGCTCAAGCTGATCGACCGCCCCGGCCCGGACGAGGAGGCAGTGCGCCGCTTCCGCGCCGAGGTGCGCATCCTGGCCTCGCTCGAGCATCCCGGCATCGCCCGCTTCCTCGACGGCGGGCGCAGCCCGGAAGGGGTCTGGTTCCTCGCGCTCGAGTATGTCGACGGCAAGGACCTGCTCCAGCACGCGCGGGAGTTCGCGCTCCCCGTGCGCGAGCGGGTCGAGCTCCTGGTCGCCGTCCTCGACGCGGTCGCCTACGCGCACAGCCGCGGCGTCGTCCACCGCGACCTGAAGCCCTCCAACGTCATGGTGGGCAGCGACGGCCGTCCCCGCCTCCTCGACTTCGGAATCTCCCGGGTGCTCGACTCCGCCGCCGCGCACGTCTCGGTCACGAACACCGACTGGCGACCGCTCACGCCGGCCTACGCCAGCCCGGAGCAGTTCCAGGGCGAGCGCGTCTCCGCGCGCTCGGACGTCTACTCGCTCGGCGTCATGCTTTACGAGCTGATCTCCGGCCGACGACCCTTCGCGAGCTCGGGGGAGTCGCGCGTCGCGATCGAGCGCGCCGTGCTCGAGTCCGATCCCGAGCCGCCGAGCACCGCGGCGCGGCGGGCGGGCCGGAGACCGACGGATCCGGACGACTCGCGCTCTTCCGGCGCCGATCGCGCCGGGTCGGTCGTCGACCTCGATGCCATCTGTCTCAAGGCGCTGCGGCGCGACCCCGGCCGGCGCTACGACGACGCTGCCGCGTTCCGCGACGACCTTCGCCGCTACCTGGCCGGCACGTCGGTCGAGGCCAGGACCGGCGGCTGGGCCTCCGGCGCCGGCAGCGTCCTCCGCCGCCACCCCGGGAGGCTGTCGATCGCGGTCGCGCTGGTGCTGGTGGCCGGCCTGATCGCGATCGCCGTCGCCTCGTCGCGACACCGCGACGCGGGTGCCCGGGCGGTCGCGCCCGCGGCCTCGCCCCGCATCTTCCCCTTCGATCCCTCGAATCCTCCTCCGGCGCAGGAGAGCGAGCGCCGGCTGGCCGAGGCGCCCGAGGACCTCGTGGCCGGGTCGGCCCTGGTCTTCCGGCTGGCGCGGGACGGTCGCGTCGAGGAGGCGCGCATCGCGGTCGGGCGCATGCGCCAGGTCCCGGGCCAGGAGCGCGAGCCGCTGGTCGACTACGCGGAGGGACGGGTCGCGAGCGTCGAGGGCGAGGACCAGCGCGCGCTCGTCTTCTACACCCGCGCCCGCGACCGCGCCCTCGCCGACGGGCGCCCCGAGCTCCTGGGGGCGATCCGGACGTCGCGCGCCGCGACGCTCTCGAAGCTCGGCCAGCGCGAGGCGTCGCTCGCCGAGCTCGAGGCCGCGCGCGCGGACTCGGAGCGAATCGGCGACCAGCGCACGCTCTATCGCACGCTCAACGGTCTCGCCCTCGAGCACCTCCAGCGCGGCGAGATGGACCAGGGCGTGGACGACCTGGAGGCCGCGCTCGCGGCGGCGGAGGCCTCCGGCGTCGAGCCGATCGTGACGCTCGAGAACCTCGCGGCGGTGCGCGCCGTCCAGGGGCGGCCGGACCTCGGTGAGCCGCTGGCGCGCCGGTTGATCGACCACTACCAGCGGGCCGGCCGGCCGTTCGACGAGGGGGAGGTGTCGAGGAACCTGGCGCTGATGCTGCGCGATCTCGGCCGCCCCGAGGAGGCGTCCGTGATGCTCGGGCGGGCGGTCGTGCTGCTGCGCGACTCGCCCCACGGCAACGACGTGGCGGACGCGCTCCAGGCCCAGGCCGTGGTCGCTCTCGAGGAGGGCCGGCTCGAGCTCGTCGCGCCGATCGTCGCCGAGCTCGAGGCGACGGCGACGAAGAGCCTGAAGTGGCTGCCCCTGGGCTACGCGCACTGGTTGCGCGGGCGCCAGGCGGCGCTCGCCGGCGATCTCGCGAGCGCGCGCAGGCAGTTCGCCGAGGCCCGCCGGTTGGTGCTCGCCGGCGGCGAACGCGATCGCGCCGCGCTCCTGGACCTGGCCTGGGCAGAGGCGGAAGCGGCCGCGGGCGACGTCGCCGCGGCGCTGCGCGTCGTCGCCGAGGCCCTCGCCGAGCTCGAGGACCCCACCGGCACCGAGGCCGGCTACTTCGCCGAGACCCTGCGCGCGCGGCTCGACGCCGAAGCGGGTCTCGTGCCGTCCGCGCGCGACCGCCTGCGGGCGCTCGGAGCGGAGGCCGCGACCTCGCCGAGCGTGCGGCGCCGGCTCGCCTTTCTCGTCGCGCGCGCGGCGGCTGAGGCCGCCGAGGGCCGCGCCGTCGAGGCGCGCGCCGATCTCGAGGCGGCGCTCGCGCTCGCCCGCCAGGGCCAGCGCAAGCTCACCGAGCTCGAGCTCCGCCTCGAGCTCGCTGCGCTCGAGGCCCGGTTCGGGCCCGCCGCCGGCGCCCAGGCGCAGAGCGCGTCCGACCTGGAACGCGAGGCGCGGGCGGTCGGTTACCTCGCCCTGGCCGAGCGGGCGCGCGCGCTCGACCGGGCGAGCCGCTCCGCTCGTTCGCTCTAGCCCTTTCCGAATCGGCGCCGGCGGGCGTGAAGGGCGGCGCGGGTTGTTCTCCGGGAGCCCGCGGTGTAGCCTGACCTTGAACTACCGACCGGGCCGGCGGGACGAAAGGGGGATCGCATGCCGCAAGAAGCGAGCCCCGGCCCCGCGATTCCGCGCCAGGCCTCGACCCGCGAGCTGGCGACGCTGCTCGAGGTCAGCAAGGCGCTCGCCGCTTCGCTCGACCTTGAGGTCGTGATGCAGACCGCGATCGAAAGCGCGGTCGCGGCGCTCGAGCTCGAGACCGGCGCCATCTACCTGCTCGACGGCGACGAGCTCCGCCTCGGCGCCACCACGCCGCCGCTGCCGGCCGACTTCCCCGATGCGCTGCGCCGCGCGCGGCTCGCCGACCATGCGCACCTCGACGCCTCGATCCGCGACGGCCGGCCGCTCTTCCTGGCGGACGCCGCGTCGGCCCCGCTGACGCCCGCCGAGCGGGCCGTGGTCGAGGCCCGGCGCCTGCGCTCGCTGCTCTTCGTGCCGCTGCTGCTGCGGGGCAGGGCGTTGGGCGCCTTCATCGTCGGCTCACAAGACGGGACGAGAGCCATCGGCGAGCAGCAGGTCGACCTCTGCCGCATGCTCGCCGCGGAGATCGCCCTGGCGGTGACCAACGCGCAGCTATTCGAGTCGGTGGAAAGGGCGCGCAACGAGCTCGTCGCCGCCTACGACGCGACGCTGCTGGGCTGGTCGCTGGCGCTCGAGATGCGCGACGAGGAGACCAACGGTCACACCGAGCGCGTCACGCGCGCGACGCTCGAGCTCGCCGCCGCGATGGGCTTGCCGGCAACGGAGCTGCCCCACGTCCGGCGCGGCGCCCTGCTCCACGACATCGGCAAGATGGTGGTGCCCGATCGCATCCTGCACAAGACGGGCGCGCTCTCGCCCGAGGAGTGGGAGATCATGCGGCGGCATCCCGAGCACGCGCGCGCCTTCCTGGCCAAGATCGACTACCTGGGGCCGGCGCTCGAGATCCCCTACTGCCACCACGAGCGGTGGGACGGCGAAGGCTACCCGCGCGGACTGCGCGGCGAGGAGATTCCCCTGGCGGCGCGCATCTTCGCCGTCGTCGACGTGTTCGACGCCCTCACCTCCGATCGTCCCTACCGGGCGGCGCGGAGCCGGAGCGAGGCCCTCGACTACATCCGGGAGCAGTCGGGCCGTCACTTCGATCCCGCGGTCGTGAGCGCGTTCCTCGCCCACGCGAAGCCGCTCGGGAGCTGACTCGGCCGCAGCCGGCCTCCGCCCTGCGGCCGACACCACGGCCCGCGCCGGGAGCCGGGACCCGATCGCTACTTGCGGCGCAGCTTCCCGAGGATTGCCTCGATGCGGCTCTTCTGCGCCTCCGGCGCCATCGCGAGCGCCTTCTCGTAGGCGGCGATCGCCGCGGCAGTCTCGCCCGCGGCCGCCAGTCCCTCCCCGAGGCTGTCGTGGACGTTCCACGACTCCGGGTGCTCGGCGACGTTGCGGCGGAAGATCGCGATCGCCCCCGTGACGTCCTTGTCGTTCAGCAGCTGGTAGCCGTAGAGGTTGAGCTCCTGCTCGTTCGCCTTCGGCAGCGCCTCGTCGATCAGCGCCCTGGCCGCGGCCGTGTCGCCCCCGAGCGCGAGCAGCCGCGCCTTGGTGTTGACGTTGGCGAAGTTGCGGTTGATCGCGATC
>Ga0113563_10000743_pt1 | contig 16832 bp, 15 predicted proteins | sample Mud3Dept3metaG_FD_80117 | JGI IMG/M metagenome (GOLD analysis project Ga0113563, IMG submission 80117) | Freshwater wetland microbial communities from Ohio, USA, analyzing the effect of biotic and abiotic controls - Mud 3 Core 4 Depth 3... | ecosystem: Environmental > Aquatic > Freshwater >...
CGGAGCGAGTTCCGCTATCGTCGCTTCAATACTGACGCCCTTGGCCCGTTGCGTGATCTCCCGGACCCGCCGCTTGAAGCGGTCCAGGGCTTTGGGAGCAATCGTGTCGCCCGGTTAGGGACGCCGCCCGGTTTTGGCGACACTCTCCTGATCATGCACGCCAACGCGGCGCAAGACCGGGCAGCGTCCCTCGTCTTGGCTGGTCTAGTTGACATGTATATATCATACTGTTATTCTGTATATACGAGGCAGGAGATGAAACAATGGCGCATGTCATGACATCCATCAGGCTGGACACACAACTGGCGGACGAAGCTGCTGAGGTTTTGGGCGTCAAGAGCAGAACCGAGGCCGTGCATGCCGCCCTGAGAGAGATCGTCGCGCTGAAGAAGTTTCAGCGCCTTATGACTAAGCATGCCGGCAAGTTGAAATTCGAAGCCCATGGCAACTAATCTGGTCGTCTTGGATACTTCCGTCTTTGTCGATCACCTTCGCACAGGCTGCCATCAGAAGCGCATCGACTCCCTCAGCGGTTTGATCCGCACGTCATCGGTCGTACTGGCTGAATTGCTGAGAGGAGCGACCAGACCGGCAGAACGATCATTTCTGAAACATCTGGAGAAGAACCACCCACTACTGACCCCCACAGAGAGAAACTGGATTGAATCAGGATCCATTCTTGAACGGATAAGGGCGGACGAGTGCTACTCGCCGGAAAAACTGCGAGATCTTCATTTCGACGTCCTGATTGCGCTGACAGCGAGGAACCATGGCGCCCGCCTGATAACATCGAACCGAGTGGATTTTGAGTTGATTAAGAGATACAGGTCATTCTCTCTGGAGGTATGGTGAACACCGTTAAGTCCTATTGACAAGCGGTCGTCACGCGAGAACCTGTTCTTCTAAGTCGTCATGATCGTGGTGCGCCATGCGGACGACGCCGTGCTGGGTTTCGAGCACAAAGGAGAGGCCGAGCGGTTCCTGCGGGATTTGCGGGAGCGGCTGGGCAAATCTGGCTTGGAACTGCACCCGAAGTGATTGGCCTGCCCACGGGCCCGCCTGGTGGAGCGCGTTTTGCAGTAATCCGAACCTCGGGATCACTCTACGATCGACATACCAGAGAAAGCCATACCAGTCGCGCCCCTTGGCGTAGCCGCGGCACAGCAGAGCATGCGCCTTGGTCGCAAAACCGGAAGGAAGATCCTTGGTCGTCACCGCTGCGGGTCCGAGGAAAGTCAGGAAGCGGGTTTCGAACGCGGAACCTGCAGGCGGATTGGTATCGACCTCCAGTTTGATGCGGAGCTTGGCTCTGCCATGACGCCCATAGGGCAGATCGAGAAGGACAGGTGTGCCGATGGAGTCCGTCCTGGGAATGATTTTCCTGACGGCATGGCCGGCGGCCGGTTTGTCCACTGTTTCGAACCGAATGCCCTCGGCTTCGCAGTCACGCCTGATGTGCTCGACGTAGACAGCCCATGTGAAGGTGGAATCTGGACTTCGAAGCAGGATATCGAGGTCCTCTGAGAACCGGGCGGTCCGGAAGAAAATGCGCAGGCAAGTGCCGCCGTGGAAAAGCGCGTGTTTGAAGAAGCCGGATCGGGACAGGCTCATCAGGATATACTGGTGCATGATTTCCTGCAGCACATGCTCCTGCTCCAGGGCGTTGGCCGGTTGATATTGCCGAATCCGATTTTCCAATACATCATTCATCATGGTCCTAACTCCCGCCTCATGTGCGTGAGGTAGACGACTGTCCGGCGGCTGCGGAGACCCGACAAAATGTCCTCGAGGGTTTTCATGTCGAGCTTGACAAGATCCTCTTTTTCCATGCGCATCGACTCCGTGAGAAATGCCATGCCGTCCTCTTCCCAGCGCACTTTGCGGATGTAGATCAAATCCGCAATGGCACGGATCGGAGTCGCCACGAAAGCCCACTCGTTCTTTTCGACCCCGATGGCCTTGACGCCTGCCCGCGCGGCGGAACTGGGGACGCGGCGGTACGTAAACAATCCCATGGGCGTTTGAAACTCCCGGCTGCGCCGCGACGTCACGCTGGCCACCTGTTGCACGGCTTCCGGGATAAGCCCATGATAAGCCAACGCCGTTTCGAGGCTCACATGGGAAGGTCCGTGGATCGCCGCCGCCAGCACAAAAGGGTGCGGCTCCGACCTCCGGAAGGAGCGCGCCAAACAGTAAAGGCCCTCTCGCAGGCGGATGATCTCTCCATGCCTGAGAGATCGGTTCACCATCAGTTTCCGGGCGCCACCGGAAAGGTCGGGGAACAGATTGACAACCACGGTGCTGTCGAACAGCCCGCCAGGCTGTCGATGGCCTGACGTTGCCGCTGGACCGATTGCAGCCCCAGGTAGAGCAGGACCAGGCTCGGCCCTGCTGTGGCAAGCAGGTACACTGCCAGAGGACGCAGGTGGGGACGACACAGCAAGCCTTGCATGGCCATTTCGCTCAGTTGGTCATGATCAAGCTTATTACAGTCTGCGCGTGAGGCTGTTCCCCAACAAAGTAAATCAAAATCACTAATGGTCAGGGTTTTTCAAAAATAGGTGCAAGGAATGGAAAATTCAATTACTGGCGGCGGCGCCCGAGCAAATCTCATCTAAAACTGCATCTTCAAGGCCTGACACCAAAGTTCGAGCGTATGCAGCAATTGCTGCTGTCCGTCCCCGATCTCGACAAAAACTGTTATACTCGCCGGCATGCTAAGCGAGGAAACCAAAGGCGTTTTCGTTATCTCGGCCACGCCGTTCACTGATAGCGGCGAGATCGATTACGGCAGCGTCGATTCGCTGATCGAATTCTATCTCGGCAAAGGGGTCCACGGCATCACGATCCTCGGGATGATGGGTGAGGCACAGAAGCTCTCGTTCGAAGAAACGGAAGCGTTCACCAGACATGTGCTCGGCGTGATTCGCGGCCGCGTTCCGGTCATCGTCGGGGTCAGCAACGCGGCCATGGCAAACATAAAGGTGCTGGCCTGGATCGCGATGGACGACGGGGCTGCCGGAGTATTGATCGCGCCGGCGATGGGCCTGCGCGGCGATGATCCGTTGTATGAATATTATGCCGGCGTGTTTGAGGCGCTTGGGCCAGGCGTGCCGGTTGCATTTCAGGATTTCCCTCAAACCACGGGCGTATTCCTGTCCGCCGCTCTTTTCGGCCGCTTGGTGAATGCCTTTCCACAGCTCGTCATGCTGAAGGCTGAGGATTGTCCAGGCCTGCGCAAGCTCTCCAGGATCCGCGCCGACGAGCAGCACGGCCAGAGGCGCGTCAGCATTCTGGCCGGCAACGGAGGGCTCTACCTGCCGCAGGAACTGCGACGGGGCGCTGACGGAGTCATGACGGGATTTGCCTATCCGGAAATGCTGGTTCAGGCGTATGAACGGTTCGTTGCGGGTGATCCCGACGGCGCGGAAGATATCTACGACACGTATCTTCCGCTGGCGACCTATGAGCAGCAACCCGGATATGGGCTGGCGGTTCGGAAAGAAATCCTGCGGCGGCGGGGTGCGATCGCCTCGGCCAAAGTCCGCAACCCGGGCGTCGTCATGGACTCCGTCGACATGCGCGAACTCGATGGCCTGCAGGAGCGCCTCGAGCGCGCTTTGAGCCGGCTGGGGCGACCCTGACCGGCCGGGGAATCGAATGACTGACAGGTATGATCTGATCGTACGCAATGGAACCGTCGTCACGGCAGCGGACCGGCTGCGCTGCGACATCGGCGTCCGCGCCGGGCAAGTTGCCGCGCTCGCCGACCATCTGCAGGGGAATGCGCGAGAGACCATCGATGCAACCGGGATGCTGGTACTGCCCGGCGGCATCGACAGCCACTGCCACATCGCCCAGAAATCCTCGACCGGACTGATCACCGCGGATGATTTCTATTCCGGCGGCGTTTCAGCTGCTGCCGGAGGGACCACGACCCTCATCCCTTTTGCCACCCAGCACCGCGGGCAGTCTCTGTCCGAAGTCGTCCGGGACTACCACCGGAAGGCGGAAGGGATGGCCCTCGTCGACTACGGATTCCACCTGAGCATCTCCGATCCGACGCCGGACGTCCTGGCAAGGGAACTGCCCGAACTGATCCAGCAGGGTTATACCTCCCTCAAAATCTACACCACGTACGATGCGCTCAAGCTTGCCGACCGGCAGATCCTGAATGTGCTGGAGGTCGCGAAGCATCGGGGCGCGATGGTAATGGTCCACGCGGAGAACAGTGACGCAATCGCCTGGACGACCGAACGGCTGTTGCGAGCGGGGCAGACGGCGCCTCGCTATCACCCGGTCTCGCGACCGCAGATCGCGGAGCGCGAGGCCACGCACCGCGTTATCGCCCTGGCGGAATTGGTCGACGTCCCCATCCTGATCGTTCACGTCTCCGGCCGGCAGGCGCTCGAACAGATCGCCTGGGCACGAAGCCGGGGTTTGAAAATCTATGCCGAGACCTGCCCTCAATACCTGCTGCTCACCGCTGCCGACCTCGACAAGCCCGGGTTCGAAGGGGCCAAGCTGATCTTCAGCCCACCGGCGCGCGAGCAGGCCGATCAGGAAGCACTGTGGCAGAGCCTGACGAAGGGCCTCGTCCAGGTGTTCTCCTCCGATCACGCGCCGTACCGGTACGATGACCCGCAAGGGAAACAGGCGCACGGACTCGATGCCCCCTTCACCAAGGTCGCAAACGGCATCCCCGGCCTCGAAACCCGGCTGCCTTTGCTGTTTTCCGAAGGAGTCGGCAGGGGGCGCATCGACATCCACACCTTCGTCGCCGTGACAGCCACGAATGCCGCCAGAATCTACGGAGTCTATCCGCGCAAAGGCACCATCGAAATGGGGAGCGACGCGGATCTGGCAATCTGGGATCCGGAAGTCGAGGTAACGATCCACAGAGAGATGCTGCACGACCGGATGGACTACACGGCATTTGAGGGGATGAAAGTGAAGGGCTGGCCCAGAATCACAATTTCACGCGGCGAGGTTCTCTGGTCCAGCGGCGAGGTAAGAGGAAATCCCGGCAGAGGCCGTTTCCTCAGACGTGCAACGCCAATGCCGTGCCAGGCTGACGGAGCGGCCTTATGATGCGGATCTTCGTCATTAATCCAAACACATCCCATAATCTGACCGATCACATCCGTCGCGAGCTGGAACGGATCAAGCGCCCGGAAACGGTTGTGACGGTTGAAAATCCGACGCACGGGCCTGCGTCCATCGAATCCGCTTACGACGAGGTCCTGGCCGGTCCCGAAATCATGGAACTCGTGCGCAAAGCCAACGCCGAACGATACAATGCCATCGTGCTGGCCTGCTTCGCCGATCCTGCACTGGATGCGGCAAGGGAGATCTCCGATATCCCCGTGATCGGCATCGAGGAAGCCACCCTTCACATCGCCGCGATGCTCGGCCACAAATTTTCCATTCTTACTTCGTCAGAGCGCCGGGTTTCCACGCGCGAATTGCACGTGCGCCTGCGCAATGTCGAGGATGCGTTTGCGTCCGCGCCCGTCCTCGCCATGTCGGTGCTTGAAATGGACGCAGATCCGGAAAAGGCGAAAGCCCGCTCGGTCGAGCTGGCAAGGAGAGCAATCGAGGAAGACGGGGCGGAGGTGATCATCCTCGGGTGCGCCGGGCTTGCCGGGTATGCGGAAGAAATCGCACGCCGGACCGGAGCCATTGTCCTCGATCCGACTGCGGTCGCATTCAAGATCGCCGAGGCTCTGGTCGATCTCGGCCTGAGCCACAGCAAGGTCCGCCGCTATGCGGCGCCGTGATCTTTTTCCGAAGACAGCTTGTATCAGTGCCGTCGTCCGCGAAAATCTAAAACAGCTACTGGTTCCTGTGGATCCACGCACTTCGAGTAAAATCATTCCGCTTGTTCAAGTATCGCATCGACTCCGGGATTCTCCCATTTCTCCGGGAGAGTCTTTGTCTCCAGTAATCGGGCCACACTCCCCGAGAGGGTTCAGTTATCTGAATTCCTGAGCCCATCGTTCAGCACATTCCTCGGTTTCGCATGCTGCAGCAGAATGTGAAGTTATTTTTGCGCGAGCCCTCAGCTACTTCACCCAGAACCTGCAGGCAAAAAACCAGTAACGGGGATTCTGTCCCGCCTGTCTATTTGGTGAAGGCAGGCTTCGGGAACTGCGCCAGGATTTCGCCGAAGAGGAAACCCTTCCGGAACTCGAGGCCGTCCTGGCTGAAGAGCTGCACTGTGTCGGTGGTTGCGCTGAGGACAGACTGGATGATCAGAGTGTATGTACCTGGGGCCACATCGGTGATCATGAAGGCGCCGCTTTCACTGTTGAACGACCGTTGATAGTCGGACCCGGTCTCCGGGTTTTTGACATGGACAACAAAGCGCCTCACCGGAATCCCCTTATAGTCAACGACGCGGCCGTAGATGCCTGCCTCGATGCTCTTCATCTTTATGACAAGATTCGCCGGGGCTGGTTTGCCTCCTTCGAAGGCCAGTCTGTGGTCGAAATATCCGGTCTTTGATACCTGGATCTCGCGGACAGGGGGGTAGGCGAGCAAGAAGGTGAATCGGCCCGATTTTTCCGTTTCGGCCGCCCCTTCAAACTTGCCTTGCGCGCCTCCGGTGCCGAAAACCGTTACCCTGGCGCCCGCGATCGCCTGTCCGGACTCGGATAGAACCCTCCCTGCCAGCACAGGATTCTGTTCCAGGACGATTGCAGCGGGCGGAGCCTTCGGGTCCAGCTCAAAAGTGTGCGGAAGGTACCCGTCCGCGGACACGGTGCACTGGATGGGGGAGAGCTCACGGGGCAGGGCGACATTCAGCCGGCCCCGCTGGTCGCTTCCGGCGATTTTGAAAAACCCCGGCGCCGTCGCCGCGGCGTACGGGATGCTGTCGCCGCGGCTATTTTTCACTTCAAACGAGAGGGACTCTGCTGGGGACAGGTGAAAATTGAGCTGCTGGGGCTGGCCGGCCCTCACGGATACCAGTTCCTCCTGCTGGACGTGTCCGGGAGCACAGGCAATCAGACTCACATCCCCATCCTGCAGCCCGTCGAGGATATATTGCCCTTTAGGATCCGTGACCCGGCCTGTTGGAGCCAGAACCATGCTGTCCGCCATCAGCGCGAACAGTGGAGGATTGGCCACCACTGTCGCGCCGCCAATTGGTATCTCCTCCTTGTTGAGGACGAGGCCCACTACTGAAGACTGCGCCGGCCGGAGCTGAAAGTTTCTGACGGCCGAACTCGGATCGCGCACCGGCAGAAACGCGTCGATCGGCACATAACCTTCCCTTTGAACGTGCACCCACAGATTTGCAGGCGCCGAAAGTCGAAACTGGTACCGGCCCTCCTCATCGCAGGTCTTGGTTTGCAATGGCGCGGGCTGCACAAAGTCCGGCGGTGACCAACGCGGCGGAGTTTTGCGCAGTGAGATAATGGCCCCGGCCAGTGGCTCGGCCAGCTCCGAGGTTACCTGCCCGCTCAGGAGGTAGTCCGTTTCCGGATCGTGCTCCTGCAGCGCCTCCCCACTCAGAGGATTATAGGAAGGCGCAGGTCGCTGTTCCTGCAAAGCGCCCGGTATTTGCTCTGCTTCCTCCGCTGCCTGCTCCGCCTGTTCCACCGGGCGGTTCGCCTGCGGTTCCAGGAGGAACCATGCCGCAAACCCGAGCGGAATCGCGAGCAGGACCCACAACCAGCGCATTTTCACAGCCATCCCGACCTCCTGCATCCGATTCCCTTCCGCGCAGGAAGCGGATTCGGATCCTTGATCCGACTCATTCTACGCATTCACTGAACGGCTTTGAACCGGAATCTGCGATGCCGCCTACCAGCCAGTGGCGATTCCCACCCGGAACCGTGCTGGTAGGGCAGGGTATCCGAGGGATTCCATGTAATCGCAATTCCGCGCATTGTTCACAACCAGAAACACGTTTGCGCCGGAGAATAGCCGGAAACTCAGAAGCAGATCCAGCACCTGGTAGGCAGGATTCCGCGTCAGGCCGAGACCCAGGAAGTCGGAGTCGGTGCGGCTGCCGACATAGGTGCCGGTCGCGCCGAATGTCCAGCGACCGGGCTTCCATTGGAGCTTCAGGAACCCCGAGTGCTTTGGGCGCCTAAAAAGCGGCTGCCCCGCCGAGAACACCGGATCGAATGCCCCGTCGTTTTCCACCACCACGGAATCCGTGAAGGAATAGGAGCCCGCCACTTCAAGATGGAAGACAAGTTTTTGCCTGAGTCCGATCTCCACGCCTCTCGCGCGGGTTTTCCCGATATTGAAAAAAGTGCCCGCAAACGTGGTGAAGTCCGTCGTGATGAAACCGATCTGATCGCGGAAGTGGTTTTCGAAATAGGTTACCTCGGCCGCTCCCAGGCCTTCGCCGAAATGCTGCTCGAAGCCCGCATCAAAACTCACCGACTTTTCCGGCTTCAGGTCGGGATTGCCCTGGAAGTACGGGGATTGGCTGAATGATTCCACCAGAGTGGGTTCCTTGATCCCGAGTCCGAAGTTGGCTTTGATCCTGGCCAGCCCAAGCCACCCGTGCCCCGGCTGCCGGACGTGCAGGGCAATGGAAAGCCGGGGTGCGGCAGAAAACCCGAAGCTGGCGTTGTCTTCCAGATTCACACCTGCGGCGGCAAAGAGTCGTTTCCCCAGGGACCACTGGTCCTGCACGAATCCGCCGTAATTGTTCCGCACTGCGACTGCTGGATCCGAGAGAGGATCGCCTACGCTTCCGGACTCCCGCTCGTAGTGAGCTCCTGCGGACAACAGATGTGTGTGTGGCAGGGCGAGGTCTGCCTGGTACCCGATTCGATGGCGGAGGCTCAGGTTGAGCGTCTGATACGCGTAATCCTGGAGAACCGGAGAGGTGCTGCCCTGGAAATGCGCGATGTAGCTTCCGGAATCTGCATTTTCGGAAAACTGCCACGAATCCCCGGCGGTATAAAAGAGCGTTTGCGTCCAGGAGGGTGTGGTGCTGTGCGTGAATGTGACCCCTCCTGCGATCCTGCGGTGCCGGTAATACTCATCGGGATCAGGCCGGTGAAACGCCCACTGGCCCGGCACGCCGGCCCGTCCGGTTTCGGCGCGGAACGCCGCTCTCAGCGTACTTCCCGGCGTCGTGCGCAAGCCGAGATTCGCGCTCACGGTAGTATTGTTGCATGATCCGTTTGGCACGTTGTTGTCCGTGTCAAAGCGCGAGAACGTCGCCGAATAATCAAGCTGCTCCCCTCTGCCGCCGATACCGGCTTCGTACTCAAAGGTGGAAAAGGAACCCCCTTGCACAGACAGGAACGGACGCGGCCTCAGTCCTTCGCTTTCCCCGCGCCTCGTGAAAATCTGGATCACCCCTGCCATCGCATCGGAGCCGAAAAGGGCGCTCTGCGGCCCGCGCACGATCTCGATGCGGTCGATGGCCGCGGTGCTCAGGTTGGCAAAATTAAAGCTGCCCCCCGGCTCGTTGACCGGGATGCCGTCAATCAGCACTTTGGCGTAGTCCGACTCGCCCCCCCGGATGAAAACGGAAACAAGCTGCCCGGGGCCGCCGTTTTGAGCAACCGAAAGGCCCGGAACCATGCGCAAGGCGTCCGCGACCGACGAGACTCCTTCCGGCTTCAGCTCCTCCCCACGGAGGACGGTTGTGCTGCTGCCCACCTGGGCCAGTATCGCGTCCGTTCTGGTGGCGGTGACGACGATCTTCTCCTGGATGGAGGGGATGTCGAGTGTGATCGCCAGGGGGGCGATGGCCTCATTCACAACAAGCGGGTGGCTCCGGAGAGGAGCGAGCCCCGGTGCTGTGGCGTCGAGGAGGTAGCTGCCGTCTGGAATTTTCAAGGAGAATCCGCCCTGCATGTCCGTAAGCGCCGAGGCAACCATCCCGCCGGCGTGATTGCGAACCTCGATGAAAACCCTGGGGATCGGCGCGCCGCTCCGGTCGACCGCTGTGCCCGTGACCGCGCGCGCCGCTTCCTGCTGCCGGCGCGCCATGGAAGACGCGGCCGGAGACGTTGCCGGGAATGCAAAGGAACAGAGTAAAAGCCAACGCACGAAGTGCATGTTTCTCTTCCTATCGGGTGCTGTCATGAATCGATTCCTGCGTGTTCGGATCCCCGGACGCGGATGACCGGCAGCACCTCAGGCCGGTTGGCGGCGGATGCCCGGATCTCGAAATCCATGCCGAAAAGCCGGCCCAGTTTCTCCCGCGTGATCACCTCCGAAACCGGCCCCTGACTCATGACGGATCCCTCCGCCATCAGGGCGATGCGGTCCGAGAAGGCCGCGAGCAGGTGGATTTCATGAGAAACGACCAGCGTGGCCAGGCGGCGTTCCCGCGTCAGGCGACCGACAAGCGCCATCAACTCAACCTGATAATTGATGTCCAGATTGGCGGTGAGTTCGTCTATCAGGAGGATCTCCGGTTCCTGCGACAGGGCCCGCGCCAGCAGCAGGCGCTGCCTCTCCCCGCCGGACAGATCCGAGACTCGTGTTTGAAGGTGTCCCGTCAATTGCACCATGTCCAGGGCTGCCAGCGAGATCTCCTCATCATGCCGGCTCTCAAAGCCGAACAGGGGCATGTGGGGTGAGCGCCCCTGCAGGGTGTATTGCAGCACCGTCAATGGCGCGTCGTCCCCGGGGTTCTGCGGCACCAGAGTAATGTGTTTAGCGACCACCTTGCGCGGCAAGGTTCGCAGCGGTGTTGCGCCTTTCAGAAGGACCTCACCTGCCGCCGGCCTGAGGATGCCGCAAAGCAATCGCAGGACAGTTGTCTTTCCGGAGCCGTTCGGCCCGATGATCCCTGTCACCGTTCCGGGCATGAGGCGCAACGAAAAACCCCGAACCACCGGCCTGCGGTAGGAGAAAGTGACATCCCGGGCTTCCAGCGCCGGGCTGCTGTCGATCCGGTTCATTGACCGCTCCCCCTGCGCACCAGGTAAACGAACAGCGGCGCCCCGACCAGGGCCGTAATGACACCGACCGGCAGTTCCGCCGGCGAAAGCAGTGTCCGCGCCAGTGTGTCGGCCAGCAGCGTGAAAATGGCGCCGAATACGAAAACGGCGGGAAACAGGATTCGGTTGTCGCTGCCGAACATCATTCGCCCCAGATGCGGGCAAATGAGACCGATATAGGCGACCGGTCCGCTGACCGAAACGACTGCGCCCGTGATCAGCGAGGCAACGAGATATACGCCTGCCTTTACCCGCGGCACCTCGATCCCGAGGATGGCGGCGTCTTCCTCCCCCGTTGCGATCACATTCAGGCTGCGTGAAAAGGGATACAGCAATAGAAAACCGGCGAGGACAAGCAGTGTCACGACATAAATCGACGCGTCCACCGGACGGCTGAGGTCCCCGATCAGCCAATAGAAGATCCCGCGCAGATCGGCCTGGCTCGTGCTCGTCAGCAGAATTACATTGATCGAGGACAGGAAGGATGCCAGCACGATCCCAGACAGCAGCAGCCGCTGGGAAGAGTCCGCAGTCCCCCTGCCGCTCCCTGACAGAAAATACACGGCGGCAACCACCAGGGCGGCACCGGCAAACGCCGCAACCGGGCGGCCATATGCCAGCCCCGCGGCAGCCTCTGCTGCGCCCCAGGATGCCGTGAGAAGGGAATAGAGAATGGTCCCGAAGGAGGCTCCCGTGGATACTCCCAGGACGAAGGGATCTGCCAGAGGATTGCGCAATAGGGACTGGAAAGCCGCGCCGGCCATCGCGAGCGCCGCGCCCACGAGCGAACCCAGGCAAACCCGCGGCAGCCGGATCGAAAACAGGATCGTGGCGAACGGCTCCTCCAGCGGAGAACGGCCGGAGACACGTTCCGCAACCAGTCGGATTAAAGTCCGGGGAGGGATCCGGACACTGCCCACGGCGAGCGCGAACAGCGCCGTGCACGCCCAGATCACCAGCAGCACCAGGCTGACTGCCACAATGCGGCGGCGTGAAAGTCCTTTCATTGAAAGCGCTCCGGGTGAAGCTTGCGCGCCAATTCTTCCACACCATCCACGAATCGCGGCGATGGATGCTGCAGAACCTCGCTCACCACATAGACCCTGCCCCGCCTCACCGCTTCCAGGGATGCCCAGCCGGCGAGATACCGGAGGTCCGGCAGTGGGTTGCCTTCGTGGAAGACTGTGAGGATAACATCGGGTTTTTTTGCCAGCACCTGTTCGAGGCTGTACCGCGGATAATATTCTTCGCTGTCTGCGGATATGGAGGCGACATTTGCGAGCGCCAGGATGTCGTTTTCGAAGGTCTTGCGGCCCGGCGCCAAGAGTGGGTCGAACCATGTAATGAAGAAGCCGCGGTCGGGAGTGAGCCCGGCCAGCCGTTTCCTGATCTCCTGAAGGCGCGCTTTCGCCTGCCGCACCAGCCGCTCCCCGTCTGCAGCACGGTCCGCGATCCGTCCTATTGCGAGCGTGGTTTCAAAGATCCCGTCCACTGACCGGGGGGCGGTAACATACACGGGCAGACCCAATTGCGCCAGCTGATGCACAGCCGCGCGGTCGTTTCCGGCGGTCGAGGCAATGACCAGGTCCGGGCGCGCCGCCAAAATGGCTTCGTAGTCGGGCGTGAGCAGCGTCCCCATTTTCGGCTTCCGGCGCACGGCCTCGGGCCAGACGCATTGTTCGGTGACTCCGATCAGGCGGTCGTCTGCGCCGAGGAGGCATATGACCTCGGTGACACTCGGCGCCAGAGAAATGATCCGTTGGGGGTGCGCCCGCAAAACCACACGCCTGCCGATGCCGTCCGTGTGGACCGCGACGGCCCCCGGTGCGCCGGCTGCTTCTGCCTCGGGCGGCTTATGGGAACAGCCTGCAGCAAGCGGCAGCACTGCCAACACAACCAGGAGTGTACTCTCGCAAAAGGCTGACGGCCGAAGATGGCTGCCGGCGCGGAGAGGGCACGATCGAACGGCGGCAGCGGGCTGAAATAAAAATTCCCCGGCTTTCCGAAGAAGATCACGGGGAAGGGGAATTGCATCCATTCCAGGTCTCTTTCTCGCGAAGAGCGACTGAAAAAGTTCGCTGAGGCAGGTTTCCTGACTTTCGGGTCACTGCCGGACCTCTCGCCTTCCCCGTCTTGCATCAACGAGTGGCGGGCGATATGTGCAACGTAAGGCCGCAGAAGCCGGCTCTCCGAATACAGTGGCGGGACCGTGTAGGACTCGCACCTACTTCCCTTTTACCCCCGAAACGGGGCACCTCAGTCAATTTGGCAAAGAACCTAAGGACAATACATCAATACCACCGGAACCAATCCAGTGCAAAGACAATTCAAAAACGGTCCCGCGTACGTTAGACTGTGCCGCATGATTCGCACAATCGAGTGGCAGGACTCTGAGGTGGTCATGCTCGACCAGCGGTTGCTTCCGCGGCAGGAAATATACCGCAGATACAGGGACCATCACGAGGTCGCGGAAGCAATCCGTGCCATGGTGATCCGCGGCGCGCCCGCCATCGGAGTCGCGGCCGCCATGGGGATCGCCCTGGGAGCTTTGAACGCGACAGCGGCGGCGGATGAGGAGTTTGATGCGCATTTTGAACGTGTCTGCAACGAGATGGCTGCGGCGCGCCCTACGGCGGTGAACCTCTTCTGGGCGATCGATCGAATGCAGGGTGTTTACAGGAATGCCAGGCCCGGAGGGATCGGCGCCGTGTGCGCGGCCCTCATCCAGGAAGCGGTCAGGATGCATGCGGAGGACATCGAGGCCAACCGCGCCATGGGCAGGCATGGCCAGGTCCTGATCCCGGACGGCGCGCGCGTGCTTACGCACTGCAACGCGGGCGCGCTGGCCACTGCGGGCTACGGCACCGCTCTGGGAGTCATCCGCGCCGCCGTCGAAGCCGGCAAACACGTCGAAGTCTACGCGGACGAGACCCGCCCGTTTCTGCAGGGCGCTCGTCTGACTGCATGGGAACTGCAGAAGGACGGCATTCCGGTTACGGTGATCACGGACGGCATGGCGGGACACTTCATGCAGGCGGGCCGGATCGATTGCGTGATCGTGGGTGCTGATCGCATAGCCGCGAACGGCGACGTTGCCAATAAGATCGGAACCTACTCTGTCGCCGTGCTCGCCAAAGAGAATCGCATCCCGTTCTATGTGGCGGCCCCCACTTCCACCTTCGACCTGAGCATGCCGGACGGATCCCATATCCCGATCGAGGAACGGGGGGCCGAGGAGGTGCGCAGGATTCAAGGGATCCCCATCACTTCCGACGACACGCAGGTTGCCAATCCGGCGTTTGACGTGACGCCCAACAGGTATGTTTCCGCCATCATCGCCGAACGAGGCATCGCGCGCCAGCCCTACCTCGGGAACCTGCGTGCCATGCGATCGGCGAACAGCGAATGAACGACTCGAGTCCGAGCAGCCGCGCGGCGCCTGTCGCAATACATCAGGGGAGAGGACATCGTGCTGGTATTGGGGATTGAATCTTCATGTGATGAGACGGCTGCGGCTCTGGTGGAAGACGGGAGGGCAGTCCTTTCCAACATCGTAGCTTCGCAAGTGGATATACACCGCAGCTGGGGCGGCGTTGTCCCTGAGCTCGCCAGCCGTGAGCATCTCCGCAACATCGGCCTGGTTGTGCGCACAGCCTTTCGGGACGCAGGCAAGACCATTGGTCAGATAGACGGTATCGCGGTCACCCAGGGCCCGGGGTTGATCGGTTCGCTTCTGGTAGGGCTTTCCTTCGCCAAGGCGATGGCGTTCGCATTGGACACGCCGCTTGTGCCTGTCAACCATATCGAAGGACACATCTATTCCGCCTCCATCGAGCATCCCGGAATCGCATATCCCCGTCTGGCGCTGGTGGTGTCGGGTGGCCACACCTCCCTGATCTTTTCTCCAGAGCCCGAACATTATCTTCCTGTCGCCCGCACGCGCGACGACGCGGCGGGGGAAGCCCTGGATAAACTCGCGAAGTTCCTGGGCTTGGGATACCCTGGAGGGCCGGTCATCGATCGATTGGCAGGGCAGGGAGATCCGGAGCGTTACCGCTTCTCCATCCCCAAAATCAGCGACGGAAGCCTTGATTTCAGCTTCAGCGGCTTCAAGACCGCCGCCCTGCGGACCATCGAACAGGCAGGCATCCGGCCCTGCCGGGGAAGAGGAAAACCATCAGAGCAGATCCTCGACCTGGTGGCGAGCTATCAGCGTGCCATTGTCGACACGCTGGTGGCACAAACCCGGAAAGCGGTCTTGCGGTACCGACCTCAATCCGTACTCCTGGTCGGAGGCGTGGCGTGCAACACCCTGCTGCGGCGGACATTCACCGAGGCCTTCGAAGCCGGCGGTTTCGGCTGCAGGGTGTGGTATCCGAGTCCCGTCCTGACGACGGACAACGCCGCCATGATCGCGGCTGCAGGCACTCCGAAACTGGCCAGAGGAGTCCCGGCCGCTCTCGACCTGAACGCCTACGCAAACCTGCCCCTCTGCTAGCGTGCCACACCGGAGGCTCCGCGAGGGCGAAGTCCTGCCCGGAAATGCGAACCGCGAAAACCCCAAAGAGCGCACTTCGAGGTCCGTGAGGTCTTGGCGGTTCATTTAGAGACTGACACCACGGCCTTTGGCCGTGCAATCCTGAAAGGCTCCGCCGTTCCGGCGTTTCATTGCACCGGCAAGATGCGCTCAATACAACGGGACATCTAATTCGGGATCGGTTTCGCAACCGGATGATTTGCGAACCACGAGCGCATTTCATACGGCGTGATCCGCCTGCGCTTCTGCAAATGCTTGCGCCGGCGCCATGCATGCGGGATTGCCTTGCAGATCAGCGGCAAAGCCCGCAGCGAAGCCGGTTCGCGCAACAGGACGTACCCGAAAGCAGCTGCATCGCGCAGGGTGATCGGCAGCAGGAAACGGGCATAAGTGGCCGAATCCATATTGTTCAGGCGCAGCAGGAAGCGGTTCTTGAAGGAGTGCATATTGATCGCGGAAGGCAACTGGCTGCGGCGTTCGGGCAGGACCCGGCGCACGTGAAACCCGCGCGCCTCCGGCACGTACAGGCAGGACCAGCCAAGCCACTGGGCGCGCCAAGCCAGGTCGGCGTCTTCGCGGTAGGCAAAAAACATCTCGTCGAAATATTCTGCCCCCATCCTCACGTCTTCCAGCATGCTCCGGCGATAGAATGCGGCGGCGCCGGATGCGCCGAAAACATACTGGGGCGTCTCATACTGACCCTGGTCGGGTTCCCCTGAGCCGCGGTCAAGGTGTCTCTGGTTGGGAGTGAAATAGATCCCTGTGGTGTCCAGGATCCTGCCGGCCGATGCCGGCGGCGTGTCCTTTTCCCACCGCCACAATTTGCCTGTGGCGGACCCTGCGGCCGGACGCTGATCCATCGCCTGGACGAGGACTGCCAGAAAGGAGGGCTCGAGCACGACATCAGGATTCAGGACCAGGACGTAATCGCCCGGGTGGGAAGCGATGACCCGGTTGTGTGCGGCGCAGAAGCCGATGTTCCGGCCTGAACAGTGGATCGATGCTTCGGATCCGGAGAATTCCTGCGCCAGGGCGGCCGAATTGTCCGCCGACGCGTTGTCCCAAAGGCAGAGCGTATAGTCCCGGCAGGTCTGCGCCTTCAGGCTCTCGAGACACTCCTTCAGATGAGGGGCCGAGTTCCAGGTGACGATGCTGATCAGGACTCGCGGGCTCATGCTGCCCCCTCCCGGGCGTTGCGGAAACGGCGCGCGGTTCTCCAGAAGCAGCGAGCCGGCGAAATTTCCGGACCCTGGCCACGATGGATGCCCAGGGAGGCCAGCAGGGCTCGCAGATACAGACCGGTGATCACGAGACGGCGCACCCGCGCGGCCGCCGCATTCCCATGATGTTTTTCGAAATATCGGATC
>Ga0113563_10000744_pt1 | contig 16818 bp, 14 predicted proteins | sample Mud3Dept3metaG_FD_80117 | JGI IMG/M metagenome (GOLD analysis project Ga0113563, IMG submission 80117) | Freshwater wetland microbial communities from Ohio, USA, analyzing the effect of biotic and abiotic controls - Mud 3 Core 4 Depth 3... | ecosystem: Environmental > Aquatic > Freshwater >...
AAACGGACACCGTCCTCCGAGAGCTTGCGCAATTCCGCCAGGCTGAACACCTGGAACCCGCCGGAATCCGTGAGGATCGGGCCCGGCCAGTGCATGAACCCGTGCAGTCCGCCATGCGCGCGGATCACCTCGGTACCGGGACGCAGCATCAGGTGAAACGTGTTGCCGAGCACTATCGACGCGCCCAGCCCCTTCAGCTCCTCCGGCGTCATGGCCTTGACCGTGCCGTACGTGCCGACCGGCATGAACACCGGCGTCTCCACCATGCCGCGGCGCAGGGCCAGGCGACCGCGGCGCGCCAGGCCGCTCGTTGCCGTGACCTCGAACATCACGCAATCCCCCGCGGCGCCAGCGCCCCCGGTGAGGGCTCGACGAACATCGCGTCGCCGTAGCTGAAGAAACGGTAGCGCTGCTGCACCGCGTGACGATACGCGCCGAGCACGCGCTCACGCCCTGCCAGGGCCGAGACCAGCATGATCAGCGTGGACTCAGGGAGGTGGAAGTTGGTCACGAGCGCATCCACGACGCGGAACTGGAAACCAGGAGTAATGAAGAGCCGTGTATCGCCGGAGTATGCATCGAGACGGCCTGTCGCGGCCGCCGACTCGAGCGCACGCACGGCGGTGGTCCCGACCGCCACCACGCGGCCGCCGCGTTCCCTGCACGCGCTCACGGCGTCGCATGTCTCGGCCGGCACACTCACGCGCTCAGCATGCATGCGATGCTCGCTGATGTCGTCCACCCGGACCGGCTGGAACGTGCCGGCTCCGACGTGCAGCGTGACGCATGCGCTGGCCAGCCCCGCATCCTGGCAAGCGGCCAGCAGGACGTCGTCGAAGTGCAGGCCTGCGGTCGGCGCGGCCACCGCGCCCGGCTCGCGCGCATAAACAGTCTGGTAGCGCTCACGATCGAAGTCTTCCGCGGCGCGCTTCATGTACGGCGGCAGCGGCATTTCGCCGCAGCGCTCGAACACCGCACCGGGAGCCTCGGCGAAATCGAGCACCCAGAACTCGTCGTCACGACCCGCGACGGTTGCAACGGGGCCGCCGGCAAGCCGGATCCTCGAGCCCACGCGGGGAGGCTTGCTTGCGCGCAGCTGCACCAGCGCGCGGCCTCCGTCGAGCACTCTCTCGAGCATCAGCTCGACACGGCCGCCCGTCTCCTTGGTGCCGAAGAGTCGGGCCGGCACCACGCGAGTGTCGTTGAATACCAGCAGGTCGCCGCGGCGCAGCAGCTGCGGCAGCTCCGCGAACTGCCGGTCGGCGATGGCGCCGCTGGTGCCGTCGAGGTGCAGCAGCCGGCTGTCCCTGCGTCGCGCCGTCGGATGCCTCGCGATCAGGTCGTCGGGCAGCTCGTAATGGAAGTCGGCGCGCAGCATGGGGCGCGGATGCTAGCAGAGGGACCGCCCGCGCCGGCCCTCAGGCCGCAGCGCGCTCGATCAGCCGCGCGGTGCGGGCGGCGGCGCGTTGGCCGCAATCCTGGACGGCGACCCGGATCCGCAGGTCAGCAGCGGCGACTCTTTCAGCCACTTGCTGTCCGGATAGTAGGCGAACAGCAGCGCGCCGCCCTTCAGCGTGTCGATCACCACACGCGCAACTTCCTGCCGGACGGCCGGACAACCCCAGCTGCGCCCGAGCCGGCCGAGCCGTGCCGCAATCGCTTCGCTGACGTACGGCGCCCCATGCATCACGATGGCGCGCGACAGGGCATTGTCGTTGAACCCGGCGTCGAGCCCGCGCAGGCGCAGCGAGTAACCGTTGCTGCCGTGGTAGGTCTCGGTGGCCTGGAACAGCCCCAGGCTCGACATCTTGCTGCCCTCGACGTTCGAAAAGCGCTCGGCAAGCTTTTCTCCGGTGTTGCGACCGTGCGCAACCAGCTCCTCGAACACCAGGCGGCCGCGCTCGACGTCGAACACCCACAGGCGAGGCTTGGTCGAGGGCAGCGAGTAATCGATGACAGCGAGATGGTGGAAACCGTCGAGCAGTCCCTGCCGGCGGGCACAATCCGCGGCGCGTGCGGCGAGGGACAGTACCTTCGGGTCGGCGGAGGGAGCGGCCGCGACCAGCTCTGAGGCTAGCGACTCATCGGCGCCAACGGGCGTCGCCAGAGCAAGGAGCAGCAATGCTGCCGGCCATGAACGTCGTCGCATGCGAGCACTCCCCGTGCAATGAACGCTTGCCGCCCGCAGGCGACGTGGTCCGCACTCAGACCCGGCGCAGTCTACTTGGTTCCCCGGGCCGGCACCGGAACTCGTCCGCACCACGCAACGGCAGGTCCCCGCAGCATTGAATCACCCTTCCTTTGCCCTGTAACCGTCTGAAAACAAACATTTTTGGTTTATTTGGACCGACGATCGGGTAAGCTGCGCGGTCCGCGCCGGGATGGCGGAACTGGTAGACGCACCGGACTCAAAATCCGGCGAGCTAATCACTCGTGAGGGTTCGATTCCCTCTCCCGGCACCAACCATGTGAATGCAGCGCGTCGCCAGTCATACAAGTGAATTTCTGCTCTCATTGCGGCCAGCCGGTCCGCCTGGTGATCCCCGAAGGCGACAACGTGCAACGGCATGTCTGCATCGGCTGCGGGACGGTGCATTACCAGAACCCCAAGATCGTTGCGGGTTGCGTGCCCGAGTACGACGGCAGGATCCTGCTCTGTCGCCGTGCAATCGAGCCACGCCGCGGCTACTGGACGATCCCCGCAGGCTTCATGGAGAAAGGCGAGACGACGCAGGACGCTGCGCGACGCGAGGCCGCGGAGGAAGCGCTGGCCGAGGTCGAAATAGGTTCGCTGCTGGCGGTCGTGCACGTGCTGCACGCCGACCAGGTGCACGTGATGTTCCGCGCCCGCCTGCCGGCGCCCCGATTCGGCGTCGGCCAGGAAAGCCTCGAAGTCATGTTGGTTGACGAGGCCGGAATCCCGTGGCACGACATGGCGTTTCGCAGCGTCGAATTCGCGCTCAGGCGCTACCTGGACGACCGCCGCGGCGGCATCGAGCAGCACCACTTCACGACTATCGACTATCGAAAGCCGGCGCCGGGATGAAGCCCGGATTTCTCAGCGCGGCGGCGCTTTGGCACAATACGCGCCCTCCGGCCGCCAGCGGGCGCGGCCGGGCCATCCAGTCCGCGGAGCCAGCCGATGACCTTTGTCGTTACCGAAAACTGCATCAAGTGCAAGTACATGGATTGCGTGGAAGTCTGCCCGGTGGACTGCTTCCACGTCGGCCCCAACATGCTGGTCATCGATCCGGACGAGTGCATCGACTGCACGTTGTGCGAACCCGAGTGCCCGGCGGAGGCGATCTTCTCCGAAGAGGAACTGCCTGACGGCCAGCAGGCCTTCAAGGCGCTGAACGCGGAACTGGCAAAGAAATGGCCGGTGATCACTGAAAAGAAGGATGCGCCGGCGGACGCGAAAGAATGGGACGGCTACCCCAACAAGCTCTCCATGCTCGAACGCTGAGGCCGCGGCCGGTCAGCGAGTCACGGCCGCCGCTTTCTGCGACTCCTGCACGGCCTTGACCAGCTGCTCGGGCGTCAGGTACCCGCCGATATAGTCGCCCGACTGCGTGAACACCGCCGGGGTGCCTTCCACGCCGAGCTCGCCACCCATTTCGTACTGGGCGGTGATCGCCGCGTCACCGCAGTTCTTGGCCTTGACGGCATCGCCCTTCTTCGCGCGCGTGAGGGCGTCCCTGCGGTCCGTCGAACACCAGACCGCCTCGGCCTTGCGCCAGGACTCCGTGTCCGGGCCGGTGCGCGGATACATCATGTAACGAACCCGCACGCCGGCCTTGGTCAAGTCGGCGATGTGGTTGTGGAACTTGCGGCAGTAGCCGCAATCGATGTCCGTGAACACCGTGACCGTCATTTTCGGATTCTCGGGGGAGAAGACGATCATCTGGTCATCGCGGACCGACGCAAGAGCCTTCGCGCGGGCCGCGTTGCGACGCATCGCAGTCAGGTTCACTTCCGATTCGAGGTCGTAGATGTTGCCGCTGACGAGGTACTTGCCGTCGGCACTGACGTACGCGATCAGGCCGCCCATCGTCACTTCGTAGAGCCCTGGCACAGGGGACGAGGACACGTCGGACGGGCTCACGTCTTTCAGCTGCGAGACGACCCGCGCCTTGACGTCCGCCGGCACCGCAACCTGGGCCGGGGCGGCCACGGCAGGCTTGGCAGCCTGTTTCACGGCCGGCTTTGCGGGCTTGTCCTGGGCCGAAACGAAGGCCGGGAAAGCGGCGCAAAAGGCGACGGAAAAGACGATAAAGCTGGCTGTGCGCATGCGATTCATCCAGGAAGGGACGCGAACCCCGACAGCCGTCTCAGACAACGGCGCCGGCCACTGGTTCAATTCGAAAGTCTGGCAGTCTAGCAGAGCCGCATGCACCCAGGACCCGGCGCGGCCCTCAGCCGCGCGGATGGTGCTGCGAATGCATGTCCTTGAGGCGCTCGCGGGCGACGTGCGTGTAGATCTGGGTCGTCGACAGGTCGCTGTGTCCCAGCAGCATCTGAACGACGCGCAGGTCCGCGCCATGATTCAGCAGGTGGGTGGCGAACGCATGTCGGAGCGTGTGCGGCGACAGGTCCTTCTCGACGTTCGCTTTCCTGGCGTAGCGCTTGATGATGTGCCAGAAGGCCTGGCGCGTCATGCGGTCGCCGCGACGGGTGGGAAACAGGTAGTCCGTCTGCCGTTCGAGCAGGATCTCGACCCGCGGGCCCTGCAGGAACTGCTGCACCCATGCCACGGCCTCCTCGCCCAGCGGAATCAGCCGCTCGCGATCGCCTTTGCCGACGATGCGCAGCACGCCCTGGTTCAGGTTCACCGACGTTAGCTTGAGGTTCACGAGTTCCGAAACACGCAACCCGGTTGCATAGAGCACCTCGAGCATGGTGCGGTCGCGGTGACCAAGAGGATCGCTCACGGCAGGAGCGGCCAGCAGGGCCTCGACTTCCTCCTCCGTGAGCGACCGCGGCAGCGAGCGCCCGACCTTGGGCATGGTGATCTGGGCAGTGGGGTCCTCGCGCAGCACACCCTCGCGCAGCAGGTACCGGTAGAATCGGCGGAAGCTCGACAGCTGGCGCGCGGTCGAGCGCGGCTGTGCGCCCGCCTGTACCCGGGACGCCATGAACGCGAGCAGGTCGCTGCGATTCGCAGAGGTGAGTTCCGCTTCGTGCACCTCGAGCCAGCGATTGAGCGCAGTCAGGTCGGCGCGATAGGCGGCCAGCGTGTTTGGCGACAGCCCCCGCTCCATCCAGACCGCGTCCAGGAACCGGTCGATCGGACCGGGGCCGTGCGCGCCTCCGGTGCCGCGCTGGGCGCGTGCGTTGACACCGGTCTTGACTGCTGTACTCATTGGATATCTAGGCCTTGCGTGGCGCGAAGTATGCGAGCCGACACCACACACCGGACGTGACTGCTCTCACAGATCCCGCCCGCCGAAAACATAACCGGTACCAGTTCACAGAATGCCGCCGGGCACCCGGACGGCTCTACCCGCACGAGGATCCGCGTCGATGCTTCGACTCCTGGGGCGAGCGCTCCGCACCCTGTACAGCGTGTGCGCACTGGCCGTGTTCTTCGTGCTGCTCGCCATCGCCTCGGTGGCTGCGCTGGTCGTGCCGCGGCTCGGTTGGCGTCGCAGCCTCACGCACCGTTTAGCCAGGATCGCGCTAGCCATCCTCGGGCTGCGCGTCAAGTCCACCGGACTCGACAACCTGCCGGAGGGATCCTGCGTAGTCGCAGCCAATCACTCGAGTTACCTCGACGGCGTCGTGCTGACTGCGATACTCCCACCGCGATTCTCGTTCGTGATCAAGCGCGAGGCTGCGGACATGCCGATCGTCGGACTGCTGCTGAGGCGCATCGGATCCGAGTTCGTCGACCGTAATGACCACGGTGGCCGGCAGCGCGGCGCTCGCCGCGTCATCAAGCGCGCCGAACAGGGCCACTCGCTCGTCCTCTTTCCCGAGGGCACGTTCGACGAGCAAGCCGGACTGAAGCGCTTCCACGCCGGCGCGTTCATCGCGGCGGTGCGAGGCGCCATGCCCATCGTGCCAACCATCATCCACGGTGCCAGGCGCGCCTTGCCGGCAAATACGCTGCTCGTCCGGCCCGGACCAATCGTCGTCGAGATCCTGGAGCCGATCACGGAACCCGCGACCGTTGCCACACCAAACTGGCTGCGCAACGAGACCCGCAGGCGCATCCTTGCGCGCCTCGACGAGCCCGATCTCGAGGCGGGACCGCGGCCAGGGTAGCGCGACCCGACAGTCAGCCGCCTCCCGTCACGGCCGCCATGAATCGCCAGACCTGCCCGATTCGAGCGGCCATACGCGGACGAGGTCGATTCGTGGCCCCCGCATTTCCAGGACCTCGACCTCGAAGTCCGGGAACCGTACCCGTTCCCCCTGCACCGGCAGCCGGCCCAGTCGCTCCTGCACCAGCCCACCGACGCTGTTGACGTCGACGATCGGAATCCGCTTCCCGATCGCGTCCTCGAGACTCAGCAACGACAGGCTGCCGGCGCCACTGACCGAGCCGTCCCCTGCCTGCTGCCACGACGGCGTCGTCTTCGCGAACTCGTCTTCGATTGGCCCGAACAGCGCCTCGATGACGTGCTCGAACGTCACGAATCCTATCTCGGTGCCCCGCTCGTCGGTGACGATTCCGAAGTGAGGATCGCCCGCCCGGAATGCCTTGAGTACCTTCAGCAGCGGCGCGTTCTCGTCGAAATACGGCAGCCGGCGCAGGTGCGGCCGCAGATCACGAATGTCGCGCAGCCGCTCCTCGGCCGCGACGAGGTCCTTGATATGCAACAGCCCGGTGAAGCGGCCGGATTGCGGGTCACGGGCCGGGTAGCGCGTATAGCGGGTCGAGCGCACCTCGGCGAGCACTTCGTCGATCGTGCTGTCGTTCGAGATCCAGATGAGCTCCGACAGGGGTCGCATCAGGTCTCCAACGGTCAGCTCCCCGAGTTCGAGGCCGTGGACGAGGATCCTTGTCTCGACCGGCCCGAGTTCGCCATGCCGATGACTCGCGCGCAGCACGCTGCGCAGCTCGTCCACGGAATGCACCGCATCGCCCTCGGACGCCAACTCGACTCCGAGGCGGCGCACGATCACGTTCGCGGCACCGTTCAGCACGTGGATGAACGGGAACATTACCCAGTAGAACACGTACAGCGGCAATGCGGTGTTCAGCGACACCGCCTCGGCGCGACGAATTGCGATCGACTTGGGCGCGAGCTCGCCGAGCACGATGTGCAGGAACGAGATGAAGGTGAAGGCCACCGCGAACGCGATGCTTTGCAGCAACTTGGGATCGGTCACGCCGAAGTGCCCCAGTACCGGCTCGAGCAACCGGGCGAACGCCGGCTCACCGATCCAGCCGAGGCCGAGCGACGCAAGAGTGATGCCGAGCTGACAGGCAGACAGGTAGGCGTCGAGGTGGGTGCGAACGGTTCGCAGCACTCGGCCGCGCAGGCCATGAACTCTCGCCAGTTCCTCCGCCTGGGTACGGCGCAGCTTGACGATCGCGAATTCAGCCGCGACGAAGAAGCCGTTCAGGATGACGAGCGCGAAGCCCAGCAGTGCCAGCAGCAGCGATTCAGTCAGCATCGGTACCGGCGATTGTACCTGTCGTTGGCCGCGGGCAGCCGGTCAGGTCAGCTGGAGCAGCCTGGACACGCCGTCCAGCGCCAGTACCTTGACCGCAAGCGCGGCTCCACCCAGCACCATCAGGCCGACGCCGAGCGCGCCGAGGCCGAGAAGCACCAGCACCCCGTCCCTTTCCATCAGCGCCAGCCCGAAAGCGCACAGCGCCACTGCCGGCAGCAGGTTTCCGAACGGAATGGGCAGGAACACCAGGGCTGCCGCGACGAGGCAGCACAGGCCGATGACCCGTTCCGCCGAGGTTGATGTCAGGGGCAGCAGTCGCGGCTTGAGGAGCTTCTCGAACCGCTGGAGCCGGGGACGAATGGACGCGACCATTCGTGCAAAGGCGCTGCGTTCCATGGATCGCGCGCTGACCGAACGGGGGAACCAGGGACGCGGGGAGCCGATCACGAGCTGAAGCGACAGCAGCAACAGCGGCAGCCCCAGCAACGTCGTAATCCCGGGAATGACTCCCACCATGAGCGACGGAATGGCAAAAACGAGGATCAAGGCACCGAACGCCCGGTCGCCGACTGCCTCCAGCAGGCTGCCGAATACGATGCGTTCGGAATCGCCCTCGCTTGCGAGCCGGTCCAGCAGTTCGGACAGGCGCTCACGGCTGAGACTCGCACGACGCCTTCGGAATTTTGCGGAGCGCGGATTCTTCATTGGGTTCAGTCAACGCGGGCGACGGGAATCGAATCTGTGCCATGGAGCTGCCAACCCGCCGACCGGGCCCAGGCCACGCACTGCATGTCGGCCGTGAGTGCCTCGCGCACCGCTCAGTTCCAGTCAAAACGGCGGCGGCAACTTGCCCGGATTGATGGCGCGGCCCGTCGGCGCCGGGCCACATAGTCGCGGAAGGCCGTCATTTCCCGTCGGCACCGTCGCAGCACAGGGGGCCACCCGGCGGCTACATATTTCGCCGGTACTGCCCGCCCACCTGGTACAGGGCGCGCGAGATGCTCCCGAGGGACGCGACCTTGACCGTCTCCATGAGCGCCTCGAAGACGTTGCCGCCGCGGGCAGCCGCGTCCTGCAGTGCCGCGAGCGCCGCCGGACGCCGGTCGGCGTTCCGCTCGAGGAACGCACGCACGGCCTGCACCTGGTCGCGCTTCTCCTCCTCCGTCGAGCGGATCAGCTCGGCGCCACGGATCTCGGCTCCACCGTCCTCCGCCCCGAGGAACGTGTTGACGCCGACGATCGGCAAGCGGCCGTCGTGCTTCATCGTCTCGTAGTAGAGACTCTCTTCCTGGATGCGGCTGCGCTGGTACATCGTCTCCATGGCCCCGAGCACGCCGCCTCGCTCGGAAATGCTGTCGAACTCGCGGTACACGGCTTCCTCGACGATATCGGTCAGTTCCTCGACCGCGAAGGAGCCCTGCCACGGGTTCTGCGTCTTGTTGAGCCCGAGTTCCTTGTTGATGATCAGCTGTATCGCCACCGCCCGTCGCACCGATTCCTCGGTGGGCGTCGTGATCGCCTCGTCGTAAGCGTTGGTGTGCAGGCTGTTGCAGTTGTCGAACAGCGCATAGAGCGCCTGCAGTGTCGTGCGCACGTCGTTGAACTGGATCTCGCGGGCGTGCAGGCTGCGGCCCGACGTCTGGATGTGGTACTTCAGCATCTGCGAGCGCGGCCCGCCGCCGTACAGGTCGCGCATCGCACGCGCCCAGATGCGTCGCGCCACCCGGCCGATCACCGCGTACTCCGGATCCATGCCGTTCGAGAAGAAGAACGAAAGGTTCGGAGCGAAGTCGTCGATCTTCATGCCGCGCGCGAGGTAGTACTCGACGATCGTGAGGCCGTTCGCGAGCGTGAAGGCGAGCTGGGAGATCGGGTTCGCGCCCGCCTCGGCGATGTGATAACCGGAGATCGACACCGAGTAGAAATTTCGGACGCCGCGATCGCTGAAATACTGCTGCACGTCGCCCATCATCCGGAGCGCGAACTCCGTCGAGAAGATGCAGGTGTTCTGCGCCTGGTCCTCCTTCAGGATGTCGGCCTGCACGGTTCCCCGCACCTGCGCGAGCGCCTCGGCGCGGATGCGCTCGTACGTCTCGCGATCGACCAACTGGTCGCCCGTCACGCCGAGCAGGCCGAGCCCCGAACCGTCGTGTCCGGGCGGAAGCTCGCCCTTGTAGGTGGGCCTCGGTCGGTCCCGGTAGATCTTCCCGATCTTGCGCTCCGCTTCGGCCCAGCCGCCAGTCTCACGCAGGTGCCGCTCGACGCGCTGGTCCACGGCGGTGTTCATGTACATCGCCAGGATCATCGGGGCCGGGCCGTTGATGGTCATCGACACCGAAGTCGTCGGTGCGCAGAGGTCGAAGCCGGAATAGAGCTTCTTCATGTCATCGAGTGTCGCGATCGACACGCCCGAGTTCCCGATGCGGCCGTAGATGTCCGGACGCTCATCCGGGTCCTCGCCGTAGAGCGTCGTCGAGTCGAAAGCGGTCGACAGCCGCGCGGCGCCGTGACCCGCCGCGACGTAATGGAAGCGTCGATTCGTGCGTTCCGGCGCACCCTCGCCCGCGAACATCCGCGTCGGGTCCTCTTCCTCGCGCCGGTACGGGTAGACGCCCGCCACGTAGGGAAAGTGACCGGGCAGGTTCTCCTTCAGCAGGAATGCAAGCAGGTCGCCCCAGTCGCGGTACCTCGGGATCGCGAGTTTCGGAACCGGCGTGTGGCTCAGCGACTTCGTGTAGTTGTCGCCGCGGATCTCGCGGCCCCGCACGACGTAGCAGTACTCGTCGTCAGTCGCGGACTTCGCGAGCGCGGGCCACTGGCGCAGCAGGTCGAGCGCCTCCGGCCCGACAGCGTCGAGCGCGTCGTTGTAGGCCTCCCGCAGCCGCGATCGTGCCGCGTCCGACCCGTCGGCCAGCGCAGCGTCGGGGAAGCGGTCGAGCGCCGCCGGCAGCTGCGGGTCGTCGAGTGCGCGCAGGGCCTCGTGGAGGCTGTTGGCGCGGCTTGCCGCCTCGGAGCGATGCAGCAGGTCGATGGCCGCGCGCCGGCCGTTCGCCGCGATCTCCGCGAGGTAACGCGTGCGTCCCGCCGGCACCAGCGCATGACGCTCGACCAGCTCGGTGGGGCCGGGATCGGAGACGGCCCAGCCGCGACTGCCCTCGCCCAGCTTCTCGTCGAGCCGGCGACCCAGCGCCGCGAACAGGCGATTGACGCCCGGGTCGTTGAAGCGACTCGCGATGGTCGGGAAGACCGGCACGTCCGCGTCCGGCAGCTGGAATGCGACGTGATTGCGCCGCCACTGCTTGCGCACGTCGCGGAGCGCGTCCTCGGCGCCCCGCTTCTCGAACTTGTTGAGCGCGATCAGCTCCGCGAAATCGAGCATGTCGATCTTCTCGAGCTGGCTCGCGGCACCGTACTCGCTCGTCATCACGTACAGCGGCACGTCCACGAGGTCGACGATCTCGGAGTCGCTCTGGCCGATGCCGGCCGTCTCGACGACGATGAGGTCGAAGTTCGCGTAACGCAGCAGGTTCAGCACGTCGGCCAGCACGGCACTGGTCGCGAGGTTCTGGCGGCGGGTCGCGAGCGAGCGCATGAACACCTGCTCCGCGGCGAGCGAGTTCATGCGGATGCGGTCGCCGAGCAGCGCGCCTCCGCTGCGCCGGCGGGTCGGGTCCATCGCGACGACCGCGATGTTGCGCTCGGGGAAATGCCTGACGAACCGCATCAGCAGCTCGTCGGTGAGGCTCGACTTGCCTGCACCGCCCGTGCCGGTGATGCCGACGACCGCCGTGCGATGGCCAACGCGCGCCACGGCCTTGCGCAGCGTTTCGCGCAGCCCGGCCGCATCGTCCTCGATCTCCAGCGCCGAGATGGTGCGAGCAATCTGCTGGTGGTCACGCGGACCCACCGGACCGAACTTGAACGCGGGCCGCGACCAGGCGCTCACGCGCTCGATCACGTCGCGGATCATCCCGTCGAGCCCGAGCTTGCGTCCGTCCTCGGGCGAGTAGATGCGCTCGACGCCGTAAGCGTGCAGTTCCTCGATCTCGTGCGGCGCGATGGTGCCGCCGCCGCCGACGACGATGCGGATGTGCCCTGCGCCCAGTTCGCGCAGCATGTCCACCATGTAGCGGAAGTATTCGTTGTGCCCGCCCTGGTAGGAGCTGACCGCGATGCCGTCGGCGTCCTCCTGGATTGCCGCGCGCACGATGTCGGCAACGCTTCGGTTGTGCCCGAGGTGGACGACCTCGGCGCCATGCGCCTGCAGCAGGCGGCGGATGATGTTGATGGCGGCGTCGTGGCCGTCGAAGAGCGACGCGGCGCTCACGAAGCGCAGGGGCGCGACGTCCGCCTGCTCCTGCGGAAGCCGTCGCACGCTGCCAGTCGCCTTGCCTGCGGTCATGTGCCTGCTCCGTTCTGTGCTGCTACTCGCCGAGTCTATTCCTACTCTTGAGTAGAACAGTACCGGAGAGTATGATTTGGCCGCTGCGGACGGTCAATCCCCTGATTTTGCCGGGCAGACACTGCAAGTGGAGATCCCGATGGCCGACCAACGGAAGCGTGCCGCCCCTGTACGCGCCCCGCGCACCGGCGAAGGCTCGCCCTGGGCGGTGCGACATCGCCGCCCGCGCGACCACGATCTGAAGCGGGACGCCGTCATTCGGGCGGCTGCGAAGGAGTTCAACGCGCGCGGCTACCACAACACGTCACTGGACGACATCGCCTTGGCGCTTGGCGTCACCAAGCCCACCGTCTACTACTACGTCGCGAACAAGGAGCAGCTCCTTTTCGAATGCTTCCGCGAAGGCCTGCAGAGAATCCGCGAGGTCGTCGTCGCTACCGGGCGATCCGATCGCCCCGCGCGTGAACGACTGGAAACCGTGGTGCGCGGCTATGCCGCGGCGGTCGCGTCCGAATACGGCTGGTGCATGGTTCGCGCCCACGAGCATGACCTCGGGCAGGACCTGGGCCGGCAGATCAACCTGCTCAAGTCCGAGATCGACCAGGGAATCCGCCGGCTGCTGCGCGAGGGCTTGGCCGATGGCTCGATCGGTCCCTGCGACCCGAAAATCGCGGCATTCGCGATGGCTGGCGCCCTGAACTGGATCGCGCACTGGTATCGTGAAGACCAGCCGCTCACGGCCGCAGAGGTCGGTGACGCCTTCGTCTCGTTCTTCGACAACGGCTTGCTGCCCCGTCCTGCCCGGACCACGCCAACCGGCGCATGAGCGCCGTCTTGCGCTGCAAAATCCGCCCGGCTTACACTCGCTCGCTGCGGTGAAGCAACCGCTGCACGGCGACCGCGCACCTGCCCGGGCCAACGGCCAGTCAGACATGAGGGAACCTGCATGAACGAACACGTCGTGATACTTGGCGCGCGTCGCACGCCGATCGGAGCGTTCCAGGGAGCCTTCAATACCGTGACCGCACCCGAACTCGGTGCCGCGGCCGCCCGCGCCGCGCTCGCCGATTCGGGCGTTGCGGCGGACGCGCTGGACGAAGTCATTCTCGGATGCGTGCTGCCCGCTGGACAGGGTCAGGCCCCGGCTCGCCAGGCTGCGATCGCCGCCGGCATCGCGATGAACGTCCCTGCCACGACCGTGAACAAGATGTGCGGCAGTGGCATGAAAGCCGTGATGCTTGGCGCGGACCAGATCCGCGCAGGCAATGCGCGAGCGATCCTCGCCGGCGGCATCGAATCGATGAGCAATTCGCCGTACCTGTTGATGGAGGCCCGCTCGGGTTACCGGATGGGTCACTCCGAACTCATCGACCACATGTTTCACGACGGCCTGCAGAGCCCGTGGGATGGCCAGTCGATGGGCTCCTTTGCGGACACCACCGCCGAGAAATACGGCTTCACGCGCGCCGACCAGGACAGCTACGCCGCGGGCTCCGTGCAGCGCGCGCAGCGGGCCGTGAAGGAAGGCGACTTCCACGCCGAGATCGCGCCAGTCACCGTCACGACGCGCAAGGGCGAGAACGTCGTCGCAACCGACGAGACTCCTTTCGGGGTCGACATCGAACGCATCCCACATCTCAAGCCCGCCTTCAACGCCAAGGGCACGGTCACCGCCGCTTCGTCTTCGTCCATCTCCGACGGAGCGGCCGCGGTCGTGATCGCGAGCGCGGCGTTTGCCGCAGAGAACGGGCTGAAGCCCCTCGCGCGGATCGTGGCCTACTCGAGTCACGCCCAGGCCCCGGAGTGGTTCACGACCGCACCGGGTCCAGCGATCCGCAAGGCACTCGAATCCGCCGGCTGGAAGGTCGCGGACGTCGACCTGTTCGAGATCAACGAGGCGTTCGCCTGCGTGACGATGGCGGCGATCAAGGATCTCGACATTGATCCCGCGCGCGTCAACGTCAATGGCGGCGCCTGCGCCCTCGGTCACCCGATCGGCGCCACCGGGGCGCGGCTCATTACGACGCTGGTGCATGCGCTCAGGCGGCGCGGCCTGCGCCGCGGTGTCGCGTCGCAGTGCATCGGCGGCGGCGAAGCGACCGCGATCGCGATCGAGATCGCCGACTGACGCCTCGACCGGGAGCCACGCATGCAATTGAAGGACAAGGTCGTCGCCGTCACCGGCGGTGCGCGCGGCATCGGCAAGGCCATTGCCCAGGCATTCATCGAACGCGGCGCGCGTGTTGCGATCATCGACCTGAGCCCTGCCGACCTGGAAGCAGCCCGCGCAGACTTTGCAGACGCTGGCGCGCAAGTCCGCACGTACGCCGCCAATGTGGTGCGCGAGGACCAGGTGATCGCGGCGTTCAACGGCATCGTTGCCGATTTCGGACGTCTCGACGTGCTGGTGAACAATGCCGGCATCATCAAGGATGGACTGCTCGTGAAGGCGAAGGACGGCGTCGTCACAGGCCGGATGGGTCTCGAACAGTGGCAGGCCGTCATCGACGTGAACCTGACCGGCGTGTTTCTCTGTGGCCGCGAGGCCGCGGAGCGCATGATCGGGCTTGGCAACGGCGGGCTCATCATCAACATCTCGAGCATCTCGAAGTGCGGCAACGCCGGGCAGACGAACTACTCGGCCGCCAAGGCCGGCGTCACCGCCATGGCGGTCGTGTGGGCCAAGGAACTCGCGCGTTACGGCATTCGCGCCGCCTCCATCGCGCCCGGATTCACGCGCACGGACATCCTCGCGGGCATGCCACCGGAAATGCTGCAGAAGGTCACGGCGCCCGTGCCGCTCAAGCGACTTGGCCTGCCGGAGGAAGTGGCCCACGCCGCCGTGTTCATCGCCGAGAACGACTTCTTCACCGGGCGCGCGCTCGACGTCGACGGTGGACTGCGCCTTTGATCTTCAACTTGCTGCGAGGAGACCGGCCATGCTGATGCAGGACATTCGCGCCATCGTCACCGGGGGCGCCTCGGGGCTTGGTCTCGCGGTCGTTGAGGACGTGATCGCGGCCGGCGGCCGCGCGACCATGCTCGACGTCAACGACGCGGCGGGTCTCGAAGCAGCGCGGCGTCTGGGCGAGCGATCGGCCTTCCAGAAAGTGGACGTCACTTCCGAGAGTGCCGTGGATGCGGCGGTGCAATCGGCAGTGACGAACATGGGCGGGCTCAACTTCGCGGTGAACTGCGCAGGGGTCGGCTGGCCGAAGCGGCTGGTCGGCAAGGACGGCCCGATGCCCGGCGAGTTCTTCCGCAAGGTCATCGAGATCAACCTCGTCGGCACGCTGCTGGTCTGCAAGGCCGCCGCAGCCGCCATGCAGAAAGGCGCCCCGAATGCCGCAGGCGAGCGCGGCGCCATCGTGATGACGGCGTCGGTGGCCGCCTTCGACGGGCAGATTGGCCAGGTCGCCTACGCTGCATCCAAGGGCGGCATCGTCGGCATGACGTTGCCGATGGCCCGGGAACTGGCCGCCTTCGGTATCCGCGTGGTGACGGTCGCGCCGGGCCTGTTCCTGACGCCGATGATGGCGTCGCTGCCGAAGGAAGCGCAGGAGTCGCTCGGCAAGCAGGTCCCCTTCCCGCCACGACTCGGCCATCCGTCGGAATTCGCCTCACTGGTCCGGCAGATCGCGGAGAACCCGATGCTGAACGGCGAGACCATTCGCCTGGACGGGTCCATACGTATGGCGCCGCGCTGAGCGCTGTCAACGACGCAGCGGTCGAACGAGGCGAGAAGACAAATCGCCCCGCGCGGGGCAGGAAAGGTCCGTTTCTACTGCGTCGCGTGGATTGAGTCCCCGCACCGTTTCTCCCGCATGTGGCGTGTCTGTGAACTGGCCTGGAAGGTTTGCCGGATCTCAGGCTGAACCGTCGTCGAAATCCGACACGATCGCAGTCAGGGTCGCAGGCGGGACTCATTTTTTGTCGGTCGCGGCAGTGACCGTTCGATGCTCAGGACGCTTGCTCCTGTGGCGCCGACATTCGGTCCTGAAATCCGTGTTCTTTGCACCCTCGTCCGGCAATTCCTGAGCCGGGTTCAGTTGCGCCGCAGTATCGGCCGGCGATTGCTCTGGGTTTACTGCGCCGTGTCTTGACCGCGACCGGACGGCGTGTATTTTGATATCTGCATCGGGAGAGGTAGCCCGCGCAGCGACGCTGGTCACTGAGGCCTCACGGGTCTGGAGGACACATGGCCGACAACCGCCTGCACAAAGTGCTGACCGCACGCCGGGCCCTTCGCGGACGGGCGTTGCAACGTTGGCTGGGATTCCAACAGCCGCACGCAGCTCCGGCGGTCGGCATCCCGAATCGCGACGGCACTTATCCCGCGCCGCGGTATGCGGCGCCCACCGCCGAGCAGCTGAGCCGGTACGAGAAGCGCGAGAAGAACCGCGAGCTGTTCTTCAGCATCGCCCATCGCGGCGCGCGTATCGCGGCCGAGCGCAAGATCGGCACGACGCTCGATTTCAGCGACCTGCCGCCTGGCGAACAGGCGCAGGCGGCGGGGCGGCCGGTGGTGCGCATCGTGCAGCTCGGAGCGCCGGGCGTCGAGCCGGAGGGCTTCGCGACCGGCTTCCTCGTTCACCACGAGCTGCTGCTCACCAACTGGCACGTGTTCCGCACGCCGGACGAGGCGGACGGCGTCGGCGCGCAATTCCTTTACGAACGCGTCAAGGACGGGATTCGCAGCGGCCTGATCTTCGAGATTGACCGCAAGCGCTTCTTCCTCAACGATCGCGAGCTCGACTACGCACTGGTCGCCGTGAAGCCGCTTTCGCTGA
>Ga0113563_10000745_pt1 | contig 16815 bp, 18 predicted proteins | sample Mud3Dept3metaG_FD_80117 | JGI IMG/M metagenome (GOLD analysis project Ga0113563, IMG submission 80117) | Freshwater wetland microbial communities from Ohio, USA, analyzing the effect of biotic and abiotic controls - Mud 3 Core 4 Depth 3... | ecosystem: Environmental > Aquatic > Freshwater >...
ATGTCGACGAAGTGGAAGTTTCAGAGATATACGGAGAAGACTTCGCGAAGAGAAAAGACCTGGAGGTCCTGGAAGGGCCCAACCCCATGGTTTTCGATAGCCGGGGAAAGCTCCCCACCCTCGTGGTCCATGGCGGCGACCGAAAAGGAGACCTTTAAATGATCGACATCTTTCTCGGCCCCAAGCAATATATCCAGCGGGAAGGTCTCCTGGCCGAATCAGCCGGGTATCTTCGCCCTTTTGGAAAGCGGCCTTTGATCCTGGGGGACTCCCTTGTTCTTTCCATCGTCCGTCCCCTGCTGGAAGATCAGCTGGCCCAGGCGGGATTCTCCCCTTCGTTCGTTCTCTTCGGGGACGAGTGCTGCCTCAAAGAGATTAATCGCCTGGTCGAGACCGCCCGCGCCCAAAGCGCGGATTTCATCGTCGGGGCCGGCGGGGGAAAAGTCCTGGACACCTCGCGCTGCGTGGCCAGCCGCCTGAATTCTCCCTTCGTCACGATTCCCACCAGCGCCGCAACCTGCTCCGGCGCCTCCGCGGCTGCCGTTATCTACGAAAACGGCGTCCGCCTGGAAACGATCAACGGCAAGGGCGCCGACCTGGTTCTGGTGGATTCGGGAATCATCGCCCGGGCCCCCAGCCGTCTCCTCGCCTCGGGCATGGGCGATGCCCTGGCCAAGTGGTACGAGGGTAAACCCATCTACGACCGCATGACCGATCCCGATCAGGCTACGGCGGCGGCCATGACCCTGTCTACCCAGGCCCGGGAAATCATTTTCAAGCTTGGGCTTGAAGCCCTGAAGGACGTGGATGCCAAGCGGAACTCCCCCGTCGTGGAGAGGATCATCGAAACGAACCTGTTGTCAACCGGGGTCATTGGCAGCCTCGGGGGATCGAAATTCCGCATTGCCGTCGCCCATGCCCTGCTGTACGGGCTTACGGTAATGCCTCAGGCCCACCGTCATCTCCACGGGGAAATGGTTTCCTGGGGAATCCTGGTTCAATTGTGCCTGGAAAAAAATGAAGCGGAATTAAATATTCTTCTCCCTCTTTTCTCCAAAATGGGGATCCCCATCACCCTCCAGGCCCTGGACATGACAAACCTGGAGGATCCGCTCTTCTGGGAGGGGCTGAAGAGGACCTGCGCCAAGGGAAGCTCCGTCCATTTTATGCCTTTCCCGGTAGATGAGAAAAAGCTGGTTGCCGCTATCCTGGAAACGGATGAACGGGCCAAAGAATGGCAATAGGAGCGTCTGGACAGATGCCCCCGCAAACGAAACTATGGCTGGGCGAATTATTGCCGAAGGATGGTTTGCGGTTCTTCGGCAACAAATAAAAACAGTTTGAGACCTTTTTCAGGAGCTATCGATGAAACGATATGAGATCCGGATCGCCGGGTTCGGCGGCCAGGGTGTGGTGACCATCGGCAAGATCGCCGGCGTCGCCGCCGCTCTCTACGACAAGAAAAACGCCGTTCAGACTCAATCCTACGGGCCCGAATCCCGCGGCGGGGCCTGTAAGTCCGAGGTGGTCCTGTCGGATGGGGATATTCATTACCCCAAGGTTCGCACCGCCGATGTCCTGGTCGCCCTCTCCCAGATGGCCCAAGACATCTATCTGAAGGATTTGAAACCCGGAGGGCTCCTGATCATCGACCCGTTGACGGTCATCAAAGATGCCCCCCGCGCGGATGTGCGGGTCTTCAAAGTCCCGACCGCAGAAATCGCCGTGGCGGTAGGAAACAAAAAATTCCAGAACATGGTCGCCCTCGGCGCCCTTTGCGAGCTGACCGGCGTCATCTCCAGGGAAGCCTTGGAAAAATCCATTTCGGAAAATGTCCCGCCCAAGACCCTTGACCAGAATCTCGAAGCGTTCAAGAAAGGAATCGATTATGTCCGGAAATGACGAGACCTCCTTCGAACCTCTCCTTTCCGATGAAGAGGTTCAAAAGGTCATCCGCGGCCCCCTGCCTCCCGGAGATTATTACCTCTTCGGAAGCGATGCCTGCGTCGAGGGGGCCATTTTCGCCGGGTGCCGCTATTATGCGGGATACCCCATCACTCCCGCCTCTGAGATCATGGAGCGCTCCGCCCAGAGAATGCCCCAGGTCGGCGGCCGGTTCATCCAGATGGAAGACGAAATCGCCTCGGCCTGCTCCCTGATCGGCGCCTCCTGGGCCGGGAAGAAAGCCATGACCGCAACCTCGGGCCCCGGCTTCTCGCTGATGATGGAGGCTGTTTCCTTCGCCATCATGTCGGAGACCCCTTTCGTGATCGTCAATGTCCAGCGCCCCGGTCCCGGGCAGGGGTACATCAACTCCTCGCAGGAGGATGTGATGCAGGCCCGCTGGGGCCACCACGGCGGCGGTCCGCTGATCGCCCTCGCCCCCTCGTCGGTTCAGGAAATGTATGATTTCACCGTCGCCGCCTTCAACTATGCCGAGGAGTGGCGGGTTCCGGTCATCCTCCTTGCGGACGAAACGGCCGCCCATATGCGGGAAAAGCTCACGGTCCGACCCTGGAACGAGATGCGGGTCTTCAACCGGTTCAAGCCCCAGGACCTGAAGATTGCGCCGGCCGAATTTCGCCCCTACGACCCGTACCAGGGCAAGACCCCGCCCATGCCGGCCTGGGGGGACGGGTACCATGTCAACGTTGTCGGCCTCGTCCATCACCCCGACGGGAATATCAGCAAATACGGTCCGGAAATGCACCTCGACTGCGTGGGCCGGATCCACCGGAAAATCGAAGACCATGCGGAAGAAATCGCCCAGGTGGAAGGCCGCCATTTGGAAGGGTGCCGGAACCTGGTGGTGGCCTACGGCTCCCCCACCCGCTCGGCTTTCGAAGCCGTCCTGGACCTCCGGACCCAGGGCTGGGACGACCTCGGGTTCCTGCGCTTTAAAACCCTCTGGCCTCTCCCGGAGAAGAAAATCCGCTCCCTGGTCAGCGAGGTTGAAAACGTCTTTTTCCCGGAGATGAACCTGGGCTACTTCATTCACCCCCTGAAAGAAGCCCTGCGGGACCGGGTGAAACGGTTTGTCCCCATCCCTTCCTTAGGGCAGCTCCATTCGCCGGACCAGATCATTGCTAAGATAAGGGAAGTAACCGGGAAATAATTTCAACCGCAGAGCACGCAGAGATCGCGGAGAAATACGTCAAAAGACTACGGCAGAAGTTTTTCACGAATGATTCGGCATAAATCCGGAAACATTATTTTTTCTTTTGTTGTTGGCTAAGAAATTTTCTCTGCGTTCTCAGCGCTCTCTGAGGTGAAAAAAGGACTTTAATATGAAACATCCCATGATGAAATACTTGAAGGAAACCGGCCCCTGCGGGGACCGCTTCCCCACCATCTTCTGCCCCGGTTGCGGGATCGGGCAGGTTTTGAATTACACCCTGAACGCGGTAGACCACCTCATTACGGAGGACGGCATCGCCCCGGAGCGTTTCGTCTTTGTCTCCGGCATCGGCTGCTCCGCCCGGCTGACTTCCCAGTACCTCAAGTTTGACGCTACCTGGTCCCTTCACGGGCGCGCCCCGGCGGTGGCCACGGGGGTTCTCCTGGGCCGGCCGGACCTTAAACCGATCATTTTTACGGGCGACGGGGATGCTGGCGCGATCGGGGGAAATCACTTTATCCACGCCTGCCGGCGAAACCTCGACCTGACGATGATCTGCATGAACAACGGGCTTTACGGGATGACCGGAGGCCAGTCGGCGCCTACCACCCCGCGCGGGACCCCTTCGACCACCTCGCCCTACGGCAACGTGGAAAACGCCTTCGACCTCTGCCAGATGGCCATCACCGCCGGGGCCAGCTATGTGGCTCGCTGGACAACGGCCCATCCTCAGCAGTGCATCCAGGCCATCCAAACCGGGGTCCGAAAGAAGGGGCTGGCTTTCATCGAAATCATGACTCAATGCCCGACCCACTGGAAAGAGGAGCCGGCTAAGATGGTCCGGAACTACCGCGCGAAAGGCGTGCGGTTTTCCAAAGAGAAAGAAAACGAACCGCTGAAGAAGGGACAATTCTGGATCGGCGAACTGAGGGACCGGGATCAGCCCGAATGGGTGGCCACGTACCAGAAGATCATCGACCGGTTCAAGAAACCGGAGGGCCGGGGGCCAAGAGCGTAGAATTTGGCAATACTTGCGGAGAAGATCTTGCGCCGCGGAGGGAAAGATGCTGGTCAATAAAAGCCGGGTTAAGGAAGTCATGAAACGGAACGGCGTGGATGTTCTCGTCGCTTCCATGCCCGAAAACGTGACCTATTTGACGGATTTCTGGAGCCTGAGCCACTGGCTTCTCAAGGGGACCCAGACCTACGCGGTAATCCCTGCTGATGAAAAAATCCCCCCCTTCATCGTCACTTCCATGAGCGACCTGGATATGGCCGCCGATCAGGAAGAATGCTGGGTCCGGGACTTCGTCTCCTTCGGGAAATTTTTTATCGAACCCTCCCAGGGCCCTGTTTCCCTGCGGACGGAAGAACGTCTCCGCGATTTCCTGGCCGGGGTCCCCAAAAAACCGGACGCCCTCTCCGCCCTGACCGAAAGCCTCAACGAGCGTAATCTGGCCGGGGGGCGGATGGCGCTGGATGAATTCAATATCCCCTTCCCCCTCGCCGAGTCCATCAAGGCCAAGCTGCCCCATCTGGAAATCATCCCCGGGTACTCGCTCCTGCGGGAAATCCGGTCGGTGAAAACCCCCGAGGAGATCGGCCGCCTGGAGCAGGCCGTGGATATCACCGAGAAAGCCTTTTTCCGGTCTTTATCCTTCATCCGCGAAGGCGCCGTCGAGGCGGAAATCGCCCATGTTTATAATACCGTTCTCGCCGAACAAGGCGCCCAGGCGGTTCTCACCTGCATCGGGGCCGGCCCCCGCAGCGCCCTCCCCAATGTCACCCCTTCGCCCGGCTACCGGATCAAGAAAGGAGACCTGATCCGTTTTGACGTGGGTTGCCTTTACCAACACTATTACGCGGACACCGCCCGAATCGCCGTTCTCGGGCAGCCGAGTCCCAAACAAAAGGACTATTACCGGGCGGTGAAGGAAGGGGAGGAACTCGCCATCGCCCGGATCCGCCCCGGCGTTCGCGCCCCGGAGATTTTTGAAACCGCGGTCGAGGGGGTCCGCCGGGCAGGCATCCCTCACTATCAGCGGAGCCATGTCGGGCACGGCATCGGCATCGAATGTTATGACCCCCCCTTCTTGACCCCTACTTCCGCCCAGGTGCTCGAGGAAGGGATGGTTTTGAATGTGGAGACCCCGTATTATGAACTCGGCTTTGGAGGAGTCCAGATCGAGGACACCCTCGTGGTGACGAAAAACGGCTGCCGGGCGCTCACCAAAGCCGCCAAAGAGCTTTTCATCATTTAGGGAAAGCGGGAAGCTCGAATCAAAAGGAGAGAGTCGAATATGGCTGTTAGATCCATTCTGGACACGATCGGCCGCACCCCGCTCGTGAAGCTTGGCGCCAATTTTACGGAAAATTCCAGGAGCGTCATCTGGGTGAAGATGGAGTATGTAAACCCCTCCGGATCCCTGAAAGACCGGATCGCCCTGAAAATGATCGAAGATGCGGAAGCGAAAGGAGCGTTGAAGCCCGGAAGCACGATCCTGGAAAGCAGCACCGGAAACACCGGGATCGCCTTATCCTTTGTCGGGGTTCAGAAAGGATACCGGGTCGTGATCTATGAAACCACGCCGGGGAAAATCGGCGAGGAGAAGAGAAAGATCATGAAGGGGTACGGGGCCGATGTCCGCTCTTTGCCCCCTGAGGAACTGCAGAGAATGAAGGAGCGCAGCGTCGCCGGCGCCGAGGTCGAACTCCCCGGGCGGCAGATGTGCCTTGAACTTGAGAGGACCCATGCCGATCATTGGTGGGCCCGGCAGTTCAGCAACCCGGCCAATGTCCTGGCCCATCACCAGACCGCCTTCGAAATTCTCGAGCAGGCCAAAGGCAAGGTCGACGTTTTTATCGCCTCCATCGGTACCGGGGGAACCCTCATGGGCGTCGCGGAGATCCTCAAGAAAGAGAACCCCCGCACCCGGGTCATCGGGCTCTACCCCGCCTCCTCCATGACCCCTATGGTTCCGGGAAAACCCTACCCCCGAAGCGAAATCAGCGGCGGGATCATTTCCGATATGCTCCAGCGCAACCTGGTGGATGAAGTCCTCCCCATCGGCGACCGGGAGGCGGTCGAGGCGACCCGCCGCCTCCGGAGAGAGGGGTTCTTTGCCGGCGTCTCCTCAGGAGCCAACGTCCTGATCGCGCTGCGGGAAGCACGGGCGGAAAGAGGGGAAAATATCGTGACGGTCCTGTGCGACAGCGCGGACCGTTATTTCACCGATGAGCACTATGTGACTTAACCTGAACGCCGGCTGAATTTTATTACAAACCTCACTCGACCCTCCCCCCTCTGAGGGCGGATTCGGGGAAGTAAAATAACTATGTCCAAAAATTAAAAGAAGAGAGAGTCTAAGATGCCGAAATTGCACGTGGAAGAAAGGTATTGCAAAGGTTGCGGGATCTGCATTGAATTTTGCCCGGCCAAAATCCTGAAAAAATCGAAGAAGATGAACTCGCGCGGGTATTTCCCGCCGGAAAGCGAAGAGATGCAGAAGTGCAAGAATTGCGGAATGTGCTCCCTTCTCTGCCCGGACTTTGCCATAGCGGTTGAAAGCAACTGACGGGGATTCTCCCCCGCCGAAAAAAACCAGGAGGATGGCCATGTCAAAAAAAATGTTCTTCATCGTTGCCCTTGCGGCGATTTGGGGATTGGCTCCGCTGGCCGGGGTTTACGGCCAGGAGGCGAAGACCGTCGCGACGATTAAAATCGCGACCTCCTCCAACCTCCCCCACCCCTTTTCCATAACCGCATACGAATTCAAGAAGATTCTGGAGAAATCCACGAACGGAGCGATCAAAGTCTCGGTTCATCCGGGCGGGCAGCTGGGCGGGGAATACGAATATGTGCAGGCCATGCAGCTGGGAACGCTGGATGCCACGGTTTCGGCAACCCCTTCCTTTGCCGGCATGGTCCCGGAATTCGAAATTTTCACCCTCCCCTTCCTTTTCAAGGACTACGCCCACGCCGACCGCGTGTTCCAGGGGATGGTCGGGAAGCGGGGAGAGGAAATTTTGAAGAAGAAAGGACTGGTTCTCATGTCCTGGCATGAGTCGGGAATGCAGGGGTTTTACAACAGCAAAAGGCCGATCACCCAGATCAAGGATATGGCCGGCCTGACCATGCGGACCATGGAGAGCAAGGCCATTGCCGCGGCCATGAACGCCTACGGCGCCAAGGCGGTGCCGATTCCCTTTCCGGAATTTTACACCGCCATGCAAACCGGCGTGGTCGACGGCGGGGAAAACGCGATCAATGCCTATTTCACCGCCAAGCATTATGAGGTCGCCCGAAACTACACGGTCAGCAACCACCGCTATCTCACCTCCGCCTTTCTGATCGGCGAGAAGACGATGGCCAAGATTCCCGCCTCGTTCCAGGCGCAGATCCGGGAGGTAGCCGTCGAATCCTCGAAAATCGGGATCGCCGAAGGACGGAAAGTGGAAGACAGCCTCTATAAAACCGTCGTCGAAAAGCACGGCGTCAAGCTGCAGGTTCTCAGCGACGCGGCGAAAAGCGAGTTTCTCAAGGCCGTGGAAAGCCTTTACCAGGACACCCGGAAAAGGGTGGCTATGGAAAAGGAAATGTCTGAGATTATGAGGTTGAGAAACTGAAGGGAGGGGGTCTTTTTCGAATGCTTGGCTGAAGGCGCCTCTTTTCCCCCCTTGGAAAAAGGGGGCTTAAGGGGGATTGGACATCGTTTCCGAAGATGCAGGTTACGGTTTTCTGATGTTGATTCTTTTCGGCTCCCTGATTCCCCTTTTTCTGCTGAATGTCCCTCTGGCTTTTGCCCTGGGCCTGGGATGTTTTTTCTGGCTGATTTGGGGGGGAACGGATATGCCGCTGGTCGTCCTCGCCCACCGCTTCATGCGCGGCCTGGACAGTTTTCCCCTCCTGGCGATTCCTTTTTTCATGCTTGCCGGGCAGTTCATGAGCAAAGGCGGAATCGCCCAGAAACTGATCGACATGGCCGCGGCCCTGGTGGGGTCGTTTCGGGGAGGGTTAGCCCATGTCAACATCGCCGCAAGCATGTTCTTCGCCGGCATGACCGGGAGCGCCGTCTCCGATGCCACGGCCATCGGCTCCATCCTCATGCCGGCCATGATGAAGAACGGCTATAGAAAGGACTTCACGGTCGCCGTCACCGGGACGGCCTCGGTGATCGGGATTGTGATCCCCCCTTCGATTCCCGCCATCATTTACGGGCTGGTGGCGGAAATCTCCGTAGGGGACCTGCTCCTGGCCGGAATTCTTCCCGGGATCATTCTGGGGCTTTCGTTCATGATTACCGCTTACCTCATCGCGATCCGCGACGGCTACCAGCCGGCGGTAAAATTCAGCCTCGCCAACATCTGGGTTAATCTCCGCAAATCCTTTCTCTCCCTCATCACCGTCATCATTGTCGTAGGGGGGATTTACGCCGGCGCTTTCACCCCCACGGAAGCAAGCATCGTCGCCGCCGTCTATGCCTTTTTTCTGGCCAAATTCGTCTATCGGGACCTGCAATGGAAGGATCTGCCGAAGATCTTTATTGAAACCGCCAGCATCAGCTCCCTGGGCATTTTCCTCCTCGGCACAACCAACATTTTCGGTTATATCATCGCCACCCAGGGAATTCCTGAGCTGATCCTGAACGGCATCATGGCCATAACCACCAACCGGACCGTTATCCTCCTTTTCATCATCGCGACCCTTCTCGCCCTGGGTTGCGTTCTGGAGGCGGTGGCCATGATCCTGATTCTGGTCCCCATTCTCGCGCCTATCGCCCTGAAACTGGGCCTGGACCCGATTCACTTCGGCGCCATTACCATCCTGGCCACGGCCATCGGCCTGGTCACGCCGCCGGTGGGCGTCTGCCTCTTTGTGGCCTGCGGCCTCGCCAAGGCGAAGATGAGCGAAGTGATCCGGGCGATCATGCCTTTTTTGGTCGCCTCGCTGGCTGTGTTGATCCTGGTGGCGTTTTTCCCGGAGATTTCTCTTTTGGTCCCGAAATACATGCGCCGCCTGCCTTGAGGCAAACAAAAGGACTGTCGGGATGAATCGACTCTCTCGTTATCTCTTCCGCCCCATTGAAGGGGTTGTGATCGCCGTCACGGTGGTCATGTCGGTGGTCGTTTTTCTCCAGGTGCTGTTCCGATATATCCTGGACCAGCCTTTCGGCTGGACCGAGGAGATGGGCAGGATCACCTTCCTGGTGTTCGTCATGCTCGGGGCCGTCCTGGCCTACCGGGACAACCAGCATCTGGGACTCGATATCCTGGAGAACCGGCTTTCCGGGGCTTCCCTCCTCTTCCTCGTCGCCGTGAAGCGGGCGCTGGTCATCCTTTTTGCCGCGATCATGATCCAGCAGGGCTTTGTGCTGATCGACTCCCTCTTCGCCCAAACGCCCATCCTGGGGATCCCCTTTTCCAAACTCTATCTGATTTTTCCCGTCACCATGATCCTGATTATGCTGATGGCCCTGGCTCAATTCAGCGGCGATCTGCGGAGGATCTATCTCTATTATAAAAAGGGGGCCGGAGACCTCTCGCTTCAATCGGGTGGCGGTCCTCCGGGGAAAGGGCCGGCGGCTTCCCTGGATTGAGCTCCCCCAAAAACGACTGAAGGAGAATCCTATGAAAAAAATCCAGTTCGGTATCGGCATCCCCACCGGCACGGAAGGACTGATGTATCCCATTCCTTTTGCCAAGGCCCGGGACAACATCCGTCTCTCGCAGGCGGCCGAGAAATTCGGGTTCGATTCGGTCTGGGGAAACGACCATGTTTCCACCCAGCATTATGTGCGCCGGGAATTCCCCCGGCCGCCCAACTATTACGCGCCGCTGATCACCTTGGCGGCCATTGCCGAGAATACCCGGGAGATCAAGGTGGCTACGGCCCTTTTGGTCGTCCCCTTTCGCCACCCCGTTATCATTGCGAAGGAGCTGGCTACCCTGGACCACCTCACCGGCGGGCGGATCCTCGTCGGCGTCGGCATCGGCGCCTATCGGGAGGAGTTCGAGGCCATGACCGGGGAGAAAAGCAAGTCCGTAAACCGGGGGGATTACCTTGATGAAACGCTGACCGTTCTTCATCAGATCTTTGCGGAGGAGGTCGTCACTTTCAAAGGCAAATACTTCGACATCCGGGACCTGCAATCTTATCCCAAGCCGGTCCAGAAGCCTTTTCCTTTTTACATCGGCGGAAACGCCGTGCAGGGGTGGGAGCGCACCGCCCGCTTCGCCACCGGCTGGCTCCCCGCCGCCCTCACCCCTGACGAAATTAAGAGGGCCGGCGACGGGATCCGCGCCCACTGCGAAAAATACCAACGGAACTTCAACGATATCGACATCGCCCCGCAGATGTCCGTTTCCATCGGCCGAACCCAGGAAGAGGCCGTGGAAAAATTCAAACGCTCCCAGCTCCACAACCATTTCGAGTCGTTGAAGAAATCCACCTTCAAAAACCAGGATCCGGGAATGGTCGCCCAGCGAAACCTGGTCGGGAACCCGGAACAGATCCTCGCTCAAATCGACGCGTTCACGAAGGCGGGGGTCACCACGTTTTCGGCCCTCCTCTTCGCCGTGAACACCCTTGAGGAAAAGATCGAATCTATGCAGTTCTTCGCGGAAGAAGTCATCCGGAAACTGCGCGGATGAAGCCGGGACGGGCCGTACGTTTCGGGCCTGCGGAAAGCCGACGGATGAAACCGACTGGAAAGAGAAAAGAGTTCAGGATTGTCGCCCTGGCCGGCGGAGTCGGAGCGGCGCGGTTTCTGGAAGGGCTGGTCCGGGTCATGAACCCGCAAAACTTGACGGTCATCGTCAACACCGCCGACGATATTGAATTCTTCGGTCTCCACGTATCTCCGGACGTCGATATCGTCACTTACACTCTGGCCGGAGCGGTGAATCCGAAAACCGGTTGGGGATATCGAGGCGATACTTTCTTCTGTCTGGATCAGCTGAAAAGGCTCGGGCAACCGGATTGGTTCCGATTGGGCGACCGGGACCTGGCCGTCCACATCCTGCGCTCCCGCTTCCTGAGCCGGGGTTGGACGCTTACCCGGATTACGGAGGTGATGCGCCGGAATTTCGGGGTGGTTCCGAAAATTCTGCCCATGTGCGATCAACCGGTCGCCACCCGGATGGTGACCGACCGGGGCATTTTTCACTTTCAGGAATACTTGGTCCGGAGAAAAGCCCGGGACCGGGTTCGCGGGGTTCGCTTCGCGGGAATCCGCAAGGCGGAGCCGTCTCGCGAGGTCCTGCGGGCAATCCGTGAAGCGGAGGGGGTCATCGTTTGTCCGAGCAATCCCGTGGTCAGCATCGGACCCATCCTCTCCCTCCCCGGACTTCGCGCGGTCTTGCGGAGAGTCCCGGCGAAAATCCTGGCCGTAAGCCCCATCGTGGCCGGCAAACCGATCAAAGGACCGGCGGCGCAAATCATGTCCGGGATCGGCCTGGAGGTCTCGGCAGCACAGGTCGCCAGCCTGTATCGGGACTTTCTCGATGTCTTTGTGATCGACCGGCAAGACGCCGAAGCGGCGGAGCGGATCCGCTCCCAGGGCGTCGCCGTCGTCGTGGCCGACACCCTTATGAAGGATCTGAGCTCCAAAACCCGCCTGGCTCAGGCGGCCTATTCAGCCTTGGCTCTATCCCCATGATCAGCGCCCTTGTCCCCGTGAAATCCCTCTCCGCGGGCAAGTCCCGTCTCGCTCCGGTTCTCCCGGCCGGGGAAAGGAAGGCTCTCTCCGTTCACATGCTTCAAAAGGTACTGGACGCCCTCCTCCAGTCGGGAAGATTCGACTGGATTGGGGTCCTGACCAGCGACCGGCAGGTTGAAGCGCTCGCCCGCGAAAGGAAAGTTCACGCCATCCGGGAAGACGACCAGGCCAGCGCAAACCAGTCTGTTGCCTATGGCTCGCGGGTTTGCCTGGAAATGGGGGCAAAGTCTCTGCTCGTCATCCACGCCGATCTCCCCCTGATCACCGCCGCGGACATCGAAACTCTCACCGCTATGGGCGGACCCGGGCCCAAAGTCGTTCTCAGCCCGTCCAAGGAAGGAACCGGGACCAATGCCCTTTATCGCACCCCCCCGGAAATCATCCCGGCCTGTTTCGGCTCCCTCAGCTATTCCCGGCACATTGCCGAGGCCGAGAGCCGCGGAATCCGTTGGGAACGATGTTTCCTGCCGGGGATCTCCATGGATATCGATACCCCCGAAGATCTGCGGAAATGGGGTTTCTGGCCCGCGGGGAACCTTTTTCTCCCCGGATTGAAGGAGTGGGGAATTCCATGAATGCCCATAATGAAAAAAGAGAGCGGATTCCCGAAATCCGGATTATGGGCGTGCCCGGATTGCCGGAAATCCGTCCCGGCGATCAGATCTCTGCTCTTCTCCATGACCGGCTCAAGGCTCTCCGGCTCGAATTGGAGCCGGGCGACATCTTTCTGATTACTCAGAAAATCATTTCCAAAGCGGAGGGCGCGGTGGTCGACCTCCGCACCGTCACTCCCTCCCCCTTTGCCCTTGAATTCGCCCGACGGACCCAAAAGGACCCCCGCCTCGTCGAAGTGGTTCTGCAGCAGTCCCGGAGGATCGTCCGTATGGACCGGGATATCCTGATCTGCGAAACCAAGCACGGCTGGATCTGCGCCAACGCGGGGGTGGACCAGTCCAATGTCCCCGGGGGAAATTTTGTCTCCATCCTTCCCGCTGACCCGGATGAGTCCGCCCGCCGGCTCTGCCGGAAGTTGAAAGATCTCTTTCATTTTCATCTTCCCGTGATCCTCACCGATACCTTCGGCCGTCCCTGGCGGGAAGGACTGACCAATGTGGCCATCGGCAGCGCGGGGTTCGAACCCCTGGTCGACTGGAGGGGGAAAAGGGATCCCTTCGGCTTCGAACTGCAGAAGACCATCGTGGCTGTTGCCGATGAACTGGCCTCGGCCGCCGAACTGGTCATGCGCAAGACCGAAGGCATTCCTGTCGCCGTCGTCCGGGGGTATGCTTATCAGCCAAGCGAAGAGGGCAGCAGAAGACTGATCCGCCCCCCCGAAAAGGACCTGTTTCGGTGAACCCCATGGCCCGGATTGATTCCTCTCCGAAAACCGTCACCTTCTCCCCCTCCTTCACCCTGCCGCTGACCCGAAGGTGTTTCAACAACTGCCTTTACTGCGGCTTTCGCCGGGCCGAGGGGGCGGTTATGGATCTGGCAGAGGTTGAGTCCTGGCTGGAGCGGGCTTGCCAAAAGAGATCTTCCGAGGTTCTCGTGATTGCCGGCGAGAGGGTTGATGAGGTCCCCGAAGTTCGAAGCCGTCTGCGCGAGATGGGCTTTGAAGACTTTGTAAGCTATGCCGCGGCTGTCTGCCGGCTGGCGCTGCGGAAAGGGGTCCTTCCGCATACGAATATCGGCGTTCTGGATGCCTCTTCTCTTGCGCTGCTGCGGGAAGTAAACGCCTCCATGGGATTGATGGTCGAAAACGTGGACCCGGATTTCGGCCGGGGCGTTCACCCGCATAAGATCATCGCCCGGAGGCAAGCAACCATTGAGGATGCCGGAAAACTTAAAATCCCCTTTACCACCGGGATCCTCGTCGGACTCGGAGAATCTTCCGCCTCCCGAATCCGCTCTTTGGATTGGATTGCGGGGGTAACCCGGCGATATGGCCACATCCAGGAAGTCATTTTGCAGAACTACGTTCCCAATCGACAGTCCCGGCTGATGGCTTTTCCCCTGGCCCTCGATGAGTGGGCCGATCTGATCCGCCTCTGCCGGGAGGAGATGCCCGAGGTAAAGATTCAGATCCCCCCGAACTTGAATCCGCTCTGGTCCGAGCTCATTTTGTTTGGGGTCGACGATCTGGGGGGGATCTCCGGCGAGATTGATTACGTAAACCCCCGGCATCCCTGGGAGTCGATCGCTTTTTACCGGGAACATTTTTCCCGGGGCAGTTCCGCCCTGATCCCCCGTCTGCCGCTCTACCGCGAATATTACCGGAAAGCCTGGTTTTCGCAGACGGTGAAACCGGTTTTGGAAACCTGGGTTCAACGCCATGAATTTCGATACTATTGCCAATAAGGTCCTGGGCGGCCGGGAAATCGCCCCGGAGGAAGGTCTTTATCTCCTCCTGACGCGCGACAGGGAGGAAGAGGATCTCTCCGCCCTGGCCCGTGAACTGAACGCCGCCTTGAACGGGCGAAGGGTGACCTACGTGCGGAACCGCAATTTCAATTTCACGAACATCTGCATGCTGAAATGCAAGTTCTGCGGTTTCTGCCGCGATGAGTTTCACCCTCAGGCTTTCTTTCTGGACGCGGACCATCTCCTCCGGAAGATCCGCCAGACCCCCGGAATCACCGAGGTGTGCATCCAGGGCGCCATCCACCCGCGGCTGGGAATCGCCCATTACCTCAACCTTCTGCGGCGAGTCAAGGAACAGCACCCCCGTCTTCATATTCATGGGGTCTCCCCGCAGGAGGTCTTTTCTCTCGCGAGCAAGGCCGGCTGGTCCCTGCAAAAAACGATCGCCGCTCTGATGGAAGCCGGGCTGGGTTCCATGGCCGGGACGGCTGCCGAGATCCTCGTCGACCGCGTCCGCCGGGAGATCTGCCCGGGGAAAATCTCTTCCCGCCAATGGGTAGAGGTCGTGAAAACCGCCCACCGGTTGGGCTTGAAATCAACCGCCACCATCCTCTTCGGCCACATTGAAAAAGCGGAGGATATTGTTGAGCATCTGACCCTTCTTCGGGAGGTTCAGCGCGAAACCGGAGGGTTCACGGAATTCGTTCCGCTCCTGTTCATCCCTTTCTCCACGTGTTTGGGGAGCGAATACTCTCTGAGCGTCGCGCCGGGGAATCTTGTCCGAAAAGTCTACGCTTTTTCGCGGATTTATCTTTCTCCGACCTTCCGGAATATTCAGACCAGCTGGGTTAAGCTCGGGGTCGAAAGAGCTCTGGAAACCCTTGAGGTGGGGGCGAATGATTTCGGGGGAACCCTTTTCGAGGAAAACATCACCCGGAGCGCCGGCGGAACTTTCGGCGAATTCCTGAGCGTTGAGCAGATCCGCGACAGCCTGACCCGCAAGGGGAAAATTCCCCTGGAAAGGGACACCCTATACGGGACGGTCTGAATTGTGAAAACGCTGATGCAGATCATTAAACGCCGGCGTTCGATCCGGGATTTCCTGCCGGATAAGTGCAAACCGGGGCAAATCCGCAAGCTTATCGAAGCCGCGCGCTGGGCCCCCTCCGCTCACAACTCCCAGCCCTGGCGATTTCTTCTTCTCGATCGGGAAGAGGAAAAGGACCGGCTTGTCGGAGCCATGAGCAGCGCCTTCCGCAGGGTCTTACGAAAAGATCTGCATCCGCCCGCGGAGATCGAGGATCGAGTGCGGAAATCTTCCCGCTGCCTCAAAGCGGTTCCCTTTTTGATTCTCGTTTGCCTGTGCCGGGAGGATTGCCGCCCTTATCCGGACAGGCGCCGCAAGCGGCTGGAAGAGGCTCTGGCCCACCAGGGAATCGGCGCCGCTGTCCAGAACATCCTCCTCCGGGCCACGTCCCTCAGGCTGGGGAGCTGTTGGATCTCCGCCCCTCTTTTTTGCCCGCAAGCGGTAAGAAAAGCCCTTATCTTCCCAAAAAATTGGGAACCGGTTGCGCTGATCGCGGTGGGCCGTCCGAAGAGGGCCGGAAAACAGGGAACACGACATGAACTGCAAAGAATTTTGATGGTTTCATAAAAAGTCCAGCAGTCCCGCTCGGAGCGGGATTGCGCGCCTTGTCCCGCCTATGGCGGGAGAGCTTTTTGCGAAACCATCGGTTTTACTTTTTACGAGTTCATCAATTTTGTTAGTTGCGAAGAAAGGGACAACCTTATGAAAATTTCTATCTTGGGCGGAACCGGCCATTACGGAAAGGGGTTGGCTTTCCGGTGGTCGAAGAACCACCAGATTATGATCGGTTCGCGAGACGAAGCCAAAGCCAGGCAGACGGCGGAGCAGTTCAACGCCGAGCTGGCTCCTTTCTCCATTCCTGCTCGTGTCATGGGCGCTTCCAACCCGGAAGCGGTGAAATTCGCGGACGTCGTGGTTCTGGCTCTCCGCTTTCCTCACCTGCTCCCGGTATTGAACGAGACCAAGGCCCTCTTTGAATCGAAGACGGTTCTCACCCCTGTGGTCCCCCTGGTCAAGAAAGAATATTTTCAATACCCCGCTCCCCCGGAAGGCAGCGCGGCTCTCGCGATCCGCAATCTGTTGCCGGCGTCCGCCAAAGTCATTGCCGCCTTGCACACCATCCCCGCCGCCGAACTTCGGAACCTTGCGCATGAACTGGAGGGAGATGCGGTTTACTGCGGAGATGAAGCGGGATCCAAAAAAATCGTCCGCGGGCTGATTCAGGAGATCGAAGCCCTCCGCCCTCTCGATGCCGGCCCGCTGGAAGTCTCCAGAATGGTTGAACCCCTCGTTCCTCTGCTCTTGAACATCAAGCTTTTTGACTTAAAAAAGGATTTAACCGTAAAATTTTTATGAGCCCTGGGCGACCAGCGCCCCCCAGATTGTGCATAAGGCGCTGGGATCTTCGGGGAGAGGGCGGGGGCGAAGGCCTCCCGCCCCCCATTTCGGAGAAGTGGTGTTTTCTTCGAGTCTCGGGTCCTCAGGGCCGATGCTTCCGGCGCGTACCGCCCGAACCCCCAGGCCACAAAAAA
>Ga0113563_10000746_pt1 | contig 16800 bp, 14 predicted proteins | sample Mud3Dept3metaG_FD_80117 | JGI IMG/M metagenome (GOLD analysis project Ga0113563, IMG submission 80117) | Freshwater wetland microbial communities from Ohio, USA, analyzing the effect of biotic and abiotic controls - Mud 3 Core 4 Depth 3... | ecosystem: Environmental > Aquatic > Freshwater >...
AATGCGCTGATGTAAACAGGAACGTCATCGTGATCAGCCGGATCCAACCGCCCTCTTCCCATTTGCCGACAATCTGGCCCACGAATACGGTTCCGGCCAAAGCCGCAGTCAATCCGGAACCAAATGCACCAAATGTGCGCATTCTCCCCGTGTAGGTTTTTAGGAAGTGCTGGCGAACGGCCAGGCCCATCACCATGATCGGCAAGAATACACCCACGCCATAAAACGGAGCTGCCAGGGTAGTTTGGCCTCTCACCAGCAGCATAATGATTACTGCAACAATAAAGGTGATGGTCACTGAGCGGGTAAACGTACCGCGCTTATCTCGGTAGATGATTACCTCAGGGATTTCACCGATGGCCACGTCGCGCCATTCGGTAGCCTGTGCATCCTGAAGAGCCGTCATCGAGGCGGCTGCCAACATAAACACCGCTAATATTTGATAGGCCCAAAACAAGATATTTCCGCCTGGCATCTGGTTGAATCCGATAAAAGACAGGTTTCCCACCAAAGAACGTCCCATCGTACCGTCGAACACATCGAAGCGGATCGCAAATGCGGTCAGGAAAAACGTGGTCAAGCCGCCATAAAACAGGAAGGAGGTTTGCACCATCCGGCCAACGCCCGATTTGCCGCTGTAAAAGTGCCACAACTTATTCCATTTCGGCATGTTCACCTTCCCCCATCTGACGAGTGCGAAATCCTCGTCCCTGACGAACTGAATGCCATTGGACATGGCTTCAAGACCACTCAACGCGACCATACCTTTCATCGATGCGGTCAACAGGTGCATGATCGCCTGGCCAATCGTGGCCGGCAGCGGCGTCGTTGCCGGAGCAGCCGGGACGCCTCGGAAATGTGCGACGATTAACCCGATCGCCATGAGAACGGTTAACCCCAGGAAAATTCCCAGCATCGTAAATACAATGGTGGAAGACTCGCCTCGCCCCCGAATGGTCACATACCAGGTGAATAATGCCAGCACCGCACCGATAATGAAGTGTAGCCACCAGTTTTCATAAAATTGTGGAAATAGCGATAGCAATTGATCGCCGCCTGAGAGCGCCGAGACAACAATGGTCAGCACATAGTCCTCGATCAAAGTTACAGCCACAACCAGGCTCAGGGTGGGCTTGAGGTAACGCATCGAGGCGGTATAGGAACCACCGCCTTCGTTGAACACCCCCAGCGAATACATGTACAGCGCGCCGAAGGCGAAGTTGGCGATGGCGATCACCCCTGCGGCGATATAGCCTAAATGCTGCAAGCCGTAGGGATGCAGCGCGCTCATTAATTCGCCGGTGCCATAATAGAACGAAGTGAAATAGTCCACACCGAAGAGGGCAATTGCCGCTAAAAGGCCAATCTGCCCGGCGCCATGCACAAGCCCTGAGGCAGTATCCTTTTCTTTCGGCGCTAGCCTGTACGCCACATATGAGATTAAGACCAGAACTCCAATTGCAAGAAACATATTCGATATCTTTATGCCACCATATCTTGTATCCGATATCCCACGCCTGGTTCCGTGATGATGTAACGCGGGCGCAGGGGATCGGTTTCAATTTTTTTACGTAGGTTACTTATATTGACTCTCAGGAGGTGTGTATCGACCTCATCGTTGCCGCCCCATACGGCCTTAATCAATTGCCGATGGGTAATCACTCTCCCGTGATGCAGAACAAGAGACCGTAGGAGATCATATTCGATAGGAGTCAACGTCACCCTGTGGTGATTGAGCAGCACTTCGCGTCGGGCTAGGTTCACGGATAACCGATCAGTCTGGTAGACCGATTCGATCTCGGGCTGGGCACAGTGACGCAAAGCAGCCCGAATGCGAGCAGTTAATTCGCTCACATTGAAGGGTTTGGTCAAATAATCGTCTGCACCGGCATCCAGTGCTGCAACTTGCTCATCCTCGCGATTGCGTACGGAGATAATAATGATTGGAACCAGCGTCCATTCGCGCAAACGACGTATGACTTCCAAGCCGTCGATATCCGGCAGTCCCAGGTCGAGCAGCACTACATCCGGTTGATGAACAGCAATGGACTGAAGCGCCTCTAATCCGGTTTCCGCTTCTTCGACGGTATATTGGCCGCTGAGCGCTGTCTGCAAAAAAAACCTGATGGGACGTTCGTCATCCACCACCAGGATGTTCATGGTTTTCTCGTTCATTTACTTTTATGACCTGGGTAAGAAAATTTCCAATATTAAAAACACCTGGAGCTAGATAAGCAAAGCCAGCATCAAACATTGGCTTCCAAAGATTGAAAGGGGTAACAGGGAACCGGCGATGATGCCAGCCAACGGCAAGGCTGGTAACGCGATCCGAAAGCCCTTTTTGAAATCTAATTTCTTCAACATGCCGCACTTGTCCTGAAGTATTGAACATATTCAAGCGACGTTGATTATATGGGCGGGCTTATCAATCTCCGGTCAAAAAAGCACGCAGGGTGTCAAGAATGTGTCAAGACAAGAATGTGTCACGAAATAAAGGTTTCCCCCATGGTTTGACAAGCTCAATTTATCTTCAAACGATAACCCACTCCAGGTTCAGTAACAATGTAAGTTGGTCGGGTTGGATCAGGTTCTATTTTCCTCCGCAGGTTGCTGATGTTAACCTGCAAAGTATGAGTTTCGCTCTCGTAGGCGTTTCCCCAGACAAAACGGAGCAACTGGCGGTGTGTCAAAACCTTGCCAGCATACTTGACCAGTGTTTTGAGCAAATCGTATTCGGTCGGTGTGAGCGCGATCGGGTTGCCATCCATGGTCACAATGCGGGTGGTCAAATCCACAACCAGCCCACCTGTTTTGAAGACTGGCTCACTTGCCTCTTTCGTCATCCTTCGCAGCGAGACGCGTACACGCGCTAATAGCTCCCCGGCGCCGAATGGCTTGGTCAGGTAGTCATCGGCTCCAGCGTCAAGCGCTGCGATTTTTTCGGCTTCCTGTTCACGCACCGAAACCACGATAATCGGAATTTGTGTCCATTCGCGCAGGCGGTGGGTCACTTCCACGCCATCCATATCGGGCAGGCCCAAATCTAGAATGACCAAATCAGCGCGCTCGGCAGCTACCACATGCAGCGCTTCCTCACCACTCGAAGCTTCGAATACCAAATAATCCGTGCTAAGCAATGTGTTCAAAAAGCGCCGGATGGGTCGTTCGTCATCAACGATAAGGATACGGGGTTTGTTGTCCACTTTTCTATTTTACCCCCAACTATTTTAATAACCTGTTCTGCTCATGATAGAGGCAAGGAAATCGTGATGATCGTGCCGCCTCCTTCACGGTTGGCTGCCCAGATGCGTCCATCATGCGCTTCCATAATCCCTTTGCAAATTGCCAACCCTAAACCGGTGCCAGTCACATTTTTCGAACGCTGGACACGATAAAACTTATCAAATACATTCTCCAGGTCGCCTTCAGGAATACCGATACCACGATCAAGGACTCTGATGTAAGCCTCATCGTCAAGGATTTCCGCCTGGATTTCAAGAGGCGAATCCGAGGGGGAATATTTGAGCGCGTTGTCGAGTAAGTTGTACAGCACATGTACAATCAGAACAAAATCCATGTTGACCAGGGGGAAATCTTCGGGCACCTCCACCCGTAGTCTACGTCCAGTTAAGCGTTCATCCACCTGTCCGATAGATGTTCCGATCACATCCTGTACATCGCTGGGTTCTCGTCTGACCTTTAGAGCGCCAGCTTCGAGACGCGCCATATCCAGCAGGTTTCCAACCAGCCGATTCAGGCGATCAGCTTCCTCGCGGGCAGTTACAACCAGACTGTGACGGGATGAGGCTTCGAGCGACTCGCCTTGCTGCTCGAGCGTAGTCAGTACTCCGGTAATCGAGACAAGCGGGGTCCGTAGATCGTGAGAGATAGAGTTGAGCAGAGCATTTTGGAGTGCTTCAGCAGCTTGAAGAAGCTTGATCTGACGTGTTTGCTCGGTCAGTTGTACACGCTCGATCGCCTGAGCAGTCTGGTTAGTAAAGGCTTCGAGCATCCGGCGCTGGTCGGTAGTGAATGGCCGGCTTGGATCGAGCGGTTTGAGACTGAGCACTCCCATCGTGGTCGTCGATGTCTTAAGCAGCATGAAATGAGATCTTGCCGTTGGCTCAGTATTCGTTCCAAAACCGGCGGGTTCTGAATGTTCATAGCACCACAAAGCCAGTCTCATCTCGATTTCACCAACATGAATCTCGCTGGAGGCGGCCTCAAAATAAGGATACAGCGAATCGCCCTCACGCAGGTAAACGACTACATCATCGCCGAAATCTGTTTCCAGGTGAGTGCGCACAGATTTGATGATATCTGCCAACCCTTCGGCAGCGGCCAGATCACGACTGAGGGAATACAGCGCGATGGTATCGGCTGCACGGCGTTGTGCGGATTCGGCTTGTTCGCGAGCGCGAGCTGCCAGGGCGCTAATCACCATACCGACCAAGAAGAGGCCGATGAACGTGATCACATATTCGGTATCAGCAATCGAAAGCGTCATGGTAGGCGGGACAAAGAAATAGTCGAATGCCAACACGCCTATTATCGAGACAAGGATAGCCGGACCACGTCCCAGGTAAATCGCGGCAATGACCACATCCAACAGGTAAATCATCACCAGGTTGGTTGGGGATATATCCAGCTCGATCAGAAAACCAACTACAGTCGTGAGAGCGAGCAGTAAAATCCCCCAAAGATACGGAAGGTAAACCTTAAGCCGGCTGCGCCGGTCATCGTATTGATCTGTTTCTATCCGTGTAAGCAGTTGGTCAGGATCAGGACGGGAATAATCATCCATATTTTTATTGTACCTCTAACCCACCTACAAGGCGCCGCCATGCAGCACCAAATCCGCTTTACCGCCCAGAAGATCGCCCGCCGTTTCATTGCGGCTCGAACAGCTGGTCTATCGCTAGCGCTCAGCTCCTCCACCCCGCTATCGGCGCCCCTGCCCGTGCCTACCTCTGCTCCGAGTGCGGCCTCGCCCCCATCACCTGGGACGCCTTCCAGCTTGGCTACAACCCCACCGACATCTTCGACGACACCGCCTCTTGGGGTTTTCCTCAATCCTCACAATCCAATTTCTCGCCAGAAAAATTGGATTGCAAAAAAATATTCCTTGTTCAGAAAAACATCCCTTGATTGAGTTCAACCCATGGCGGTAGTGGGTCCATAGATGTATCGAGATAAAGGTGATCAATCTAATGTGCCATGATGATTTCTCGACCTCCTGGTTGCAAATCTTGACACTTAATTGACCTCAAGAAAGTTATCCTATGCGTTGAAACTTTGCTCAATTTGAAAAAGGAGTCTTATGTGCGACATACTTATTTTCATTTTGGTCTCATTATTTTTCCTGGCATGCCTGGGATTGATCCATCTCTGCCAGCGCCTGATGGAGGCATAAGATGAATATTCTGTATTGGATTGTGGGTCTGGTAGCTCTGGGTTTATTGGTCTATCTTGTAATCGCATTGCTGTTGCCGGAGAAGTTCGGATGATGACAATGAGCTGGCTTCAGCTTGGATTATTTTTCCTGGCGTTGTTCCTGCTGGTCAAACCATTAGGCAGTTATATGGCGCACGTTTACCAGGGAGAACGAATATTTCTTTCACCCGTATTGGCGCCAATCGAGCAATTATTCTACCGCTTGATGGGGGTTCATTCGGATGATGAAATGGACTGGAAGACGTATGCGATCGCCTTCCTGTTGTTCAGCTTTGCCGGCCTGGCGGTGGTATTTCTCATCCAACGACTTCAGGGTTATTTACCCCTGAATCAACAAAGACTCCCAGGTCTTTCTTCTGATCTGGCCTTCAACACCGCCGCCAGTTTTGCCACCAACACAGACTGGCAAAGCTACAGCGGCGAGACCACGCTGAGCTATCTGACTCAAATGCTTGGTTTGACCGTGCAGAATTTTGTCTCTGCTGCCACTGGAATGGCAATCTTGATCGCCCTGATCCGCGGCATTGTCCGCCATACCGCCAGCACCATCGGTAATTTCTGGGTCGATCTGACGCGCGGCGTCCTTTATATCCTGGCGCCGCTGGCATTGATTCTGGCAGTTGCCTTGGTCTCGCAGGGAGTAGTCCAAACTTTTTATGGATCTCAAACCGCGACGCTGCTGCAGCCTACCCAGGATGCCAACGGGCGAACTATTTCGAGCCAAATCCTGGCAGTTGGTCCGGCGGCCTCGCAAATCGCCATCAAACAATTGGGAACCAACGGCGGTGGTTTCTTCAATACCAACTCCGCTCACCCCTTTGAAAATCCGACCCCACTATCAAACTTCCTCGAAATGTTGGCTATATTACTCATCCCGGCGGCATTATGTTACACATTTGGAAAGATGGTAGGCGATACGCGGCAAGGGTGGGCCATCCTGGCGTCAATGACTGTAATCCTTGTAGCTATGTTAGGAGCAGCGATCTGGGCTGAACAGCGTGGTAATCCCACTCTGGCGGCTTTAGGCGTGGATCAAACGGCGAGCGCCCTGCAGCCGGGTGGGAATATGGAGGGCAAGGAAATTCGCTTTGGGATTGTCAATTCCGCTCTATGGGCCACCATAACTACCGCGGCCTCCAACGGTTCAGTCAATTCCATGCACGATTCGTTTACGCCGCTAGGGGGCCTGGTCCCGATGTGGCTGATGCAGTTAGGCGAAGTCATCTTTGGCGGGGTTGGCTCCGGCCTATATGGTATGCTGGCATTTGTGATTATCGCTGTTTTTGTCTCTGGTTTGATGGTCGGGCGCACACCAGAATATCTGGGCAAGAAGATCGAAGCCTACGAGATGAAAATGGCTGCTCTGGTTGTGTTGATCCCACCGGTTTTGGTCCTGGTGGGCACAGCCTTCGCTATTACGCTGCCTTTAGGCAAGGCAGCCCTTTTCAACCCTGGCCCACACGGCTTTAGCGAAATCCTGTATGCATTCTCATCAGCCGGCAACAATAATGGCAGCGCCTTTGCCGGATTGGGAACCAACAATTTCTTCTACAATCTGGTTTTAGGCTTGGTGATGCTCTTTGGGCGTTTCTGGCTGGCGATCCCGGTCCTGGCAATTGCCGGTTCACTGGTGCGTAAGAAAAAGGTCCCGGCCAGCGCTGGAACCCTGCCCACTTACACACCCCTTTTTGTCGCCTGGTTGGTTGCTGTAATTATTATCGTGGGCGCACTCAGCTTCTTCCCAGCTCTGGCGCTAGGACCGGTGGTCGAGCATCTTATCATGGGTGGTTGAAATGATGACAACGCAAAAAAAACGCAAGCGCCCGGCTGGCCTCGGCCGCGAACTCTACCGGCGCGCCATCCTGGACTCCTTCATCAAACTCAACCCGCGCCGCATGGTTCGCAATCCGGTCATGTTCGTCGTGGAGGTTGGCAGCCTGCTATCGACCATCTTATGGCTGCAGGCCTTGCTGGGACGTGGCGAAGCTTCAGCAAGGTTTATCGGCGCGATTGCGCTCTGGCTGTGGTTTACCGTGCTGTTTGCTAATTTCTCCGAGGCCGTTGCCGAAGGGCGCGGCAAAGCCCAGGCTGAAGCGTTGCGCCGGACGCGTAAAGAAACCCAGGCAAAGAAAATCCAAAGTAAAGCTGAACGCTTTGAACGTGCAAATATTACTTTTGAATTGGCGCCTTCCACTGCTCTGAAACAGGGCGACCTGTTCCTGGCGGAGGCAGGCGATGTGATTGCTGCCGACGGCGAAGTGATTGAGGGGATCGCTTCGGTCGATGAGAGCGCCGTCACCGGAGAAAGCGCCCCCGTCATCCGAGAATCGGGCGGAGACCGTAGCGCAGTCACCGGTGGGACGCGTGTTCTTTCTGACTGGTTGGTCGTGCGCGTCAGCGCCAATCCAGGAGAAGGTTTTTTGGATCGTATGATCAGCCTGGTAGAAGGCGCCAAGCGCCAGAAAACTCCGAATGAGATTGCGCTCAATATCCTGCTGGCAAGTTTCACGATCCTTTTCCTGATCGTATGTGCCACTTTGCTGCCTTACTCCCTGTTCAGCGTGAGCGCTAGCGGTCAGGGTACGCCGATCACCATCACCGTTTTAATTGCTTTGCTGGTATGTTTAATCCCCACCACCATTGGCGGGCTGCTGCCCGCAATTGGCATCGCCGGCCTGGACCGGCTGATCCGGCGTAACGTGATAGCCCTGTCAGGACGAGCCGTGGAAGCCGCAGGAGACGTGGATGTACTTCTGCTTGACAAGACGGGTACGATTACGCTGGGCAACCGTCAGGCATTTGCATTCATTCCCATTACGAATGTACAACCTCAGGAATTAGCCGAAGCTGCCCAACTATCCTCCCTGGCGGACGAAACACCGGAGGGACGCAGCATCGTCGTGTTGGCCAAGGAACAATACGGTCTGCGCGGTCATACCGTCGGAGCATCTCCGGATGCGCCTGCCGGAGCGCGTTTCTTTCCCTTCACCGCCCAAACCCGCATGAGCGGGGTGGATTTGGACGGACTTACCATTCGAAAAGGCGCACCGGATGCAATGATTGCTTATATTCGCGACCAGGGGAAGCCGGTTCCCCCTGATCTTAGAGCCGCTGTCGATTCAATCGCGCGCAATGGCGGCACACCTCTGGTCGTGGCGCGCAACGGTGAGGCCCTGGGCGTGGTTCATCTCAAGGATATTATTAAAGGCGGCATCCAGGAACGCTTCGCACACCTGCGTAAGATGGGCATCAAAACGGTCATGATTACCGGCGATAACCCGCTCACTGCCGCGGCGATTGCTTCCGAAGCCGGGGTGGACGATTTCCTGGCCCAGGCAACGCCGGAGGCCAAGCTTAAGCTGATCCGCCAATACCAGACGGGTGGGCGGCTGGTGGCGATGACTGGCGATGGCACCAATGACGCGCCTGCCCTGGCCCAGGCCGATGTGGCTGTGGCGATGAACACCGGCACTCAGCCAGCCCGTGAAGCAGCCAATATGGTGGACCTGGACAGCAATCCTACCAAGCTGATTGAGATTGTTGAAATTGGAAAGCAGCTTTTAATGACGCGCGGCTCGCTGACAACCTTCAGCCTGGCCAACGATGTGTCTAAATATTTTGCTATCATTCCAGCGGCGTTTGCGGCGACCTATCCACAGCTCAGCGCGTTGAATTTCATGCACCTGGCGACGCCTCAAAGCGCCATCCTTTCGGCAGTGATCTTCAATGCCATCATCATCGTGCTGCTCATCCCACTGGCGCTGCGTGGGGTTCCCTATCGCCCGGTCAGCGCCGCACAGCTACTACGTGACAACCTGTTGATTTACGGCCTGGGTGGATTGGTCGCCCCATTCATCGGTATCAAACTAATCGATATGTTGTTGGCTGTTTTACATCTTGTTTAGGAGGTTCTGCATGAAGAAAATTCACTTCTCACTCACGCCTGTACGAATATTTGAATATATTTTTGCCCTGCTGACGGTGGTAATCACGACGATTCCGTTAGTGCTGATTGGTCGAGACACGCTTGGCGAGGCGGTCATTGCTTTACTCTATCTGGTGCCCGTTGGCTTGAGCGCCGCCCGTTGGGGGCAGGGGCCAGCGATCTTAGCCGCCGTCGCAGCCGCCCTAACCTTTGATTACTTTTTTATTCCACCCTTCCATTCCTTTACAGTAGGCAGGTTAGAAGGCTGGCTTGTGTTGATCATCTTTCTGGCAGTCGCCATCATCGTGATCGGGCGTATCCAATCCAGTCTGTCCAGGGCGAATAAAAGCGAGAAAGAAGCCATATTTATGTACGAACTTAGTGCCTCATTGGCCGGTCTCCACTCGCAAGAATCGGTTTGTCGCTCCCTGGTAAACCAACTTCAGCAAATGTTTCAGGCCGAACTCGTCGAAGTATCCATTCAGACCGGGAGCCAGTCCCCGGGAATCTTCACCAAGGCGCCGCCATCGGCCAGTGAAAGTGATATACCAGATCAGGTCCTGCCAATCCTGGTTGACTCAAGATTGGTGGGCGAAATCCGGATCTGGCGCGGTGATGGTTGGCTTCCACCTGAAGATAGTCGACTGCTGCAAAATTTTTCCATGCAGGCTTCGCAAGCGCTTGAAAGAGCCCAGTATGCTGAGGCTGGAGCTCAGATGGACACCGCCAAAAGCCGGGATTGAGGTTTAGATGCGCGCGCAACTCCGCCCCACAATTGTGACCCTTATCCTGTTCACCCTGTCAACCGGAGTGGTTTACCCACTGCTCGTTACCGGTATCGCACAAGTTGCCTTTCCTCACCAGGCCAATGGCAGCCTGATCGAGCAAGGTGGAATCGTGTACGGATCCGCATTGATCGGCCAGCCCTTCGATGATCCACGCTATTTCTGGAGCCGTCCTTCAGCGACCGGTCCCTTCGCATATAACGCAGCGGCTTCCTCGGGATCCAACCTGGGACCGACCAACCCGATTTTAGTCGAAACCGTTCAGGCGCGGATCGCTGCTTTAAAGGCTGCCGATCCACTGAATACGCGCCCGATCCCGGTAGATCTGGTCACCGCTTCAGGCAGCGGCCTGGATCCCAATATCAGTATTGCTGCTGCTCTGTATCAGGTGCCTCGGGTAGCGAAATCACGTGGAATGGAAGCAGAAGCGGTTCGCGCCCTAGTCGAACAGTACACACAACCGCGCCAATTGGGCATCCTGGGAGAGCCGCGCGTAAACGTATTGGAGCTCAACCTGGCGCTGGACGGGTTAAAATAGATTACACATGCCAACAAACACTCGCCCCGACCCTGATCAACTGCTTGCTCGTGTCCAGGCTGAGGAACAGCAGCAAAATCGTGGCCGGTTAAAACTCTTCCTGGGTTATGCGGCCGGCGTAGGTAAGACTTACGCCATGTTAGAGGCCGCCCATCAACGGATAGAGGAGGGGGTAGATGTCGTGGCTGGTTACGTGGAAACCCACGGACGAATTGAAACGGAAGCCCTTTTGAGCGGGATAGAAATCGTCCCACGCCAGCAGATCATCTATCACGGCGTGACAATCCAAGAAATGGATATCGACGCGATTTTGGCGCGCAAACCACGCCTGGTCTTAGTGGATGAGCTGGCGCATGCCAATGCGCCTGGCTCGCGTCATTCCAAAAGATTCCAGGATGTTGAAGAACTGCTGGAAGCCGGGATAGACGTATACACCACGCTAAATATCCAACACCTCGAAAGCATGAACGACGTAGTAGCGCAGATTACCGGTATAAAAGTGCGCGAGACGATTCCAGACCGCGTCATCGATGAAGTTACCGATATCGAACTGATCGACCTGCCCCCAGAGGAATTGCTCAATCGTCTAAAAGAAGGAAAAGTCTATATTCCAGAGCAGGCCGAACGAGCTATCGAGAAATTCTTCCGCACTGGCAATTTGACAGCCCTGCGCGAGCTTTCGATGCGGCGAGCCGCCGAACGGGTTGATGATCAGATGCTCGCCTACATGGAAACCCAGGCAATTCCTGGCCCCTGGCCGGCCGGTGAACGCCTCCTGGTGTGTATCAGCCCGGGAACGCTGAACAAACGTCTGATCCGTACTGCCCGACGTTTGGCGGATGAGCTCAAAGCAGAGTGGCAGGCTATTTTTGTGGAAACCCCTCAACAAACCAACCTGTCGCAGGAACAGCGGGACCGAGTCGTGCATGCCTTACAGCTTGCCGAGGAATTGGGTGCAAAAACGATCAGCCTGCCTGGGCGCTCAGTCGCTGAGACGGTAACCAATTATGCCCGCGAACATAATGTGACGAAGATTATCGTCGGCAAACCGCTGCGCTCGCGCTGGATGGATTTGCTGCGCGGTCCCATTGTCGACCAGCTTATCCGGCTAAGCGGCACGATTGATATCTATGTGGTTAGCAGTGGAGATGAGGCCGCCATTAAGAAAGCTTTGGAAGAATATCGACCGCACCCACCTTTGCGAAGGTATCTATGGGGTTTAGCGGTGGCTGTAGCAGCCACCGGGACAAGTGCGTTGGTAGCTCCCTATCTTTCACCCACAAACCTGGTCGTAATTTATCTTCTTGCGGTGCTTTTGTCCGCGATCTATTTAGGTCGCGGACCAGCCATTATGGTTTCTATCCTGAGCGTCGCGGCTTTCGATTTTTTCTTTGTCCCGCCGCACCTGACCTTGGCGGTTACCGATACCGAATACTTATTGACTTTCCTGGGCTTGTTGATTGTTGGGTTGGTGATCAGCCATCTGACAGCCCAGGTGCGCGAACAAGCCGAGGCGGCCAGTCACAGAGAAGTGCAAACCGCCGCATTGTACGAGCTGAGCCGGGATCTGACCGTGGCAGCCGGGCTGGAGGCTGTCACCCAAACCATCCTCACCAGGATCAGCCAGACCTTCAGCCGTGAGGTAGCCGTTTTCTTGCCAGAAGGCGCAAGCCTGAAAACCTATGCCACCAGTCCGGGACTGACTATCTCGGAGAATGAGCTAGCAGTTGCCACCTGGTCTTATAAAAGCAGTAAGCTGGCCGGACGGGGGACCGATACACTGCCAGACGCTTCGATGCGTTACCTGCCATTGATGACCCCCCGCGGCGTGGTCGGAGTGCTGGGCGTCAAGCCCTTTGGCCCTGCGAAATCCCTGACCCCAGATCAGCGGCGCCTGCTGGATGCATTTGCAAACCAGGCCGCCCTGGCAATCGAACGGACGCGCCTTGTGGAACAATCCCGCCAGACAGAATTGTTGGAAGTTACTGAAAAATTGCAAACGGCGCTGCTCAATTCGATCTCACACGACTTGCGTACCCCACTGGTAACGATTACCGGCGCATTGAGCAGCCTGGCTGATGATGCCCCTGCATTGGACGATGAAGCCCGCCGCAGCCTGATCCAGACGGCCAGTGAAGAAGCCGACCGGCTGAACCGCTTGGTCGGCAACCTGCTGGACATGACCCGCCTGGAAGCTGGTGCAATTACCATTCATCACGAACCGTGTGATGTTCAAGACGTGATTGGGGCAGCCCTGGCAGAGTGCGAGCCCAGATTAGGTGACCGCCCAGTCAGCATCGACATCGCCGCCGAGCTCCCCCTGGTGCCAATGGACTTCGTATTGGTCGAAAGAGTCTTGGTGAATGTGATTGACAATGCCCTGAAATACTCGCCAATTGGCTCACGGATCGAAATCCAGGCTTTTACATCCAACGCCTTCGTTGAGATTTGCGTGGCTGACCAGGGCGTAGGGATTCCAAGCGAGGATTTGGCGCGGGTGTTCGATAAGTTTTACCGTGTTCAGCGGCCTGGGAATGTAAGCGGCACCGGGCTGGGATTGTCCATCAGCAAAGGGATTATCGAAGCGCATGGTGGGTTCATCGGAGCGGAAAATCGCAAAGACGGTGGCACGTTGATAACGATTGCACTGCCGCTTAAATGACCCGAATGAGGCAATGGCATGGGTGAAATTGGATTGCGAGTTTTGGTGGTGGATGATGAACAGCCGATACGGCGCTATTTGCGCGCAACCCTGAATGCGCATGGCTTCATCGTCAGCGAGGCGGTCGATGGTCAGCAAGCATTAATTTCTGCAGCGACCGATAGACCTGAGTTGATTATCCTTGACCTCGGCTTGCCAGATATGGATGGCATTGAGGTCACCCGCCGTTTACGCGAGTGGACTTCGATACCCATCATTATTCTTTCCGTTCAAGAGCAAGAAAACAACAAGATTGCCGCATTAGATGCCGGGGCGGATGATTATTTGACGAAACCTTTTGGAACCGGCGAATTGATAGCCCGCATTCGGGTAGCTTTGCGTCGTTCGGTGCAGGCCAGCGGAGAGCCTGTTTACCAGGTGGATGATCTAAGGGTGGACTTAACTCGCCGGCAGGTTAAGCTCGCAGATGTTGAAGTATCACTAACTCCAATTGAATATGACTTGCTGCGGGTATTAGTCCTGCATGCGGGGAGAGTGATCACCCATCGCCAATTGCTCCGGCAGATGTGGGGCAGCGCTTACGAAACGGAAACGCATCTACTGCGCGTGAACATCAGCAATCTCCGCCGCAAGATCGAGCCTGATCCAACCCGCCCCCGTTATATCCTTACTGAGCCAGGTGTGGGATATCGGTTAAAAGGATAAGCTTGGAATAGGATTTCCACCCGTAATAACGATTCCTCTCGCTGCGCGGATGTGTTATCTGCCCGCTGTCTATCCTCCCAGAGCCGGTTTCCCTAAAATCGCGGCCAGTTGTTGTTTTTCAGCAGAATGCACTACCGCTAACACCTCGTCGGCTGCTTGGAGAACCGTGTCGCCACACGGCACGATCAACTCACCTTTCCGAATGATGGCTGCCAACACACATCGTGAGGGGAAATTTAATTCCCGCAAGGCTCTACCATTTGCGACGGAGTCTGGATCGACCTTTTCTTCAACCAGAGAATACGATCCTTTGCGCAACTTGAGCAAAGTCATCATGTCCCCCAACGACATCTCCTCTGCGATCAGGTGACCGAGTAAATCAGCCTGGTTCAATGCGACATCCACCCCCATCTCTGGGGTATATAGCCAGGCGTTTTTGGGGTTGTTCACGCGGGCAATGACGCGTGGAACTTTAAACTCCAGGCGCGCCAGACTGCAGACCACCAGGTTGGCCTCGTCCGAACCGGTCACTGCTGCGACAACATTTGCATTGTATATCCCGGCCGCCTCGAGAACGTTCGGATCCGACCCGCTCCCCAGAATCAACATTTCAGCGGGGAGGCGTTGTTCTAAAACAGCTATTCTGTCCTTATCGTGATCGATGATCTTGATTTGATGCTTCTCTGCCAGCAAGATCGACGCCAGATAAGCGCCAACCTGACCGCCACCGACAATGATTGTGTACATGCCTGCCTCCTCCTTCGGAAACTTGTTTCCGCCTAGTATCCAAGTAAATCCTTGAGCCGGTTGGTAGAAGTGATCAACACAGCCAGATGGAGCAAGTCCTCCTCCTGGAAAATGGTTCCCGAGGTGGGAAGGAAAGTCTTATTGGCACGCGTAATAGACACGATATGTATTTCGCCAACCACTGTCAAATCTCTGACAGTCTTTCCGACCAGGAGCCGTGGGACTTCAGCCGCCACCAGTTCGACCTCGCCGCTCCCAATACTGAAAACAGTTTCCAGAGGAGAATAGAGCAGCAGATCAGCAATCCGGTTGATGCCCCAGCCGGTTGGTGCAATCGTCTGAATACCCAGGCGTTTGTATATTTCAGCCTGGCGAATGTCATATAAGCGCGCAACTACCCTGGGCACGTGGAAGAAGTCACGCGCGATTCGAGACGCTACCACGTTCGCCTCATCGCTGGAGGTTACAGCCGCCACTCCATCTGCGCGTTCAATCCCTGCCTTTATCAAAATATCGCGATCAAATCCGATCCCCACGATCGCCTGGCCTTTGAATTTATCCCCCAGTTTATCAAATGCGAGTGGGTCTTTATCAATGATCGTCACGGAATGCCCACGGCTCATCAGGGTTTTCGCCAGGCCGGCGCCCACACGTCCACAACCGATAATTAAGATTCTCATACTTCACCTCCTGTTACTTCAGGTTTCAAACTCGCAGATCGTTCCCGCCGCCGCAAAATCGCTTTACGGACCTCATCGAGCAAAAAGATCACCGGGGTCCAGGCAAAAAGATAAGCCCACTCGTGTAGCCCAATCGGCGCCGTGTTGAATACAGGCTGCAAGAATGGCACATAAATAAGCGTGACCAATAGCGTCAATTCAACCGCAATCCCCCATAAAACCAGGCGGTTGGTAAAGAATCCGATCCGAAAGATCGATGTGCGATCTGTCCGGCAGCCCATGACTGCGCCCACCTGGGTTGTCACTACACCCGCAAAGGTCATCGTCGTTGCCATAATATACACCAGGCTACCCTCAGGGGCTAATGGCACACCCGGCCAACCATGCAGCCAGTTTAAGAAAAAGTAGGCAGACATAGAAGCAACCGATTCGATCCCACCGTACCACAACAACGCCTTGCTCAGAAGCCTCGCATTCAGCAAAGGTTCTTTCTGTGAACGCGGGGGAAGCTGCATAACTCCTGCCTCAGGTGGCTCTGAGCCCAGGCCAATCGCAGGAACCATGTCGGTACCCAGGTCAATCGCTAAGACCTGCATCACCACCATCGGCAGGGGGATCATTCCACGCGAGAACAGAAACACGATAAATGGCACGGCTTCAGCCATATTGCTGTTGAATACGTAAACCGCAAACTTGCGGATATTAGTATACACTGCCCGCCCTTCTTCCACTGCGTATACGATGGAGGCAAAATTGTCATCGGTCAGGATCATGTCCGCCGCTTCCTTAGCGACATCGGTGCCAGCCAGGCCCATTGCTACGCCAATATCCGCCTTCTTCAACGCAGGTGCATCGTTCACCCCATCCCCGGTCACGGCAACGATCTCTCCCATATCCTTGAGCGCGGTGACCACGCGCAGCTTATGTTCAGGAGCTACTCTGGCGAAGATGACCTCCTGTCTTAATACCGCTTTCAATCCCTGATTGTCAAGGGTATCTAGGTCGACTCCAGTGATTACCTTCGGAGCCGAGCTCCGTAATATTCCAATCCGCCGGGCGATGGTTTCGGCGGTCAGTCCATAATCCCCGGTGATCATGATGATCCGGATGCCGGCAGTGTGACACATCTTGACCGCCTCGGCAACTTCTGGACGGGGCGGGTCCATCATCGCCATGAGTCCGAGGAATGTGAGCTCACATTCGATCGATTCAGGCGTGAATGACACAGGAGATTTTCCAGAACCAGGTGTCCCAGGCAGCGCGCGCTTAGCGACTGCCAGCACCCGTAAGCCGTTGCGGGCGTA
>Ga0113563_10000747_pt1 | contig 16778 bp, 15 predicted proteins | sample Mud3Dept3metaG_FD_80117 | JGI IMG/M metagenome (GOLD analysis project Ga0113563, IMG submission 80117) | Freshwater wetland microbial communities from Ohio, USA, analyzing the effect of biotic and abiotic controls - Mud 3 Core 4 Depth 3... | ecosystem: Environmental > Aquatic > Freshwater >...
CAATCCCCTGACAGATACACAGAGATGACCTATGAGGAGAAACGGCAGCTTCTCAACTTCCTATTTGAAGGGAAGGACGCTGAAGGGATCCCTTATGGGGTCTATATTGACAAGATAGGGGATGACGAGTGGGAGGTTTTCATTTACGGCTGTCTGATCGGTGATGGTCAGAGGACGACAGGGTCATTCATTATCAAAGGAGACGAGCTTGATTCTGATGAGAACTGTGATTTCGTCAAGGATATCGAAGAGATTAGATCCGAAGGAAATCATGCTGAATTGGACCCTTTCAAGAAGAGAAAGACGGTTGTCTTGGATCGGAGAAAGATCAGAGACATGCCTTTAGAAGGGCCTCGGTACGATAACTGGATTGAATATGTAAAGCAGGGAGGAAATTATACGACCTCCGACGTTATTCAAGTATTGGAATGGTAATCAAAATCGGATAACTTCCATTTCTAATTAGCGATCGGCCAAAGTATCGTTCAAATCATTGTCTGGCCAATTCCCTCTCCATCGCAAGAGCATCCTGCATTCCCATCAGTCTGGGCGCGAATTCTGGCAATTCATACGCAATCCCGTCGCATTGTTACCCCGGCAGCTTCACCAAGAGCCTGCAGATCGCGTCTTTCGTCAGTGTTCTATATATTAGTCGGGCTTCCAGTTCCCACCCCGCCGGCGGCTGTCGCCCATAGGCACATAGGCGTGCTTTGCATAAGGCCCTGACCCGGTGATTGAGTTAGTAAGCTGGGGAGGGATCCGACGAATTGGCATTACTGCCGGGACCTGCACAGCTTAGATTAGAAGCTCCGTCACTTCTCAGTCCCCTGTTCATCCTGAGCAGGTAGCCCTGGTGGGCAGCACCCCGCACTCGACTTATTTCATTCAGTTGACCACGCGGTGAATTCACCAAGCGCTCCTCATGATTTTTTGCCCAACCACGATTTTTTTCTTGACATGGAAAATGACGTTTAGTAAAAAAATGTCATTCATTAAATAAATACTATTTTAACCCTCCAAAAAGCAACCGCAGTCTTGTGGCCTTTGCCGGATTGCGGTTGATGGACTTCCTTGAAATCGCGCCTTTCTCCCGCAGGAGGTTCTCTTGGCCCAGAGTATTCCAGATCCCAAAATGAAGGTTGACAGGATCTCATTGCTGTTCAAGCAAGTAATGGCTCTAAGCGAGATCAGTTTGGCTATAGAGGATGGAGAAATAGTCTCAATTATAGGGCCAAATGGAGCCGGCAAAAGCTCACTGCTCAATTGTTTGAATGGATTCTATAAACCCCAAGCGGGAGATATCTATTTCGAAGACAAGAGGATCACTCACCTTTCATGTCATAAGATCGCCCGAATGGGCATAGGAAGGACTTTTCAGGGGATACAGGCTTTCTTGGGAATGAGCGTCTTGGACAACATCTTGGTGGGCCGCCACACCCACATGAAGACGAATTTTTTCCAGGATTTTCTTTACTGGATATGGAGCATCAAAGAAGAAGTGAGTCACCGGGATGTAGCGGAGGACATCCTTGATTTCCTTGAAATGGCGCCGATGCGCGATGCTATCGTTGGGGATATCGGTTACGGCTTGAGAAAAAGAGTCGATCTTGGCAGAGCCTTGGCCATGGATCCAAGAATTCTGCTTATGGATGAACCTCTGGCCGGCATGAATATGGAAGAGAAAGAGGATATGGCAAGGTTTATTTTGGATATCAAGGAATTTCGCAAAATACCCATAGTCATTGTTGAACACGATATGGAAGTGGTCATGGATATCAGCGATCGCGTCATAGCGTTGGATTGGGGGCGGGTCATTTCAGAAGGCAAGCCGGGCGAGGTTCGAAAAGACTCAAAGGTGATCAGTGCCTATTTGGGCGAAGCAGAGCAGTAGAAGAGTCCTAAGGCGAAGTTGATGATGGAAATGGAGAAAAGCATTTTTCAAACCCGAGAGGCAAATTTCCCAGACTTGGAAGCTAAAACCATTCCGGGACTTCTTCAGGTTCGGGTTAAACAGTTCGGAGGTCGGACTTTTTTTAGGCAAAAGCATAAAGGTGTCTGGCAGCGTTTCACTTACGACCAAGTGTATGCATGTGTGAAGAAGTTCGCGCTCGGTCTCGCTAAGCTAGGGCTGCAGTCCGGGCAAACGGTGGCTATTTCGGGTGAAAATGCTAAGGAACTCTTTTGGGCTGAGTATGGGGTTCTTGCTTTGGGTGGCAAAACGGTCTGTCTCTATCCTGATATGCTGCCCAGCGAGATCAAGTACATTCTGCAGCATTCCGAGGCATCTTTCTTCGTGGCGGAGGATCAAGAGCAGGTTGATAAAATATTGGCCATACGTGATGAACTCCCGCTTATCCAGAAGATCATCTATTGGGATTCAAAGGGCATGTGGCAATACGACGATCCCATGCTGATGAACTTCACTGAGCTTTTGGAAGTCGGGCAGGGATTTGCCAGGGAGAACCCTGAGTTCTTCGAAACCTCCATAGAGAAAGTCACGAAGGATGATATCGCCGTGATCAGCTATACCTCCGGCACCACCGGTTTGCCGAAGGGAGTTATCTTGACGCACGCCAATCTATTAGACAATGCCTACCGCGTGGCCATGTCCGTGGAGATGAAACCGTCCAGCCAATATCTATCCTACATCTCCCCGGCATGGGGCACGGAACAGATCTGTGGGATCACCCTTGGACTCGTGGTCCCTTTCGAACTCAACTTCCCGGAAAAACCGGAGACCGTTCTTGAAAACATTCGTGAACTTGGCGCGGAGATTTTGGTATTCGGACCTAGGCAGTGGGAAAGTCTGGTGTCCATGGTTCAGGCCCACATGCTCGATGCAGGTCCGGTGAGAAGAACAATCTATGCAATCGGTATGAAGGTCGGCAAAGAGGTAGCGAGAGAGAGAACAGAGGGGCAGAAGATCAATCCTATATGGAAGGTTGTGTTTCCCTTGGCTGACGTCATTGTCCTCAAGGCGATCCGGGATAATCTCGGGTTGAAGAAGGCTTATGTGACCGTGTCGGGAGGCACGGCCATGTCGCCCGACATCTTTCGCTTTTTCCATGCCATCGGGGTTAAGCTTCGCAACCTGTACGGGACAACCGAGACAGGTGTTCTGACGCAGCACTTAGGGAACTACTTTGCCCCGGAGACCATGGGGAAATGGTTTCGGTCTCATCCGGATTTCGGGCCCCCCTTGGAGTGGAAACTGAAGGAGAGTGGTGAACTCCTGGCCAGGGGAGGCGCAGGATTTGCCGGCTACTACAGAAACCCCGAGATGACTAATGAAAAGCTGGAAGATGGATGGTTCTCAACCGGGGACGCCGTGACGATGAAAGAAAACGGAGAGCTGGTGTTCCTAGATCGTGTGTCGGATTTGCGGCGGTTGTCCGATGGACATATGTTCCCCCCGCAGTTCATTGAGACTCGCTTGAGGTTCTCCCCTTACATCCGAGATGCCATCGCCTTGGGGGATGCAAGCAAACCCTTTGTCTCCGCCTTGATCAATATCGATTTTGACAATGTAAGCCGATGGGCGGAACGGCAAAGCATTACCTATGCAACACTGCCTGATCTATCGCAAAAGAGAGAGGTTATTCAGTTGATTGCGGGGGCTGTCGCTCACGTGAATCAACTGCTCGAAACGAAATCGCAGATTGAATGTTTTGTCAATCTGCCCAAGGAATTGGATCCGGACGAAGCGGAGCTCACCCGCACGAGAAAGCTTCGTCGCGAGTTCATTGAAGATCGGTACAAGGGATTGATTAAGGCAATTTATGAAGGAGAAAAAGAATTCTGTTTTGAAGTGCAGATTAAGTATCGAGACGGCAGGTCCGGCTGTGTGAAGAACACTACACAAATTAATTCTTGCCGAAACCAGGAGGCCTAGTTGATCGATTTTCTGCAATACATCATTACCGGTATCTTTATCGGGATGCTCTATGCCCTCATTGCCCTGGCCATCAATGTCATCTACCGGGCCGGGAGAATCCTCAACTTCGCGCAAGGAGAAATGGTCATTCTGGGCGGGTTCCTGGTCTGGTGGTTTGCATCCAGCCTTCAATTACCTCTGTGGCTGGGACTGGCAGCCGGTTTTGCCGTCTCCATCCTCATCGGGCTTCTGATCGAAAGAGGGATATTCAGGCCCATGATTGGACAGCCCATCTTCTCGCTGGTGATGACCACAATCGGTTTGATGATCTTATTGCGCGGGGTGATGCTTGTTCTGTGGGGAGCCCAGCAAAGGCCTTTTCCCGCTGTTTTTCCGACAAAGCCTCTCCTGCTAGGACCGATCATCCTCAATCAGGCTGTTTTCTGGGGTGGCGTCATCTCCATAGTCGTTTTGGCCCTGATCTCGTTCTTGTTTGAGCATACCAAACAAGGATTGAAACTCACCGTGGTAGCCGAGGATCATCGGGTGGCTCAATCGCTGGGGATTTCGGTCAGGGCCGCTATCGCCATCGCCTGGGCCATAGGGGGAGGTCTCTCCACCTTTGCTGCACTCGTTTTTCTCAACGGTGCTTCGCTTGATTTCTTGGCCTCGGAAATCGGACTGCGTGCCCTGCCCGTGGCTCTTCTCGCCGGGCTCGAATCCATATGGGGGCTGGCCTTAGCGGGAATTATCGTAGGCGTGGGCGAGGCCGTGGCCGGCGCATACCTCGATCCTTATCTAGGCGGGGGAGGGTTTTCTCAAACGTTTCCTTATGTCTTGATGCTTTTCATCGTGTTGATTCGACCTCAAGGCCTCTTCGGCTGGAAGATTATTGAGAGGGTGTAATAGGGATGGCCAGGCTTCCTTGCGGTATTTACTTCGAAACCTACGACAAAGAGAGAGCTTATATACGAACCAAACCCCAGGCTCTCTTTCTTGCGCTCTTTTTTATCGGCCTTCTTTTTGCGCCGTTCTTACTCAGTGTTCGATTTGTATCCATGATCAACATCACGATGATCACCATAATCTGTATCGTGGGCCTGCAGATTACCACGGGCTATGCAGGGCTGCTGAACTTGGGACAATCGGCTTTTATGGGGATGGGAGCCTTTGTGGCTTCCTCTTTGACAGTCAACTTTCACCTCCCATTCTATCTCGCCATTCCGGCCGGAGGGTTGGGGGGTGGGCTCATGGGCATCATTTTTGGTCTTCCAGCCTATAGGGTAAAAGGGTTTTACCTGGCATTGACGACAATTGCAGCCCAAATCATTTTCCCAATCTTGATCATGCGCATGCCTGCCGGCATTTTGGGCGGCAGCATGGGCTTTCATCTCGATCCAGCCACCTTCCTCGGGATTTCCTTGGACAATGAATTCAAGCTTTACTACCTGGTCATGCCATGCACCGTCTTGTTTGTCGGATTTGCCTTTAATCTGGTTAGGACACGCACCGGCCGCGCATTCGTTGCCATCCGGGACAACGACATCGTGGCGGAAATGATGGGGATCAGTCCCCTCTCTTGTAAAACGGCCGCCTTTTTTATCGGGGGAAGTTTCGCAGGTGTCGCAGGAAGCCTTTGGGCATTTTACATTCGTTATGTCGCCGTCGACCAGTTCACCCTTTGGTACTCTGTATGGTTTATCGGCATGATCATCGTCGGAGGAATGGGCAACATCCTGGGCGCCATATTAGGAACGGTGTTTATCAGAAGCCTAGAGGAAATGATTACTACCCTCGGCCCTTACCTATCTCAGCATTATCCTCAAATCGGTGGGGGAGCCCTCTGGCTTGCGGGAATGAACATTATTTTAGGAGGAACAATCGTTCTCTTCTTGATCTTCGAGCCGAAAGGTTTGGTCCACCGATGGAAAATCTTGAAGGCGTCCTATCGTATCTGGCCCTTCCCGTACTCATAAAGAGCTTCGGAAAAGGACGGGTGAGATTTTGTCAATTGGAGGGAGGTGATAAGAAGGTACAAATCAGAAAATCTTGGTGACTGATCTTTAGAGTCGTTTTTGGTTTGATCTTGAATGTCTTTGATCCCAAAGGAGGCTGGCGATGCGACGGGTGAAATTCATCTCTTTATGTTGTTTGAGCGGCTTGCTTTGTTTCGGGAGCATCCCATTCAGCGGGGTTGCTTTCGGCGAAGTGAAAACTTTCAATGTCACGGCATCATATGACTTTTCCGGGCCCTATGCGGATATCATGAAAAACTCTTCCAACGCACAAAAGATCATCTTTGCTTGGTGGAATCAGGAGGTAGGCAAGGGGTTAGGCGTCCAGCTTGACTTAAAGGGATATGATTTTCGCTATGACGCGACGATAACGGCCAGCAAGTGGCCTGGTGTCCTTTCTGGCGACAAACCCATTGCTCATCTTGGCATTGGCGGTCCGGACGTGGCGGCCTTGATGAAGCGGTTGCCCAATGACAAGGTTCCGCTTTTTCTGGCTACTGGCACCTATGGGTTTATCTGGGGACCGGGATTTTGGGTCTTCAATGCTCGCCCGACCTATTGGCACGAAGCGGCTGGTTTTTACAAGTATATGTACGACAAACAATTTAAACGAAAAATAAGGATTGCTCTAATCAATACCCAGGGCATCCCGGCCTACGAAGAATTTGTGACCGCGTCCAAGAAGTACGCTGCCGAAGCGGCAGATGCAGTCGTCGAGGTAGTCGGCGTGGAGTGGGTGCCTTTAAGACCCGTGGACCTGACGAGCCAGATCGCACGTCTTGTCAAAGAGAAGCCGGATTTCATTGATGTCTATGCCAACACTCCTCAAGTCATCGCTACGCTTAGGGCACTTCAAACGTTGAACAAGCAAATTCCTATAAGGATGTCCTCACACAACGGAATTGAAGTGTCGGCAAAGGCTTTGGGTAACCTGAAAGACTTTGAAGGATGCTATGATTCTTACTCCCTTCGACCAGCCCTTGATCATTCAGTCCCTGCCTATGAAATATTTTCGAAATACAAGGACCAAATAGACAAAGAGGCAGACTACAACGGTGCCGCGGTTCAAGCCATGATGAACGCGACGATGGTTTTCAGGGCAGTGGAAAGAGTGATCAAATCCAAAGGCACGGAAGCCGTGAACGGGGAAAATCTCTACAACAGCATGTTTGAGGTGAATACCACCTCAGCCCAATTGTTAGGTCTTTCAAATGATCAATATTTTACCCGTGAGCGCCCTTTCCCCGCAAAGAATCTGGCCTGTATGGGCACAACGGTCAAAAACGGAAAACAGGTGCTGGTTTCCAAGGAATGGATGCCTATACCTGAAGTGCCCAAGTGGTAACCTCCGGTTTTGCGATTCCAGGTGGAAGATGCTGGAACTTGTCAATGTAGAGATGGTTTATAGCCGTCTTATTCTTGCGCTAAAGGGAGTCTCCCTCGAAGTGCCCGATGGGGCCATCGTGGCCCTTCTGGGCGCCAATGGCGCAGGAAAGACTACAACCCTTAAGAGCATTTCCGGTCTGCAGTATGCTGAGGAAGGAGAGGTCACGCGGGGCCATATTCGATTTATGGGCAAAGAGATTGAGCATATGGACCCTACGGCCATCTATCGGCTCGGGATCGTCCAGGTGCTGGAAGGGAGAAGAGTGCTGGAGCATTTGACGGTTATGCAGAACCTGATTGTCGGCACTCACCTACGTTCGGACTTAGATCAAATCAAAACCGACATGGACTCGGTCTTTCAACTATTCCCGATCCTAGTACGATTGAAGAAGAGAGCCGCCGGATATCTCTCAGGGGGAGAAAAACAAATACTGGTTTTGGGGCGAGCCTTACTGGCACGTCCAAAGCTCATGCTTTTGGACGAACCATCAATGGGACTCGCCCCTCTAATTTTTAAGGTAATTTCCGACGCTCTCCGGACGGTCAATTACGAGAGAAAACTTTCCATGCTACTTGTTGAGCAAAATGCTCGCATTGCCCTGGCCATATCGCACCTTGGTTATGTGATGGAGAACGGAAGGATTGTTTTACACGGCAAGGCCGAAGAGCTTCGGAATAATGAGGATATAAAGGAATTCTATTTGGGGATGAGCATATCAGGAGAGCGTAAACATTATCGCCAGGTCAAGCATTACAAACGTCGGAAACGGTGGCTTGGCTAGGTCGTACGACGAACATCCATTACTGAGTATAAGACCATATGGGCATACAAGACAGAAAAGAAAGGGAACGGAAACAGCGAATCGAACTGATCCTTGAGTCGGCGAGGAAGGTGATAACCAAGAAAGGGTATTCATCTACGACTGTCGAGGAGATCGCTGCTGAGGCAGAAGTGAGCACGGCCACAATCTATCTGTATTTCAAAAGCAAAGACGATCTATTCATGGCACTGGCCGTAAAATGCCTGGAATTTGTGGAAGAGGAGTTAGACCGAATTGAATCGAAGAATCACAAAACCTTTACAGAAGACATAGATGCGCTCTGGAAGGCGTTCACGCGAGCATTTCAGAAGTATAAAGAAGGCTTAGTGGTCATACACATCTTCCAGCAATTTGGGATTCTAACTTCAATAAGTTCCGAACAGAGAGAGATAATCAACTCACTCGGCCGCGACATTTATAACAAGATCAGGAGAATAATGGGGAAACATATCCGTTCGGAAGAGATAATCGATATCGACGGTAAAGCGATCCCGGACCTTATCTGGGGAATGTTCGCGGCAGTAGCTCAGGTATCGGACTGTAAGACAATAAACAGCAAGAATAAAGTGTTGGAGACCAACTCAAGAAATTATCTGAGAGTATTGAAAAGAGGTCTAGCAAAGAAATGCAGAGAATAGGCAAGAATTTAGAATACTCCACGATTTGGAACACCAGGGGTAGCTCTGATTTTGAGGATCTTACGATAAGTATTCATTTATCGATCATATCATAAATTGAGAGGTCCACGACCTGAAGCGAAGGAGGGCTTAGGATGGATTTTCAGCTGACAGCGGAACAGAAAGGCATTCAGGAAACTGTTCGGAAGTTTGCCCGTGCGGAAGTGGCGCCAAGGGCTGAAGAGCTGGATAGAACCGGAGAATTTCCATACGACCTGGTTAAGAAGTGCGCTGACATTGGGATTCAGGGCATCCTTTTTCCTGAAGAGCTGGGAGGAATAGGCGGTGATCTCATTACATGGGTGGTCGCCATCGAGGAACTCGCCAGGGGGGATGCATCCCCGGCTGCCACGATATTTGTCGCGGCGGACTCGGCTTTCATTATTTCCAAGGTCGGCACCCCTGCGATGGTTCGGGATTGGGTGGTGCCGATCATTAAGGGAGAAGGGCTAGGGGCTTTTGCCATAACGGAGCCTGACGCCGGATCGGACAACCGCGCCATTCGGACTACAGCCGAAATAAAGGGCGATCGGATAATCGTCAATGGAGTAAAGAGTTTCATCACCAATCCGGGAACGAAGATAAGCAAATTCGTAAGTACGGTTTGCATACTCAAATCCGAAGGTGACAATCCGAAGAACCGGCCATTTTGTATCGTAGCCGTACCTAACGGAACACCCGGATACACGGTTTCCGAAAAATACCGAAAAATGGGGTGGAGGTCATCGGACACCCGAGAGTGTCGCTTTGATAATTGTGTCGTGCCTCTGGACCATATGGTCTCCAAACCCGGAAAGGGGCTGGAGGAGGCATGGGCAGGTTTGAGTCTCGGCAGGATCAGCCTGGCGGCAACATCTGTGGGACTGGCGCAGGCCAGCCTGGATGCCTCTTTGAAGTATGCCAAAGAAAGGGTTCAGTTCGGTAAGCCTATAGGCAGCTTTCAGCGAGTTCAGGATATGTTGGTCGACATGGCCGTTGAGACCCAGGCGGCTAGGTTGCTAACCATGCACGCAGCCTTTTTGTGGCAGCAGAATCAAGGCACGATGAAGGAAGTTTCCATGGCCAAGCTTTATGCCACCGAGGCCGCCAAGAAGGCAGCCGATCTGGGTGTCCAAGTTCATGGCGGGTTCGGCTTCATGGATGAATATGCCGTATCCCGGTATTACCGGGACGTTCGCATACACACCATCGGCGACGGAACTTCACAAATCCAGCGAATGATTATCGCGAAGACCTTAGGGCTATAGGTTTAAGCATCATGTAGAGGAGGATGCTACGATGAGCATGGACGTTTACGTCATCGGATTGGCTCTGCATCCGCCGGCCAAGCGTATCATAGATAAGCGGCTGGAGGAAATGGTCTACGAAACGACACGGGCTGCTCTGGACGATGCCGGTGTCAGTCGTGGAGAACTGGACAGCGTGGTCCTCGCATCGAGTGATGAGTTCGATGGCCGCAGTATTTCTTCCATGCTGCTCGCCATGCCCGCCGGGGCCTATTTGAAGGATGAAATCAAGGTGGCCGATGACGGCGCCATGGGACTTTGTCTTTCGGCTGCCAGGATCCGTTCCGGGGATTTTCACCTGGGGGTCGTGGCCAGCTGGTGCAAGTCGTCCAAGACCGACGTAGAGGGTTTCATGCGTCAGAAGTGCGACCCGTTCTTCACGCGTCCCCTTGGGCTGAACTCCACAGTGACGGATGCGCTCTTTGCACAGGCGATAACCGAAAGGTGGGGAATCGAACTGCGGGAGGTAAACGAGCGGGTAGTGGCTGCCTACCAGAGGGCGTCCCGAAATCCCCGTGGCATGAACCATCCTGTGCCTACGCAAAGTGAGGTTTCGGACTCGCCCTATGAGTCGACGCCGCTGCGGCAGGCCCACCGAGCGCCCATGACGGATGGGGCCGTGAGTCTCGTGATGGCTTCTGGGGCCTGGGTCGACCGCCACCGGGACTGCAGGCCCATGGCCAGGCTTGCGGGCGTGGGTTGGGCAACCGACGGCTATCAACTCGGTCGGGAAAGATTAAGCGGCATGCATTCCGCCCGAATCGCTTGGAACATGGCGATGGAGCAGGCAGGACTTGCCTCGGCTGCCGAGGCAGACGTTGTAGAGATTGAGTCACAGACCGGTTTTCATGAAGCCGCATACGTCCGGGCCTTTGGACTGGACGACCATCCCGGTCTATCCCCATCCGGCGGGCCTTTCGCCCAGAACCCCTATTTCTGTTCGGGGCTGATCAATATGGCCGAGGCCGTTCTGCAAGTTTCCGGCAGGGCTGGGCGGGTCCAGCACGAGAGGGCCAGGCGCGGCGTCGGGCATGGCTGTCACGGCTTTGCCCAGCAGGGCAACATCGTCGCTGTTTTCGAATCCGTGGAGGGTTGACATGGAGCAGGGAGTAGCGGTTATCGGGACCGGTCAAACGGTCTTCAGAAGTGTGGATCGGGAATGGACTTATGCTGAGCAGGCCCAGGCAGCGGCTAAGGAGGCTTTGGATGATGCTGGCCTGACACCGGATGATATCGAGGCCGTGGTCTTTTCTTTGGCCCCTACGGCGTTCATGGGCATTGCCGAGGCCGATCGCTGGGCACTCGATTATGTCTGGGGGAACGGAAAGCCGACGATGCGTGTCCACACAGGAGGAGCGACAGGGGGGTCGGCGGTCCATGCGGGGTACAGCCTGATCCGCTCGGGGATATTTCGCACAGTATTGCTTGTCGGTGCGGACCGTATGGCGGAAACGCCGGATGCGCAATATTTTTTGAACCAGGTCTGGGACCGGTTTTACGAAAAGGACCTTTCCATCCAGACGATTGTAGCCGGGGCATTTTTGGGACAGCAATACATGCATCTCTATGGTGCGACAGAAGAGGACTTCGCCCGGGTCGTCGTTCGACAGCGGGGAAACGCCCTGAACAATCCTCATGCGCATCTAAAAGGAAAGATCACTATTGACGAAGTCATGGGCTCAGCGCGGCTCTCCTATCCGCTCAAACTCTACGACTGCTGTCCGCGGTCATCGGGGGGAGCTGCCATGATCCTGGGCAACCTGGATATGGCCAAACAGTGCAGCGGACGACCGGCTTTTATCAAAGGGTTAGGCGCCGTGTCCAACACGGTTTTTCTGGGAGACCGGATCGTCTCTCCGGCGCATCCGGACCTGATAGGCCCCATGCTGGAACACCAAGTCGCCGCGAACCGGGCCTACGAGCGGGCGGGAATCACCGACCCGAGCAGGGAAATCCAGGTGGCCGAGATCTACGACCCGTTCAGCACCATGGTTCATCCAGCCTTGGAGATGATGGGTTTTTGTGGCAAGGGGCTCGCCGCGAAGCTGGAAAAAGAGGGCGCCTGGGAATCAGGAGGCATGGTTTATGTCAACCCCTCTGGGGGAACGCTCTGCACCAACCCGATCTCTGTCACCGGACTGGTACGAAACATCGAGGCGGCCCGGCAGGTCATGGGTCGGGCCGAGGCTATGCAAGCTCCAAACGTGAAGCACGCGCTGGCCACGGCCGTGGGCGGATCCGGGCAATTCGTCAATGTAACGGTTTACGGTGAGGATTACCTTTAGGGAGGGGTAGAATCATGAGCGAAAAGCGCAATAAGGGTGAATCGATGGTCATTGAGGATTCCTGGACAGCCCGTTACGCGTATCCTGTGGGCCAGGTGGCGGGGAAATTCATGGAGGGCTTGAAACAAAAGAAAATCCTTGCGACGCGCTGCAGCAAAAGCGGCATGACCTATCTTCCGCCGCGCGCCTATTGTGAGCGTTCCTTTGAGAAGTGCGACGGTTGGGTTGAAGCGAGCCTCGAGGGGGTACTGGAGGTTGCCACGATAGTGTCCGCCGGCTTCGAGGGGTCGCCCAAACCCCCTTATGCGGTGGCCTATGTCCGGCTTGATGGAGTCGACACGGCCATAGCCGGCTATGTTCGAGGTCTGGACCTGAGCGACCTGGAGGCGGGTATGCAGAGGCTCAGGGCAGGAACCAGAGTGCGGGTCGAGTTCGTTGACGAGCCCAAGGGGCGAGTGACCGACTACTATTTCGTGCCGGCCTAAACGGCGAAAGAATAAAGGGGGTGCTGGATGGAATACAAGTTGATCCTCTATGAAAAACGGGGGCCGGGCGGTTGGATCACGCTGAATCGCCCGGAGGAGAGTAACTCGGTCAGTCCTGAGCTCCTACAGGAGCTGAGTGCGGCCCTGGATGAGTCGCGTGCCGACCCCGAGGTGCGGGCGGTGGTCTTGACCGGGGCAGGACGAGCCTTTTGCGCCGGCGCCGACCTGAAAGGCGGCCTGAAGCTGCAGCAATCCCTGAAAAAGCCTGACGGCAGTTGGATGATGGGTTACATTAAACAGTTCGAACTCGTGATCCGAAAGATCAAAACCCTGCCCAAACCGGTCATTGCCGCCGTCAACGGGGTAGTCTGCGCCGGTGGGATCGAGACGATTGTCTGCTGCGACATGATCGTTGCGGCCGAGAGCGCCTCCTTCAGCGATGCCCATTCCCGGTATGCGCTTCTGCCCGGACTTGGCGGCGGGCTCGGTCTGGCCCGCGCCATGGGGCCTTTCAAAGCCAAGGAAATGCTGTTTACCGCGGATTTTTTCACGGCCAGGGACATGGCCTCGGCCGGTCTGGTGAACCACGTTGTCCCAGACAGTGAATTGGTCCAGTTCGTGGATCGGTTGGTGAATAAACTGGCCGAACGCAGCCCGCTGGGTCTGGCCCGGATGAAACAGCTGATCAATGACGGCCTCGACCTCCCCTGGGACGTCGCCGTGCGATATGAGATGCTGAACCTGGAGGCCCAGGCACACTCCGAGGATTTCTATGAAGGACTGAAGGCCTTCAATGAAAAGCGGCCACCTCGATTCTCGGCGCTGTAATTCTCGAGCTGAAAGAGCTCATCGGAGGCAGGACTAGGCAGCCAAGCTCTTGCTATGGGGCAGTCGGACGGGAGGGATAGATGGCGCTGCCGTTGGAAGGCATTCGTGTAATCGATTCGGCCCACCAATATCCCGGGCCCTATTGTTCTATGCTCCTTGGGGATTTGGGCGCAGAGATCATTAAGGTGGAGAAGCCGGGGGTGGGGGATCCCGCGAGGATTCTTCCTGGTTTTTTCGCCAGCATCAATCGGAACAAAAAGAGTTTGACACTGGATCTCAAGAGACCCGAGTCCGGGGAGATCTTCCGGCGGCTTGTGGAGAAGTCCGACGTCCTTACCGAGGGGTTCCGCCCCGGTGTTGCAGGCCACATCGGCATCGATTACGAGAGGCTGCGCAAGATCAATCCCAGACTCATCTGTTGTTCCATCTCCGGATACGGTCAGAAAGGCCCCTACTGCAATCTACCGGGTCATGACTTGAACTACATGGCTATGTCAGGCATGTTGGAATATTTTAAGGATACTGAAGGCAACTTGATTATACCGGGAATCGCGATTGGGGATCTTTCTTCTGGAATGTTTGCCGCCATCGGGATCATGGCTGCGCTGGCGGCCCGGGAGAAAACAGGTCGGGGCCAGTTTGTGGATGTGTCCATGTTTGATGGGCTTGTTTCGTGGATGAGCACGATCTTGGGCAACTATTTCGCGAGGGCGCCTTTTGACGTTATGGATGACGCGGGATACGGTATCTTCGAGGCGTCGGACGGCAAGTCTCTCACGCTGGGCATTGCCCACGAGACTTGGTTCTGGGACCGGCTCTGCGCTGTGACCGGACTCGAGGTGTTTCAAGGGTTGGATGCCGTCGAGCGAAGAGTGCGGCGAGAGGAACTCGTTGCGAGACTTCGAGACGTTTTTTCCCGCAAACCAAGGGAGGAGTGGATCCGGATTCTTGTGGACGCCGATGTGCCTGTAGCCCCGGTGAAAACTCTGGAAGAGGTCGTTCATGACCCCCATGTGGTTTTCCGGGAGATGATTCAGGAGAAGTCCTTAAGACCAGGTGAGTCGAGTGTTCAGGTGAATTTCCCGGTCAGACTATTCGATACGCCGGCGACAATCCGGATGCCGCCGCCGGAGTTGGGTGAACACAACGGCGAGATTCTACGGTGGTTAGGGTATTCTCCAAATCAGATCGAGCGGTTCGGTGAAAAAGGGGTGATCTAGAACGGGGTAAGAGCAAATGCTGCGCCGCGGTTTGTCAAAAGACTTGCAAGCTTATTGAGTGGAGGAAAGGATGGGTATTCATGATTTCACGGTGTACAGCGTCATCAAGCGTAGTGCCTTGTTACACCGAGACAGGACTGCCCTGATATCCGGTGACAAAACGATCACGTACCAGGAGTACCTGGGGCTTGTCGACCGGATCGCTGATGGGTTACTCAACGATGGCATGAAAAAGGGGGACCGAATCGCCGTTCTGGCCCTAAACAGTATCGAGTTCCTCTGCCTGTATGGGGCCGCAGCCAAAATAGGTATAGTAGTGCTGCCGATCAATTGGCGCTTAAAACCGGAAGAGATGGGAGACATCCTTTCACAAGCAATGCCTAAAATGCTTTTTGTTGACAGCGAATTTCAGGCGATCGCAGCTTCCCTGATTCCACGATTCGACTTCATCGAAAAGAGCTACTCCATAGGATCTGCGCAAGAAGGATTCGCCGCTTTCTCTAAGCTGCTGGCCAAGGGGCCGAGATTCGGCGAAATCGATGTGCATTCCGACGAACCTTATGTGATTCTTCCCACCGCTGCTGTGGACGGGAGATCTCGCGGAGCCGTTATATCCCACCAGAACCTTTTGCAAGCCGTCCTTCAAATCGTTGCCCTTTGGGGCATTACTTCGGACGATTGCAATCTGGCGATGGTGCCGCTTTTCCACGCGACGGGCTTGGGGCTATGGTTAATACCGACTTACACAGGGGGAACGAATATCATACTCCCGAAGTTTGATCCTGATCAGGTGCTGAAGACCATTCAAGAGCGGAGAGTGACTATGTTTGCCGAATTCCCTCCCATGTTAATGAACCTGTTGGATAGAAACAAAGAACTGCAATACGATCTTTCCAGTTTAAGACATGTGGCCGGATTGGACCGGACTGACACGGTTAAGCAATTCGAAGAGGAGAGTGGCGCCACTTTTTGGACTGCTTTCGGTCAATCCGAGACTTCCGGTGTGGTTACTATGTCGCCCTATTTCGAAAGGCTCGGCTCAGTAGGTCAACCCTGCATGATGTCGGAGGTGAGGATTGTTGATGAGCACGGCAACTTCGTTGAAACAGGAAAATCAGGGGAGATAGTCGTTCGCGGTCCCGGGGTGTTTAGAGGATACTGGAACCTTGAAGAGGAAACCAAGAAGAGCTTTCGGAATGGGTGGCATCACACCGGGGACATGGGGTGGTTGGATGCAGACGGGTACCTCTATCACACAGGAAGAATGCCAAGTAAAGAGCTGATCAAACCTGGCGGTGAAAATGTTTACGTTGCTGAAGTGGAGAAAGCAATCTTGCAGCATCCGCTGGTCCAGGAGGTAGTGGTTTTCGGAGTCCCGGATGAGAAGTGGGGAGAGGCTATAAAAGCGGTATGCGTACTGAGAAAGGGTGGAGCTCTTCAAGGGTCAGAACTGATTGAATTCGTGGCCTCCAGAATCGCCAGTTTCAAAAAGCCTAAGCACATTACCTTTGTCTTGGAATTGCCTAAAAGGAAAGACGGGTCTGTAGACCGGGAAGAGGTAAAGGCTAAGTATGGTGCGTTTTTGGAGTAGGATTTTGAGCCTGCCCTAGGTTTCCTCGCGCAATCGACACGACAAGGATGGTTCTCCTTTCCCAAATTCTAATCCCTTTGGGGTCAGTTCCCCGAAGCTTGCTTCGGCTTTTTGAATGGTGTTAGCATACTCGTGTGAGTGAATATGTCCACAAGCGACGTTGACCTGCCCCCGGTTTTTGTACCAGTTTTTAAGTTAGAGTTGAACCCCATTCTGAACTATTTCGTATCAGCTGAGGCGATTGAAAGCTAAAAGTCTCCGGTGCAGGGGGAAGACCATTAAGGCTGCTGTGAGGCCGGATCGTGTTGTA
>Ga0113563_10000748_pt1 | contig 16772 bp, 15 predicted proteins | sample Mud3Dept3metaG_FD_80117 | JGI IMG/M metagenome (GOLD analysis project Ga0113563, IMG submission 80117) | Freshwater wetland microbial communities from Ohio, USA, analyzing the effect of biotic and abiotic controls - Mud 3 Core 4 Depth 3... | ecosystem: Environmental > Aquatic > Freshwater >...
GGATCATCAGCGGCCTGAGTCTGGGCGTCGTCGTGGTCGAGGCGGGAGTGGGCAGCGGGGCGTTGATCACCGCGAACCACGCGCTGGATCAAGGCCGGGACGTGTTCGCGGTCCCGGGCCGGGTCCACGCCCGCTACAGCGAGGGGTGCAATCGACTGATCAAGGCCGGGGCCAAGCTGGTGGAGGGCTGGGAGGACGTACTCGCGGAGATGGTGCCGAACCTCAAGAGCCGGCGGCGACAACGCCCGGCCGGGCCGCCGCCGCCGGATCTTGCGGATGAGGAGCAACGGATCTATGATCTCCTGGCGGACGGGCCGCTCCACATCGATGCCATCATCGTGGAGAGCAAGCTGGGCGGAGGGCGGGCGGCATCCGTCCTGGTAGGATTGGAGATGAAGGGGGTCATCCGGCAGTTCCGAGGCAAGGTATTCGAGCGAACGGACGGGGGCTGATTCGCCTCCGGCGAGCACAGGGCAGAGACGGACCCAAGGCCCGCGGTCGGCCTTGGGTCTTCGAGTCTAAGAGGTACGGCTATCAGCGATCAGCTTTCAGCGTTCAGCGTTCAGCATAACACCAGGGCTGACTGCTGACTGCAAGAAAGTACAGCAATCAGCAATCGGCGTTCAGTGATCAGCATGGCTCCGGAGCTGACTGCTGACCGCGGAAAGCTGATCGCTTGCCGTAAAGGAGTTTTCACTCGTGGCAAAGTCGCTGGTCATCGTCGAGTCTCCGGCAAAAGCCAAGACGATCAACAAATTCCTCGGCCGGGATTACACGGTCAAGGCGTCCATGGGGCACGTGCGCGACCTCCCCACGAAGAGCCTGGCGGTCGACGTGGAGAAGAATTTCGCGCCGAAGTACGAGGTCGTTCCCGGCCGCAAGAAGGTCCTGGACGAGCTGAAGAAGGCGGCCAAGGCGTCCTCCGCCATCTTCCTGGCGGCCGACCCGGACCGGGAGGGCGAGGCGATCTGCTGGCACCTGGCGCACGAACTGAAGGCCGCCAGAAAGCCGGTGCACCGGGTGATGTTCAACGAGATCACGAAACGCGCGGTGACGGAGGCCTTCACCCACCCGGGTGCCATCGACAAGCGCAAGGTGTACGCCCAGCAGGCCCGACGCATTCTCGACCGGCTGGTCGGTTACAAGATCAGCCCGCTGCTCTGGGATAAGGTCCGCCGCGGGATTTCCGCCGGGCGGGTCCAATCGGTGGCGCTCCGCCTGGTGGTGGATCGGGAGAAAGAGATCCGTGCCTTCGTCCCCATCGAGTACTGGACCATCACGGCGCGGCTGGCGCGGCCCGACGGAAGCGGGCCCGAGTTTCCCGCGCGCCTGGCCAAGGTCGACGGCGAGAAGGCCACTATTCCTTCTCAGGAGACGGCGGACGCCATCTACCGGGAGCTCCAGGCGCCCGGCACCGCCTACCGCGTGGCCACGCTCGCCCGAAAGGAAAAGCGGCGGAATCCGGTTGCGCCTTTCACCACGAGCAAGCTGCAGCAGGAGGCGGCCCGCAAGCTCCGCTTCACGGCCAGAAAGACGATGCAGGTGGCGCAGCAACTGTACGAGGGGATCGAGCTGGGCGAGACCGGGTCGATCGGCCTCATCACGTACATGCGCACGGATTCGACGCGGATCTCCCCCGACGCGCAGGCGGAGGTCCGCGCGTTTGTCGCCGAGCGTTTCGGCGCCGAGTACCTGCCGGAGCGTCCCCCCGCCTACAAGAGCGGCAAGGGCGCCCAGGAGGCGCACGAGGCGGTCCGCCCTACGTCCGTGCTGCGAGAGCCCGGCCAGGTCGCCGCGTCTCTCACGCGAGACCAGCTGCAACTGTACACGCTCATCTGGAACCGGTTCGTGGCCTCCCAGATGCGGCCGGCCATCTTCGACACGACGTCGGCGGACATCACGGCGGGCCGATTCACGTTCCGGGCCAGCGGCCAGCACATGACGTTTGCAGGCTTCATGCGGGTCTACGTCGAAGGGCAGGACGAGACCCAGCAGGATGAAGCCCGACAAGCGGAAGGCGAAGAGAACGAGGAGCGGAGCCTCCCGGAGCTGGCGGAAGGACAGTCGCTCGACTGCCGCGGTGTGGAGCCGACCCAGCATTTCACCCAGCCGCCGCCCCGCTTCACCGAGGCGACGCTGGTCAAAGAGCTGGAGGAGGAGGGGATCGGGCGTCCGAGCACCTACGCCGCGATCCTGAGCGTGATTCAGAATCGGGATTACGTGGTCAAAGCCGAGGGGAAGTTCCGGCCCACGGAGCTGGGCGAGATCGTCGTGGACCTCCTGGTGGAGAGCTTTCCGCGGATCCTGGACCCCGGCTTCACGGCGCAAATGGAAACCAAGCTGGACGAGATCGAAGAGGGAACGGCCGACTGGTTGGAGGCCATGCACGAGTTCTACGGGGCCTTCGCGCGCTGGCTGGAGCACGCCAAGAAGAAGATGAAGAACGTCAAGGCCATGGAGGAGCCGACGGACCAGGTGTGCGAGAAGTGCGGGCGGAGCATGGTCATCAAGTGGGGACGCTTCGGCAAGTTCCTGGCCTGCTCCGGGTATCCCGAGTGCAAGAGCACCAAGGAGCTCCCCGGGAATGGCAATGGCGGGCCGGATGCGAGCGGCAACGGCAACGGCGAGAGCGTGGCGGGCGAGGGCCAGGCATGCGAGAACTGCGGGAAGCCGATGGTCCTCAAGCGCGGCCGGTTCGGCCCGTTCCTGGCCTGCTCCGGGTATCCCGAGTGCCGCACAGTGGTCAAGATCGCCAAGGCGCCCACGCCGCCGCCGGAGCCCACCGACCAGGTCTGCGAGACATGCGGGGCCCCCATGGTGATTCGCACCGGGCGCTTCGGCCGGTTCTACTCCTGCAGCACCTACCCCAAGTGCAAGAACGTCAAGCCTATCCCCATCGGGGTCAACTGCCCGCAGTGCGGTGCGCCCCTCACGGCCCGGCGCACCAAGCGCGGCCGGACGTTCTACGGCTGCACCGCGTACCCTGCCTGCGACTTCACGACGTGGAATCGCCCCGTGCCGGAAGCCTGCCCGGAATGCAGCGCGCCCTTCCTGGTGGAAAAGCGCAGCAAGGCAGGCGTCACGCTGGCCTGCATCAAGGACGGCTGCGACTACTCGCGAGACGTCGCGGCGGAAACGGCCAATGACCGGAAAACAATGACCAATGTCCAATGACCAATGGGGAGGTTTCTCGGTAGTTGGTCATTGGGATTTGGTCATTGGTCATTTGCTGAAGGCTGACCGCTGATGGCTGAAAGCTGTATCACCATCATCGGTGGTGGCTTGGCCGGCGCGGAGGCCGCCTGGCAGGCCGCGCGAGGAGGGGCGCGCGTCCGTCTGTGCGAGATGCGTCCGAGCGTCCGGACGCCGGCCCACCAAACGGATCGTCTTGCCGAGCTGGTCTGCAGCAACTCCCTGAAGTCCGAATCGCTCGACGATGCGAGCGGCCTGCTCAAGACGGAGATGCGGACGCTCGGCTCGATGATCCTTCGCTGCGCGGAAGCGCACCGCGTGCCCGCGGGCTCGGCCCTCGCCGTGGATCGCGAGGCCTTCGCCGCCGCGGTGACGCAGACCATCGCCGACAATCCAGGGATCGAGGTTATCCGGGAGGAGGTCCCGGCGATTCCGGTCAGCCGGCCCGTCATCGTGGCATCCGGTCCGTTGACCTCCGATCGGCTGGCGGCCGACCTCGCCGCGCGCTTCGCCGCATTCCTGGAACCGCATACCGCAGAACCTCGAACCACCACACCTCGAACCGCCGCACCCCGAGCCCCCCAGCTTCTCTACTTCTACGACGCCGTCTCGCCCATCGTGGCCGCCGAGTCCATCAACCGTGACGTGGCGTACGCCGCCGCCCGCTACGGCGTGGGCGGTGCGGACTATCTCAACTGTCCGCTCACGCGGGAAGAGTACCAGCGGTTCCGCGAGGCCTTGCTCACCGGGGAGCGGTACCCGCTCCACGATTTCGAGCAAGCGCATTACTTCGAGGGGTGCCTGCCGATCGAGGAGCTGGCCGAGCGCGGCGAGGACACGCTGCGGTTCGGCCCGCTGCGGCCGGTCGGCCTCCGGGATCCCCGCACGGGCAAGCGGCCCTTCGCGGTGGTCCAACTCCGGCAAGAGAATCGGGGACCCGAAGGGCGTCCGACCATGTACAACCTGGTCGGCTGCCAGACGCGCCTCCGGCGCGCGGATCAGACGAAGGCCCTCCGGATGATTCCCGGCTTGGAGCGCGCCGAGTTCCTGCGGTACGGGAGCGTTCACCGGAACACGTTCCTCACGGCGCCACTGGTTCTGGAGCAGACGCTGCAGTTCCGGGGGGACCCTGGAATCTTCTTCGCCGGCCAGCTCACCGGGGTCGAGGGGTATCTGGAATCCGCCGCCACTGGGCTGCTTGCCGGCCTCAACGCGGTGCGGTTGTCGACAGGCGCCGCGCTGCTCCGACCGCCTCGGACGAGCATGCTCGGGGGGTTGCTCCACTACCTGACGACCGCGTCGCCCGCCGCCTTCCAGCCCATCAACGCCAACTTCGGCCTCGTGCCGGTTCTCCCCCAAGTGGTCCGCGACCGCCGGGAGCGCAACCGCCTCCTGGCTTCCCGCGCACAGGTGGACTTTCAGGCGTGGCGGCAGACCACCGACGACACGCGCTAATACATCCTGGATAAACCTACAGCACAGCAAAGGAGACCCCCACTCGCCTGAAGCCGGACCGAGACAGGAGGCCCCTACGAACCTGGAACTCGTGACAATGCTGGCGATTCATTGACCGGTCCTGTATGCTAACCACAAGAAGGATTCCGCGGAGTGTTCTGGCTGTGCCGGAGCAGCGATTAGAGGTTCGGCCAGGCAGAATGGTCCTCCAATCCAGAATCTCGCTGGGTGCGCCGGCTCGGGACTTTCTCGTGCGAGTGTTCGTAGATGTGAACCGTCGCCCAGCCGAGGTGGTCACGGTTTATCGGACCACCAAGATCGGGAAGTATTGGAGGCAGCCATGAAGATTAGCTACGACCCAAGGACGGACACGCTGAGTGTCATTCTCAAGGATGATGCGGCCGTGGCAGAAAGCGACGAAGGCAAGCCCGGCGTCATCCTTGATTATGACGAAGCGGGCGACCTTGTATCCCTTGAGATTCTGGACGCCTCGACGAGAGTTACAGACGCGAAGAAGCTGGAGTTTCAATTGGTGGAGTGATCGCGAGTGGCACGGACGAAATCCCCCTCCGTCAGTTGCGCCGAAGCATGCCTCCGGCATGAGATCGTCCTTTTGGAGCAGCACCGAACGGAATGTCTTGCCTGTAATCCGGTTCTCCGCCTCGCTTTCGCGCAGGCAACTGAGATTGACGCGAACCCTATGTGATGCGCCACCGCGCATACCGGTCCGGTGCACGAGGGGGAGGCTACGCGATGCCAAGCCCAAAGACGTGGCAACCCGCAATGACGACGAGGCCGCCCATCTACCACCTGCAGGTCTCTCTGGAGGGGATCGAGCCGGCGATCTGGCGGCGGCTTCAAGTTCCGGGCGACGCCAATCTGGGATGGCTGCATGCCGTCATTCAGGTGGCGATGGGGTGGACCAACAGCCATATGCACCAGTTTATCGTCGGCAAGCGCTTGTATTCCGACCCGCGCCTCGAACTCGATGAAGCCGGGGAGGATCCGAGTGTCCTCGACGAGAACACGGCGACGATAATGGAGGTCGCGCCCCGCGTGAAGAACTCCTTCGTGTACGAATACGATTTCGGCGACTCCTGGGAGCATCGGATCATGGTCGAAAAGATCCTCGATCCGGATCCCGCCGCAGCCACCGTCGCGCAGTGCGTGGACGGCGCGCGGGCCTGCCCGCCAGACGACTGTGGCGGTGTCTGGGGATACGCCAATCTCCTCGAAGTCATCATGGATCCAAAGCACGAAGAGTACGAGGAGATGATGGAATGGCTCGGCGGGAAATTCGACCCCGAGGCGTTCGATCGCGACAGGACCAATAGGTATCTTCGGAAGGTGAAATGGCCCCGCACGACAGTCGGTCAGTTGGCCGGCGTCCTCATGCAGCGCGACGGAGTCAAGGAGTAGGCGGGGCGGGTGATGGCGTCTGCGGATCTGTCGTACAGTCTGACCGCTCATGCGGCGAACGTCATCGCCGAGCGGCGGATTCCCGAGGAATGGGTGGCGCGTGTTCTCCGCGCGCCGATGCGAGTTGAGGCGGATTCGCATGATCCAACGCTTCGGCATGCGTTGGCGGCGATTCCCGAAAACGATGGACGCGTATTACGGGTCGTCTATAATGACACCGTTCGGCCGTGGCAGATTGTGACAGCCTATTTCGATCGCAAGGAAAGGGGCAGGCTATGAAACTACGCTTTGATGAGAAAGCCGACGCCCTGTACCTGCGTCTCGATGAATCCAAGATTGTCGAGTCTGAAGAGGTACAGCCTGGAATTGTGCTCGACTTCAACGAGCATAATCAAGTAGTGGGGATCGAGATCCTGCGGGTGAAAGAGCGGGTGCCGCTTGCGCACTTACGCCAGATGCAGTTCGAGGTCGCCTGACGCGTTCCGATCCCGCCGGAGGGGAGCGTGACACAACCCAGCGCCGATTCTCTGAGGGGGATCGGCGATTTTCTTTAGGTGGATGATCTTGAGGCACTCATATCAAGACCGATACTGGCGGGAAGCGCAAGCGAGCGTCTTGCAGTGCGGGAATTTGAGCGGGGAAAATTCCTTCTTGTCGTCTACCGGGAAACCGGGCATGACGGATTTGTGATCACGGCGTTTTGGACGCGGCGGATCGGATGACTGGAACGGAGGAAGCAGCTATGGCCGTAGCGGATATCGGGAAGTATCTCGAACTCATCCCCCAAGTGAAGGAATCGCCTCACCGCGCAGTGTGGTTGTCGTATGACCAGGAGGCCGATACGTTGTACGGGAACTTTCGGAAACCTAGCCACGCCACGGACAGCGACGTCACCGACGACGATGTGATCGTCCGCTACGATGGGGATGAAGTGATTGGTTTGACGATACTCCACGCCAGCCGACGATAACCCCTCGACAGCACCAACGCCCCATTTTTTCTTGATCTTTAGGCCTGTCCGGCGTAGATTTCGCGCGATTGGCATGCCGCCGGGCCGCCGTCGGGTGGAGCGGCGGTTTTTCGTTTAACGGGCTGCTGAAAAAGGCCCACCTGCTGCGTTGGACCGCTCGCGCGGCGCTGCGACGTACGGACTGAGTACGTCTCGCACCGCACATCGCGATCCGCCTTGCATCTGGACCTTTTTGAACAGCCCGCGGAAAGCGGCTCTTCGCAGCATGCTCACTGACGGAGGACGGGTGCAGGCGGCTATCGAGGCCTATCTGGAGCATCTCAGGGGAGAACGGGACGCGTCAGCCCACACCGTGCGAAACTACCGGGTGGACCTCGCGCAATTCCTGGCTTATCTCGGGGAGCGGCAGGGCCGTGGCCCCGATCCCAGCCCCGCGACGGTGGACGAGCTGGCCATTCGAGGCTTCCTGGCCAGGCTGCACGGCAAGAATTTGGCGCGGAGCAGCATGGCGCGAAAGCTCGCTGCGCTCCGGTCCTTCTTCCGGTTTCTCTGCCGCCGGGGCGTCCTGAGCGCCAATCCGGCGGAGTTGGTGCGCGCTCCGCGGTTGCCCATCCGGACGACACCGCACCTGTCCGTCGACGAGGCTTTTCAGCTCCTTGCCGCCCCGACGGCCCGGCTTGCGGCGAAGGCGGCGCGGCCGCGGAAGGATACCGAAGCGCTCGCCCGGCGGGATCGCGCGATCCTGGAGCTTTTCTACGCCTCGGGCCTGCGGATCGGCGAGCTGACCGGCTTGAGCGTGGATCACGTGGATCGTCAGCAGGGGCTCGTGCGGGTCCTGGGCAAGGGGCGCAAGGAGCGGATCGTCCCGGTGGGACGCGCCGCGCTCGCCGCGCTCGGCAGTTATCTGGAGGTTCGCGCGGGCCTCCACCGTCCGGGCGACGCCCCGCACCCGGCTCCGCTCTTCCTGAACGCACAGGGCGGCCGGTTGGGCCCACGCGGCGTCTCGCAAATCGTGCTCCGGCACCTGGTCGCGAGCGGGCTGGGGAAGAAGATCACGACACACGGGCTGCGGCACAGTTTTGCCACACACCTGCTCGACGCCGGCGCGGACCTCCGGGTCATCCAGGAACTGCTCGGCCACGCGCGCCTGAGCACGACGCAGCGCTACACGCACGTGGGGTTGGACAAGGTGATGGAGATCTACGATCGCACGCACCCGCGGGCTCGGCACGGCGGTCGGCGACCCGTGGCAGAGGCGGGAAGAGCATGAGCAGTCGCGCCCAGGCCGCCGCGCCCCGCGTGCGGAGCACGACGATTCTCTGCGTGCGCCATCAAGGCAAGGTGGCGCTCGCGGGAGACGGCCAGGTCTCGTTCGGCGACCAGGTGATGAAGCACACCGCCCGGAAGGTTCGCCGGATGTACAACGACACGGTCATCGCCGGTTTTGCGGGGGCGGCGGCGGACGCCTTCGCGTTGTTTGCGAAGTTCGAGGCCAAGCTGGAGGAGTTCCGGGGCAACCTCCCCCGCGCGGCCGTTGAGCTGGCGAAGGATTGGCGGATGGACCGGGCCCTGCGGCAGCTCCAGGCGCTGCTGGCGGTGGCCAACGCAGAGCACTCGCTCATTATCTCCGGGACGGGGGACGTGATCGAGCCGGACGACGGCGTCATCGGCATCGGCTCGGGGGGCGGCTACGCCGCCGCCGCGGCCCGTGCCCTGGTGAAACACTCCACGCTCTCGGCGCGGGAGATCGTGGAGGAGGCGATGCGGATCGCCGCGGGGCTGTGCGTGTACACCAACGACCGGATTACGGTGGAAGAGCTCTAGTAGATTGCCAACGAACCCGTTTTTTGGTCAGGCTGCTCAAAAAGGTCCAGATGCAAGGCGGTTCGCCGCAGCCCGAGTGAGGCGTACTGGAGGTACGCCGCAGCGAGTGGCGAGGTGGGCCAACGCAGCAGATGGGCCTTTTTCAGCGGCCTGTTAGGCCATGGAGCGACTGACACCTCGCCAGATCGTGGCAGAGCTGGACAAGTACATCATCGGGCAGCACGCCGCCAAGCGGGCCGTGGCCATCGCGCTGCGGAACCGCTGGCGCCGCCAGCGGCTCCCGGCGGCGCTGCGCGACGAGGTGGCGCCGAAGAACATCATCATGATCGGGCCGACGGGAGTGGGCAAGACCGAGATTGCCCGGCGATTGGCCCGGCTCGCCGAGGCGCCCTTCATCAAGGTGGAGGCCTCCAAGTACACCGAGGTCGGCTACGTGGGGCGGGACGTCGAGTCGATGATCCGGGACCTCGTGGAGCTGGCGGTCAACATGGTGCGGGGCGAAAAGACGCGCACCGTGGAGGAGCGGGCGCGGGAGATGGCCGAGGAGCGCCTCCTCGACCTGCTCCTGCCCCCGGCGCGGCCCGGCGGCTTCGGCGCGGCCCACGAGAGCGGCGCGGCGCAGGAGACGCGGGAGAAGCTGCGCGCGCGCCTGCGCGACGGGGCGCTGGACGAACGGACGGTCGAGATCGAGGTCGCCCAGCGGTCGCTGCCGATGATCGACCTCATGGGCGGCCACGGCATGGAGGAGATGCAGGACAACCTCAAGGAGATGCTGGGAAACCTCCTGCCGCAGCGCACCCGGCGGCGCAAGGTCAAGGTGCACGAGGCCCGCCGCATTCTGACCCAGGAAGAGGCGGACAAACTGGTCGACAAGGAGGAGGTCACCGGCGAGGCGGTCTCGCGCGTCGAGAATTCGGGCATCGTCTTTCTGGACGAGGTGGACAAGATCGCCGGACGGGAAGGGGTGCACGGGCCGGACGTGTCGCGAGAAGGCGTGCAGCGGGACCTGCTGCCCATCGTGGAAGGCTCCACGGTGAGCACGAAGTACGGCCTGGTGCGGACCGACCACATCCTGTTCATCGCCGCGGGCGCCTTTCACGTCGCGAAGCCGTCGGACCTCATCCCCGAGCTGCAGGGGCGCTTCCCGCTCCGGGTGGAGCTCACGAGTCTCACGGAACGGGACTTCGTTCGCATCCTGACGGAGCCGGAAAACGCGCTGACCAAGCAGTACACCGCTCTGCTGGCCACGGAGGGCGTGGAGCTGGCGTTCACGCCCGACGCCGTCGAGGAGATCGCCCGGATCGCCACGACGGTCAACGAGGCGACAGAGAACATCGGCGCCCGACGGCTGTACACGATCATGGAGCGCCTGCTGGACGAGGTGTCCTTCGAGGCCCCGCACATGGAAGGGGTGCGGGTCGAGATCACGGGCGACCAGGTCCGGAAGCAACTGACGAGTATCGTGACGAATCAGGACCTGAGCCGTTACATCCTCTAGGGGCCAGACTGCTGAAAAAGGCCCATCTACGGCGTTGGCGCGCCCGGTACCCATCGTCCCGATGGGTGCGGCGCTGCGACGTACGTGCGGCGTACGCCTCGCGCCTCGGCGGGTATCCATCCGTGAGGATGGGTGACGCCGCCTTGTATCTGGACCTTTTTGAGCAGTCTGGGGAACACACGGGGTTCTAGCGGTTTGCTCGGTCGGGCATGCCGGCGCTGTTATGGAGTGAACGGCGGCGGGTTGTGACTTCCACCCGGGAGCTTGGTGTGCCATGGATACCATCCTGGTAGTCGACGACGACAAGCTGTTCCTGGCACTGGTGCGGGAAGAGCTGAAGAAAGCCGGCTTCGACGTCGCGGTGGCCGAGACGGCGCCCCAGGCCAAGGACGCCCTGGCCAAGCGTCCGATCCGGGCGATCATCATGGATGTCGTGATGCCGGACACGGGCGGGCTGGATCTTCTGCCGGAGTTTCGCAAGACGTACCCGAGCATTCCGGTGATCGTGGTGAGCGGCCGGGCGTCGTTTCTCACCGGCGTGCAGGCCATGCGGCAGGGCGCGGCGGACTTCCTGCGGAAGCCGCTCAATTTCGAGGAAGTGATTCGGTCGGTCAACGGCGCCATCCGAGCCAGCCGCGAGGGCGGGGCGCAACCGTCGCGGCTGGCGCAGCTGGCCCGCCTCCAGGGGAGCGCCCTGGAGCTGGCCAACATGATTCGCTGGGATACGCTGGGGGAATTCCTCAAAGACAACGCGGCCCTCTTCCAGAAGGTGATCGACCTGGTCGCGTCCGTCTTGGAGGTGGAGATCGTGTCCCTCATGCTGGTCAAGGAGTCGGAGGGACTCCTGCGCGTCGTCCACGCCAAGGGGTTGGACCCGGAGATCCAGCAGCAAGCTGCTTGCCCCATCGGCGAAGGGATCGCCGGCTGGGTGGCGCAGACCGGCGAGCCGCTCCTGATCCGGGACCTGGCGCAGGATCCCACGTTCGGGAAGCGCGAGCGGAATCCGCGCTACCGCACCAACTCCTTGATGAGCGTCCCGCTGAAGGTCAACGGGAAGACGGTGGGCGTCATGAACGCCAACAACAAGCTCACCGGCGAAGCCTTCGACGAGTACGACCTGGCGCTCTTCACCACCTTTTCCTGCATCGTTTCCCTCGGCCTGGCCACGGCCCAGCTCTTCGAGCAGCTGGCGGCGTCGGTGGACGAGCTGGCCGTTACCAACGCGCGCCTGGCTCGCACCAACGCCGAACTGGAGACGAGGGTGCGCGAGCTGCAAGCGCTGAAGGGTAAGGGGCCGAAAGGCTAATCGAGGGCGCGGTGGAGACTCCCATGTCGACCCCTTCGACGAGAGCCGAGATCATCCTCGGGGCACTGCCCTATATCCAGGCGTTCCGCGGGAAGACCGTGGTGGTCAAGTACGGCGGCAACGCCATGGTGGACGCCGACCTCACCACGGCGGTGATCCAAGACGTGATCCTGATGGGGCTCGTCGGGATGCAGCCGGTCGTGGTGCACGGCGGCGGGCCGCAGATCGACGAGGCCATGAAGACCTCGGGTCTCAAGCCCGCGTTCGTCCAAGGGCTCCGCGTCACCGACGCGGAGACCATGCGCATCGTCGAGCGCGTGCTGGTCGGCGAGATCAACCAGGGAATCGTGGCCCTGATCGGACGCATGGGCGGGGCGTCCATCGGCCTTTCCGGGAAGGACGGCGGGTTGATCCGGGCCCGCAAGGCGCCCCCCAAGCGAGGGGCGGACGGCCAGGCGCTGGACCTGGGCCTGGTGGGGGAGGTCGCCGGCATCGACCCGCGCCCGATCCGCACCCTGCAGACGGCCGGGTACATCCCGGTCGTGGCGCCCACCGCCGGCGATGAGAGCGGGGCGACGTACAACATCAACGCCGACGTGGTGGCGGGCGAGATGGCTGCGGCCCTGGCGGCGGAGAAGCTGGTCCTCCTGACCGATACGGACGGGATCTTGGATCGCCAGGGAAAACTCCTGTCCACCCTGAGCGTGCAGGACGTGGAGCGGCTGAAGGCGGACGGGACGATCAGCAAGGGCATGCTGCCCAAGGTGGGGGCCTGCCTCACCGCGCTGCGCGCCGGGGTGCGGAAGACGCACATCATCAACGGGACGCGGCAGCATGCGCTCATCGAGGAACTCTTGACTGCGGAAGGGGTGGGAACGGAGATCGTAGCCTGACGGCGGCGGGGCCGCGCCGCGCACGGCGTCCTCCCCAACGCAGGCCGATAGGAGTCGTCGCCATGACTACGCAGGAACTGATCGGGGCTTCCAACAAGTATCTGGCCAACACGTATGCCCGTTTCCCCATGGTCCTGGTGCGGGGCCGCGGGGTGCGCCTCTGGGACTCGGACGGGAAGGAGTACCTGGATTGCGTGGGCGGGATCGCGGTAGACGCCCTGGGACATTGTCATCCCAAGATGGTCGAGGCGATCCGGGCCCAGGCCGAGATACTGATCCACGTCAGCAACCTGTACCACATCGAGCCGCAGATCCGACTGGCGCAGCTCCTCTGCGAGCAGTCGTTCGCGGACCGTGCGTTCTTCTGCAACAGCGGCGCCGAGGCGAACGAGGCGGCGATCAAGCTGGCCCGGAAATACGCCAAGGACCATTGGAACTCGGACCGGGTCGACATCATCACCATGCACCACGCCTTTCACGGCCGGACGCTGGCCACGGTGACGGCCACGGGGAATGCCAAGTACCAGCATGGGTTCGAGCCACTCCTGCCGGGGTTCAAGCACGTGCCGTACGACAACCTCCAGGCGGTCGAGCGGGCCATCGACGCGCGCACGTGCGCCGTCCTGGTGGAGCCGGTGCAGGGCGAGGGGGGCGTGAACGTCCCGGCCGCCGACTACCTCCCGGGGCTGCGGCGCCTGTGCGACGAGGCGGGCATCCTGCTCATCCTGGACGAGGTCCAGTCGGGGATGGGCCGGACGGGGAAGCTGTTTGCCTATCAACACTGGGGGGTGGAGCCGGACATCCTGACGCTGGCCAAGGCCCTGGCGGGCGGAATCCCCATGGGGGCCATGCTGGCGCGCGAGGCCGTTGCCGCCAGCTTCGTGCCCGGCACCCACGCCTCCACGTTCGGCGGGACGCCCTTCGTGTCCGCCGTGGCTCTGGCGGTGGTTACGACCATGCTGGCGGACGATCTTCCGGGGAACGCCGCGCGTGTCGGGAAATACTTCCTGGATCGGCTGCAGGGTCTTCGGGCTGCGTACCCCGTGATCAGGGCGGTGCGCGGGAAGGGGCTCATCCTGGGCATGGAGGTCGCCGTGCCGGCGCGCGGGATCGTCGCCGCGTGCATGGAGCGGGGACTCCTCGTGCTGACCGCGGGCGACAATGTGGTGCGGTTCGTCCCGCCGCTGATTCTCACCGAGGCCGACGTGGATCAGGCCGTGACCGTCCTGGAGGCGGCGCTGAAGGCGACGCCGTGACGGTGTCGGTCACGGAATGAACAATGTAAAACCGACAATGAAAAACCGGTCAACCAAACGGCATTGGCCGGTTGTCGGTTGTCAGTTTTTCATTTGACATTGTGAGGGGACGACATGAACCGGCATCTGGTGACGCTCGACGATCTGACGCCGCACGACATCGAGACGCTCTTCGAGGCGGCGGCCGAGCTCAAGGCCAAGCGGCGTCAGGGGGTCCTGCATCCGCTCCTCAGCGGCAAGACGCTGGCCATGATCTTCGAGAAGCCGTCGCTCCGGACTCGGGTGACGTTCGAGGCCGGCATGACGCAGCTCGGCGGCCACGCCATCTATCTCACCCCCGCCGACATCCGGTTGGGCGAACGCGAGACGGTGCAGGACGCCGCCCGCAATCTGGAGCGCTGGGTGGACGGCATCGTGGCCCGCACCTTCAGCCACCAGATGGTTGAGCGGCTGGCCAGCTACGCACGGGTCCCCGTGATCAACGGCCTGACAGACCGCCACCACCCCGTGCAGATCCTCTGCGACCTCTTCACGCTGTGGGAGAAACGCGGACGCGTGCGAGACCTCCGGGTCGTCTTCGTCGGGGACGGGAACAACGTCTGCCATTCCTGGCTGGAGGGAGCGGCCAAGGTGGGCCTGCACTTCACGCTGGCGTGTCCCAAGGGGTACGGTCCGGACCCCGGCGTGCTGGCCCAAGCCCAGGCTCAAGCCGGGGCGAGCGGCGCCACGCTGGAGGTGACGCACGATCCCGCGGCAGCGGTGCGCGGGGCGGACGTCCTGTACACCGACGTCTGGACCAGCATGGGGCAGGAGGAGGAGCGGGCGCGGCGGCTCAAGGACTTCCAGGGGTTCCAGGTGGACGATCGGTTGGTCGGACTCGCGGCCCCGGACGTCCTCGTGATGCACTGCCTGCCCGCGCATCGCGGCGAGGAGATCACCGACGCGGTGATGGACGGTCCGCACAGCATCGTGTTCGACGAGGCGGAGAACCGACTCCACATGCAGAAGGCCATTCTGGTGCACCTGCTGGGCGGGAAGGGATAAAAAAGTTCGCGAACGTCCTTTCTGCGGAGGTCCCATGCGGCTGGAGGGCAAGGTCGCCATGGTCACGGGTGGCGGCGCGGGAATCGGCCGCGCTATCGTCCTGGCCATGGCCCGCGAAGGAGCGGACGTCTTCATCCCCGACATCCAGGCGGCGAACGCCGAGGCCGTCGTCGCGGAGGCAAAGGGCCTGGGCCGTCGGGCGGTGGCCCTGCGGACGGATGTGACCAAGGAGCCGGAGATCGAGGCCGCCATCGCCGAGGGGATGCGCGCGCTCGGCTGTATCGACATCCTGGTGAACAACGCCGGGGTCGTCCCGGCGTTGGGCCATCCCTTTACGCGCCAGGTGGAGGCGGACTGGGACAGGGTGTTCAACGTGAATCTGAAGTCCGTCTTCTTTACCTGCAAGCACATCGCCGCGCATTTCATGGAGCGGCGGTACGGGAAGATCGTCAACATCTCGTCCATCGCGGGGCCGCTGTCCAGCCAGAGCATGCCGTCCTACAGCGTGGTCAAGATGGGGGTGATCACGTTCACCAAGATTGTGGCCAAGGAGCTGGCGCCGTATAACGTAAACGTGAACGCAATCTGCCCGGGGCTCCTGTACACCGAGATGTGGCAGAAGATCGGCGAGAGGATGCGTGAGACGAACCCCGCGTACGCCGGGCTGACGCCGCGACAGATGTTCGAGCGGCGGGTGCAGGAGTGGATCCCGATGAAGCGCGAGCAGACCCCCGAGGACATCGGCCATGCGGCGGTCTTCCTGGCGTCCGATGAGGCGCGGAACATCACGGGGCAGGCCCTGATGGTGGATGGCGGCGTGGTGATGTAGTTTGACAGGCCGCTGAAAAAGGCCCATCTGCGGCGTTGGCCCGCCTCGCCACTCGCTGCGGCGTACCTCCAGTACGCCTCACTCGGGCTGTGGCGTGCCGCCTTGCATCTGGACCTTTTTGAGCAGCCTGGGGAAACGGTTTTTGGTAATCTGCTAGAACGGTTCGGCGGTTCGGCGGTCCGATAGGGCGACGGTGTCACGACACCGCCGAAGGGCCGTCTATTCTTCCAACGATGTGGAGGGGACAAGGGTGGTGGCTATGACAGAGCCGGTGAAGAAGATCGTGCTGGCGTATTCGGGGGGACTGGATACGTCGGTCATCCTGCGGTGGCTGATCGAGACGTACCGCTGCGAGGTGGTGGCCTTCGTGGCCGACGTGGGGCAGGGTGAGGAGGTCGAGCCGGTGCGCGAGAAGGCGATCCGCACGGGGGCCACGACCTGCTACGTGGAGGATCTCCGCGAGGAATTCGTCCGGGACTTCGTGTTCCCCTGCCTGCAGGCCAACGCACTGTACGAGGGCCGGTACCTCCTCGGCACATCCATGGCACGCCCTCTCATCGCCAAGGCGCAGATGGCCGTGGCGCAAAAAGAGCAGGCGGACGCCGTGTCGCACGGGGCGACCGGCAAGGGAAACGACCAGGTGCGCTTCGAGCTGACCTATTACGCCATCGATCCGAACATCCGGATCATCGCCCCGTGGCGCGAGTGGACCTTCGCGTCGCGAACGGACCTCGTCGAGTACGCCAAGAAGTACGGCATCCCGACGCCGGTGACGGCGGAGCGCCCGTACTCCAGCGACCGGAACCTCTTCCATATCAGCTTCGAAGGGGGCATCCTGGAGGATCCGTGGGCCGAGGCGCCCGAAAAGATGTACGTCCTCTCGGTCTCGCCCGAGGCGGCGCCGAACCGCCCGACCTATATCGAGATCGAGTTCGAGCAGGGCGTGCCCGTCGCCGTCGACGCCCGGCGGATGAGTCCGGCGACGCTGCTTGCCTATCTGAACAGGGTGGGCGGGGAGAACGGGATCGGCCGGGTGGACATGGTGGAGAACCGCTACGTCGGCATGAAGTCCCGCGGGGTGTACGA
>Ga0113563_10000749_pt1 | contig 16761 bp, 15 predicted proteins | sample Mud3Dept3metaG_FD_80117 | JGI IMG/M metagenome (GOLD analysis project Ga0113563, IMG submission 80117) | Freshwater wetland microbial communities from Ohio, USA, analyzing the effect of biotic and abiotic controls - Mud 3 Core 4 Depth 3... | ecosystem: Environmental > Aquatic > Freshwater >...
GATTATAAACAAGCGTTCCAATAAGGTCCGCGGGAAGCAAGTCAGGCGTAAATTGGATCCTCTGGAATTTTGTGTTTATCGCGCTTGACAAGGTCTTTACGGAAAGTGTCTTGGCGAGGCCCGGCACGCCCTCGACAAGCATATGGCCGTTAGCTAAAAGCCCGACCAAAAGCCGCTCGATTAAATATTTTTGCCCGATGATAACCTTCTCTATTTCCTGTTTTAGACTTACGACAAAACCGCTTTCCTGTTTCACTTTTTCGTTTATCGCAGTTACGCCCTCGTAATTCATTTTTATCCTCCTTTTTCACGGCTGTTTATGCCGCAGAGTTATAGCCAAAATAAAATATTCAGCTTTTTTTGAGAGATCTCTTCTCGAGCTCTAAAATAACCTTCAGCCCGGTAATCCCTTTGCCACCGCCTCTCTTTGCGGAGCCAAAGAGGAGAAAACTGAAAAGACTTCTCCCGGCCTTTTTGGTTTCCGCGCCTGCTTTTTCGCCCGGGCAACAGAAAGCGGGTCTGAACGATCAACTAATTTGGAGATGGTGGATAATTTCAAAAACCCGGATTCCCGCTTCTGCCGGAATGACCGTGCTTTACCCCATTGCGACCCAGGATCTAAAGAGGGGGATGGAGGGAGAAGGATCTTTCGGCAAGGGGGATCATCAAAAAATTGAAGCTGCAAACGGAAAGGGGGATTGTCATGATGATGAACCAAAAGGAATACCGGGAGCTGAGCTGCAGGGATACGGGGGCGGACTGCGATTTTATGGTGCGCGCAGAAACCCCTGAAGAGGTCATCAGCCTGGCAAGCGAACACGGCTGCCGAGTTCACAATATCTGCGAAATCACCCCGGAAGCAAGAGATCAGATGAAATCCCTGATGAGAAGCGTCTGGTGCGGAGGCGAATTTGTCGAAATCCAGGAGCCTCAAAACGAGTGGATGGAAAATTGAGCGTAGGCGGGATCGGAGCCTCAGCAATATTTCAGATTGCTGTTTATGAAAGAGGAATCCGCGCCCGATATAGCCCTGAATTTTAATGATTCTTTGCAGATTCGGCATATTTGATCGGCGAATTGCGAAGGAGAAATGTTACCCGTGAAAAGGGCCGCCGACGAGGATCGTGATGATCCCTATTGCGGCCGCGGGCGAGAATCTTCGTCAATCCGGGTGACGCATACCTTCACCCCACCTCCCCTCGAAGGGGGAGAGAGGGGAGAAGGTGCGTTTCGATCAGCTCGTCTGCTCGACAAGATAATTCTGAATCCCCATCTGCTTAATCTGATCGAGCTGAGCTTCGAGCCAGTCGATGTGGGATTCCTCGTCCTTGAGGATGGATTCGAGAAGTTCGCGGGTCCCGTTATCCCCCAGTTCCACGGCCCGTTTGACGCCGTCGTTGTAGGACTTTATGGCGCCATCCTCGGCCGCCCAGTCGTTTTTGTGCTGGTCCTCGATCTCCGCTCCTATCGTGATCTTCTTCAAATTGCTGACAATGGGGCGCCCCTCCAGAAACAGGATGCGCGCGATCAGTTTCTCGGCATGTTTCATTTCGTCCACCGCCCGCTTTTCATCCGCTTTGTGCAGCTTTTCATACATCCAATTGGCGCACATTTCCGAGTGGACCATGTACTGGTTGATCGCGGTCAACTCGTCGGCAAGAAGATCGTTCAGCTTTTCGATGATCTTTTCGTGTCCCTTCATTTTCCCCTCCTTGAAATGGAATTTCCTCTCAATAGCCGCATTCAGACTTCCTGCGCTTCGTATTTTTTCCTTTAATTCTACCCGATAATTGCCCAGTCAACAAGGAGGCCGGTCGAACCTCTCAACCCGCCTTATTTTTCTCCGGCGACTCCCGTCAACCATGGAAATTCCCCCTGCCCTTTTGAAGAGGCGGTGGGGCCAAGATTATTTAAAATAATATATCGGGAATGGGGCCGCAAGTAAATCGGGTAAATTACGTATTTTAGCGGGGATTGAAGAACAAGGAAGGGATTGCCGATAAGGTTAGAAAAACAAGAGACGGACGGTCAAAAGGAGGGAAGGGGTGAGAGAAATTAGGCGGCCAAAAACTCCCTGCAGGAAATGTTTAAGAGACTTGGAAGCAAGACAGGAGACAAGGGGATATGTTCTGCTCTACTGTCCCCATAACCGGGCGGGTTTGATAAGCTCTGCGGAAAAAGAGGAAGGCGAGGCTCTTGACGTGGTTATTTCTCCCGTAGATGAAAAGCAGTTTAAGAAGACGGTCGTATCAGTGCTGCTCAGCAACGCCCTGAGAGAAAGCAGGAGGATGGATCAGATCCTTGAAGCCACTGAAATAAAAGGAAAAATCGGCTCGGCCTAAACAAGGCGGATTTCAAAAGGGATTATCCTGAAGCGGCGCAGGAGAAGCTGCGCCGCCTGCAAACCGCCGCTCTCCCCTCCCGATTTGGTTTCCTTCAAAAAAATACGGAATTTACCCGATTCCTTTTCTGCTCAGTTCTCCTGAAAATAGTATTCATATTGTTTGCCGAGAAAACCCATTCTTGATCTATGGCGCACTCATGAGCAGGATCCTTATCTTCGATGCTTATCCTTCCATCCGCGAATTTCTGGCCGACGAATTATCAGCCGAAGGGAATACCGTAGTCCCCATCGGTAATCCCGATTTGATTCCCCACTTGATAGTCGCCTTCCGCCCCGACCTGCTTATCATGGATCCTTACCTCCGGGGGACGATGAAGTGGGAGCTGTTTGATTCGGCCAGAGCGCAGAATCCTCAGCTGCCCATTTTGCTCTTCACGGAGTGGTCTGCTCCCGACCCTCATTTCTGCCAGGCGGAAGCCTGCCTCCCCAAGAGTTATATTCTTGATCGGCTCAGCCAGAAGATCAAAGAAATCATGGGAAAGAGGCTGCCCGGGAAGAGCAGGGGCAAGGATGTTTCCGCCTGGGGGGCGAAAAGGGCGGTTCTTTAAAAAAATGGTCTCGGGTAAATCTCGCCCCTTGGGCGGGATCTGCCCGGAACGGGATTATATGATTGCTCTCCTCAACCTTCCAGCCAGGGAATTAAGGCAGTAAATTCCTTTCCGGGCAGCAAAAAATACAGCTCAACCGCCGTCAAAATACCATATTCACCTGATTCTTCTCCCTTTGGGGTTTTGCGACAATTAATGCGGCCAACAGGAGGTCTCCTCGTCCCCATTTGCTTGCAGGCAGGGAATAGGGGCTCTGCCGTTCGGATAGAGAAAGGCCGGGGCTCGCTCCCGGCAAGGGTCCAGGGGGGCAAAAGTGGAGAGGGCGGCCGGGGTGAGGGAATAGAGGGTTGGAGGAGGGGGCTATGGATTTGACGGAAGCGCGGGAAACGGCAAAGGAGAAGATGAAAGGGTTCTGCGCAGTTTACAAGGTCTGCGACGGGCTGCCGGAGAGGCTCTGCCAGGGGATCAAGTACGGCAAAGCCATCGGGATGGGGGGGATCGGCAAAGGAGAAAGCTTTGCCGCCAATGTGAAAGCCCTGGACGCTCTGCGATTGAAAACCCGGCTGATCACCCCCCACGCCGAGCCCGATACGAAAGCGCTGTTTCTGGGCCGCGAGGTCGCTTTCCCGATTTTCTGCACCTCCATGAGCGGGGTCAAAATCAGCATGGGGGGCGGGATTACGGAGCTGGATTTCGCCCGGGCTGCGATCCACGGGGCCAAGGCGGCGGGGACGATCGGATTCATCGGCGACGGGGCTGAAACTTTCGAGGACCGGCCCGGCCTCCAGGCGATCAAGGAGGCGGGGGGATGGGGCGTGCAGATCTTCAAGCCGCGCGAACAGAAAGTGCTCCTCCGGCTGATTGAGGAGGCGGAAAAAATCGGGGCCATAGCGGTGGGAGTGGATGTGGACGGGGCCGGGTCCGTGCCCATGGCCCTGAAAGGGCAGCCGGTTTTCCGCAAGTCGGCCGCGGAGCTCAAGGAACTGGTCCAATCCACCCGCCTGCCCTTTATCATCAAGGGGATCACGAGCGAAGAGGACGCTTATGCCGCCCTGGAGACGGGTTGCCGGGTTGTCAGCATCTCCAACCACGGAGGCCGGACCCTCGACTCCATGCTCGGGATTGCAGAAGTTCTTCCCCGGCTGGTTCCCATCCTGAAGGGAAAGGTTACGGTCACCGCCGACGGCGGGGTGCGGACGGGGTTTGACGTGATCAAAATGCTGGCGCTCGGCGCGGAATTCGTCATGGTGGGGCGGGAGATGATCCGCGCGGCCATAGGCGGCGGGGCCGAGGGGGTCCGGAGCGAAGCGGAGTTCCTGGCCAAGGACCTGCGCAAGGCCATGATCATGACGAGCTGCAATTCCCTCGCGGAAATCGGCCGGCATATTTTTGCGTAGATTGCCCCCTAAAAAGGGTATAGGATGTCGGGCGTCGGGGTATAAGGGGCAGAAGACAGAAAATTCGCTTATCCCAACCCCCAATCCCCTTTGAGAGAAAAGGAGGCAGGAGATGGGACTCATTTCCCGAAATCCCTACACAGGGCAGGTCATGAAGGAATTCGAGGCCCAAACCCTCGAGGACAGTATCCGGGAAGCCAAGAAGAGCCGGGAGGCCTTTCTTCGGTGGAGAAAGGCCTCAACGGCAGAAAGGGCAGGGTTCCTCCGCCCGATTTCCAAGCTCCTGCGGGCCCAACAGCGAAGCTTCGCGGAAACGATCACCCGGGAAATGGGCAAACCGGTTACCCAATCCCTGGCGGAAATCGAAAAGTGCGCCTGGCTGATCGATTATTTTGCGGAGAATTCCCCGCTGCTCCTCCGAGAGGAGACCGTTGCCACGGAGGCGCTGAGGAGCTACATCGCCTTTGAGCCCTTAGGCCTCATTTTAGGCATCATGCCGTGGAACTTCCCCTTCTGGCAGGTCTTCCGATTCGCCATCCCGGCGCTCATGTCCGGAAACGTCTGCCTGCTGAAGCACGCCTCCAATGTGCCGGCCACGGCGCTAACCATCGAGGGGGTCTTTAAGGACTCGGGCGTCCCGGATCACGTCTTTAAAACTCTGCTCGTAGACCCCGGGGTGGCCATGCAACTCGTCGAGCGCGAGGTCGTGGATGGGGTTTCCCTCACGGGGAGCGTCGAGGCGGGCTCCCAGATCGCCGCTCTGGCCGGACGGCATCTCAAGAAATTCGTTTTGGAGCTCGGCGGGAGCGACCCCTTCCTCGTCCTGGAGGACGCGGACATTCCTGGGGCCGCGCGCCTCGCGGTGCAGGCGCGGTTGATCAACTCGGGCCAGAGCTGCATCGCCGCCAAACGGTTTATCGTTAAGTCCGCGGTCGCGGAGCCTTTTTTGCGGGCCGTCGAGAGAGAAATTCAGGCCGTGAAAATGGGCGACCCTCTGGACCCGGAAACAACCGTCGGCCCTCTCACCAAGCAGGAATTGGTGGCGACCCTTTCCGGGCAGCTGGAAGATGCGAAGCGCAAAGGGGCGCAAGTGACGGAAGGTCCCTCTCCGCCTCCAGGCAAGGGTTTTTTTTTCCGCCCGGCGGTCGTAAGCAAGGTGACCCGGGATATGCGCCTCCTGAAGGAAGAGGTTTTTGGGCCGGTCATGCCCGTGCTGGCTGCCGGGAGCGACGAGGAGCTGATCGAGGAGGCCAACGCCTCCGCCTACGGCCTGGGAGCCTCGATCTGGACCCCGGACCTCGCGAGGGCGGAAGCACTTGCCCGGAAGCTGGAGGCCGGGTTCGTCGCCATCAACGATATCGTCAAATCCGATCCGCGTCTTCCTTTCGGGGGGATCAAGAAATCAGGCATCGGCCGGGAGCTTTCCCCCTACGGGCTGAAGGAGTTTGTGAATATCAAAAGCGTGGTCATCAAGGGAGCGTAATTCATGAAGGCGGCGGAGTTGTTCGTGAAACAGTTGGAGGAGGAGGGAGTAACCTGCCTGTTCGGCCTCCCCGGGGAAGAGAACCTCCACTTTCTGGAGTCCGTGCGAAAGGCCGGCCTCAAGGTCGTGATCACGCGCCATGAACAGGCGGCGGCCTTAATGGCGGCCACCTACGGGAGGCTCACGGGAAAGGCCGGGGTTTGCTTTTCCACCCTCGGGCCCGGCGCCACCAATCTGGTCACCGGGATCGCGCATGCGCAACTCATCGGGGCGCCTCTCGTTGCCGTCTCAGCCCAGAAACCGAGAAAAGAGAATCTGCAGGGGAAATTCCAGCTGGTGGACGTGATAAACCTGATGAAGCCCGTCACCAAAAAGACCGTCTCCATCTATGACCCCAACACGATCCCCACGGTGATTCGCCAGGCCTTCAAAACGGCCGAAGCCGAGCGGCCCGGCGCCGTTCACCTGGAGCTGCCCGAGGACGTCGCCGAGGAGGAAACTCAGGCCAGGGTTCAGAAGCGGGGAGAAGCCCGAAGGCCGGCCCCGGATCCGAAGGCGATCGACAGCGCCGCAGCGATGATCGAACGGGCGGAGAACCCGCTGGTGATCGTCTCGGCGGGGGCCAACCGGAATCGGATCACCCGGGAGCTTCTCGGCTTCGTGCGAAAAACCGGGATCTACGTGGTTCATACGCAGATGGGCAAAGGCGTCATCTCCGACGATTGCGAATACAGCCTCTTTGCCACCGGGATCCACAAATATGACTACGTGAATTGCGGGATCGACCAGGCGGATCTGATCATCACGGTCGGCTACAACATTGCGGAGTACCCGCCCTTCATCTGGAACGGGAAACTGGACAAGACGATCCTGAACCTCGATTTCGTAGAGTCGGAACCCGACCCGTATTTCAATCCGGCGGTAGAGGTGATCGGGGACATATCCCGCGCGCTTCGGGAGATTGCCGAAAAAATAAAGGGCAAGAGGTCGTTCCCGGCGTTCGCGAAAACCCGCTCCCTGCTCGAAAAAAAGATCCAGGAAAAGGCGGAACCGCGCTTACCCCTTCATCCCCGGGAAGCGGTGAGAGCCGTGAGGGGGGTCCTGGCGCCGGAAGATATCGTGGTTCTGGACAACGGCATCTACAAGTTATGGTTCTCCAGGCTCTATCCGACTTTCAAGCCGAACACGTTTCTCCTGGACAATGCCCTGGCCACCATGGGCGCCGGTCTTCCCGCCGCGATCGCCGCCAAAATGCTCTTCCCCCGGCGCAGGGTGCTCGCGGTGGTGGGGGACGGCGGATTCATGATGAATTCCCAGGAGCTGGAGACGGCCGTCCGCTGCCGGGTCCCGATTGTCGTCCTCCTGCTGAACGACAACGCTTACGGCTTTGTGAGATGGAAACAGCAGAACCTGGGATTTGAAAACTTCGGGATGGAGCTTTCGAATCCGGATTTCCGGAAATACGCGGAGAGTTTCGGCCTCAAGGGAATCCGGGTGGAACGGGCGGAGAGCCTAAGCGAGATCCTGGCCCAGGCGTTCGCGGAGAATGCTCCCGCCCTCGTCGAGTGCCCGATCGACTATTCGGTCAATTACGACGTGTTCTCGGTGGAACTCGGGCGGGTGGTCTGCTCGGGGTGAAGGAATGGCGGCAAGGGGTTTCGGGGTACCAGGGGCCGGGTGACATCTTTAATGAAATTTATGCAACCTTCAGGTGAAATCAATAAGCCGGGTCCGGACAACCGGCAGATCTTTCCCGATCGGGTGGCCGTTCCTTTCATCGAGGGAGATGGGGTGGGACCGGAGATCTGGAAAACTGCGGTCGAAGTCTTCGATGCGGCGGTGGCATCGGCCTACGGGAGGAAACGTGCGCTCCAATGGATCGAGGTCCTCGCCGGAGAAAAAGCCTTCACCCGCACGGGACAATGGCTTCCCGAAGAAACGCTGACGAGCTTCCGCAAATACCGCCTCGGGATCAAAGGTCCCCTGGGAACCCCCGTGGGCGGAGGCCACCGCAGCCTGAATGTGGCCATCCGGCAAAGCCTCGATCTTTATGCCGGCATCCGCCCGGTGCAGCACATCCCCGGCGTTCCCAGCCCTCTCAAGAATCCGGAAAAAATCGATATGGTCGTTTTCCGGGAAAACCTGGAGGATCTTTACGCCGGAATCGAATGGCCTTCAGGGACCCCGGAAGCGGGAAAGGTGATCGATTTCCTCTCCCGCGAGATGGGCCGCGAGGTCCGAAGGGATTCCGCCATCGGCATCAAACCGATGAGCCCTTTCAACTCCAAACGGCTCATCCGGAAAGCCGTCCGATGGGCGCTGGATCACCGCCGCCCGAGCGTGACCCTGGTCCACAAGGGAAACATCCTGAAATTCACGGAAGGGGCGTTCAAGGACTGGGGGTACGAGCTTTGCAGGGAAGAATTCCCGGAAGAAACGATTGCCGAAAGCGATCTGCCGGCCGGAACGGGGCCGTCCGGCAAGGTGGTGATCAAAGACCGCCTCGCGGACGCGATGTTCCAGCAAATTCTTCTTAGGCCGGAGGAGTATAGCGTTCTGGCCACGCCGAACCTGAATGGCGACTATCTGTCCGATGCCCTGGCCGCCGAGGCCGGGGGCCTCGGGATGGCGCCGGGAGCGAACTTCGGCGATGACCTGGCCCTTTTCGAGGCCACGCACGGGACTGCACCCAAATACGCCGGAAAGGACCTGATCAATCCCGGCTCCCTGATTCTTTCGGGGGCTTTCCTGCTTGATTACCTCGGCTGGCGGGAGTCTGCGGCGCTCATCCGCCGGGGCGTGGCGAAGACCATTCAGGCGGGGATCGTGACCTATGACCTGGCCCGCCAGATGAGCGGAGCAACCGCAGTCAAATGCAGCGAATTCGGCGGGGCCGTCATCCGGCACCTGCAATGACCTTCTTCGCTCCGAATCCATCGCCGCCCAAGGAGGAAGTGAATGGCCCGAAACCTCACCTATAAAATTCTGAGCGCCCATCTTCTCTCGGGGGAACTGGTCCCCGGGAAAGAGATCGGCATCCGGATTGATCATACCCTGCTCCAGGATGCGACGGGAACGCTCGCCATGCTCGAATTCGAGGATCTGGAGATTGAAAAAGTCAAGGCCGAACTCTCGGTTCAGTACGTCGACCACAACCTCCTGCAGACGGACTTCAAAAATGCGGACGACCACCTATTTCTGCAGTCGGCCTGCGCCCGCTACGGGATCGTCTTCAGCCGCCCCGGGAACGGCGTCTCGCACCAGGTCCACATGGAGCGTTTCGGGGCCCCCGGGAAGATCATCCTGGGAGCGGACAGCCACACCCCGGGCGCGGCCGGGGTCTCCATGCTGGGGATCGGGGCGGGGGGGCTCGACGTAGCCCTGGCCATGGCCGGCTATCCCTACTATCTCCCCTGCCCGAAGGTCTTCGGGGTGCGGCTCACGGGTCGGCTCCCGGACTGGGTGAGTGCCAAGGATGTCATCCTCGAAATGCTGCGCCGTTACGATGTCAAGGGGTGTGTCGGAAAAATCGTGGAGTATTACGGGCCCGGCACGAAAAACCTCTCCGCCACGGACCGGGAAACCATCGGCAATATGGGGGCGGAACTCGGGGCGACCGGCACGATTTTCCCTTCTGACGAAAACACCCAGGCTTACCTGGAAGCCCAGGGGCGGGGAGCGGCGTGGGTCGAACTCGCTCCCGACGAGGGGGCAGCCTATGACGAATCCGCGGAGATCGATCTTTCCGTCCTGGAACCCCTCATCGCCCGCCCTTCTTCGCCGGGCAACGTGGTCGCGGTGAGGGAAGTCGCCGGAATCAAGGTCGACCAGGCGATCGTGGGGAGCAGCGTGAATTCCTCATTCCGGGACCTCATGGTGACCGCCAAGATCCTGGAGGGCCGCCGCTGTCACCCTGAGACCTCCCTGAGCATTAATCCCGGGAGCCGCCAGGTCCTGGAGAACATCGCGGCCCAGAGCGGGGCCATCGCTTTGATGCGGGCCGGGGCGCGGATTCACGAAGCGGGCTGCCTGGGGTGCATCGGCATGGGGCAGGCTCCGGGCACCGGGCAGGTGAGCCTGCGCACCTTTCCCCGGAACTTTCCGGGCCGCTCGGGGACGAAGGGCGACCGGGTTTATCTCTGCTCTCCGGAAACGGCCGCGGCGGCGGCTCTCAAGGGCGTCATCACCGATCCCCGGGACTTGGCGAAAGAAATGGACTATCCCCGCATCAAGGACCCGGATCGATACCTGACCGATGAAAGCTCGCTTCTTTTCCCGACCGCCGAAACCGCGCGGACCCCAGTCATCCGGGGACCCAATATCAAACCTCTTCCCCGCCTCGATCCGCTTCCGGAAAACCTGGAGGCCGAAGTGGTGCTCAAGGTGGGGGACAATATCTCGACCGATACGATCATGCCCGCGGGCAACGAAATTCTCCCCCTGCGTTCCAACATTGAAGCCCTGAGCAAATTTATGTTCTCTCCGATCAGCCCGAATTTTGCGGAGGAATGCCGGGAAAAAGGAAGGGTGGTTGTCCTGGGCGGAGAAAACTACGGGCAAGGATCCAGCCGGGAGCACGCGGCCCTGGGGGCCCGCTACCTGGGTGTCCGGGCCAAGATCGTCAAAAGCTTCGCCCGGATCCACAAGGCCAACCTCTGCAACTTCGGAATTCTTCCCCTGACCTTTAAAGACCCCCGGGAATACGACCGGATTGAAAAGGGGGCGAAGCTTAACCTTGCCGGGGTGAGAAGCCGGGTTGAGAGGGGCGAACGGGAGATCCCCGTCGAGGTGGGCGGCCGGAGAGTGGCGACCTTGCTGGAGGTCTCCGACCGCGAGCGAAAGGAACTGCTGGCCGGAGGAACTTTAAACCATGTAAAAAAAGAATTACAGGCCAAGCGGGGACGGGCTTAGAGAGGGGTTCGAACCCAAAGGGGGAATTATGGCTGAAGCCGTGAGGGTGAAAAACATCGGGCTGCGAGGGGTGACGGTTGCGGACACCAAGATCAGTTTTATCGACGGGGACCAGGGGATCCTCATTTATCGGGGCTACCGCATCGAAGAATTGGCGGAGAGATCCACCTACATGGAGACGGCATATTTGCTTCTGAACGGGGTCCTGCCCAGCCAGCCGCAGCTGGAAACCTTCACCCGGCAGGTGAAGGCGGCGAGGGAAATTCCCAAATTCCTCACGGAAAGCTTCAAGCTCTGGCCGCGGGAGGCCTCTCCTATGGACGTTCTTCAGGCCTCGGTGCCGATCCTGGCCCTGGACGACCCGGATCTGCCGGCCGAAACGCGCGAGGCCGTATTGCGCAAGGCGATCCGCCTCATCGCCCGCTTTCCGGCGGCGGTGGCGGCCTGGCACCGGATCCGGAGAGGACTGGAGCCGCTTCCGCCCGATGATCGCCTGTCCCACGCCGCCAATTTTCTCTGGCAGCTTAACGGGACCCTACCCGACGAAGAAATGGCGCGCGACCTGGATGTTTGCCTGGTTCTTCACGCCGACCACACTTTCAACGCCTCCACCTTTGCCTGCCGGGAGATCACTTCCACCCGGGCCCATATGTACGCGGCGGTTGCCGGCGGGGTGGGGGCCCTCTCCGGAAGCCTTCACGGAGGGGCCAATGCCCAGGTCCTGAAGATGCTCCGGGGCCTTGAAAATGAGAAAGATCTTGCCGGGTGGGTCAGGAAACAGCTGGACCAGGGTCAAAGGATCATGGGCATGGGGCACGCGGTTTACAAGACAGCCGATCCCCGGGGGAAATTCCTGAAAGAAATAGGCTCCCGTCTGGGCAGGAAATTCGGGCAGGAGAAATGGCCCCGGCTTTCGAGCGAGCTGGAAAAGACGGCAGTCCAGGAGTTTGAAAGAAGAGGGCAGGCCATGATAAAGCCGAACGTGGATTTTTTCAGCGCGCCGGTCTATCATCTCATGGGTTTTCCGGGAGATCTAATGACCCCCGTTTTTGCCGTCGCCCGAATTGCGGGATGGTGCGCCCATATTATCGAAGAGGCCTTTGCCGAGGCCCAGGAAAAACCGGCCCTGTACCGGCCCAAGGCGGAATACGTAGGCCATTACTGCGGGCTGACGGGGTGCTCCTACGAGCCGCTCGAAATGCGGCAATGACGGGGACCGGCCATGCTCTTTGCACATGATATCGTAATCGTGGGCTCCGGCCTCGCCGGGCTCAGGGCGGCCATGGAAATCGCCCCGGCGGCGGATGCGGCCTTGATCAGCAAAGTCTACCCGACGCGGTCCCACTCCGGCGCCGCCCAGGGCGGAATCGCCGCCGCGCTGGGAAACGAGGAGCCGGATTCCTGGGAATGGCACATGTACGATACGGTCAAGGGCGGGGATTACCTTGCGGACCAGGATGCCGCCGAAATCCTGGCCCGAGATGCGCCGCGAGCCATTTATGAACTCGAACACTTAGGCGTTCCCTTCGATCGAACCGCAGAAGGAAAAATCGCCCAGCGCGCCTTCGGAGGGCACACCCGGAATTTCGGGGAAGCGGCCATCCGACGGGCGTGTCATGCCGCCGACCGCTCGGGCCGCGTCATCCTCGACACCCTCTACTGGGAAGCGGTGCGGCGGGGATTAAAGGTTTACAGCGAATTTCAGATGATCGACCTGCTCCTGGAGAAAGACCAGGTCGCGGGGGTAGTGGTCTACGAACTGGCGACCGGGGAGATCCACGTCTTTCAGAGCAGAATCGTGTTATTGGCCACCGGCGGCTTCGGGAAAGTCTATAAGACCACCTCGAACTGTTTTGCCAACACGGGCGACGGGGCCTTCCTGGCCTACCGCGCCGGCATTCCGCTGGAGGACATGGAGTTCGTGCAGTTTCATCCGACAGGGATTTACGGCCTGGGGATTCTGATCAGCGAGGCGGCCCGGGGAGAAGGGGGCCTTCTGCGCAACGGCCTGGGGGATCGGTTCATGGAAAAATATGCCCCGACGATTAAGGACCTCGCTCCCCGGGACCTGGTTTCCCGGGCGATCGCCACGGAGATCCGCGAAGGGAGAGGAATCGAAGGGAAGGATTTCGTCCACCTGGACCTGACCCACCTGGGAAAGGAGCGCCTGGCGGAGAAACTGTCGGATATCACTTCTTTTGCAAAGATCTACCTGGGAATCGACGCCGCGCGCGAGCCCATCCCCGTTCAACCCACCTGCCACTACATGATGGGAGGGATTCCGACCAACATTGACGGGCAGGCGCTCGATCACCTGGGGCGGCCCTTTCCCGGGTTGTACGCGGCGGGTGAATGCGCGTGTTTGTCCCTGCACGGCGCCAATCGTCTCGGATGCAATTCTCTCCTCGATCTGGTGGTCTTCGGACGATTGGCCGGAAGGAAGATGGTCCAGGACCTGAAGGACCTGCCGCGGCGCGAGCCGTCCGGCGGGGCCGGGGACAGGTCCCGCCAAAGAATTGAGAAGCTGAAAGCCCGGACGAGAGGGGCAAGAACTCAAACGCTGCGAAAGAAGATGCGGGAAGTCATGATGGAGGACGGTGCCGTTTTCAGGAACCGGGAGAGGTTATCGAGGGCCCTGACCGAAATTCGAAGACTGCAGCAGGAATACGAAAAGGTGGGCCTTGACGACCGGGGATCGCGTTTCAACTCCGATCTGCTGGAGGCCCTCGAACTGGAATCCCTGCTGGGCCTCGCCGAGGTCATCGTCGTCTCAGCGCTCTGGAGGGAGGAAAGCCGGGGGGCCCATTACCGGGAAGATTTTCCGGAGCGGGATGACCGGAATTGGCTGAAACATACCCTGGTCCGCCAAGCGGACCAGGCGCCGGAAATTTACTCGCGGCCGGTAACCATCACTCGTTTTCCGCCGCAGGCAAGAAAGTACTGACATGGACCTGCATTTCAAGATTTTCCGTTTTGATCCTCAAGTTGACCGGGGGCCTTATTTCAGGCACTACACCGTTTCGGCGGAGCCGGAGGAGCGGATCCTGGACTGCCTGAACCGAATCAAGGGGGAGCAGGACGGGACCCTGAGCTACCGCATGTCCTGCGGACACGGGGTCTGCGGCTCCGACGGCCTGAGAATCAACGGCACCTGCCGGCTGGCCTGCCAGGCCTTAGTCAGGGATTTTCAGTGCCCGGAAATCGTCCTCGAACCGCTGCCAGGGTTCAAGGTGCTCAAGGACCTGGTGGTTGATATGGAAAAGTTCCTGGAAGGGATTAGCCTGTTCCGTCCCTACCTGATCAACCGGGCCGATCCCCCCGAGACGGAGAGGAAACAGACCCCCGGGGAGCGGGAGAAATTGGGTGAGGTCATCCGCTGTATCCTTTGCGCCTGCTGCACCGCTTCCTGCCCGGTCAGCTGGATTGACGCCCGGTACGCGGGGCCGGCGGCTCTGGTTTGGGCCTTCCGTTATATTTTTGACTCCCGGGATGAAGATCGTCTGGAAAGGCTGAGGCAGATCGATCACCCGGCCGGGGCCTGGGGCTGCGTCAACCATTTTGAGTGCACCCGGGTATGCCCCAAAGAAATCCCGGTTACCAAATCGATCAACCTGCTGAAAAGGGAGATCGGGAAAAAGCTCCGCGGGGAGAGCGGAGAAGCGGAAAAGTGAGGTACAACAATTTTTGGACCTATCGCCGGATTTTGTTTTCCAGACGGTTTCTCTCCTCCCTTTGGCGCTCGCGCAAGAATATCCTGGCCGATGATTCCGGCCTCGGCTTTTTCGAACAGCCGGCTCTTTAACATAAGGGCATAAAGCGACCATAAATCCCCCGGCATAACAATCTCCAATACCTTTCAATCGGCAAGGGACCTTAGCGGGATTCGAGAAAAAACAACTCACCGCCGCAATAATGGGATCTAAAGATTTCGACATGGCAGCGGTGAAACCGTTGCGGTTGATGTTTGAACCTTTATTTGATGAAATAACCCGATACGCGCCACTGTCCGTCCTTATCTATCATGGGCGTGACCGTTTCGACTGCAGATTTCTTCTTTTCGAACGAGGTCTCGAACTCGATGACGACATATTTGCCATCGGGAGCCCCCGGCAGAGACGTGCTGTAGCTTTTGCTCTTCACCCGTCGGGAAACGATCTTCCCCAGAGGCTTTCTTATCGCCTGCATCGACTGCTCCCACTGCTCCTGTTTGACCGCATTCCTGAAGTAGGCAGACGTTTCCTTCCAGCTTTCCCCATATTGCTCTCGATCAACAAGGGACAGCCATTTCTCAGCGGCGGCCACCGCCGCCTTCTCCTTCAGGGGTTCTGCGGTCAGGCCAGGGACGGCAGCGGCGATCAGGCCGATGACAACGAGGCATACAATTCTATACATCATCTCCTGCTCTCCTTTTATTTCATTGATGGGGGTGAGCTTTGTCCTGAATTCCGATAAGAATTTACACCTTCCGGAAAAAATTATCAATAGCAATTATAGAAATGATTTCAGGAGGATAAATGCAGAGAGGAGTTGGAGATATTCCAAAATTCCTTGCCAAACTCATCAAACGATGAGTATTCTGCAATTCCCGCCGTAGTTCAATTTCGGGGCGACAAAATCTTTCTCAATTTTATGGGGGGAGAAATAGGCCGGACAGTCATGCCTTTCAGTTATGTTTTGGAAAAGGAGCACGGGAGGTGGAGGGAGTTTCGCAAGGCGCTGAGTAAGGAAGACCAGCAGGCTTTTTGACCGGGCAAAATTCCACACGGCGGCCGGGGTTTACATGGCCAACCCTTATCCTTGGAGACAATTCTCGTTTCCATCATCCTGGAACACGAAAAAATGATCGGGGATATTTTGAAGAAACTTAAAGAAGGAGAAAGGCAAGAAAATTAACCAAGTGCCCTATCCAGTAAACCGAGGGTTGACTTCAGCTCCGCCATCAATTAAGAAATTAAGCAACGTCCCCTAATCATTTCCTCTTAATCCCATTTCTTACCTTTTCCCTTATCTCCTTTTTCCTTCTTCTTCTTCTGTCCCGGCGGGTACCTTTTCTCCACATCGGAATGATAAATATATGGCCTGTCGGCGTCCATTTCCAGGGCTACATACTCCCCAGCGGCAATATGAATTCCCTGGGGCAGCGCCACGGACGCCTGCCACCCGCCCCCGGAATAATAAAAATATAGATTTCTTCCGACATCAAAGTAAACGTAGGATTCTGGATAGTAATTATAATGATGCTTGGCTCTGTAGCCGTGAGCGGGAGCCCAGGGAGGAGGGCCCGATTGAGGAGGAGGTGGAGGCGGAGGCGCCGGGGTATAAACCGGCCCCGGAGCGTTTCCTATCGACAGGGTGCAACCAACTTGAAAGAATGAAAACCCAATCATAATCAAAAAAATTCCTCCAAGGAATATCCGGGTTCGCTTCATTTTGATGCTCCTTTTATGATCTCTCGCTTGTCCTTCCTTCAATTTCTATCGCAGCCAGGGCTAAATCGAAATTAAGTTTTCTTCCCAACTTTCGCCATCATTTCTGATGTATCGGCAAAATTTAAAAAAAACTTCGCGTTTTGGAGTGATTTCCCTTCATCCAAATTAGAATGCCATTTTATGTTATTGGACTCACATTTTTTGTCTCCCCGGCAATTTCCTTCAGGAATCGAATGCTCTCCCGCAATCTCTCGGTTGCAAGGAGAATTTTGTAATATTCATCGACCACGACCTGGGGAATGGTTGCTTCCATGTCTTTCCCAAGGCTTTTTAAGGTTTCGAAAATGACATCCAAGTCGGCGATTATCCCCAGCAAAGCTTCTCTAATAGTCTTCATCCCCTAGTCTTCATCCCCGCCGACCTTCCTTTCAATCCGGGCAAGATGAAAAGAAAGCTTAGGTCAAACAAATAAGGGGACCGTTTCGGAAAACAGCCCCAAATTTTTCCCGTTGAAAAATATCATGCAAAAGGAATACCAGAATATTTATTCTCGCCTTGTGCTGGTTTTTTTGTTCGATCTTTTTTTCCA
>Ga0113563_10000751_pt1 | contig 16756 bp, 7 predicted proteins | sample Mud3Dept3metaG_FD_80117 | JGI IMG/M metagenome (GOLD analysis project Ga0113563, IMG submission 80117) | Freshwater wetland microbial communities from Ohio, USA, analyzing the effect of biotic and abiotic controls - Mud 3 Core 4 Depth 3... | ecosystem: Environmental > Aquatic > Freshwater >...
AGGAGGGATCGAGCACGACATCAGGATTCAGGACCAGCACGTAATCGCCCGGGTGGGAAGCGATGACCCGGTTGTGTGCGGCGCAGAAGCCGATGTTCCGGCCTGAGCAGTGGATCGACGCTTCGGATCCGGAGAATTCCTGCGCCAGGGCGGCCGAATTGTCCGCCGACGCGTTGTCCCAAAGGCAGAGCGCATAGTCCCGGCAGGTCTGCGCCTTCAGGCTCTCGAGACACTCCTTCAGATGAGGGGCCGAGTTCCAGGTGACGATGCTGATCAGGACTCGCGGGCTCATGCTGCCCCCTCCCGGGCGGTGCGGAGACGGCGCGCGGTTCTCCAGAAACAGCGAGCCGGCGAAATTTCCGGACCCTGGCCACGATGGATGCCCAGGGAGGCCAGCAGGGCTCGCAGATACAGACCGGTGATCACGAGACGGCGCACCCGCGCGGCCGCCGAATTCCCATGATGTTTTTCGAAATATCGGATCTGATTCGAGTGGTAATACTCCAGGAATGCTTCCGGCGTGATGCTGCGCAGGCTGACACCTCCGGAATGCAGGAAGCGGGCGCCCGGCTCGAACGCGATGCGTCCGCCGGCATCGCGAATGCGCCTGCACAGATCCACATCCTCGAACCAGGCGGGCCGGAACCTCTCGTCAAAGCCATGCAGCTCTTCGAGAACGTCACGCCGCACCATCAGGCAGGCCGCCGCCGGCTGTTCCACGTCACTGGGGGTGTCCGGATCCCAGTCGTGCATCCGATAGGCGAGCGTCCAGGGATTTCGCGGCCAGATCTCGTCGAGCAGCAGCATCTCGGCGGCGACAGCCCCGACGGTGGGAAAGGCACGCACGTTGAAACCGCGCTGCGCCTTTCCCTCAGGGTCCAGGAGGCGGCCGCCGACTGCCCACACTGCCGCTTCGCGGTCGAGACGTCCGCTCAGGCTCGACACTCCCGCCGGAAGGCTTTCCGTATCCGGGTTCAGGAACAGGATCCGCTCTCCTCGCGCCGCCCGCCAACCCTGATTGTTTGCCCGCGCGAAACCCTCGTTGTTGCGGTTCCGCAGCACTGTAACCGGCTCATAATCTCCTGACAGGAAGTCCAGGCTGGAATCCCCGGAACCATTGTCGACAACCACAACCTCGCAACCGGGGGCGTGCATAAGTAGCGATCGGACGCACCGCTCCAGATACGGTCCCGAGTTCCAATTGACGATCACGATGGAGACCATGTGAAATTCGTCCTAGAACAGCCGGAAATACCATCTCAGGAAACGGGACGTGTGCTGCTTGTCGGATGCAAAGTCCCGGCGCGCCATGGCTTCGGATGCCAGGATCGAATGCCACATCTCTGCCGCCGAGGACTGCCAGGCGAGCCGAAGCATGCGGCGATCCTCGAGGATGCCTCGTGCCAGCGGCAATGTGCCCGCCAATCCACGCAGGTAACTCAGCAGCCGTCCACGGCCGACCGCCCGTGCAAGCCAGGACGCCTGCGCTGCGAGGATCATCGGCAGGCAGCGCCAAAGGATGCGCCCCGGAAGGCTTTTGAGCAGCAGGAGGATCGAATTGCGCGTGCGCAGGCGCACAGCAAGGGCGGAGAACTCGCCGCCGCTGGTGGCGCCTCCGATGTGAAGCACCCTTGCCCCGGGCACATAATAGCCGCGCTTACCCGCAGCCTGGAACCTCAGCCCGAGGTCCACGTCCTCCAGGTAGGCGAAGAAACGCTCATCATACCCGCCGGCTTCCTGCAGTGCCGTCTTCCGGTATAGCGCCGCGCAACCGCACGCGGAAAATATCGGGCCCTCCCGCTGGTAATCGGCGCAATCCGGAAGCTCCTGCCCTCGGCGGTAGCCGATGCCGGCACGCAGGAAACAATCCCCCGCGCTGTAGATCCGGCTTCGATCGCGGTGCTCCAGGATGCGGCATGCCAGATACGAGGCATCAGGATGCCGCCCGATCGCCGCAACACACTCCGCGAGCCAGTCCTCTGCAGCCTCCGTATCATTGTTCAGGATCGCGACCCAGCCGCCACGCGCCTCCGCAACTCCACGATTCACGGCGGCGGCGAATCCGAGATTCTGTTCCTGGCACAGAATCCTGGCCGAGGGCGCAACATTCCTCACGATGTCGAGGGACCGGTCCCGGGAGGCATTGTCCACCACCAGCACTTCCATGTCCTGATACGTCTGCAGCATCAGTGATTGCAGACAAGGCCCCAGGCACGCCGCGCCGTTGAAGTTCGGGATCACGATGGAAATGAATGGCCTGCCCGGCTGCCGGATCATCAGCGGATTATAAAGCAGTTCGGCTGGGCGCGGAATACACCAAACCCAAGGGAGGCGATTCCCCTTGACACCTTCCTGCGCAGACCATATTTTCGTCGGGCGGCGCCTGGGGCATTTCTGAAAACCCTCCTGTGCCCGATGATCGCGCCGAGGTCAGGGGTCCGATGGCGGAAATCAAACTCTCCGTAGTCATTCCGGTCTACAACGAAAAGAATACGATTCTGGAAATACTCAGGAGGGTGCGCGAATTCGGCGTGCGCAAAGAGATCATCGTTATCGACGACTTCTCGGCCGACGGAACGCGCGAAATCCTGCAAGGCTTGTTGCCCGCGGAAGACCTGAAAGTCGTTTACCAGCCCCGCAACATGGGGAAGGGCGCTGCCCTGCGCAGCGGTTTCGAGCTGGTCACCGGTGACGTCGTTGTAATTCAGGATGCGGACCTCGAGTACGATCCAGCGGAATACTCGACTCTGATCCAGCCTATCCTGGACGGGAAGGCGGATGTCGTTTACGGTTCCCGCTTTCTGGGGGGTCCACACCGTGTCCTCCTGTTCTGGCATTCCGTCGGCAACCGCTTCCTGACCACCCTCTCCAACATGCTCACCGACCTCAACTTGACGGATATGGAAACCTGCTATAAGGCCTTCCGGGCCGACCTGCTCAAGGAACTGCGGCTTCGCGAAAACCGGTTCGGTTTTGAACCTGAATTTACCGCAAAGATCGCCAGGGCGCGATGCCGGGTGTATGAAGTGCCCATTTCGTACAGCGGTCGGGACTACTCGGAAGGGAAGAAGATCAGCTGGAAAGACGGTATTGCGGCCCTCTATTTCATCCTCAAGTACCGATTCTACAATTAACCAGATTCTTCAACGACCGAGCAGCCGGATTGCGGCCTCGTATACCGTACTTGCCGGGACCGCCTGCATGCAGGTCCGCGGTTTGGGGCACACGCTGAGATAACACGGGCTGCAATCGAAATCGGAGATGATCTTCGCGCCGCGCCCGTAGAGTTCGATTTCCTGAGGGCAGGTGGCGCCCAGAATCACGAGCGTGGGAATTCTCAGGCCGATTGCCATATGCATCGCCATCGTGTCGCCGGTCACCAGCAAATCCAGGTTGGCGACGATGCCGGCGAAGTGCCGCAGGGAATGGTGCGTGCCGGCTTGCAGCGGGGCGCGCGCGGCCGCGCCAGCGATGCGTGCGTTGCGCTCCGCTTCCGCGGGTCCTCCCAACAGAAGGACCATGGCTCCCGGGATTTCAGCAAGGAGGCCGGCCAGTTCGGCAAAGCCTTGCTCGGTCCATTTTTTGGTGGCAAAGACATCCGCCGCACCGGTGTTCAGCCCTATTTTCAGATCTTCCGGTGCTGCTCCCAGAGCGCACAGAAAATCGCGTCCTTCCGCAGTCTCTTTCGAAAGGTCCGGCAGGACATATTCCACCGGAGAGGGATAGGGAAGTCCCGCGCATTCGAAAATCAGCTCGGGATATGTCTTGACGTTGCCGCGAAATTTCAGCGCGTCATCGATTCCCAGTGCGAAAGCATACTCGGAATTCGGACTCAGGGGGATGACGTTCCCGTATCTGCTCATTCCGAAACCGGCCTTCTCAGCCGCTCGAATCCTCATCGCCAGTGCGGTCGCCTTTGGTTCCTTGTCGAAGCAATAAAGCTGGTCGAAGCTCTCCTGCTCCAGCTGGAGCACAGATTCGAGACTGTAAGCCATGAGCCGGTCGATTTCATTCACCCCTTCCAGCATCGGAAGTGCTTCCCGTTCGGTAAGCCACGTGATGTGACAGCCGGGATGGGCGCCACGGAGGCCGCGCAGGAGCGGAGTCGTGCGGATCACATCCCCGACCGCGGCGAGCTTGATGACCAGGATCCGTCTTCCGATCAGCTGGTAATGGGGGCAGTCCTCGCAGACGCGGCGGAACTTGCAGGGTTTGTGCCCGAGGAAAAACCGGCAGTCGTAATGAAAAATCATAAGATCAGCGAACAGTCTTCATGGCGCCCCGGCGAAGCTGGAACCAGACCATCAGCAGCCACGCCAGGCGAAACGGCAATACCACGACCTTTATCGGCCCAAGAAGCAATGCATGGATTCTTCCCGCCAAAGCCTCCCGGCCGGGTCTGTGCGGCTCGTTTCCAACAGCGCCACTTTCTGTTTCCATCCGCGACGAATCCCTTCCGGCAACAGCACAAGAATCCCGCCAATTTCATGGACTTTTGGATCCAGCGGCCTCGAATTATGCGGCCGCCTGGCTTTGGATATGAAGGCCCATTTTACCCCGGAGGATTCCGTATCGCCATTCATATGCAAAGGGGCAACGAAATGACGCTCCAATCCGCACACACATATACTCCGAGAAGCAGCTCGTTTCGACGTCCTGGTCACGCGGAGCAGCTGATCCCGGCAATGGGCATGGCGCGAAGAGAGTCCGATCGGATAAGTCCCTCATTGTGTATTGATTGACTCCCATCACGGCGCCGGTGGCGGTAGCAGGTTCCATCGAATGAATCGCCAATCGCGCGTCGAATCCGTGGCGCCGGTTTGCCTGCCGGTATCAGGGCTTCGCCACGATCAGGTACAACCGATCCGCGGCGGCCAGATAGAGCGCGTCCCCAACCATTGCCGGTCGTGAATAGAGCGCGGCGCTCATCTCGATCCGCGCCAACTCCTTTTTCTGGCGACCCGTTCGCAACACGGTCATGACACCATCGGTGTTCCCCACATACAACCGGTCATGCGCCGCCAGCAGGCAACCCCAAATGGGCGCATTCGTTTCGTGGGTCCAGACGACCGCGCCTGTGGCGGCGTCCAAGCAGTGCACCACCCCACCAAGATCGCCCACATAAAGCAGCCCATCTTTGAATATTGGCGTGCCCACCACGCGACCGACCTCGCGACAGGTCCAGAGTCCCCTGGTGCCCGTAACGTCCCCCTGCCCGTTGGGACTGACCGCATGAAGCAGGGACGGCCCGTCTCCATGCGAAGGGTCCTGCCCCATGGCAATGAAGACTCGGCCATCGCCGTAAACCGGCGCGGCTATGATCGAACTGCGCGAAAAAACACCGGGACGCGGGAACCATCGAGCCCCCGGAGCATTCCCGTCAAATCGCCAGAGCTCGCGTGCCGAACCCGCATCGTAGGCACGCAACCATCCGTCACCCCCTCCAAAGAGCACCTGTGTGCGGCCGTTCACGGTCGCAGCCGCAGGACTGCACCACTGCCCGTGCAGCACGTCCGCGCCGGGCCCGACAGCGCGCCAGACCACATCGCCGGACCGCCTGTCCACCGCAATCAAACTAGGCGCTCGCGGGGACGGAACGCGCGTGTGTCCCTCGTTTCGACCGTTGGACGTGGAGACGATCAGCAGATCGCCCATCGCCAATACGTCGCTGTTCGAGGCTTCATGTGGGAAGACGCCCAGTCGCCCGCACATGTCCAGCTCCCAGACGATGTCGGCCGCCTGGTCATCCCTGAACCGCTCATCTTGGAAGGGGCCGTCGTTCTCGTCATCATAAAACCCCTGCGTGTCCAGACAGCGGAGCTGACACTCGGCGGTTACATAATACAATCGGTCCCCTTCGACATGCGGCGCGCTGGTGGTCGAGGGGAGCAGAAAATCCCCCCACCCCCGGTCCACCCGTGGAGCCGCATCCTGCCAAAGGAACGCACCGTCCGTCGCTCGAAACGCCAGAAGCACGCCGCACTCATCCCGACAGGCCCGGTTCATCTTCTGCGCGTTGTCGGTCCCCACGTATACTGTGCCGCCCGAGACCACGGGGCGCCCATACGTCTGGTCCCCCAAGCCAACGCTCCAGTTGATATTCCGGCCGGTTCTTATGTCCCAATCGTCCGGCGGATTGCCTTTGCCGCCGGCAAGATCCCGCGCCGCGCCACCCGCCTGTCCCAACAAGACGGCCGCTTCCTGGACCTGACTCTTCCCGGACAGTGCGGAATAGGCTGCATTCGCGACCGGCGAGGGGCCCGTGATCTGATGCAGCGCCCATTCCGCTTCTGAGCGCACCGCCGGATCGTTCGCGGCCTCTTGCAGCGCCGCAAGAAGCGCCTCCGTCTTCGATCCGATGCTCCCCAGCGCGCCGGCCGCACATATGCGCACGTAAAGAAACTCGTCCTTCAGAGCCTCCATCAGGTCCGGCACGGCGGACACTGCGGGCGGCCCGACGGCCGCCAGCGCCTCGCTTGCGGCCCAACGCACACCGGGATACGGATCGCGAAGGGCCTTCGCCAGATCGGGCGTCGCCGCGGCCGCATCCGGGCCAATGGACGCCAACGCCTCCGCGACATAAAGGCGGACCAGGGGATCCCGGTGCGCAAGCGCCTTCATCAGCTGCGGCACCGACGGGCTGGCCCGTCCGCCCATGGCACCCAATGCACGGGCGGCATTGCGCGCCACCAGCGGGTCCTCGTCACTCAAGGCGCGGATCACCGCCGGTTGCGCCGGTTCCGTGTCGGGCGCAAGATCAATCAGCACACTGACGGCTTGTCGCCGGATGGATATCTCATCCCATCCCAGCAACTCGGTCAGCAGCGGAAGAGCACCCGGACCGATGCGGCGAATGATCTCGAACGCCTCCCGACGCAGCCCTTCATCGGTATGGAGCAGAAAACGTCGCAACAGAGGCCGGGATTCTGCGCCGCCCTGCACCAACTCCGCCGCGGCTTTCTCGCTGACCTTCCGGTCGTCGGCCAGCACGCGGTCCGCCCAGGTGCGAACCAGGTGGGGCCTTGCAAGAAGAACTGACTCCGTCGGCAACGACATCGATTCCTGGTCGAACACCTGCATCGGCGACGCAACGAGGCATGCGCCCAGGAAACACAAACCAACCCTGATCATCCCCGGCTTTCCTTGGTACAAACCTGAGATTCCATTGCCCATGTATTGGCAAATCCCGCTTCTTCTTTTGAAATCCCCTCCACACGATTGTGGGCGAACGTATTATCGCATTCCAAGTCTGCGTTTATTAGGTATTTCCCTATATCAGCGGGTTTTCCAGCGCGGTTTATGCTATTTTCGCTCCGTGCCTGGAAGTGATTTCGCTTCATTGGCAATATTTTGTTTAGCCGGCTCAGAACAGTTAAGGATCTGTAAATGAAGCCACGAATTTCACGAATTCTCACGAAGATTATCTCCCCTGATAGGAGCCATACGATGCGGCTTTCGTGAAAATTCGTGGAATTCGTGGCAGTTTTCTCCGGGGTCGCTAAATAGATACAATATTTTCTGTCAGGAGTTTCATTTCTCATGCAACGATCGATTGCCCTGCTGTTGGCTGTTTCCTTCACGCTAACCTTTTCGCCGGCTTCCCCTCGGGCCCAGGGTACGAAACGGCGACCGCTCGGCCCCGCCGACGTCGATGCCATCACACAACTGGTGAAGCTTGAAGACGCGCGTCAGTTGGATGAGCAGGCGCTCTCGAAGATCCTCCAGTCTGCTCACCCGGAAGTCCGCCGGCGCGCGGTCGTCGCGGTCGGGCGGATCGTTGATCCGCGAAGCTACGCGCTGTTGATTCCTATGCGAAGCGACCCTGACATCGAGGTCGTAGCGAGCGTCGCTTTCGCGGCGGGGCAGCTGAAGAGCGCCGATGCCGTGGCCTGGCTGGGTGATGTGCTGTCGTCGCCGAAGACTCCGCAGGCCGTGGCACTTGAGGCGGCCCGCGCGCTGGGCAAGATACGATCGGCGGAGGCCCTGACCGCTCTGTCAAAATACCTGACTGAGGCGCCCGCCACGGCGGCGACAGCGCCTGTTGTCGGCGAAGCGCTGCTTTCGATCGGGCGCTTTACATCGCCCGGCGACCTCGCTCCGATTGTACGCTGGAAGGCGGCGACCGACATCGAGGTTCGGTGGCGGGCCGCGTGGGCGCTTTTCCGCCCGCGCGATCCTGCGGCCATTCCGCACCTGCTCGAGCTCAGCCGGGACTCATCCGGCGATGTGCGCTTCTGGGCCGTGCGCGGCCTGGCGCCGGCGGTTATCGATAAGTCCGCGACAAGTCGCGCGGTGGCGTCGGCGTTACTCCGCGAGGCGGTGAAGGACCCGGACCGCCGCGTCCGTACCGAGGCCCTGCGGGCACTATCCGGCTATGACGACGACGAGTCGTTTGCGGTCGTGGTCGCCTCGCTCGATTCGCCAGACGCATGGATGTCAGTTTCGGCGGCAGAGGCCTTGGGACGTTTCCAGGTGCGCAAGGACATCGTTGCCCCGAAGCTCGTGGCCGCCATGGCGCCCGCACGGCCGCTGTCGTTGCGCGTCACTGCCCTCACACCTCTCACAGCCCTCGCGCCGGATGCAGCGGTAGATCCTGCCGAGGCCCTTTTGCAGGAGCAAAGCATCGTTGCGCGGACAGCTGCCGCACAAGCGCTGCGCGCCAGCGCGGCCGGGCGCGCCAGGCTGGAGGCTCTCGCTGCGGATCCAACCAGGAAAAGCCTGGTGCCGGCAGCCGGCGGAGGCGGCGGGCGTGGCCGGTCGGGTGCTCCGCCCAGGCCGGCGAAGAGCGATGCCGAGTACCGCCGGATCGTCGAGCAATGGATTGTGCCTGATTATAACGGCGGTGCGAAGCCCCGGGTCATTCTCGAGACGCCGCGCGGTGCCATAGAAATCGAGCTATACCCCGGCGACGCGCCGATGGGCGTCGAGTATCTCCAGGGGGTTGTGGCGTCCGGAGCGATCGTGGGCACGGAATTCGGCCGCGTTGTCCCGAACTTCGTCGCCCAGCAGCGCGCCATCGGCAGTGACGCCCCCCTGCGAGATGAGGTCAATCGCCGCGGCCTCACGCGCGGCAATCTGAGCTGGGCGTCGTCGGGTCTCGACACCGGCCGGCCCGGTTACACGCTCGGCAGCACTCCGCAGCCGCACAACGAGGGCGATTTCACTGCACTCGGGCGCGTCATCCGCGGACTGGAGGTCGTGGATCACATCGAGCTTGGGGATCGCATCACAGGAGCAAGGATGGTGCGATAGCCGCCGGTCGGCATGGCACACTCGCCCTCACTCAGGTCCGGATGCTGGAATCGGGGATACCGCGCCCTTCGCGGCCAGCGCATTTCAGCGATAAATGCGTCTTGTCACACCCACGCCGGTTAAGGGAGAATTGACTCCGTCGACGCAGTCCCTTTCTGGAGTGACGGCATTGGCCTCTCCTATCCGATGGAAGCATGTCATCATCCCGCTTGCAGTGTTGACGCTTACCGGCACGGCATCGCTGGCCGTGCTCCATCTTCCGCCCGTTCAGCAGGCTGTATTTTCATTCCTGGCCAGCCGTGCGCGGGCATCGGCTGGCACGTCCATGCAAGCCTCCGATTTTCGCTTCAATCTGCCTCTTGGAACCCTCGACATAAAGAACTTCGCGCTCCTATCGGATGTTGCCGTCGACCTGCCGCCCCTGGCAACCATAGAATCCATTTCCGTTCGCTTCAATCCACTGCGACTTCCTCGTGGTCTTTCCGCCATCGAAAGCGTCAAGATTCAGAATCTCTCCTTGCAGCCGGTAGTCTCGAGCGACGGCAGGACGAACTTCCCGGAATCGAAATCTCCGACCCACTTTGACTGGAACTCGCTTCCGTCGAAGATTACCATCGAGGAAGCCTCTCTCCACTACCGAAACATTCCTCACAGCCTGCAATTGGAGTTGCCGCGCTTGCGGTGCGCAATCTCCGGGAATGGCGGCGGCCGCGACCTCGATCTCACAACACTCGCTCCCGGACGATTGGCGTTAAAAGATACGCTCCTGACTGTTGATGAAATTCACCTGTCCGGGAAGCTCATCTCCTCAGACCTTGAAATCCGGTCGCTGACGGCGAGAGTTCCTGGAATGATTACTGAGGGACACGGGCGAATACGGAACCTCGACGATCCTTCCTACGAGCTCTCCTTTAAATCGAATGTGTCGCTTGGCGACGCCTGGAAGCTGGTGGGAGGCCAGGATCCGCTGTCCGGCACAGCCAGTCTGGAAGCATCCCTTTCAGGACAACTGGGACGCCTGGAGGCGAAGGGTGATTTGCAGGCAGAGGATGTTCGCCTGGCCGGCGTGGGTCCGTGGTTCGGACAGGCTACCCTTCATTACGATCAGGCCGGTTCCGTGCTTACCCTGAGCGGACTTTCTGCAAATTCGGCGGCGGGAGCTCTTACTGCTTCGGGTGCGATGTCATTGCAGGCGAAACAGGGGAATAGTGCGCTCAAAATAGATGCCCGGGATTTGGATATATACCAGCTCATGACCCGGTTGGGCTGGGCTCCGGCGATTGGCGGGATCGCTTCCGGGGCTGCCGGCATAGCATGGGAGGGTAATGATTGGCGGGCTGCCAGACTGGAGATGGATCTGAATGTGACTCCACGTGAATCCCGCGACTCCGGCCGGTCGATCCCGTTGGGGGGATCTCTCAAGTTGGTACGGGAGAGGCAAAACCTCGCGCTTAATGTCACGGGAATCCATGGCCCCGGCTTCCACCTCGACGGGGATCTTCGTTTCAACAGTGTTACGGACGAATTGCGGGGCGAATTCGACGGTAACGTCGACGATGGGGCCGCCGTTGTATCCGCTGCCCGCCGGATCTGGCCCTCGGCGATGGTGAAATTCCAGGTGCCGATCGATGGCGCAGTTCGCTGGAACGCCCGAGTGGATGGCCCTCCAAAGCGGCCACACGTGACCGCGAAAGTCGATTCGGCATCGCTTCACATCGGCCGTATCTCGGACATCGGTTTCACAGGAACCGTCGAATACGACGGCGGTCTGTGGAAGTTCGCTGATATCGATGCCGCATGGCAGGGGCAGGAAATGCGGCTGAGCGGTGAGGTCAACACGAATTCGTCCGGTTCTCCCTCTCTCAGCCTCAAGGCCGGGTTCGATGACGCGGCCCTGGGGGCCCTGATGGCGCCACTCGCCCTGGGGGTTCCGGTCACAGGGCGGCTTTCCGGGCACCTGACGGCAGAGGGAACGTTTGCAGAGCCCGTGGCTGAAGGCAAACTGGAATGTGAGGATCTCCAGGCTCTCGGGGAGAACCTCGGCGCTCTCGCCGCCGGATTTCGCCTCCACGGCACCTGGCTGGCTGTCGATCAGCTGCAACTCGAAAAACCGCAGGAGACCGGGAATGGCAGGCTCGAAGCGTCCGGTTCCCTGGATTGGGAGGCCGACAGCCTCAGGTTCAGGGCAACGGGCACAGGATTGAGACTTGACTCGATGGCTCTGCCGGACGGAACTGGAATCCGCGGAGTCTTCTCGTTTGAAGCCGGGGGTGAAACCTCACTGTCTGATCCCGCGTGGACTGCGCACCTAGATGGTGCGGAAGTATCTCTTGCGGAACAGAGAGTCGGGACTGTGCGCGGCGCCCTGGCCGCGCAGGGGAGCCGCGCGCAGATCAGTTTCGAGCTCCCGGACTTTTCCGCGACTCTGCGCGGGGAGATGGGCCTCAGGGATCCATTTACGATAGCGATCACGGCCGAATCGGCAGGAATCGGCTTCAACCGACTTGGCGTTTCCACGGTTCAGGACATCCCGGTGGGAGGCTCGGTTGCAGGCCGGATCGACGTGGCTGGTCCCCTGTCTAGTCCGGCAGACCTGACGGCGAAGGGTTTCCTGCGGGATTTCATCTTCCGGTTCGGGGATCACGAGGTTCGGGGTGCAGAGATCGGAGTGGAGTGGAAAGGCAGAACGCTGACGGTCGTCCCTGCCTCTCTCTCCTCCGGCCACGAGGCGCTGAAAATCGGCGGATCCCTCCCCTTGTCGGGCAGCGGAACCGGCGACGTGCTGTCGATCGACGGAACGCTCCCGGTCTCCCTCCTCCCCCTTCTGGTGCCCTCCTTCAGGGAAATTGAGGCGAAAGGGACGCTACAGATACGGGGATCGCTACGCGGATCCATTGCGCAACTCGCTCCGGATGCCGTGATTGCCTGCAACGATGGCGAACTTCGGATTCCCGGGCTCAAGACTCCACTTACCTCCATTGTCACTGACGTACACGTCAATCCGGATGCCATCGAAGTGCGGCGGCTGGATGCGAGTTTGGCCGGCGGTACCATCAGTGCCCTTGCCACGCTCCCTATTTCCGCGCTTTCGATAAAAAACCCCTCCGGCACCATGCGCGGACGAGTGGAGCTTAAGAACATCGATCCCGCAATCCTGGCCGATATCCCCGGGGGTCTCACCGGGAATATCAGCCTCCAGGCCGAAATGGAAGCCCCCCGCCCTGAGCTCCACCTGATCCGCGGCAAGATTCGATTCCCGGAGCTGACCTTGAAAGCGAGGGAATCGGAGGCAGCGCAACTGGGGGAGACTCTCCTCAGGATCGGAGACGGACAGCTGTTCATCGATCACTTCGAGCTGAAGGGTAAGGGTACCGCTCTTCGGGCAACGGGCTCGGCAAGCTTGCTCGAAAATGGCACCCTCAACCTAAAGATTGCCGGTACTTCGGACGCGCAGCTCCTGAACCTCACCGGAGCAGCAGCCGGTGTTTCGGGTACTGTCGACCTCGGACTCGAGGTCGGCGGAACCGTCCGGGAACCTCTGGTCAGCGGCAATGTCGACCTGGAAGACGGGAGATTTATCCTCACGACCCCTCCGCTTGTCGTCGAAAACCTCCGCGGGCACGCAGAATTCACCGGCACGCGGGCAACGTTGACCGGTCTGAGCGGCCAGGTGAACGGCGGTTCGCTTACTGCGGAAGGAGGCTTCTCCTTCAACCGCGACGGAGTGAAAGACCTCCGGATACAGGCCAGTGCCAACAACTTGTTCCTGGACTACCCGAAGGGACTGCATACCGCATCTAACATCGACCTGGAGGCGCGGTCTGAAGGAACTTCGTTTCTCATCGGTGGGACAGTGCAGATTCTGGAGGGGGAACACAGGGAGGCCATCAACCTCCAGACCCTGAAGGCCGCTCCAATCTCAAAAGCCGGACCGAATCCTCTCCTGGAACGGATCCGTCTGAACGTCCAAATCCGGACGACTTCGCCCGTGAGCGTTGACAATAACCTGGCGAGGGTGGATGCATATGCAGATCTCCGCCTCTCGGGCACGGCGAGCCGCCCGGCCCTGCTTGGGCGCCTCGAGCTGGATGAGGGAGGCCGCGTCTATATCGCCGAGCGCGTTTTCGCCGTAACTCGTGCCGTGGTAATATTTACGAATGAAAACACAATCGAGCCGACGCTCGATCTGAATGCCGAGACCAGGATTGGGGAGTACATCGTTACGATCAACGCTGCCGGGGGGTTGAACGACATGGAGGCTTCTTTCACCTCGGATCCGGCGGCGACACAAGAGCAGATCTACTCGCTTCTCCTGACCGGGTCTGTGGATAATACGGAGAATATCTCCAGCGGGAATCTGCTTTCCAGGCAGGCCCTGTCTCTCTTTGGCTCCTCCATGATGGGCAGCTTCAACATGCGTGTCCGGCGCGCGCTCGGAGTCAGCGATTTCAGAATCGAACCCAGCCTCATCTCGCCGGACTCTGATCCGACCGCCCGCTTGACCATCGGGCAGAGTTTTACGCCGGAATTGCGTCTGACCTATTCGACGAACCTCCAGAACAGCAATGACTACATTTGGATTGGAGAGTACGACTGGCGTCGCACGCTCGAGGGCCGTTACGTCAGCCAGACGGAGGACACAGATCGCGGCGAACTGCGCCATAAGCTGCGGTTCGGCGGAGGAGACGCGACCGGCGACATCCGTTCGACGCGCCGCAAGGAATCAGTGCGGCTGGAGTCGTTCGATGTCGACGGGGATCTCGCACTCCCACGGGAGGTGATCCTGAAAGAGCTGGAGTTGAAAGCGGGCCAGAAATATGACTTCATCGATGTGCAGAAGCGGATTGCAGAACTGACACGGTTCTACGCGAACAGAGGTTATCTCGAGATGCGCCTCCGGCAGGAGCGCGAAAGGGACGAGGACGGGCGCAGTGTCCGGCTGAAACTCTGGATCAACGCAGGCCGGCCGGTTGTGTTTTCCTTCCAGGGGATCGACCTGCCGAAAGAAGTAAGGGAACAGGTCGCCGGCGCGTGGCAGAATGGTGTCGTGGATGCCCAACGACTTCATGAGGCTTCCACCCTCGTCCGTCGTCATCTGATCCGGGAACGGTTCTGCGATGTGGAGCTGTCGACGAGAGTCGAGGGGGAAAGCGACGCCGTCAGGAAGATCGTGTTCGACATCGTGCCGGGACCGCGCTACGAAAGGGTGACACTGAGTTTCGAGGGATCCGGCCGGGGTCTTGCAAAAGAGCTGCGCTCGGTTCTGCGAAAAGCCCAGCTCGACACTGAATCCACTGCGAATCCCGAGGCTGTTCAGCGCGAAGTGTCCAGGCATCTCGAGGGATTGGGCTACCTGAGCGCCGATGTGAGCCTTCCGCGGGTGGAGCGAAGACCGGAATCGGGGAGCTACGAGAGCGTCATCAGAGTAATTACAGGTCCCAGATACGATCTGGGATCGCTGCAATTCGAGGGCAACGCGGCAATCAGCGACAACGAGCTCCGGAAGATATTGAGGGCCAAGACAGGCGACCGCTACCTCCCCAACCAGCGTGAGGATTTCACTCGGTCACTCCAGGAGTTCTACTACCGTAGGGGTTACAGAGAAGCAACCATAGAAACGGTGGAGCAGCGACGGACGGAGGCAGGCACGATCGACCTTCGATTTCACATCAATGAAAACCGCCTGAGCGTGATTGCCGGCATCGAGGTCGAAGGCAACGTCAAGACCGGCGAGGAATTCCTGCGACGGCGCATTTCATTGACGGAAGGGCAGCCGGCCGATGGCGAAAAACTCGATAAAATCCGGAGAAGACTGTTCAATTCCGGCACATATAGCATGGTGGACCTCACGCTGCAACCGGCAGCGGGTGAGTCCGCGGCGCCGTCGACGGAGGCAACCACAACCCGGAGTCCTGCCCGGCGCCTCGATCTGAAGCTGCGCGTTCGGGAGCCAAAACCCTTCAACCTCACCTACGGAGTGACATACGATACCTCTCGCGGCGCCGGGGTGATTTTCGATTTCAGCAACCGCAACATTCTGGGAGAGGGTCGCTACCTGGGATATCGCATCCTCCTCGACGATGAAGAGCGCAATCAACGCGTGTACTTCAGCCAGCCTTTCCTGGGCCGGTCCGACATCAGCACCACCCTCGACCTGACGAGCGAGGACAGGCTGATCGATGACCTCAGGATCGACGAGCGGAGCGCGACGATACAACAGCAGGTCGAGTTCAGCAGGAGGTTCACCTTCTCCTATGGCTACCGGTTCCAGGTCGCAGACTCAACCGTAGTAGCCAGAGCCGCAAGAAACACCGAGAGCGGGACAACCTCCTCCGTCCTATCCACGCTGATCCGCGATACGAGAGATGACGTGTTCGACGCGACCCAGGGTTCCTACACCTCCCACTCGTTTCAGGTCGCGCCCGAGTCGCTCGGCGGAAGTCAGGGTTATACGCGCTACTTCGGACAGTACTTCCGGTACTTCGGCCTGACCCGGCCGGACCGGGCTCCGTTCCACGAGGTCAGCCGCCCGCGGTTCATTTTTGCTACGGGTGTCAGGGCGGGTCTGATCAATCCGCTCGGGGACAGCACAGTAAACTCCGCGGATCTTTTCTTCGGCGGCGGCGGTTCGACGATTCGCGGGTTCGCGCAGAACGACCTCGGCCCCAAGGATCTTTCCGGCCAGCCGATAGGAGGGCAATCGCTGTTCTTCCTGAATATCGAGCTCCGCACCCCCCTGTTCAAGTTGCTCGATGCGGCAGCTTTTTCCGACATCGGGAACGTGTGGGCCAAGCATTCCGATTTCAGCCTGTCTGATCTCCGTAAGACCGCAGGTATCGGCATACGCATTCGGAATCCCTTCATCATGCTCCGCTTCGATTACGGCTGGAAACTGGACCGTCGTCCCTTCGAATCAAAAGGCGCATTCCATTTCTCGCTCGGCCAGGCCTTTTAGCCTCTTTGCAGACTCCCGACGCCGCATGGGATCGTCACTTCCAGAATGCTCCTTCCTCCCCTTCGCCTCTCCTGAATCCGGCTGGAGGGTTCGATCACGACCCGAATGCGGTTTGCTTTTGCTTTCATGATGCGCAAGGCAGCACGACGTCCATGTGGCGGCTCATCAGTCAACTTCCTGCAAGGACGTATCTGAGGACTCTGCATCCAGGATACTTGACCGAACACCGGGTTCGACTTTACCTGCCGGAGGTGGACTTTGCCCTGCGAGGGACAGCTCTGGAGTTCGGTTCACTGTCATTTTTGACAGTTTATCCGTTCCGTCCCAGCACATAGCATTCTATAGAGCAGCTGCTGAGCGCACAGCCGCAATGCTGTAAATCAGGTTTTACCGGACGGCCACCCTTGCCGTTAACGGAATATCCTGAGCAATAGCTTTGCAGGTTTTGGGGATAGCAAAAATAAGCTGCCGGATTACGGGGAAACCATGGGTGAACCTTCCGTTCGTTTCTGGATCGTCGACGACGATCTGCAGTTTGGCAAGTCCCTC
>Ga0113563_10000752_pt1 | contig 16749 bp, 12 predicted proteins | sample Mud3Dept3metaG_FD_80117 | JGI IMG/M metagenome (GOLD analysis project Ga0113563, IMG submission 80117) | Freshwater wetland microbial communities from Ohio, USA, analyzing the effect of biotic and abiotic controls - Mud 3 Core 4 Depth 3... | ecosystem: Environmental > Aquatic > Freshwater >...
CCGACAACGTCAACTCGATGGCCGGGAATCTGACCGCGCAGGTGCGCAACATCGCCGAGGTGGCGACCGCCATCGCCTCCGGCGACCTGTCCAAGAAGATCACCGCCGACGTGCGCGGCGAGATCCTCCTGCTCAAGGAGACCATCAATACGATGGTGGACCAGCTCAATGCCTTCGCCGGCGAGGTGACGCGCGTAGCGCGCGAGGTCGGTAACGACGGCAAACTCGGCGGCCAAGCGCAGGTGCGCGGCGTGGCAGGAACCTGGAAGGACCTGACCGATTCGGTCAATTCGATGGCCAATAACCTCACTGGCCAGGTCCGCAACATCGCCGAGGTGACCATCGCCGTAGCCAACGGCGATCTTTCCCGCAAGATCACCGTCGACGTGCGCGGCGAGATTTTGCAACTCAAGGAAACCATCAACACGATGGTCGAGCAGCTCCGCTCCTTCGCGTCAGAGGTCACCCGCGTGGCGCGCGAGGTCGGCACCGAAGGCCGGCTCGGCGTGCAGGCAGTGGTGCCTGGCGTCGCGGGGACGTGGAAAGATCTCACCGACTCAGTTAACACAATGGGCGCCAACCTCACCGCGCAGGTCCGCAACATCGCGGAAGTCACTACCGCCGTCGCGCGCGGCGATCTGAACCGCAAGATCACCGTCGATGTGAAAGGAGAAATCCTCGAGTTGAAGAACACGATCAATACCATGGTCGATCAGCTCAATTCCTTCGCCGGCGAGGTTACACGTGTGGCGCGCGAGGTCGGCACCGAGGGGAAGCTCGGTGGCCAGGCGCAGGTGAGCGGCGTGGGCGGCACCTGGAAGGACCTCACCGACAACGTCAACTTCATGGCCTCCAATCTCACAGAACAGGTTCGCGGCATCGTGAAAGTGGTCACCGCCGTGGCCAACGGCAACCTGACCCAGCGTCTCACCGTGCAGGCCAAAGGTGAGGTCGCCGCGCTCGCCGATACCATCAACAACATGACCGATACGCTTGCGACATTTGCTGACCAAGTGACGAATGTGGCGCGCGAAGTCGGCGTCGACGGACGGCTCGGCGGCCAGGCCAACGTCCCCGGCGCAGCCGGCACGTGGAAGGATCTCACCGGCAATGTCAACCTGCTCGCCGCCAATCTCACCACGCAGGTGCGCGCCATCGCCGAGGTCGCCACGGCCGTAACCAAAGGTGATCTCACACGCTCCATTCAGGTGGAGACCCGCGGCGAGGTGGCCGAACTGAAGGACAACATCAACACGATGATTTCCAACCTGCGCGAGACCACCGAAAGCAACCGCGAGCAGGACTGGCTCAAGACCAACCTCGCCAAGTTCAGCGGCATGCTCCAGGGCCAACGCGAGCTGAATACGGTGGGTCGGATGCTCCTCACCGAGCTGGCGCCACTGGTCAATGCCCATCAGGGCACCATCTACCATCTCACCGGCGCAGGCAGCGATCCCACACTGAACCTGCTCTCGAGCTACGCGCACGGTGGGAACGAGCCACTCTTGGAACAGATCTCCCTCGGCGAAGGCCTCGTGGGCCAATGCGCAGTGGAAAAAAGGCGCATCCTGCTCAACAATGTGTCGCCTGATTTCATCTCGATCTCGTCCAGTCTTGGCAAGGCGCGGCAGGTGAGTATCATCGTGCTGCCCGTGCTCTTCGAGGGGCAGACCAAGGCGGTCATCGAGCTGGCCACGCTCCAGAGCTTCAGCGCCGGGTCTCTCGCGTTCCTTGAGCTGCTCACTCAGAGCATAGGCGCGGTCTTCAATACCATCGAAGCGACGATGCGCACCGAGGGTTTGCTTACGCAATCGCAGCAGCTCACCGTCGAGCTTCAGTCCCGACAGTCAGAACTCCAACAGACCAATGAGGAGCTGGGCATGAAGGCCAAGCTCCTCGCCGAACAGAACGCCGAGGTCGAGCGTAAGAACACCGAGGTCGAGCAGGCCCGTCGCGCGCTCGAGGAAAAAGCCGCCGAGTTGGCGCTCACTTCGAAATACAAGTCCGAGTTCCTCGCAAACATGTCCCACGAGCTGCGCACGCCGCTCAATTCCATCCTCATACTTAGTCAACAGCTCGCCGGAAATACCGGGGGTAACCTCTCGGATAAGCAGGTCGAGTTTTGCCGCAACATCAACTCCTCGGGCTCCGACTTGCTCCACCTCATCAATGACATCCTGGATCTTTCAAAAATCGAATCCGGGACCGTCACCGTCGAAGTCGAGGAAATCTCTTTCGCCGGCCTGCGCGACACCATCGACCGCAACTTCCGGCACGTGGCGGAAGCCAAGAATCTGCCCTTGCACGTGCACTTTGCCGAGGACCTGCCGCGATACATGTACACCGACCCGAAGCGGCTCCAGCAAATCCTGAAGAATCTGCTCTCCAACGCCGTGAAGTTCACCGCTCACGGCCAAGTCGAGGTTCGCGTCGGTTTTGCCGCGCAGGGTTGGAGCGCCGATCACCCGGTGCTCAACGCCGCCCCGTACGTGCTCTCCTTCGCCGTCGAGGACACCGGCATCGGCGTCGCTCCGGAAAAGCAGCGACTTATTTTCGAGGCCTTCCAGCAGGCCGACTCCGGCACCTCCCGCAAGTACGGCGGTACCGGCCTCGGCCTCGCCATCAGCCGTGAGCTGGCCGTGCTGCTCGGCGGGGAAATCAAGCTCACGAGCGTCTTCGGACAGGGCAGCACGTTCACGCTCTACCTGCCCTTACACTACTCCGGTCCCGACACCGAGCGGGCCCCGGTTGCCGCCAACGCGGCAGTCGAGGCGGCAAAGTTGCTTGGGGTCCATCTGCCAATAGCACGCGACGAACACATCGAGGACGATCGTAACGTGATCAAGGAGGGCGACCCCGTCTTGCTCATTATCGAGGACGATCCGCATTATGCGCGCATCCTCCTTGGCCTAGCCCGTGACAAGGGCTTCAGGGGTATCGTCGCCGCCAAAGGCGCGCTGGGCCTTTCTCTGGCTCGGCAATTTCACCCCATGGCCATCTCACTCGATATTTTCCTCCCGGACATGCTCGGTTGGACGGCGCTCAATCAGCTCAAGCTCGACCCGGCCACGCGCCACATCCCGGTCCAAATCATCACCGTGGAAGAAGAAGAACGCCACCATGGCCTCGCACACGGAGCATTCTCCTACCTCGTCAAGGCACCCACCACCGACGGCCTGAAAGCGGCGTTCGACCGGATCAAGGACTTCACCGTGCCTCGCACGAAACGGCTTCTGGTCGTCGAGGACAATGACATTGAGCGCCAGTCCATCGTCGAGCTGCTCGGCTATTCAGACATTGAGATGGTGGCCGTGTCCACCGGCGGCGAGGCGCTGGAGGCGATGATCGACAAGTCGTTCGACTGCGTCGTGCTCGACCTGCGCCTGCCCGATATGACCGGATTCGAATTGTTAGAGAAAATGCACGCGGATCCGGCCTTGGCGGCCGTACCAGTGGTTGTCTTCACCGGCAAGGAGTTGACCGCCGAGGAGCAGATGCGGCTCAAGGCGATGGCCAAGAGCATTGTCCTCAAAGACGTCCAATCACCCGAGCGGCTGCTGGACGAGACCGCCCTCTTCCTTCACCGCGTCGTCACTGACTTGCCGGAGGAGAAGCAGAAGATGTTCGAACGGCTCCACGGCTCCAACGAAATTCTGCGCGGCCGGAAGGTCCTCGTGGTTGATGACGACGTGCGCAACATCTTCGCCTTGACCTCTCTACTCGAGAACCAGGAGATGGACGTGCTCAGCGCACCCAATGGCCGCGACGCCATCGGCATCATTCGGAACACGTCCGATGTGAGCATTGTGCTCATGGACATCATGATGCCAGACATGGATGGCTATGAGACGATCCGCGAAATCCGCAAAGCCCCAGAGTTCCGCACCATCCCGATCCTTGCCCTCACGGCGAAAGCGATGAAAGGCGACCGCGAGAAATGTCTCAACGCCGGCGCGAGCGATTATATCGCCAAGCCGGTCAATACGGACCAACTCCTGTCGCTGATGCGGGTATGGCTGTTCCGATGAACGAGATGGTAGTATAAAAAGGTGATCCCATGAACATTGACACTGTCCCAGCATCGGCCGACGGCCCGGGGCAAGACCTGCACCCCCCGCATCGGAATGGCCCCATCAAAATCCTGATCGTAGACGATGAACCCAAAAATCTCACCGTGCTCGAAACCGTTCTCGACGACCCAGATTACCGGTTGGTCCGAGCCGAGTCCGCCGACCGGGCGTTACACGCCCTCGTCATGGATGAATTCGCCCTCCTCATCCTGGATATCCAGCTGCCAGACATGACCGGTTTCGAGCTGGCCCAGATGATCAAGCAGCGGAAGAAGACCGCCGGTGTGCCGATCATCTTCCTGACCGCCTACTACAACGAAGACCAGCATGTGCTCGAAGGCTATGGGACCGGCGCGGTGGAGTACCTCGTCAAGCCGGTGAACCCGGCCATCCTCCGCTCGAAGGTTGCCGTATTTGCCGAACTGCACAGAAAGCGCCTGGCCCTGTTTGCCGAAGTAGTTGAGCGCCGCCGGGTCGAAGAGCAACTGCGCGAGCTGAATGACACGCTCGAGCAGCGTGTGGTTGAACGCACGCAAGCACTGCAGATAGCCAGCGCCGCCCTGCACGAGACCGGCGAGCAATACCGTTCCCTCTTTGAAGGCAGCCTCGACGCGATCTTTTTCCTTGACGCCGAGGAACGCTTCAGGGCGGCCAATCCTGCCGCGCTCCGGTTCTTCGCTCGCACGATCGAGGAGCTGAAGACCGTCCATTTCTTGGACCTATGCCCGCCCGGCCAGCGAGAAACCGTGGGAAATGCGTTCCGCTCCGCCTTTTGCCGCCAGGGCTTCACAATTGATACGGCAGTTATCGGCATCGGGGGCGAGCGTCGCGATCTCTTCATCAGCGGCGCGCCGGAGATCCATAACGGGGAAGTCGTCGGCATTTCGTGCATCGCGCGCGACATCACCGAACGCATCCAAACTGAAAAGGCATTGTGCTTCAGCGAAGCCCGTTATCGGGAGCTCATTCATGCCCTTCCCGCTGCCCTATACACCACCGACCGGCAGGGACGTATCACGCTGTACAACCAAGCTGCAATCACCTTGTGGGGGCGCGAACCGGACGTGGGAAAGGACCTGTGGTGCGGATCGTGGAGAATCTACCGGCCGGACGGCGCTCCCCTTCCATTGGATGAATGTCCGATGGCTGCCACATTGCGCCAAGGCCGTGCGATTACCAGTGAAGAGCTCATCATTGAACGGCCCGACGGCACAAGACGCCACGTGCTGCCGCACCCGGAACCGATCTACACCGATGGAGTGATGGTCGGCGCCATCAACATTTTGATAGACATCACCGACCGCAAGGAGGCTGAGAGGGCGGTCGCCGATTTGGCTGCCATCGTGACGTCGTCGGACGACGCGATCATTGGAATAGATCTGCGCGGGATCGTGACGAGTTGGAATGGGGCAGCGGCACGGTTGTTTGGATATACGCCAGAGGAAATGATCGGACAATCCGTCCTTCGGCTCATCCCATCGGACCGGCAAGGGGAGGAAGGCCGTATTCTCGACCAGATCTCACAAGGCAAGCCGATCAACCATTATGAAACCATCCGGCGTCGCAAAGATGGGACCGAATTAACTGTGTCGCTGACTGTGTCGCCCGTATTTATTGGAGGGCGAATCACCGGAGCTTCAAAAATCATTAGGGATATCACGGAGCAGAAACGTGTCGAGAATGCTCTGCGCCACAGTGAACGGAAATTGGCGGATTTTTTCGACAACGCCACTGTCGGCTTGCACTGGGTTGGGCCTGACGGCCTTATCATCAAGGCGAACAACACCGAGCTTGAGATGTTTGGATACAGCAGCGAGGAGTATCTGGGCCATCACATCGCCGAATTTCACGTCGATCAGCTTGCCATTCATAATATCCTCCACCGCCTGAGCTGTGGGGAAACACTGCGTGAGTATCCGGCGAGAATCCGGCGCAAAGATGGTTCCATCCTGGATGTGCTTATCAATTCAAGCGGTTTATTCGAGGATGGCAAGTATATCCACTCCCGCTGCTTTACCCGTGACGTGAGTGACAGCAAACGTGCAGAGCGAGCTCTGCTGGATAGTCGTGAGGAATTGCGGCATATCCTGGAATTCAAAGAAGCTGTGGTGACCAGTATGACCGAGGGAGTCTACACCGTGAACGACCAAGGGTTAGTCACTTCTATCAACCAGGCTGCAGCCACGTACTTCGGCTTTTCGCGCGAGGAACTACTTGGATGCAAGATGCACGACGTGGTTCACTATAAACATCCAGACGGCACGCCATTTCCACCCGAGGAATGCGCGGGTCTCCAAGTTCTTCGCCTAGGGAAGGCACTGACCAATCACGAAGATGTGTTCATCCGCAAGGACGGAAGTTTTTTTGATGTGGTGTATAGTTCGTCACCATTACTAACCGACAGCAGGATTGCGGGCCTTGTCGTTGTATTTCGAGACATATCGGATCGGAAGCGTTGGGAGAATACGATTCTGGACCGCGATCTCGCCTTGACGTCAGCCAACGAAACTTTGAAGAAACAGACGGTGGCGCTGGCCGAAGCCAACAAGGAGTTGGAAGGATTTTCCTATTCGGTCTCGCACGACTTACGGGCGCCGCTGAGGACTATCGACGCCTTCAGCCGCATCTTGGAAGAAGATTTTGGCTCTCATTTGAACGCCGAAGCGAATCGCTGTTTGACGATTGTCCGCAAGGCCGTCGCTCAGGCGGGCGAATTGATCGACGATCTGCTGGAGTTTTCCAGACTGGGCCGCCAAGGCATGAAATTCAGTTTGGTCGACATGGCGAGATTGGCAAGGGAGGCGGCAGACGATTTGAGGGCCATGCAGGGAAGCCGGAAGATTGATCTGACCATTGGAGACTTGCCCATTTGCCAGGGAGACCCGCGGTTCCTCAAAATCGTCTGGACCAATTTACTCTCCAATGCCTTCAAGTACACCAAAATTCGGAATGAGTGCAGAATCGAAGTCGGGTGGATGCCGGACGAAGCGAGCGCGGAGACGGTGACTTACTACGTCAAGGACGACGGTGTCGGGTTCGACATGAAATATGTGCACAAGTTGTTCGGCGTGTTTCAACGATTGCATCCGAGAGAGGATTTCGAGGGCACCGGAGTCGGTTTGGCCATCGTCCATCGCATTGTCCTCCGCCACGGAGGGCGGGTACGGGCCGAAGGCAAGGTGGACGGCGGCGCCACATTTTATTTTTCCTTACGAAGGGCATGACCATGACGAATGGGATGGAAATTTTATTGATCGAAGACAATCCCGAGGATGTGGAAATCACGTTGCGGGCGTTCCGGAAGTATCAATTAGCGAACAAGATTCATGTGGTACGGGACGGCGAGGAGGCATTGGAATGCCTCTTCAGCACAGGGCGATACGCCGATCGGACCCTCTGCTCGCAGACCCGGTTGATTCTTCTCGACCTCAAACTTCCTAAGGTCGACGGCCTTGAGATCCTCCAGCGGTGTAAATCGGACCCACGCACCAAGAACATTCCTGTGGTAATTCTGACGTCTTCCAGGGAGGATCGCGATGTGATGGAGAGTTACAATCTCGGCGTGAATAGCTATATAGTCAAGCCGGTCGACTTTTCCCAATTCACCGAAGCGGTCCGACAACTCGGCATGTATTGGATCCTGTTGAATCAGCTTCCTCCTGAACTGAACTCTGAGGGGAGGAACTAACCGCATGGACGACGTGCGTATCTTGTTCGTCGAAGACAATCCGCTAGATACGGAATTGGCCATCCGGGAACTGCAGAAAAGCGGCTTCGACATGAAGTGGCAACGGGTCGAGACGCATGCAGACTTCATGACCCGCCTGACCCAAGATCCTCCGGACATCATCATTTCAGACGATGCCATGCCGCAATTCAGTTCGAGTGAGGCGTTGGAGTGTTTACGGGAAAGCGGGCTGACGATTCCCTTCATCGTCTTGTCGCACGCCATCGGGGAAGAAGAAGCCGTGCAGTTGATGCGCAGCGGCGCGGCTGACTATCTCCGCAAGGATCGGATGGGCCGTTTGGGCGAGGCGGTGCGCCATGCATTGGAGGAAAGGCGGTTACGTGTGCAATACGGCGAAGCGCAGGAAGAATTGCGGTCTTTGAATCGAGATTTGGAGAAGCGGGTCGTGGAGAGAACTGCGGAACTCGAGGCGGCCAATCGCGCGAAAGCTCACGAACTCTATGAACGTCAACAGGCCGAAGGGCGGCTTCGCCAGCTGGCCGACACGCTCGAAGAGCAGGTCCAGGTACGAACACAGCAGGTCGCGACGTCTTACGCCAGACTTCGTGCGCTCGCAACGGAGTTGACGATAGCTGAACAGACCGAACGACGGCGGATTGCCACAGAGCTGCACGACTATTTGTCCCAGATGCTTGTCGTGGCTCGCATGAAGGTCGGTCACTTGCTGAGACAAGATCACAATCAAGACGTACGGAAGATTTTGCAGGAGGCCGATCAGTTGCTACACCAATCGCTCGACTACACCCGGACGCTGGTGTCTGAATTGACACCGCAGGCGCTATACGAGCGCGGATTGAGCGCCGCCCTTCAATGGCTGGGGGATCAAATGCGCCGGCAGCAGATATTGACCGTCGAGATTTCTCTCGATGCACCTGAGCTGCCCCTTCCCGAGGCGGATGCGGTGCTGATGTTCCACTCGATTCGGGAATTATTATTCAATGTGCTCAAGCACGGGAAAACAGATCGGGCCTCTGTATTGATGAGCTACGATCAGGAAGTGTTATCCATCAGCGTGTCAGATCATGGGTGCGGCTTCCGTGTTTCTAGCTTGAGCGAGGATCGTTCGGATCGATTCGGTCTGCTTAGTGTTCGGGAACGGATGATAGCACTCGGTGGGGGCTTCGATTTGCAATCGGAACCGGGCAAGGGAACCGTTGCGTCGCTCCATCTTCCCTTTAGGATGCCCAGCACACACATTGTACCACAACCGGACGGGGAAGAGACTCGACCCCCCACAAGCGCTCCATTGGCTGAAGAACACTCTGGTCTAAAGGTGACGATTCCCTGTGCTGAAGATGGGGATGTCGTGACCCCGCTCCGGGTGCTGGTCGTCGATGATCACCAAATGGTTCGAGAAGGTTTATGTTGTCTATTGAGGGAGTACGACGACGTGAGGGTGGTTGGAGAGGCTTCGACGGGAGCGCAAGCGCTCCAATTGGCCGGCACGCTTATCCCCAACGTCGTCATTGTGGACATGAACATGCCAGGGTGGGATGGGGTTGAAACTACCAGGCGGATTTTGAAAGAGCATCCCACGATTGTTGTCATCGGATTGTCCATTCAAAGCACTCCGCACGTAGCCGAATCGATGCTGAATGCCGGGGCCGCGGCCTTCTTGCAGAAGGACAGCATCGGGAAGGAACTTTATTCCACTATTCAAATGGCTGTCCAGCGGATGAAATCGTCCCGGTCTATCACATCCACCCATCTGCCTAGCAAAAAGAGGTCAAGGCTAAGCGAAGGCTAGATTTTTTGATCGTTGTCTCAACCTTGACCCGGGCTTAGCTTTTTTATGTACTAGGCCTCCTGCCCATAACGAAACTGACGACGGCGCCGATGAGAAATACAACAAACAGCACATAGGCAATTTGGGTCGCCGCCCCCGCCACTCCAGAGATCCCCAGAAGTCCCGCGACTAACCCAATGATAAGAAATGTAATGGCCCAGCTCAGCATGATCGCACCTCCTTGAATTGAAATTTCGCGAGCACGTACGACATCGTGAGGGCCCGCCTCTCTCTACAGTATGATCGCGACGAAAACTCCTGTCAGCGGCGAAATCGATACTCTATTGTTTACGTCAGCTCTTTGGTCCTTGCCCTACGCCCACCTCGCACAACCAGCTAAAAATGGAAGTTGAGGCCGGCCGTGATCATATGGCCGTTGTCGTTGAAATCTTTGTTGTTGATGTTCTGGTCTTTAGACTGAATATCCTCCAGCCAAATGTAACGGTAGGTGCTATCGATCGAGATGTGGTTGCTGAGGAAGAATTGAAGTCCCCCTCCGGCATGGAGGCCAAATCGATTTTGGGTATCGTCGAAATTGCCCGGCCCTTTCACCGTGGTGTAGTACCATCCTCCGCCGCCGAGCAGAAAGGGGGCCAATCTTGTATGACCCAGCGGGTAGATCAACGCGGAAACCTGCACAGGGTAGGTGTGGACCCGCGTTCCATCTGTATCCTGTTGCCGATAGTCAGCGGACCCTTCGAAAGATAAATGTCTAAACGGATTGACTCGGACCTGTGCGCCGCCGAACCACCGCGACTCTCCTTCCTGTGGATCGTAATAGGCCGCGCGGCCACCAACCGAGAAAAAGCCGATATCATCTGTTTAAACAGATCGTCATCCGCGGCTGCGGGCTGCGGAATGGTCATCGGGGCCACGGCCCCCACAATAGCGAGCGCGAGACCTGTAACAATCGTTTTCACTTTCCACATCCTGGAATCTCCCTGTAAAACTTCAAATCTCGTTGCAACCGACTCATTCCCTCATCCTGTCCTCTACCCATACTTAGAAAGATGCGGTGGGACCGTCAGGCCCACCGCATCTATGGTCGTACATTCTCACCGGGCTATATGGATATTCGCCGGCTCACGTCATCTAAAACGCAGTGGAAATTCCATCATGATCTCCAGCCGTTCTCGATGCCCCATGTCAGCCTACGATCACCACATCTCTGTCGGCATCGGCAGATGGGACAGCCTGTCGCAGGGACGGGCTTGGCCTCGTAGCCGGTGCCGAATCCGATGGTGTCGAAGTGCTCGATAGCTACCTCCCTCACCCTGCTTCCACAGGAAAAGGGATAGGTGAAGAACATATCGAGCTATTTGCGACCCGAACGTCCGACCAGCTACTGCTCTTCCATTTTCGTTTGGGAAGATCGGTACCATTCTTCCGCCCATTTGCTGACTTCGTCTTTACGGTCAGCGTACCGTTCCTGCATCAGCCCCTTGAACTTGTCATAGTCCCCCTCGACTGTCTTAAGATCGTCGTCCGTAATCTTGCCCCACTGTTTCTTGAGCTCGCCCTTGAATTGATTCCACTTACCTTTGAAATGATCGGCGTTCATGTTGCTCCTCCTTTGGGTTGTGAGTTGACGGCATCCCAGCGTTAGGCACGCCGGAACTGTTCCGGGTGATAGAAATTCTCCGACTCTGTCCATCGTCGAGGGAGGTCATCTCGAGAAGAAACGCGGCGAGGCTTACTTCCAGTCCTGACTGATATTTGACTGTAAGCACTTTCATTGATGCCTCCCGGCCATCTTCATTTCTTTGGCCTCACTCGCCGTCCTGATGATATAGGTATACCGCGGCTGGGGAAGAGAGCGGACTGGGCTGTTCCCTAGTTCTTGGTGATGACGACCCACACGTCTCGCCTCGGCTTTATGTTCTGCCCGTTATGTAGGCTTGTACCCTCGATGCAGATTGGGAAGCCGTCGGCGTGGGAAGGCTTGCCTAACGAGGAATGATCCCATTAAGGGAAAATTTTCAGGAGTCCGGATGTGCCGCTCCAGGATGGAGCGGCAGGAAAGCGTTATGTTTCGCTCTTTGCAGGCTCAAGAGGTCCTCAGCATGTTCTCGTCCTTGCCCTGAAGCTCTTCCAACCATCAATGTGTGACGGGTCGTTGGTCTCGTGAATTAAATCATCTACAGTCGAAGACGAGGGCCTTGCAATTTTCTCCAGGTTGACCAGGAACGAAAGGGTCGTACCCTGGACCGTCTCATAGAACCCGAGCACGGAGTGTATCCGCTGCAGGCTCGGTGAGGATACGTTCAGATTCTCCGTCGTTGCCCGCATCTCCTTGAGGAATCCCTATCGAAGGACACCGAAGAACCAGAGGATGACGAGCAATGTGACCGGAACTCCCAACAGCCAGAGGATGAATGCTTTTCCCATGGTATGAGCCTTTCCTTCCTAAACGGTTCGCTGCCTCAATCATCTGCATTCGCCTGCGAGCCAAGATCTTTTAGGAAGCTCGCGAGGTACTGCAGCATGCTTTCTTGTCTGCTGCGGCTTGTAGTGACATCGTTACCTCTGCAACGATGGCCAAACTACTGTTCGATGTCGCGTTGATTCGATGGCTTCTGACCTTTGTCTCGAAGCCGGTCCAATACCTCAGCGACAGTCCGGGCTCAGGGCTCTCATGGAATTTCCGCAAGCTCCCCCTCGTGCCGACTTACTTCTTCCCTCGAAATTGGAAATTGACGTCTTCATTGTTCCTACTCAACCCATGGCGCCTCATCATGGAAGCCCAGGTTGGAACAGTCATGATTCAGGCCGGTTGAACCCTCAACTCTCGCGCCCAATGGCGATGGCGGGCCATCGCATTGATGAACTTGGAGGCCACGCCGCGGGGATCATTCTCCTTACCGATGATGAGCCCCTCATCCTCTGTGTCCTGATCACCTTCCTGCTCGGACCCGCCTGCGGGATCTCGTCCGAGGCATGCCGTGCGCAGAAACCGGCCCCCTGCGCCAGTGGCTGCGATGGTCTTGCAATGTTTGTAGGCCTCCTTCACAAATTCGATGGCGTCGTCCTCTTGTTGGAGCGCCTGGACGCTCTTGTCCCCACCTGGGATATAGACGGCATCGAAGAGGACGGAACTCGAGGTGAGAAAACTGAAATCGATGTGAATTTCTGTTCCCTTGGCACCGGTCAACATCCCAAGACGAGGGGCCACGATCTTTGCCTGAGCGCCGGCCTCGATCAACGCCTTCTTCATACCGTTGAGATCCGCGTCATCGACTCCATCGCCGGCGAGGATCGCGACCTTGCGCGTCTTGATCCCGCCTTTCACGGAATTGGCCATCGACAATACGGGTGAGCGGCCCGCTGAGCCCTTATTGGGTTTAGGCTGATACTCTACGGGGTTCCCATCAGCCGGCACGCTCTCGTTCAACGGCGCAGGGGACTTTGTGGGCACGCTCAGGCCCAGTCCTTGGGCCACGCGTTTGGCCAGAGAGGGATCGACCTGCGTAAGCATGCCGATCATCCGCTCTTGGATGGTGGGGACTTCCAGCTTGCCGAGCTCAAATCGGAAGGCTTTCACGATATGGGCTTGTTCCGGTTCGGATTGGCTGTGCCAGAACAGCGAGGCCTGGCTGAAATGATCGAAGAAACTCCGACTGCGCTGTCTTACTTGTGCTCCCCCCATCTTTTCCGCGTAGCTGACAAAACCACCCAGGTCGGCCTTCGCCTGCATGGGGCAGCCTCCGCCAAGTGAGTTCGGCTGGTAGCTGGTTCGCCCTTTGTTGATGGCCTGCCGCATATGTCCGTCGCGTTGGTTGTTGTGAACCGGCGCGATTGGACGGTTGATTGGAATCTCATGGAAGTTTGGACCACCCAACCGGATCAGTTGCGTATCCGTGTACGAAAAGAGCCGGCCTTGTAGGAGCGGATCGTTGGAGAAATCGATCCCGGACACGAGATGGCCCGGGTGAAACGCGACTTGCTCTGTTTCCGAGAAAAAGTTGTCAGGGTTGCGATTGAGAGTCATTTTCCCGATGCGCTGCACGGGGACCAATTCTTCAGGGATGAGTTTCGTGGCATCCAGCAGATCGAAGCCGAATTTCTGTTCGTCCTTTTCATCGACGACTTGTATCCCAAATTCCCACTCGGGATAGGCGCCATTTTCGATCGCGTCCCACAGGTCGCGCCGGTGAAAGTCCGGATCTTTCCCCGAGATCTTCTGTGCCTCATCCCAGACGACCGAATGGATACCAAGCAGTGGCTTCCAATGAAACTTCACGAAGCGGGCCTGTCCCTTATCGTTGATCAACCGGAAGGTGTGAACGCCGAAGCCTTCCATCATGCGGTAGCTCCGCGGGATCGCGCGATCCGACATGACCCACATGATCATATGCATGGATTCTGGCATCAAGGAGATGAAGTCCCAGAAGGTATCGTGGGCAGCCGCTGCCTGCGGCATCTCATGATGCGGCTCGGGCTTCACCGCGTGCACGAGATCAGGAAATTTGAGCGCATCCTGGATAAAGAACACAGGCATATTGTTGCCGACCAGATCGTAATTTCCTTCTTTTGTATAGAACTTCACCGCGAACCCTCGGGCGTCGCGGGCAAGATCAGATGAGCCGCGCGAGCCGACGACAGTCGAAAACCGCGTAAAGACGGGGGTCTTTACTGACGGATCCTGGAGAAATGCGGCCTTGGTCAGTGGGGCCAACGATTTGTACACTTGGAAATACCCATGGGCGGCGGAACCACGCGCATGCACGACACGCTCAGGAATCCGTTCATGATCGAAGTGGGTGATCTTCTCGCGAAGATGGAAATCTTCCAGGAGCGACGGCCCTCGCTCACCCGCCTTGAGAGAGTTCTGATCGTCGTTGATCCGTAGACCCTGATTCGTCGTGAGATACTGCCCATCGACGTCTTCTTTGAAGGCGCTCAGGTCGGCCGTCTTGGCACTCTGTTCCTTCTTTTTTTTAGTCATTGATTCATTCCTTCTTCATGGGAAAGGTTTGTCATTCGATTGGCTGAAACGTCTTACCGTTCGTCATCACAGACTGGACCTCGTCCTCAGCTGCTTCGACTTCGAACTGAGTGCCGCTCCATGTCACGATTCAAGAAGCCCGGTTCCGGCGGAAACCCGAGGCATTTCTGGACCTCAGCTTCCCACTTGGCCATAGACCGCCTTGAGTGGACCAGCAGCGTATCGCGCCTGCTCCGACCGAGATACAGGGCCTTAGACAGCCCCGCCAGGCCTCCGCCGATGATGATAACTTCCCGTACGCCTGTCATGCGGAATGGTCTGATCTTTGTGTTGCCCTACATACATATTAGGAGGAGCGTCAATTCGTGGCGCCTGCCAATTTGACCACGGGCTTCGTGTGTGCGTGTGGCGAGGAAGCCAACCGGGAACCCCGAGATTCTGCATACACAGCCGTGAACTCGGCTCCGAACAGAAATATCTGCGACGCATAGTAGACCCAAATCAAAATGACCACGAGGGACCCAGCCGCTCCATAGGCGAGGCCGATATCGCTACTGCCCAGATAGAACCCGATTACAAACTTTCCGATCGTGAAGAGGAGCGACGTGATGATCGCGCCGATCCACACATCGCTCCACTGAATGGATGCGTCAGGGAGCAATTTGTAGATCATGGCAAATAAGAGTGTGACGATAGCAAATGACACGAAGAAATTGATGAGTTGCAATACCAATCCTGTGACCGGCAGAAAATGTTCCAGGGTTGTGCCTATTGCTGATAAACCAGCGCTGATGACCAAGGAGATCAACAGCAGAAATCCGGTGCCGAGAACCGCCAGGAGTGAAATGAAGCGATCTTTAAGAATTTTCCATATGCCCTGCTCCGGCTTTGCCTCAACCCTCCAAATGATATTCAGCGTTTCCTGAAGTTGAGCAAATACACCGGTTGCCCCGAGCAGCAGCAGAACAAGGGCCAGGACCGTGGCAATGATGCCGGCGGCGGGCTTCCTGGCTTCTTCGATCATGCTTTGAATGGCTTTCGCGCTCTCCTCGCCGACGAGGCCTTGAATCTGCCCGATAATCTGGCCTTGCGCCGCCTCCTGTCCGAACACTAACCCGGCTACGGCAATGACGATAAGGAGCAAGGGCGCCAGGGAAAAGACCGCATAAAATGCCAAGGCGGCCCCTAGGCCTTGGGCATGATCTGCAGTCCATTTTGTGTAGGTGGCGCTCAGCAGTTTCCAGATGACGTTCAGGCCCATAGGCTCCCCTAGATCCCGACAACTAAACCTTCGGGGCCGCCCAGAGCATGCTTGTCTCTCGGCGTCCCCGTTACAAGGTTACAAGACCGACAATTTGCCTTACTTCTTCTTGGAGGTCTTCTTTGCCGTTAACTGCTCCTTCCGCTTCACGACTTGGGAACAGAGTGTTTCCCAATCGATCTCGCAGTCTTCAGCCTTCGAAAACATTTCCGATTCTTCTTCCTTGATGTGATGCCGAACGTTCTCGGCCAGCACGGTAAATTTGGCATCGTAGCGTTCGTTGCCGGGCTTCATCTTCTTCAGTTCCTCGAGCAGCCCGTGCACGACGTGATGCTCCTCAAGCGCCTCATCCATCAACTCGTCGTTATCGATTTCCGCCCGAATCGCCGGATAGATAAGTTCTTCTTCCAACTTGCTATGCACCTCCAGTTCTGTCAACGCCGTCTCAACGATCCGTTTCTTGGTTGTCGCATCTTCGGCCTGCTCGAATTCCTCAAAGAGACCCTTCACTTTCTTGTGGTCCTCCCGAAGCATATCGATCACCGATGACGTGCCGGCTTCTTGCGATTTAGTGAACATGAGCGATCCTCCTTTTGATGATTAAATAAAATCTGACTCTCGACGACTACGAATGGAAACAATTGCAACGCCCATCCCGCGTGACGCGCCGCCCATCTTCCCAATAGCCAATAGCGTCTTTATCGCCATTGAATTCTCTCGCTGCACTGATTATGCCGTAGCCGTGGTAGGTATAAGCCTAGGTTGTGCCCTAGTCGAAGATTCAGGACAGTGTGTAGAAAAATTGCTGAGTCGTGTCGGAGACCGGGGGGTGAGAAATCGAACTCGCGCGTCCAGAACCTGAGGGCATGCCCTCTGGCGAAAGGCTCGCCGTGGCAGCGGAAAGTCGATTGCAGCAGAAATGCTTGTGAGTGATGCGGA
>Ga0113563_10000753_pt1 | contig 16727 bp, 16 predicted proteins | sample Mud3Dept3metaG_FD_80117 | JGI IMG/M metagenome (GOLD analysis project Ga0113563, IMG submission 80117) | Freshwater wetland microbial communities from Ohio, USA, analyzing the effect of biotic and abiotic controls - Mud 3 Core 4 Depth 3... | ecosystem: Environmental > Aquatic > Freshwater >...
AATTCTTAATCCGCTGGGTAAGCTGGCAACAGGATTATCTCTCTTCCCGTTATGGACGCCTATGGTAATGCTCCTGAGACAATCAACTGCCGTGACAATTCCTTTATGGCAACCATTGGTCGGCCTGGCTGGGGTGGTAATTTTTACAGTTTTCTTTGTCTGGGCTGGAGCCCGTATTTTCCGCTCAGCTATCATACTTCAGGGTAAAAGGCCGAAACTCGGCACTCTGATCAGGTATATCGCAAGAGGTTAAGTGAGAAACAGAACTGCATTTCGCAAAGACATTAAGAATGAACCCTTTCCTGAAAGCTGATTCACTGGTTAAAAGATATGGCAATGTAACCGCCGTAAATGATATTTCCTTCGATATATTCCCTGGTGAAATATTCGGTTTTCTGGGTCCGAACGGAGCCGGTAAGACCACTACAATAAAAATGATGAGCGGTCTAATGAAACCTGACAGTGGAAGAGTTACGATCGATTGTGAGGATAACGGCAGATCAATAGGTCTTTGCCCTCAACACATTGTCATTTGGGAAAACTTAACCTGCCTTGAACAGATAGTGTTTATGGGACAGATGTATAATATGTCTGTCACAGAGGTTAAAAGAAAAGGAGAGGACCTGCTTGAGTCGCTTGGACTTCTCAGTATTAAAGACAGGCTTGCAAAAAAACTGTCCGGCGGTATGCAGCGTAGGCTTAACATAGCACTTGCACTGATACATTCACCGCAGATCCTTTTTCTGGATGAACCTCAGGCAGGACTTGACCCGCAAAGCAGGGTGCTGGTACGTGATTATATACGGTCAATCAAGGATAAAACCACAATTGTGTTGACTACACATGATATGGAAGAAGCGGAAAAACTTTCGGACAGGATTTGCATAATCGACAAAGGCCGACTGCTGGTATCAGGCACAGCCGATGAAATTAAAAGAACCAATGGAAATGAGGATTTAGTCGATATTGAAGTTGCCAGTGAAATTCAGCAAACATTTATTTCTTTTCTTAATACCGAACTGGTAAGTAAAATGACTATCTCCTCAAACAGATTGTCTTTCAGAATCAAGGATCCTCTGGCTGCACTTGCAAACATACTCTCCGTGGTAAAGGAACAAAACATTAAAGTGGACAACCTCCAGCTGAGAAAAAGCAGCCTGGAGGATATTTTCATCAGTCTCACAGGAAGGAGCATACGGGAATGAAAGTAATTTCCTGCTTCATAAAGACCTTCAGGGAAAACCTTCGTGACTGGAAAATTCTGATCCTGGCAATTGTCTTTGCTCCGTTTTTTGTATACCTGATGTATTTGTATGCTGGTAATCCCAATACATCCTTATATAAGATAGTCGTTATTAATTATGACATATCCGGCCAGTTTTCAAAAGAAATAATAAATGAATGGGAAGACCTGAAGACCGGAGAGGGCAAGCCCCTTCTGGAGATCCGGATGGTATCTGATTCTGCAGAAGCGAAAAAGATGGTCAGGAACAGGGAGGCTGACCTGTTTGTCACTCTTCCGGCGGATTTTTCCGAATCCCTCCGGACATTTCTGTCTGGCAGCAGCAGGCTTATTTCTCCGCTTACTAGTTACGGTGACCAGGCAAATGTTAAATACATGACGGCGGTATCGTTCATTGATTATTTGACGTATGGTTATCTGAGCCTGAAAACGGGAATTGAACTGCCGATGAACATGATTTATGAATATGCAGGCAAGGGCAAAATAATCAGAGAGTTTGACCTGTATATTCCTGCTATGCTTGTACTGGCGATCATAATGATCCTTTTCACAGCAGGAGCCTCAATTGTCAGGGAAATCGAAAAGGATACTATAACCAGGCTTGCGTTATCAAGACTAACTTCCCGTGAATTCATGGCTGCCTTAAGTCTGAATCAGATCATTATCGGGCTTATCTGTCTTTTTGTAACACTTCTTGCCGCCTTTTCAGTCGGATATAAAACATCGGGTTCAATTCCTTTGCTTTTTCTGATCGGTATTGTAACCTGTTTCTCAGTGATAAGCATAAGCATTATCACCGCATGCTTCATAAGGACAATGTTCGGATTGCTTACACTGGGCTGCTTCCCTTTCTTTATCCTGGCTTTTTTCTCTGATTCCTTCATGCCACTGCCCAGGATAAATCTGTTCAATATAGCCGGTAACCAGGTTTATCTCAATGATATCCTCCCAACTGCAACTGCAACCAGGGCTTTCAATAAAATACTTAATTACGATTCCGGTTTTTCGGACGTTGCATTTGAGCTGATATGGATTACTGCAATGGCGTTACTTTATTTCTTTATAGGAATCTGGCTGTTCAGGAGAAAATATAAATATTAAAAGGCGCAAAGGATCAACGGCTCAACGGCTCAACGGCTAAATGGTGCAAGGGGAGGGCTGGATTATAAATTCAGGATACAGAGGTCATTAAGAAAAAATTTTCAGGACAGGATGGAGCTGTATTTTAAAACTCGTAAGGAATGGCGGGAATGGCTGGAAAAAAACCATGACACAGCAGATGAGGTGTGGTTAAGGTTTTACAAAAAGCCATCGGGCAAGCCGCGGATTCCTTACAATGAAGCTGTCGAAGAGGCCCTGTGCTTCGGGTGGATTGATGGAAAGATCAAGAGAATAAATGAGGATTATTATATACAACGCTTTACACCCCGAAGGAAGGGAAGTCGCTGGTCAAAATACAATATTGACAGGGTTCAGAAACTGATCAGGGAGGGCCTGATGACACCCCCCGGGCTGAAGGTTTATCAGGAAGCCCTGGTAAAACCTGAACTGATTTATGATAACAGGGCTGATGGTGATCCTGATATACCATTAGATCTTATGAAAGAATTGAACAGAAATAAAACGGCATTGAATAATTTTTTAAAATTTTCCCGGTCTGCCCGTAGGATCTATATTGAATGGCTTAAAAGTGGAAAGAGACCTGAAACCAGGGAAAGACGGATAATCAGGATTGTGGAACTGGCAGAGAAGAACATCAGACCCGGAATTATATAATGTGTCATGCAATCATGCGTTCGTGCAGTCGTACAGTCTTCCCGTTGAGCCGTTTAGCCCTTGCGCCGTTATGCCATTATTATTAACTTTACTCCATGCCAGAACAGTCTCATAATTATCGCATAGCATTTTCCGTCACAAACTGCATCTGTTTCGATCAAAGGGTGCAGAAAATTGCAGAAGTCGCCGAAAGGCTTGGTTGTGATATCAGAATAATTGGAAGAAAATTGGGTGATTGTTGTGAGAAGAACAGAGTGTCTTTCCGGACAGTAAGATTCAGGATGCTTTTCAAAAAGGGATTTCTTTTCTATGGATCTGTTAATCTGCGGCTTTTCTTTTTCCTGCTCTTTAATAAGTTCGATTTACTTGTCGCCAATGACCTGGATACCCTTCTGCCGAATTTCCTTGTATCTAAAATAAAACATTTGCCTCTGGTATATGATTCGCACGAGTATTTTACAGGTGTTCCGGAATTAACGGGCAGGCCCTTTGTGAAATGGGTATGGAAAACAATTGAGAGATTACTATTTCCACACCTGAAATATGTCATGACAGTAAGCGACACATTAGCAGCGCAATATGAAAAGGAATATGGTATAAGCCCGGCAGTTATCAGAAATTATTCAAAGCAATCTAAATCTATTACAGGATACTCTCGACAGGAACTGGAAATAAATGAACAACATCGATTGCTGATATTCCAGGGAAGCGGGATCAATATCGATAAGGGAGGAGAGGAGCTTATAGAAGCCATGAGTATGACAGAACAAGTATCGCTCATTATCGTTGGCTCAGGAGATGTTCTGCATGTTATGAAACAAATGGTAAATGATCTGAAAATCTCTGACAGGGTGAGATTTGTTCCTGAAATACCATGGAAAGAACTGATAAGGTATACAAAATCTGCTGATATAGGAATGAGTCTCGAAAAGGACACTAACCTTAACTACAGGTTCAGTATTCCGAATAAACTTTGCGACTATATTTCAGCCGGGATACCAGTTATTGCCGGCAACCTGCCGGAGGTGTCAGAAATTGTCAGAAGGAATGACTGTGGGATTATTATTCCGGAGGTAACCCCCCGACAGATCATCAAAGCGATAGACACTTTGAGAAATGATCATGATTTGTATAACCAGCTGAAAAATAATTCCGTTAAGGCGTCGGAAACACTTAACTGGGAAAACGAAAGCAAAAAGGTGGTTGATTTTTACAAAGAAATTTTAGCCAGATGAAAACAGAATTCCGGAGGAACAATACATAATGGTGATATTTTTTCTGTGTCGCTCTGTGTAAGTTTTTGATTTTTTTTCGTTACACAGAGAGACACAGAGGAGGCACAGAGTTGTACAGAGGTAGTTATAAGTTGCTTGGAGTAAAATAATATATTAATTTGCATCGAATTTACCTGATCGTTTAACCATATATTTCAAATCATGAAAAGCAATCGCCGCGATTTTCTTAAGACAGCAACATTTGCCGGAGCCGGTGCTATGGCAGGCGGAATTCTGGCCGGGTGTAAAACAGAAAAAGAAGTTGAATCCAGTCTGTCAGCCATCCTGGAGTCAGTCAGAAAAACTCATACCCAGAAGTTCAATATGTCAGGATATGCAGCACCTGCGATTCCTGTAGTCAGGGTAGGGGTAATTGGTCTTGGAGACCGGGGAAGCGGTGCTGTCGACCGGCTTTCCAAAATTGAGGGTGTTGAGATAAAAGCACTTTGTGATAAAAGAGAGGTTGCAGTCAAAGGATCCCAGAAATATTTACAGAGTATCGGCAGACCGGATGCGCAGGAATTCTTCGGTGGAGAAGATGAATGGAAAAAGCTTACCGAATTGCCTGACCTTGACCTGATATACACCTGCACTCCATGGGTATTGCATACTCCTATTTGCGTTTATGCGATGGAGCACGGTAAGCATGCTGCATCCGAAGTCCCTATTGCAAGAACGATCGATGAAGCCTGGCAGCTGGTAGAAACATCAGAAAAAACGAAAAAACATTGTATGATGCTTGAAAACTGCTGCTATGATTTCTTTGAACTGCTTACTCTCAACATGGCCCGACAGGGGATGTTTGGGGATATAATTCATGGAGAGGGAGCCTACATCCATAATCTGATAGGACTAAATTTCAATAAGCCGGATGACAGCAAGCAGAATGACAATGGATACACTGATATGTGGCGGCTGAGAGAGAATGCAACCAGGAACGGTAACCTTTACCCGACTCATGGTCTGGGACCGATCTGTCAGGTTTTGAGTATTAACCGGGGCGACAGGATGGAATACCTTTCTTCAATCTCAACAAACGATTTTACAATGGCACTTAGAGAGAAAGAGCTTCTTGCTTCTGATCCTTTCTATGGAGAATGGAAGGATTCAAGATTCAGAGGAAACATCAATACTACAATTGTAAGAACTGCTCTCGGTAAATCCATTATGGTTCAGCACGATGTCTCTTCTGAACAGCCCTATTCAAGGATCCATCTTGTAAAAGGAACAAAAGGGTCAGCCGTAAAATATCCGAAGGAGCTTATTGCCCTGGGTGAGAAATGGCTCAGTGATGAAGAGATGGCAAATGCATGGGCAGAACATACGCCTGAGATAATAAAGAGGGTAGGAGAGTTGGCAAAGAAAGTAGGAGGTCATGGTGGTATGGACTTCATCATGGACTGGAGGCTGATCGATTGTCTCAGAAACGGTTTGCCTCTCGATCAGGATGTTTACGACGGAGCTCTCTGGAGTTCGGTTGCACCGCTTAGTGAATGGTCAGTTGCAAACAGGTCACAGTCGATTGATGTCCCTGACTACACAGGTGGTTCATGGAAGACCAACAAACCTCACGGGATCAACCTTGAAACCGGGGGAAATACGCAGGTACTCGAAGTGAGGGAAGTTAAACCTGAGATGCAGATGACAATATAAGGTTCCGGGTACTGGGTGCTAGGTCCTGGGTCCTGGTTTCTAACGCTCTACGCTCAACGCTCTACGCTTAATACCCGGCAGCCTGTCCGTCTTTTCTGGATTCGGAGGCACCATATAACACTTTGTTTTTATCGTCCCGCATTATGGCCTGGTAACCGCCATAACCACCCAGGTTCCATTGGATCCTGTGACCCATTGACATCAGTTTCTGAATAATTTCGGTCCTGAAACCACTTTCGAGCATCAGGATACCACCATCTGTCATTTGTTGCCCGGTAGGTTCCGATGAACCAGTGTGGTAAATCCTGGGAGCATCACCAGCCTCCTGGAGATTCATCCCAAAGTCAATAAGATTGACAACTATCTGGACATGTCCCTGTGGTTGCATATCACCACCCATTACTCCGAAGCTGATCCACGGAATACCATTCCGGGTGATGAATGCCGGAATGATTGTATGAAATGGTCTCTTCCCCGGAGCATAAACATTTGCATGCCCCTGCGCGAGACTGAACATCTCACCCCGGTCCTGTAAGACGAAACCAAGGCCGGTCGGGCACATACCTGAACCCATTCCACGGTAATTACTTTGTATGAGGGAGACCATATTGCCTGCTTTATCAGCAACAGTAAGGTAGATTGTGTTGCCGGCTTCAATCACCCCTGCGTCGTATACTCTTGCAGCTCTGTCAGGATTGATCAGCTTGCGCCTTTCGGTTGCGTATTTCTTGGAAATAAGCTTATTTACAGGAACATTGCTGAAAAGGGGATCTGTATAATACTTTGCCCGGTCCTCGAAGGCAAGCTTCTTGGCCTCGGTGAAAGCATGGATATATTCCGATGATCCGAAGCCCATTGCTTTTATATCATAACCTTCCAGTATATTGAGCATCTGGAGGGCTGCTATGCCCTGTCCGTTAGGCGGCAGTTCCCATACTTCATATCCGCGGTATAGAGTGCTGACAGGTTCGACCCATTCAGAATGATGGCGTGACATATCATCAAATGTAAGGAATCCTCCCTGTTTCTTCATAAAATCCGCAATGTCACGGGCTATGCTTCCCCTGTAGAACTCATTTCTGCCTCCCTTGACGATCTTTTCAAGGGTGTTGGCCAGCAAGGGATTCCTGAATATCTCGCCCTTGGCAGGTGCCTTTCCTCCGGGCATGTAAACCTCCTTTATATTCGGATATTCCTGGAGCGCACGTGCTCCCCTGTCAATATAATAAGCAATGACTTCTGATACAGGAAAACCTTCCCTTGCATAAGTTATAGCAGGTTGAATTATGTCTCTGATCGGAAGCTTGCCGAACATCTCGTGCATTTCGAACCACCCGTCCACACAACCTGGTACTGAAACGGGCAAAGGACCATATGACGGGATGAATTCATAACCGTTATCCTTGAAATATTCAAGTTTGAGTGATCTGGGTGAACGTCCGCTTGCGTTGAGTCCGTAAAGTTTTTTTCTGTCGGCGCTCCAGATCAGGGCAAAAAGGTCGCCGCCTATTCCGCATCCGGTTGGTTCAACCAGACCCAGAACGGCGTTTGCTGCAATTGCAGCGTCAATGGCATTTCCTCCTTTCTTGAGGATATCGAGGGCAACCTGGGTAGCCAGTGGCTGACTGGTTGCTGCCATTCCGTTACGGGCAATCACTTCTGACCTGGTCGCGAAATCGTGCCCTGTGACCCTGTCCTGAGAGAATGTAATGACAGTCAGTGAAACAGCAAATAAAAAGGAAAAGAGTCCTTTCATCCTGATCGTTTTTGTTTACAAAGGTAAAAAACTGTAAAGACTATTTGATCAAAGGCTTTGCTTTTAATTCACGGTACATCTTTTCATTGATATGCATCAGGAATGTAGGGGACAGAGCCGAAATTTATAGAATAAGAGTTAAATATGTTTTTTAAAATTTCATTTTTAGGATCTAAGGGCTATATTTGGAAATGAATTCGCTGGTGCACATGCTTGTGAACGATTAAAGGAAATAAGAATGTAACAGGTTTATAAAAATGAAAATATCATGTCAAGTAAGATTATAGTATCAGGAGTTGGTTGTTGTCTGGTTGACCTTTTATATAACGGTATTGATTTCGCCGGTGAAGCCATCCGTCCTTATCTTTCAAACAGACTGGGTGACGGCGGATTAACCCCCGGCAAGCTTGTTTTCCAGGAAGAATTTGAAAGATTCTGCAACAGTGATATAAATGTAGCAATTGACCGGATCACAGGAGGAAAAAAGCATGATAAGATTAATATCGGAGGGCCATCAATAGTTTCACTTATAAATCTTGCACAATTAACTGATAAAGACGATTGTGAAGTCCGTTTTTACGGACGGGGCGGTAATGATGAGCCAGGTGAATACCTGCTTTCAGCTCTTGGAAAAACACCCGTTATACTTAAGGATTACAAGCTCATAGATAACAGGACGCCTTCCACATTGGTGCTTTCAGATCCCGGTTATGATAACGGGCATGGAGAGCGGATGTTCATTAACTCAATAGGAGCTGCATGGGACTATAGTCCCGATGAGCTGGATGACGATTTTTTTAATTCGGATATCGTAATGTTCGGAGGCACTGCTCTTGTTCCGCAAATTCACGATCGCATGACTCTCCTTCTGAAAAAAGCAAAATCATGTGGCTGCATCACAATTGTGAATACTGTCTTTGATTTCAGGAATGAAAAGGCAGATCCTTCGAAACGCTGGCCTTTGGGAGAAAGCGAAGAGAGCTACGGATATACGGATTTACTGATAACCGACAGGGAAGAAGCCCTGCGGCTGAGTGGTGAGCGTGATCTTCAGGCTGCTGTTAGCTTTTTCGTAGGAAAAGAGGTATCATCACTAATAATAACAAACGGATCAAGGAATATAATCACCTACTCCGACGGACGGTTATTCAAGTCGTCTGATATTAAAGAAATGCCTGTTTCACAAAGGGTTATTGATGAACTCATAAGTGGTCATGGAGGCGATACCACAGGTTGTGGCGATAATTTTGCCGGCGGCGTAGCAGCTTCTCTGGTTGACCAGTTAAAAAGGGTTAACAGTCAGCCGGATCTTAAGGAAGCATGTAGCTGGGGTATTGCTTCCGGGGGATTTACCTGTTTTTATATAGGTGGAACCTGGTTTGAACAGCACCCTGGTGAAAAGCTCTCCAGGATCTTACCTTATTATGAATCCTACAGAGACCAGATATAGGAATGAAAACCTTCCTGAAAGGATTAGCCGGTCGTGCAGGAGGTATATCTGTTTACTTTGTCGCAAAGGCAGCTGCCGGAATTGCAAATATCTTTGTCAGACGTCAAAGGCTTAGTTCAGATACAATAAGTGCCATGAGGCCATTGTTCCCTGATCTTGATCTGGAGCGTATTAGAATAAAGCCACGATCGACATTACCGTCAAACTGGTTTAGACACGGGGCAAAATATGTTGCGGTTACTTTCGGTTACACGATTTATTACAAAGGGACAAGTTTGCAAAGTACAAATGAGGGATTGAATGTGCTTATGCATGAATTAGTTCATGCAGATCAGGTTAGAAAACGTGGTAACAGCCAGATAAAATTTGCCGGTGATTATGGAAATGGTTTTCTGTACGCTGGTAATTATCGTCAAAATCCATTAGAGGAAGAGGCTTTTGATTTTGTTAAGCTTCATCACTTCCCGGAATCCTGATTTTGTAAAGAGCTCAAACGGCAATTACATTTTTTCTGGTTGCCCGCTGATGTCAGCTAATTTACCCGAACTATACTTTTTAAACCTGTTATGTGCAACGCTGTTTTTTCAGATCAGAACCTGAATACCAGCCCGCCTTTGAAATATTCAAAAGTTGATATCCCTAACATGATCCCGGCATTGGGACTGAAGTAGAGATCAGTTTTTAATCCTATATTAAACCTGAATTTCACATCACCATAACTGTATGTCGGCCATTCACCGGAATCCTGCATTATCTGACCAGACATTCCGATCCCAATTAGAGGAGTGATGACCCAGTTCTTTTTTATATTGATGTTATATCCTGCATTAAACACACTGAGATTCACTTTATTGACAGGATATGATTCATCTGATGTATATTCATTGAAGTTACCTTTTCCCCTGGCGAGATTATTTGCGAAATCCACATATAAATTAAACATACTCAGGCCGATAGAAAGTCCCGCACCGGACCCGTTTTTAGGGTCTGCATTGAACACTGAACACCCGACACTGAATGAAATTACCGGTTGGTTGCCAATACTTTCTTTAAGATATTCCTGGCGTTCATATTCCAATTCAATAATGGGTCCGGCGATATATCCGTTTCCATATTGGTCAGCGTTTACAAAATAATATCCTTCCTGATTCACACTTTGAAGAATTGTCAGAATTGTTCCGACGGGCAGTAAGGTCTGTTCTACAAACGATGAGATGTCGCTATACATATATGTCTCTTCGTTAATCTTAATTTTCTCACCGTATTTTTGTGAAAACAATACAGCGTTCGAACTAAGAAGCAGGATGATCAGTACTCGTTTCATAGCGCTCAGGTTTAAATGTTAATCGCTTCAGACGCATTTTATTGTTAATTATTTAACAGCAAAACAAATGCCATACTGCCTGAGCGACCCGGCTATTTTGATAAAAAAATGTTTTATTGATTTGAGTTTATAAGGGCATCAGTACAATGATTGCACCAGTATCTTATTTTCATACCGGAACTGGCTCAGGGTGTAGCTTGTCTTATTGATATCCGATTCTATCTGATATACCCATGCTCCAAAAACTCCGCCTGATCTGGCGTAAATCCTTCGTATATATAATCTTTCCCCGGGCTCGAATTTGCAATTTCTTGAATAAGCCGATATCTCGTCATATGTATCCTCCAGTGTGGTCTTTATCCAGATTAGATGCGGATCGCCGAATTTATCAGGCTGTGTATAGGAGTAGTCGATAAAATTACCGGCATACTTGCGGCTCAGAAAAATCTGGTCTTCCTGAACATTAGATACATTTGTCACAGAACACGACATTGCGATGAACCAAAGAGCTGATAATAATATGATCTTCTTCATAATAGACGTAAATTTCCAACAAATCTTTACGCCCATACTAACAGAAATATGCTTTGTTTGAACAATAGGCTAAAAAATATTAACAATTTTCGAATAGGCTTTGAACAGGTATGCTCAATTTCTGAGATCATCTACAAATTTCCTGATGTTTTCAGATCCTCCACCTGTTTCACCTAACATCCTGACAAATGCACTGCCAATAATGGCTCCGTCAGCCATGTTGCAGGCTTTCGCAAATGTGTGTCTGTCTGAGATACCGAATCCAATCAATCCCGGATTCTTAAGCTTCATATCTTTTATCCTTTTAAAATAGGATGTCTGGTATTCCGTAAAATCCCCTTTTATTCCCGTAATTGAGTTGGATGAAACAAGATAAACAAATCCATTACTGACGCTGTCGATAATCCTTATGCGCTCTTCATTAGCCTGAGGGGTTATGAGAAAGATGTTAAATAGTTTATATTTCTCAAACAGTCTTGAAAACTGATCCAGATATATTTCCGGAGGGAGGTCAGGCAGGATGACGCCGTCAATCCCGGTTTCAGCACATATGTGACAGAAATTTTCCATTCCGAATTTCAATACAGGATTAAGATAACCCATTAACAGAAGGGGGATATCAACTGTCTTCCTGATATCAGATAACTGCCTGAAAAGCAATTTCGTATTCATACCATTATGCAATGCTGTTTCACTGCTTTTTTGTATTACCGGTCCGTCTGCCAGTGGATCCGAAAAAGGCATTCCGATCTCAATCATATCGACTCCCGCCTTTGAAAGGTCATTTATTATTCTGAAAGTTGAGTCAATTGACGGATATCCTGCAGTAAAAAAGACTGAAAGTATGTTGGTCTTGCGGATCAGAAAGAGCTTATCTATGCGATTCATACTTATTAACTTTTAGTTTTAGGTCAGGAATGTTCCTGATTCCTTATTATCCATATGTTTTATATACGCTGTCATGTCCTTATCACCCCGGCCCGACAGGGTTACAACAACAACATCATTCGTTTTGAATTCTATTTTATTCAGGACTGCAAGTGCATGAGCCGGCTCCAGTGCCGGGATTATTCCTTCAAGCCGGGTAAGCCGGAAGGCTGCTTCAAGAGCTTCAATATCCGTTGCAGATTCAACAATAACCCTTCCGGTCTGGTTAAGCCAGGCAAACAAGGGACCTATCCCGGGGTAATCAAGGCCTGCCGAAATCGAATACGGTTCAATTATCTGACCATCATCATTTTGCATAAGGATGGTCTTGCTGCCATGAATAATACCAGTTGAACCAAGTGCTATGGTAGCAGCCGATTCGCCGCTGTTAATACCCTTTCCGGCAGCTTCAACAGCTATCAATTTTACTTTTTCATTATCAAAATAATGATAAAAGGTACCTGCCGCATTGCTCCCGCCTCCGACACAAGCAATCAGGTAATCAGGTTCCGTTTTCCCTGTTTGACTGGCGATTTGCCATTTCAATTCCTCACTGATTACCGATTGAAGCCTCGCAACAAGGTCCGGATATGGATGTGGCCCAACCACTGAGCCTATAATGTAGTGAGTATCAAGCGGATTGTTGATCCAGTCACGGATTGCCTCATTTGTTGCATCCTTTAGAGTCATATTACCACTCATAACAGGTACCACTTCCGCACCCAGCATTTTCATACGCAGAACATTGGGCAACTGTCTTTCAACATCCAGCTTTCCCATATATACTACGCATCTGAATCCCATCAGGGCACAAACAGTTGCTGCAGCAACCCCGTGCTGTCCTGCCCCGGTCTCGGCTATTATCCTGGTCTTACCGAGTTTTTTTGCAATCAGTATCTGACCAATTGTATTGTTAATTTTATGTGCACCTGTATGATTCAGGTCTTCACGTTTCAGGTATATACGTGTTTTGTGAAATTCGGAGAGCCGGGGTGCATGATAAAGAGGAGAGGGTCTGCCCGCATAATCCCGCAGGAGTATAGAGAACTCTTTCCTGAAACCTTCATCGGACAGTATCTTCAGATAGTTTTCTCTCAGTTCCATGATGTTCGGATACATCATTTCGGGAATAAATGCGCCTCCAAACTCGCCATAATAGCCGCGATCATCCACTTTAAAGCTCATATATTACTTCTTTTGATTTCATTAATAAACTTTTTCAGCTTTTCAACATCCTTAAAACCAGGGAGGATCTCGAACCTGCTGTTAATATCAACGGCATAGAATTGCTGATTTGTTATTGTCTCAGCAATACCTGAATCCTCAGGACCGATTCCGCCGCTCAGAAAAAATGGATTCTTAAAATAATAATCTTTTAATATTTTCCAGTTGAATTTCTTTCCGCTTCCACCATAATGCCCGGCATCTGTATCAAACAGAAAATAATCACATACTTCTGAATATCTGTCAGTTACCTTCGGATCAAAGCCCGATCCCACTCTGAATGTTTTGATAATCAGCAGGCCTGAGGCTTTTAACAGGCTACAATAATTAACAGATTCATCACCATGTAGTTGTATTACTTTAAGCTCTGCAAATTGAGCCATTTCCAGAACCTTGGATAGTTCTTCATTCACAAATACGCCAGTTCTTTTTATTCTTTCCGGCACATTCATAAACATCTTTTTATCCGGATATTGGCCTACATAGCGTTTCGAATCCGGATAGAAAATAAATCCCATAAAATCGGCACCGCTTTCAGACACTGCCTTCACATTTAAAGGTTCATTCAACCCGCATACTTTTACTCTTATCATTATTTACACTTCACATTATCATTTTTACAAAATCAGTAAAAGCTGCAACCGGATCCTGTTTGCTCATAAAATATTCACCTATAAGAAATCCGTCATACCCGGCATTTTTAAGATCAAAGAGTGTTTGTGTTTCCGATATTCCGCTCTCTGATATTTTAATGAATTCCCGGGGGATACTATCTGCCAATTCTTCCGAGAGGCGGGTATCTGTTATTAAAGTGTTGAGATCGCGATTATTAACGCCTATTATGTTAACAAACTCATTCACCTTGTCCAGTTCCTGCAAAGAATGAACTTCAAGGATTACCTCCATATCCAGGGACCTGGAAAGACTGGCAAGTTTAAGCACATGTATCTTCTCAAGCACAGCGGCAATTAATAATATTGCATCAGCTCCTGCCGCTTTTGACTCAATCACCTGGATTTCATCAATAATGAACTCCTTTCGAAGGATCGGAATATCATTATGTTTACGGGCATTGAACAGATCGGAACAATCCCCTCCAAAAAAAGTATTGTCGGTAAGTATTGAAAGTCCGGAGGCCCCTGCGTTGGAATAACCTTTTGTCACAAATTCAACCGTGGCATGTGAATTTATTATGCCTCCTGAAGGAGATTTTCTCTTAAATTCTGCAATAATGCCTGATTTGACCGGATTGAGAATAAAATCCACAAGTGACAATGTTCCGGCTGAAAACAGCATGCTTTTCTCAAGATCCTTTGCACTGGTTCGCTTTCTGAGAGCTGCCACTTCTGTTTTCTTATTTGCAATTATCTTTTCGAGTATTCTCATGACTGCATTTCAATTAGCCTCATAAATGACTGCAAGGCATTCCCGCTTTGGAGGGACTCTTTAACAATACCTCTGCATTCATCAAGCGATTTTGAAGGATAATAGCACTTAACTGCCATCTGAGAATTTACTATTACGACATTATTCTGTGCAACTGTTCCGTTTCCCTCAAGAATATCTTTGAATATCCCGCAAGCTTCATTGACTGTTTGTCCTCCGCGCAGGTCAGCAGGTACGTTCTTTTCATAATTTAATATCTCGGGTGTGACCATCTCTTCCACTCCATTCAGAATATATTTGAAATCAGAAGTAAGCGAGATCTCATCATAACCATCAAGGCTGTGTATAATGGTATATTGAGAATCGGAATTCTGATACAGGTAGTTATACAGGCGTGCAAGTTCCAGGCTGTATACTCCAATCAGCTGTTTATGGGGAAATGAAGGATTTACCATTGGCCCAAGCATATTGAAAAAGGTCTTAACCTTAAGAGCCCTGCGTACAGGAACAACTGTTTTCATTGCCGGATTAAACAGAGGGGCATGCAGAAAACAGACGCCGGCCTTATCAATTTCCCTTTTTAGCTTATCACCATCAGTGGAAAATTTATAGCCAAAGTGTTCCAGCACATTCGAAGAGCCGCAAGCTGAACTGACACCATAATTCCCGTGTTTGGCAACCTTGATTCCTGCTCCGGCAAGTACAAATGTTACAAGAGTGGAAATATTAAATGTATCTTTTCCATCTCCTCCTGTGCCACATACATCAATTGTTTCAAAATCTGAAAGATCAATTCTGATACACAGATTCAGCATGGCATCCCTGAAACCTGATAACTCCTCGACCGTAATGCTTCTCATAAGGTAGACGGTAAGAAATGCCGCTATTTCTGATTCGGAATAGTTGCTTTTTGCTATGTTTGTCAGCACCTCCTCAGCTTCATGCCTGTTAAGAGTCTTATGTTCAAACAGATGGTTAAGTATTTTTTTCATTATTAAGGATTGGTTTAATAATTAGTATCCGGATTTCAGCGACATTATTTCACCGCCGGTTTTAATTCTCTATCCAGTTTCTTATAATTTCAGGACCGTATTCCGTGAGAACCGATTCAGGGTGAAACTGTAATCCCCTGACATCATAGAGTCTGTGACTGATTCCCATTATTATACCGTTTTCATCCTCACATGTGATCCTGAAGCAGTCCGGCAAGTGTTCACGTGATACAACCCAGGAATGATAGCGTCCTGCCATGATTATTGACGGGATATTTTTCAGAAGCTGGTCTTCAGGAGCCTTAATCTTTACCGGTGATGAAATTCCGTGATATACCGTGCTGAGGTTCAGTAATTTCCCGTTAAATGCTTCACAGATAGCCTGATGACCAAGACAAATACCCAGAATACTTTTATCGGATGCATATTTCCTGATAACATCGAGACAAACACCTGCCTCCACCGGAATACCAGGCCCGGGGGAGAGCAATATTTTATCATACTGGCCAATTTCATCAATACCTATTTCATCGTTTCGGAAAACACAAGGATATATCCCTGTAATCTTTTCGATACAATGCACAAGGTTGTAAGTGAACGAATCATAATTATCAATAACTATAATCTTTTTCATTTTAATGATTGATTTAAAACGGTGTTATATATCATATTGAAAATTAAATAATTGCATAGATATATTTCAATCTGTTGTAATTCATGTCAGTGAATCCCGGATCAGTTTATTCTGGCAGCCATCTCCATAGCCTTTTTAAGAGCCCCAAGCTTGTTGTTGACCTCCTGCAATTCTTTTTCTTCATTTGAACCTGCAACAATACCTGCACCTGCCTGGTAAAAAAGCACGTTTCCCTTACTCAGAAATGTTCTTATTATAATCGCATGGTTGAACGACCCGTTGAAATCAAGAAAGCCGATAGCCCCCCCATAAAAGCCACGTCTTTGATTCTCGTATTTATCTATTATCTGCATTGCCATATGTTTCGGGGCTCCCGAAAGTGTTCCTGCCGGAAATGTGGAGGCAAGAATCTCGGGGATGGATGATCCCTCTTTAAGTTCCCCGGAGACTGCCGAAACCAGATGGATTACGTGTGAAAAAAACTGAACCTCCCGCAATCTTTCAACTCTCACATTCCTGGCATGCCGGCTAAGATCATTCCGGGCCAGATCGAC
>Ga0113563_10000754_pt1 | contig 16725 bp, 10 predicted proteins | sample Mud3Dept3metaG_FD_80117 | JGI IMG/M metagenome (GOLD analysis project Ga0113563, IMG submission 80117) | Freshwater wetland microbial communities from Ohio, USA, analyzing the effect of biotic and abiotic controls - Mud 3 Core 4 Depth 3... | ecosystem: Environmental > Aquatic > Freshwater >...
AATCGGAAGTGGGACTCAACAAAAAAGGTAATTGTTTAGCCGGCCTGAAGAAGACTGCCACGAATTCCACGAATTATCACGAAAGCCGCATCGTATGGCCCGCATCAAGGGAGATAATTCTTCGTGAGAATTCGTGGAATTCGTGGCTTTCTTTGCAGACCCTTAACTGTTCCGAGCCGGCTAAACAGTTGTCAAAAGAGAATCTGTCAATTACCATTGGTCAATTGTCATTTGGGGGCTCGGCAGGGTGGCTCTGCGCTCGGATACTTCACCCGCTCCGAACGGGATCAGGACCGCATGGGCCGAAGGTTTGCAGCGTCCAGATGACAAATAACCATTGACCATCGATGCATTCTTTTGTCGTTGATCGTGGCGCGACCTGAATTTTGCGAGGATTGAGTCTCACTTCCGGTTGCACTCGTGTGGGGGAGTGGCTTGCGAACGGCAAATGCGCTATTGTAGAGCCGGTATTTTGCGAGGAGCATATACCGCAGAAAGGATTCTCCGTCCGGCATTTCGCCGGAAGATCGATTGGGCAGATGGGGCGTCGCCTCGGGAGGACTCTGCGTGCCGGCTGGAACGGCGCCGCATCAGGATCACATCTCACGCGCCGTGGACCGCTGAGACAGGGGATGTGCCATGAAGATCAGGATCCTGTTAGCGGACGATCACAAGATCGTTCGTGACGGACTTCGTGCTCTGATTGATTCATACCCGGACATGGAAGTCGTGGCCGAAGCGTCAGACGGACGCACGGCCGTGCGCCTGGCAAAGGAAATCTCGCCCGATATCGTTATTATGGATATCAGCATGCCTGATATGAACGGTATCGAAGCGACCAGGCAGATCAGTGCAGATTCTCCCGGCGTGAAAATCCTCGCGCTGTCGATGCATTCGGATCGCCGGTATATCCGGCAGCTCTTTGTCCTGGGTGCCGCAGGCTATCTGCTCAAGGACTGCGCAATCGACGAGCTGGTGAACGCCATCCACGCCGTGGCCGATCGCCAGCTGTACCTGAGCCCGCGCATCGCGCGCGTGGTGATGGGCGAATATTTGAGCAGAAAGCAGACAGCCGACAGCTCCGTCTTTTCCCTGTTGACCGCAAGGGAACGTGAGGTGCTCCAACTCATGGCGGAGGGAAAATCCACCAAGGAGATCGCCTATATCCTCGATTTGAGTATCAAAACCATCGAGGCCCACCGCCAGAACATCATGGAGAAATCGAACATCCACAGTGTCGCGGAACTGACGAAATACGCCATTCGCGAGGGGCTCACCTCGCTTGAATCCTAGCCGGGAATTCCCTCATGCGCGAACGTGTTTCACGGTGCGCAGTTGGACGAGAGCGTCTCGTCTTCCGGAATTGCCGCCGGCGTCCGGGCAGGGAGCTTTTCGGCATTCAAGTTCGCAAAATACCGTTGGGGCGGCCTGCCGGTCGCCCCTAAGGTTTTTTCCGTGAGAATCCGGGGAAAAACATGAGTTCCGGGAGGCTGATTCCGCTGTAATCTCGTCCCGGAAGGATAAGAATCTGCAGCCTTTCCCCGGATACGTGCGATGTCCGGCGGCGGTAACGCATTCCGGGCCCGGTTCGTATCACGGTAGACAGCCGTTTTTTTTAAAGTTAAAGGAGCGTCGTGCCCAGCCGCAGAGCGGGCGCCCCGATGCAATGGAAGAAATGGAAGCGGAAGCGCCTAAATCGGAATTGCGCCTGCACATGCTGATCTCCGGCCTGTTGCGTACGGGAGAGGCGGAGAGAAGGAGGATATCGCGGGAGCTGCACGACGGCCTGGGTCAAACCCTGAGTATCCTGAAGCTCCGGATCGGCTTTCTCGCCAGGCGGCTGTCTGACGATCAGAGCGAGCTGCGGCGGGAATTCGAGGAGACCCTCGAGGATCTTGCCGGCATAATTGAGAGCACACGCAAGCTGTCCCATGAACTCAGCCCGTCGATCCTGGCGGATCTCGGTCTCGGCACGGCACTGAGACGCCTGGTCAGCCAGTTTGAGCATCTCGGCGTGTGCAGCGTGGAATCACGCATCGAGGGCGTGGATCGGCTGCTGCCGATGGAATCTGAGATCAACCTGTACAGGATCCTGCAGGAATCGCTGGGTAACATCGAACACCATGCCCGGGCCCGGAATGTCGCCATCAGGGTGGAACGAATCGGCGAATGCCTTGTCTCCGTCGTGGAAGATGACGGCCGGGGCTTTGACTGGAAGGGAGCGGACGCTTCCGACGACCGGGGGATGGGCCTTGCCATCATGCGCGAACGGGCGCGGATGATGGGAGCGGTCATGGAATTGCAGAGCCGGATCGGTAAGGGGACTCGTATTCGTCTATCCGTCCCGCTCGAAGGGAGGAGGCATGAAAACAAACGCGTACCGGTTGCTGCTGGCCGATGATCACTCGCTGTTCCGCCTCGGACTGTCCAGGGTTCTCTCCGAAAGGGCCGATCTCGAGGTAGTCGCGGAAGCGAAGGATGGCCTGGAACTCCTGGAAGTACTGAAAAGAACCCATCCTCAAATGGTCCTGCTGGACATTTCCATGCCGCACCTCCGCGGGATCGAGGCCATCCCGGAAATCAGGAGAACAAATCCGAAAGTGAAGATCCTTGTGCTCACGATGCACAAGGATCTGGACTACATGACCCAGGCCATGGCTGCAGGAGCACACGGATATCTGCTGAAGGACGATGCGGAGAAGGACCTTTTTCTTGCTGTGGACACCGTGAGGAAAGGGGAAATGTACCTGTCGCCGCTGCTGGCTCGGGAACTGGGCCGGGACTGGGCCCGGAGCTGCCGGGGTTCCTCGCCGGCCCAAGGCAACGTGATCCTGACCGTGCGGGAACGGCAGGTCTTGAAGTTGGTTGCCGAGGGTAAGTCCAGCAAGGCGATCGGCGACCTCCTTTTCATCAGCAGCCGAACTGTCGAGCGCCACCGCGCGAACATATTGGAAAAGCTGCACTTGAGAAACACGGCCGACCTGGTCAGGTACGCGGTTCAAAAAACTATCTGCTGACCCCCGATTCTCCTGCAGCAGGTCCTTTGGACGCCCCGGAATTACCCGGATCGGATTGCACCTGCGGGAGATCACGAATCGGTTATAGAGATATTTTGAAGCGGTGATGGCTATGCGCGATTACGGCGGGGCACCTGCCGCCTGCGCGGGAACCCGGGCAGACTCCCGCAGCGCCGTTGTCATGCGTTCTTGTAAGCGGGCAATTGCATCTGGGGGTTCACGCGGCTAATTGCGTGATCCGTGGTCCGTGCGACGCCGGGGCCACCGCCGCGTACTTCGACTGCCCTCTCCGTGGGCCCGGAGGATTCCTGTCAAACCCAATCGATTCAATAGAATGGTCGGGTCAACCACTTCTCCGCACATTAAACAGGACATGGCAGCCGAACGGATCATCGCACGCCGGTCCCGCAACTCCAGCTGATACATGAGCCCATCGCATTTTGGACACTGCATATGACCTCGCCAAACAAAGGACGCGGCTCCACGCTGCCGGGACCTTTCCCCCTGCACGAAACCGCGCGCTTGTGTGAATTCATTGTCACTGCCTCTTCTCTGGCCGTCTGCATCTCTTATTCGTGATAGCCTAATCCCACGGCGTCAGGCAGTCTATCCGTAGATCTACGCAATTTGGTATGAGTGGATCTTCCAATGGCAGGCGGTTCGAGTACAGCTTCATTTGCAGCCGCAAAACGTAATGATGAGCCTGGAAGGGCAGGTTTCTGCGACAAAAAATCACGTGTCGTGACGGAGTGCCGGGAGAGAATCTCTCTGAAACCGCAAAGACCTATGAGAACAGCACGTTGAGGCCCTTCAGGGTCCGGCATTTCGACCGGTTGCAGAAATGCACCCCTGCACATTGGGGCAGGAATCAGATCTTGCAGACCCGGACCCCGGCGAGTTCAGCGATGAAGTTTGCGCCGCTCCGCGAGGTAGTCGTACAGCACCTCGCGCTCACCATCTTTCGCGATTTTGTCCTCGAAGAACTTCACGATCTTGTCGCGGCGTCCGAGCAGCCCGTCGATCTCGGGACCGGTCAGCAACTTGCCCATTTTCTCCTTCAGGACGGGCTTGGTCAATCCGCGCAGAGCCTGCAGGAGCGCCCGGTCGCACTTGACAAGGTTCTTGATTTCCGGCAAATCGCGGTATTGGCGGAATGCGCGCGTGTGGTCGATCATCCACAGCACCCAGTTCTTGGTAATGATGAGGTTACCCAGGTTCCGGTCGGTATTGTAAATGAGTTGATCGAACACCCGCACAACGTATATCGCCTCATTCCACTTCTCCGGATCCGGCGGACTGACTTTGTCCCGAAGACGGTCCCTCTCGTTCGTCAGGACGTCGTCGACCCACCAGGTTACGGAAGCCTGGTTTCCTCTCACCTTCCGTTGGATCGTAACCGGAATCATGTTCAGGTCCAGGATCCCGTCCAGGACATAAGCGGCAATATTGAACTTGTAGGTGTCCTTGAAGTTGATTTCCACACCCATCGGCGTCTCAAATTTCGGCTTGAATTCGTCAATGGTCTGGATATGGGCATCATGCGTGCCGAGTTCGTTTTTGAGCGTGGCACGGGAAGAATTGGTAATCCCGTCCCCGGCATCTCTTACTCTGATGATTTCTGCTTTCAGCAGGAACTGCGTCTTCTGTTCGCGGCTCCACGATGCGGGATCGGATTGCTTTTTCTCTTGTTCGCCCGCAATCAGGGCGGATGCGACAAGCAGCAGAATAGCGGCCAATCCGGCCTTGGCTCGCCCCGTCGATTTCATACTTCCTCCTTTGCGCGGCGCCCGGACTGGAACGATCCGACCAGCGCATCAGGCGCAGCCGGAATTCGGCTGCTGCCTGTATGGTCTCCCATGCAACGCGAACCCGTTCCCGATTCCTGCTCGTTCTCCCAATCCGCCCCGGCGGATGCGCCCCAGCCAGGCATTGAATGAACTGCAATGGAGCATGTCGTCAAACAATGGCGCCCATTGTATCCCAGATCTGAATTATTCAAAAGCAAACACCGCAGGCGGTTTGCTGCATAGAAATCGGCTGAAGCCTGGCTGGATTAGTGATATTTTGGCAGCGTTCGCCGAAGGATTACGATAACACTCACAACAGGGATACCCTATGCGACGCAACCTACTATCCGCAGTGCTTGCTGTATGGATTGCCGGCCTGGCGCCGGCCTGGGCTCAACAACCACCCGCGGTTACAGCCGCCGATTACGCGCGCGCCGAAAAGATGCTCGGCCCGTCGGTGAATCCGCTTGTTATCGGAGGCAGCGTATCCGCCAACTGGCTGCCGGACGAGCGATTCTGGTATCGCAACGCCAATGCGGAAGGCGCCGGGTTTATCCTTGCGAATCCGGCGTTGCGCTCGCGCGCGCCGGCGTTCGACCACGTCAGGCTGGCTGCAGCGCTGTCAGCCGCCTCGGGGGAGAAATATGAGGCAAACCGACTCCCGTTCCAGACCATCGAGATTTCGGCGGACGGCAAGTCGATCTCATTCGATGCCGGGTCGCGCCGCTGGTCCTGTGACACGGGGGGCAACAAGTGTACGGCCACAGGCCAGGCATCCGTCGGGCGTGGGAGCGCCGGCGGCGGACGAGGCGGCGGGCGGGGAGGAGGACGAGGCGGCGGAAATGCGGTAACTTCTCCGGACGGAAAACGCGCCGTCGAAATCCGCGAGTGGAACCTCTGGGTGCGCGACGTCGACACCGGCCAGGAAAGACAGCTCACCACGGACGGAGTCAGGGATTTCGGATACGCCACGGACAACGCGGGATGGACAGGCAGCGATCGGGCTGTCGTCCTCTGGTCGCCCGATTCGAAGCAGATCGCCACCTACCAGCAGGACGAACGGAAGGTCGGCGACATGTACCTCGTGGAAACGAGGGTAGGCCATCCCGTGCTGCGTGCCTGGAAATATCCGCTGCCGGGAGATCCCGACGTCGCGATGCTGCACCGGGTCATCATCGACGTCGATAACGCGCGCATCATCCGGCTGCAGATGCCCCCCGACTACCACCGCGCGACCCTGGGCGACAATTTCAGCCTGCGCGACATGCAGTGGAGCCCGGATGCGTCCCGGCTTGCGTTCGCCTCAACTTCCCGGGACCACAAGCAGGCCGTGCTGCGCATCGCCGATGCCGGCACGGGCGCCGTGCGCACAGTGCTTGAGGAAACCGTCGCCACTCATTACGAATCACGCACAGGATGGCAGGTGCTCTGGCCCACCCAGGAAGTTCTCTGGTATTCCCAGCGCGACGATTGGGGACAGCTGTACCTTTATGACCTGACGACGGGAAAACTGAAAAACAAGATCACCACCGGCGAAGGGCCGGTGACCCAGATTGAGCGCGTTGACGAGAAAAGCCGGAGCATCTGGTACACGGCGATGGGGCGGGAAAAGGGGCAGGATCCTTATTTCCGGCACCTCTACCGGATCCGGCTGGACGGCACCGGCAACGTCAGCCTGACGCCCGACGAAGGCGACCATAGCGTTCAGTTGTCGCCTTCCGGGAAATTCATCGTCGACACCTATTCCACGCCGGAGGTGCCGCCGGTAGTCGTCCTGCGCGACCAGGACGGCAAGTTGATCCTGCCTCTGGAAAAAGCCGACATCTCGAAGCTCCTCGCCGCCGGCTGGAGACCGCCGATACCCATCACCGTGAAGGCTCGCGACGGCAAGACCGACCTTTATGGCCTCATGTTCCGGCCGGCCAGCCTTGATCCTTCCAGGAAATACCCGATCATCAACAATGCCTATCCGGGACCGCAATCGGGAAGCACCGGATCGCGGTCGTTCGCGGCGGCGCGAGGCGACCGCCAGGCGCTTGCCGAACTGGGCTTCGCGGTGGTCACGATCGACGGCATGGGGACTCCCGGCCGCTCGAAGTCCTTCCATGATGCCTACTATGGCGCCATGGGCCGCGACAACACAATCCCCGACCAGGTTGCGGGAATGAAGGAACTCGCCCAGAAATACCCCTGGATCGACATCGACCGGGCTGCAATCTGGGGGCATTCCGGCGGTGGGTTCATCGCGGCCGACGCCATGTTCCGTTACCCGGATTTCTTCAAGGTCGGCATTTCGGAGTCGGGGAACCATGACCAGCGGCAATATGAGGATGACTGGGGAGAGCGATACCAGGGCCTGCTCGTCAGAAACGCCGACGGCACGGACAACTATGAAGCGGAGGCAGATCAGACTGTCGCCAAGAACCTGAAAGGGCACCTGCTGCTCGCCCACGGGACCATGGACAACAACGTGCCCCCGTACAACACCCTTCTGGTCGTCGAGGCCCTGATCAGGGCGAACAAGGACTTCGATCTCCTGATGCTTCCCAACCAGGCCCATGGCTTCGGAACCATGTCCGCTTACATGATGCGCCGGCGCTGGGATTATTTCGTCCGATGGCTCCATGGCGTGGAACCGCCCAAAGAGTACCAGATGCAGCAGCCGTCCGCTGTCCGCTGACATCCTCCACCGTGCCGGAAACGCGCAGCTTCGGCCTGCTCCCGATGCCCTCGGCAGCGGAGTCGATGTCGGGACCGATATCGCGTGGCAGCGGCATCGATGCGGCGGCCATTCATCCCGGGCTGTTTTCGATTGCGATTGCGACAGCGGTTGCGATGCCGATTCCGATACCGACCCCGGAGGATTCTCCCTCGTACGGTTGCAGGGCCGATGGCACGGATCCAGGTCTTCGGCAAATACCCCGGGATTGAGCGAAGGGTCACATAAACGCCTTGATCAACTCGGTCTGGAAGGATTTCAGGCTGGAGTGGGCCTGGTCCAGCTCCGCGAGCTTCTGTTCCAGCGTCCGGAGCAGCGCCCGTTTTTCGAGTCCGTTCTTGACCACGACGAGAAGCTCGTCATTGTCCCATGGCTTTTCGACGTATTGATACAGGCCCACGGAGTTGATCGCCCGGATCGCGTTCTCCTTGTCGGCGTATCCGGTGAGCAGCACACGGACGGCCTGAGTCTGTTTCTCCTTGAGCTTGGAGAGAAACGTGATTCCGTCCATTTCGGGCATCAGGTAATCGGAAATGACCAGATCCACGGGATGACTTTCTGCCGCGGAGAGCGCTTCGCGAGCCGAGGTGTGCGTGATGATCCTATAGTCCGACTGCAGTTGAAAAAGGTTACGCAGCGATATCGTCACCATTTCTTCATCGTCCACGATCATAACTGTCGGCCGATCCCCGTTTATCATCTCTCCCCCTTATTCCGGCAATGCCGTCTGCAGCCAAACCATCCCGTCACTCCACGGCCACGGCCAATCTTCTCAAGCGCTGCGCCAGGCGCTTGAACAATCCTGCGACGATCTCGACGTGGTCGGCGAGAATGTCGTAGAAGTCCTCCCGCGCAACGAACAACAGGCGCGACTCCTCGGCCGCTTCGGCCGTGGTGAATCGAGGTTCGTCATCGAAAAGCGCCCAGACCCCGAAGGCGCCGTTCGGAGCAATCCGATCGATTTCCCGGCCGGAACGGCGCATGAGAACGGAACCCGATATCACGATGTAGAGCCCGTCCGGAGCATCGTCTTCCCGGTAGAGCCGGCGGCCCGGTGCCACTGTAACCTCTTCGGCAATCGCCGCCATGTGGGACAACTGCTCCAAAGCCACCAGCGAAAACAGGTCGACGTTCTGAAGCAACAGGACTCTCTCAAGTTGTGTCAGCATGGCAATACTCGTCTGCCCGGTTGCGGGACATCCGTTCGAGGGTCCAGCCTGCCGTCTCGCGAACCCGTGGATCCCGATCCTGCAACATCCGACGGCAGAGGTCCTCCAGGGCCGCATTCCGGCTCGATCCGATTGTGTGCAGAGCGCAAGCTTTCAGCCATGGGTCGGGCTGCAGCAGGAGTGTGCCGAGCGCATCGTTACGGGTCGGCACCCGAACACCGAACGGGTGCGCTGCCCTGGCCAGGATCCGCTCCGGCATTTTCTCCTCGAGCAGGGGGAGAAGCAGCAGTTTGACGTCCTTTTTGAGCAGATTGTCCAGGAATTCGATCGCGGGGATTCGTTTACCCGGCCGGCTGTCCTTGAGCGCGGAGTAGGCGTAATAAATGTCCTTCTGCGGGTATCCGAGCCCGAGCAGCCGGAAGATGACCTCGAGCTGCCCGTCGAGGCGCTCCTGCAGAGCCCTGGCCGCCAGGTTGCGGCCGTCGCCGTGCTCGCCGGTGTCGAGCGCCTGAATGAGCGCGAGTTCCTCATAGTACGCCAGGGTCTGCGCGATGACGTGAACCGTGATCAGAGGATTATTCCCGGGCAGTTCGGGGTTGCGCGCATGCATGCGGCTCAGCGCTTTGACGACCTGATATTTCACATGGAATGCGCCGGCATTGATGTTTTCCATCAGCGCGCCGGCTGCGCGCGCATCCGCAAGCCGGCTCAAAATCCACGGGATTTCGCAGCGAAGTGCGACTTCCTGATCTTCGTCGCCCAGCACGACCGCAAGGTCGGGAGTGATTTTCGTCCCGATGGACAGGAGCGCCTGCCGGGCGGCGGCACGCAGGTCTCGCCTTGTCAGCATGGGAAGAATTTCCGATACGAGCCCGGTGTGGGCAGCGCGCCCGGCGGCAACGACTGCACCGGCCGCCACCTCGGGCCGGGGATCCAGGAAGAGGCGGCGCAGGAATGTCCCGGACTCGGCGGCGGGCAGGCGCGCAGCCAGCCGGGCGGCCGCCTGATGTGCCGGGATGGATCGCGCGCCGTTGATCGCCGTCAGACTGTGGATCAGATCCATGCTCGGCCGGAAGACCGACTCCGGCTGGTCCGCCGCGCACGCTGCCGCGGCGATGCGAATGTCCGGATTCGCGTGGTTCAGGAATTCCTGAAGCCGGACTCCCGCCTGATCAGGGCTGTGCTGAACCAGGTAGGAGATGGCGGCGTTGCGAACCCCGTCCGCCGCGTCCCCGAGCAGGCGCTCTGCCTCCGAATCGTGGTTTCCCGGCAGGGCATGAAGCGTACGCACCGCCTCCTCACGGACAAAAGGCGATGGGTGCCCCAGGAGCGGCAACAACTGGGGGGAAAAATCCAGCCCGCGCGCCGATTGCAGTAGGCCGAGGGCATAGAGAGTCCGCCGTTCCTGCCCGCTTTCGAGGTTCGACACCAGCAGACGCAGGGATGCGGGATCCGTCACATGCCGGCTGACCCCGGTGAGATCCACTTCGCGGCGCGCCAACTGCTGGCGGAAGGCGTCGACGTAGCCCCTGCGCAACTTCAGGCCCACTACGAAGCAGGCACAGGTCAATCCGGCTACAACCGCCGCAGTACCGGGAAGTCCGGCCGGCAGAAAACGGGTTGTCAGGGCAAGAATGATGAAAGCAGCTACCGCCCTCCCGACGCGATCTACAAACACATCGATGAAGAGCTTGGTCTTCTGGCGCGTGCGGGGAGAGAGCGGCAGGAATAGCAACTCGAGGCCGGAGCGATGGACGGAGTAGCGGAATACGGAGCTGCAGCCCAGGGCGATGGCGGCGGTTCTGAGCGAAGGAGCGAATAGGACGCCCAGGGAGGCAATGCCCAGTCCGGCAGGGAGAAACAGAACAGCGGCCCAGATGCCTGCCCTCTGGATCACGAAACGAGTCACTGTCAGCTGGAGAACGATGCCGGCCACATTCGTCACCGCGTTGAATCGGGCCCGGAAAGACTTGATTTCCTCCTCCATGCGCTCTTTGGGAAGGTGGCTGAAATTCTGCTGGGCGGCATAGTCGACCTGCCAGTCGGCGATCTGGGAAGCGATCATCGTCAGAAAAACCAGCGATACCAGGAGCTTCAGCAGGCGCGAGCCGATAATAATCCGCAGCGCCTCCCTGGCCCCCTCGGCGGATTCCGCCCCCTCGGCGAGCTCCCTCGCACCCTGGACGTCCGCAGCGCGGCGGCGCCAGATGAGATGGGCGAGGCCAATCAGCGCCGCGCAAATGCCGGCGCAGATGCCCAGCATGGCGGTCATGGGTTTGTCCTTCAGGAGGTCGGTGACCAGGCTTCCCAGGATGCACCCCGTGATGGCGCCGGCGCCGAGCAGGCCGTAAATCCGCCTGGCTTGCCGGCCGTCGAAAACGCAGCCCGCGAGCAGCCAGAACTGCGAGATGCATACTACCGATACGATCTGCACATATGCAAAGTAGGCGTACGGCAGGAAGCGGAACTGTACTGCGACCGCCCACCGGAACAGCAACAGGCTCCCGATCACGCCGAGTTGCGTGAAGCTGATGAGAGCGATCACCGAAAGACGGCGGCTGCACCTGAAGACCAGCGTCACGAGGGGGGCCGCAACGAACGCAGTCAGGAGGTAGGCGTTGGGAAGGTCGGTTGCGGGAAGATCCTTCAGGAACAAGGCGCTGCGCATGGGCTTGAGGATGTAATAGAAAGCCAGCACCCAGGCGACGTAGGAAAACATCAGGCATGTGATCACGCCTTCACCGGGCCTGACCTGCAGCAGTTGGCCGATCCTGTTGCGCATGAATGTTCTCCAGGTCCCACCGGCCGGATCGTCACCGGCTTCCGGCAACAGCTATTCATACAGCATCGAGTCCCGACGGGGCAGTCCGGGACAGGTCTGCGGCAACCTGCCGGAATCCGGGCGCACAGCATCCCGGTTCTGAAAGGACGGAGCGCGTGAATCCCGCGCGCAGATACCACGCCTTTCGCAGCCCCGCCGGTTGCCTTCCGCCTTCTTCCCGCTCATCGGGCCTTATAATCCCCCGGTCGGCGGCGGGCGGGACGCCCGTGCTCCCGCCGCGTTTATCGCCTCCCCCCAGGCCTCGGTTCCCTATTCGGTAACGAGTGGGGGCCCGGCGGGCAGACCGCGACACAGCGCACGGCCTATGAGGACAGACGGGGACCCTCCGCAACCGAATGTCGCTCCGGAATGCCGGCGTCCCCTGGGTTCTTGTCCAGGTCCATCGGCAGAACAATGGTGAACCTGGTTCCCACTCCCACTTGACTCGCGACTTTGATTTCCCCCCTGTGGTCCTGAACAATCCGGTAGCAGATGGATAGCCCCAGTCCGGTGCCCACTCCAACCCCCTTGGTTGTGAATCCGGGATCGAAAATGCGGGCCAGGTGCTCGGGAGGGATTCCGGCGCCGTTATCGGCGATCTCGATGCAGGCATTGTTGCCTCTCCGGTATGTAGTGATCGTAATTTCACCTTGTCCGCCCACGGCCTGCCGCGCGTTGATCAGGATGTTGAGAAAGACCTGGTTCAATCGTCCGGGGTAGCAGGCAAACGGCGGAACGTCACCGTAGTTTCTTCTGACAGTAATGCCGTGCTTCAGCTCGTGGTGGATCAGCGCAAGCGTGTCCTCCAGACCCTCGCGTACATCCGCCAGCTTCAATTCCGCTTCATCCAGCCGCGCGAAGCTGCGCAGCCGACGGACGATTTCGGTTACCCGGGCGGTTCCGGAGGCGATCACCTGGTTCGCTTCCCCGATGATCCGCATAAATGACTGGATCGCTCCGGTTTCGGGGGCATCGGGGCAGCACACACTCTCGAGCGTGGATTCCAGCTTCTGGACCGCACGCTGGAGGGTGTCGTGCATGCTGCGGATCGCCCCGATGGGAGTGTTGATCTCGTGTGCGATGCCGGCCACAAGCATCCCGAGGGCGGCCATTTTTTCCGATTGCACCAGTTGCGCCTGTGTTTCGCGCAGTTGGATGGTGCGTTCTTCAACGCGCTTTTCGAGCTCATCATGGGCCAACTGGAGCTCGGCTTCGGCGCGGCGCCGGTGTTGGGCTTCGATCGCCAGCGTTACATAGTCCGCCAGGGAGGCCGAGAACTGTTCCTCTTCGAGCGTCCAATGGCGCACCTCGCCGATATGCTCGTGACAGATAGCGCCTGCCATCCTCCCGTCGACCCAGATGGGAGCGTCGAGCATGGATGTGATTCGCAGCGGCGTGAGGTAGGAGTCGGTGAACTCCCTCGTCCGGGGGTCGTTCCGGGCATCGTGGGCGGCGATCACCCGCTGCTCTCCCAGGGCCTTGAAGTAAGCCGGGTAATCGGCAGCCGAGAGTTCATGGTCATGGGAGTGACGCCGGGTACTCCTTTCATAGAGGTCAAGGCAGACGATACGGGAAAACCCCTTTTTGCAGAGCCAGATGCCGACGCGCTCCACTTCCAGCGTTTCCGCGGCAGCTTCGGTCACCATCCTCAGGCTGGCGGTGAGATCCTCATTGGGGACCTGATGCCTGGCGAGCCTGGCCAGAACCTCATTCTGCTTCCGGAGTCGTTTCTCGCTCTCACGCAACCGCTCGTTGACCGCGGCGAGTTCACCCGTTCGTTCTGTAACGCGTTTTTCCAGCAGATCGTGGGCGCGGCGGAGCGCGTCCTCGGCATTCCTCTGGTCTGTGATGTCGATCCCCGTCGCAATGATATGTTCCACCTGGCCGGAAGTGCCGACGATGGCTGTGTTGGACCACGATATCAGCCGGATGCCGCGGTTCTTGGTCTGCCAGCAATTCTCGGCGCTGTTGGGGAAGTTTCCGGCGCGCAGCTGTTCAAACACGCCGCGAATGCGTTCTGTCTCCTCGGGAAGCAGAAACACTTCCCAGAAGGGGCGATCCTTGATTTCGTCGAAGGCATACCCGGTCACCTGCTCGCAGGCCCGGTTGAAGCGGACGACGCGTCCGGATGTATCCAGAACCACCACCAGGGCGCCTTGCGTGTCGAGCACGGCGGAGACAAAATTGCGCTCCAGCTGCAACGCCTCTTCGGCTGCCTTCCGTTCGCTGATATCGGCGATCCCGGCGATGACTACCGGCTCGCCGCCCAACTCCCCCGCCACCATGGAGATCAGCGTCCACAAGGGCGCGCCGTCTGTCCGTTTGAGGCGCAACTCGAAATTCCGCAACACCCGGTCGCGCCGCAGGCGATCCAGGAGAGATCTTCTCTCCTCAGGAAAATAGTAGAAGTCGGACGTGCTTCTCCCGACCAGTTCTTCCGCCTTCAGGTCCACCAGCCTTGAGAGATGCTCGTTGGCGAAGATGATTTTCCCGTCGTCGATCCGGCTCACGAGGGTCGGGGTTGGAGCAGCTTCGACGATGGCGCGCAGTTGTTCGTCGGCCTGCCTGGCTTTTGTGACAGCTCTTGTTTCGAGAGCCTTGTATGCGCGGATGTTGTCGATGGCCAGGCCTACTATGGTGGCGAACATTTCGCATCGGGCAATGTCCTGCGGATCCATGTCGCGGGAATGATGCTGCATGTTGCCGATCAACACTCCGATCGGACGGTTCTGCGCCCGCAGAGGAGTGATCAACATCGCCCGGGTGCGGATGTGTTCCCCGGGCTTGCGCGGCCATCGCGGATCGGCATTGAGGTCGGGTACGAAGACAGTCCGGTTTTCCTCGAAGCTTTCCCTGAGGTGCGGCGGCATGGGCTCGGCGCCGGACCTGACCCTCTCCTCAAAATTCCTGACCAGCTCTTCCGGGTCCTTTTCAAAACAGAGCGATCTGAGGCGCAACACCCCGGCCTCCTCGAGGAGTAGGATTCCCCGGTCGAAATCGAGACTCTGCGCCAGCAGTTTGGGCACCTCATCGAACAGGCGCTCCTCATCCCGGATCTGCGTGAGATAATTGGAGACCTGGTTCAGAGCGGCAAGCTGGCGGTTGACGTATTCCAGGCGCTCCGTCCGTTTTGTTTTCATGCCTTCCACACCCCGGGGGAGGATTCCCGGCTCCCTGCCCCTGAATACATGCACCTCGCCCCTCCAAGCGAGCGCAATCGGAAGTGAGACTCAATCCTCGCAAAATTCAGGTCGCGCAACGATCAACGACAAAAGAAAGAATGTATCAATGGTCATTTGTCCTCCGGCCGCTGCAAACCTCCGGCCCGTGCGGTCCTGACCGCGTTCGGAGCGGGTGAAGTACGCGAGCGCAGAGCCAACCTGCCGAACCGCCAAATGACAATTGACAGATTCTTTTTTGTTGAGTCTCACTTCCGATTGCACCCCCTCTAAGGCACTTTGCGGAACATCGCACCCATGTGGAATCAGGTGTTTCCCCTACATCGGCGGGAAAATCCCCTATATGCGGCAAACCCCTCCGGCTCCTGTCATTTCAGCGCAGCGTCAGGTAAAATTGCGGTTACGGCCGGAAGGCGGCCATACGAGGTGACAAAGCATGGAAACACCCCGCTTCGATTCCTCAAGCTATTCATTCCCCGCGGATAATTCCATCACTGGGGCAGCTCCCCAGCCATCCCGATCCGGCGGTGACACGGTCGCGGCCCATTCTCTGGAACAGGCTCGGGTGCTTTCCCTGCTCTATGACATTGGCAAGGAACTGACGTCGATTCTCGACCTCGAGGCCCTCATGCGGGCAATCGGGACGCACGTCAAGAGCCTCGTGGACTACGATCTGTTCAATGTGATGACGCTGAGCCACGATGGGCAGCATCTCGAGCACGCATTTTCGCTGAAATTCGACGAACGCATCGATGTGAAGCAGACCCTTCCTATCAGCCAGGGTCTCTGCGGGGCCGCCGTCCTGGAGCGGCGCCCGATTCGGGTGGATCGGGTATCTGAGGATCCGCGCTACATTCAGTGTGAAATCGCGGGCGCGGTTCAATCCGAGCTCGTGGTTCCGCTGCTCACGCAGGGCCGTGTGCTCGGAGTTTTGGATCTCGAGAGCCTGAAGCCTCACGCGTTTACGCAGCAGAACGAGCAGATGCTCGCTATTCTGGCGTCCACTGCGGCCATCGCCATCGATAATGCACGCCTCTACGACCACCTCCGGCGCGCCGAGCAGCGCCGGAAGCAGGACCTGGACCGGGCGCGGGAAGTCCAGCAACTGCTCCTTCCCAAGGAGATGCCAGTCGTCCCCGGCCTGGAAATCGCCGCGGCATACCTCCCCGCGCAGGAGTTGGGCGGCGACTTCTATGATTTTCTTCCATACCGTGACGGGAAGCTCGCCGTCGTGGTGGGGGACGTCGCCGGGAAGGGATCCGCGGCCGCCCTGCTCGCGTCCCTGGGTGTAGGCATTCTTCGTGAGCACGCAGTCCACCAGCCATCACCTCCCGGCGAGATGCTCGCCGATCTGAACGGGCACCTCCAGATACTCGGCGGGAACGGACGATTCATCGCGATGGCATTCGCGGTATATGACCCGGTCAAATCGGAATTATCTCTCGCAAGCGCCGGCTTTCCCCCGCCGGTGCTCGTGCGGGACAGGCGGGCCTGTCCGGTCGAAGTGAGCGGTGTGCCGCTGGGTCTCCTGCCGGATTCGACGTACGAAGCAGTCAGGCTCAGCCTTCGGCCCGGGGACACTCTCGTTTTCTGCTCCGACGGTGTTCACGAACAGACGAATGCCACTGAAGAGGAGTTCGGCGCCGAGCGCCTTGTTTCACGACTGGCCGATACCTGTGCTTCTCAGCCGGCTGCGCAGATCGTGTCCGGAATTCTCGGGGCGATCGAGGATTACGCAGCCGGGAGCCCCGGACGCGAATACATCGACGACCGCACAGTCGTCGTCCTCCGCTTTACGGCGGCTCGGACTTGAGCGATACGAGCGCGGGCGTCCGAGGCTGTCCAACGGTTGAATCACAGCGTGAACAGGCCCGAAGGCGCTGATATCTCCCGGGCTGAATCGCGCTGGGGACGGACTTCTGGGGCTGTCCAACAGTTGGCGTGACCAGGCCCGAAGGCGCTGATATCTCCCGGGCTCTATCGCACTGGGGACGGACTTCTGAGGCTGTCCAACAGTTGGCGTGACCAGGCCC
>Ga0113563_10000755_pt1 | contig 16722 bp, 17 predicted proteins | sample Mud3Dept3metaG_FD_80117 | JGI IMG/M metagenome (GOLD analysis project Ga0113563, IMG submission 80117) | Freshwater wetland microbial communities from Ohio, USA, analyzing the effect of biotic and abiotic controls - Mud 3 Core 4 Depth 3... | ecosystem: Environmental > Aquatic > Freshwater >...
AGATTCGGAGATAGCGTCATTATGTTCTCTTAAAATTTGTCGCTAAACGAGGATATGGTTTGTGAAGGCTCGAACTTTATGAAAACTAAAGATTGATACTATATTACCAATGAGGGCAAGGCATAGAACTACTGTTTACCTTTTCGTTCCTCTTCAGCAACAATTTTCTTCAGTTTCTTCTCCATCTCCAACTCGTAAGCGTGTTCCCTCACCATCGGCGGCAACGTCTTCTGCTTATGCACTTCGTTAATGGGTACTATGCGCCTTTCGCCAGCTTTTACCGATGTTTTCTCGCTATCCACGACATCCTCAAAGTCCTCCAGAGCTTCAACCGTTAGGTACCCCACGCTCTCCGTGACAATTTTGACCTTGTGCTTCCCTTTATAGTAGCGGATTTCAGTCATAAGAACGCACAACACTCTTAACTCAGGCAAAAGAAGATATAAACACTCACGTCACTCGAAGCTTGGAAAGGATAAACTACGTTAGATATCCAGACAATCCTTAGCGGCATAGCAATCGGCTTCTCAATCGCTGCACCGGTCGGACCCATAGGCGTGCTCTGCATTCGCCGGACGCTTGCAGACGGACGACTTCACGGGTTAGTCTCAGGCTTGGGCGCCGCCACCGCAGACGCGGTTTACGGCTGCATCGCTGCCTTCGGGGTAACATTCCTATCAGCAGTGCTTGTTCAGCAACAGTTCTGGCTTCGCCTTATAGGTGGAGCTTTCCTGCTGTTTCTAGGTGTCCGCACGATTCTCGCCAAACCCAAAAACCAATCTCATAACGACAAGAAACTTGGACTGGCACGCGCCTACGTCTCAACGTTCCTTCTAACCCTAACGAACCCAGTGACCATTCTCTCGTTTGCAGCTGTTTTCGCGGGCTTAGGTTTAGGCGCCAGCCGCGGCGATTATGGAGCAGCTGGACTTCTGGTCCTCAGCGTGTTCATGGGGTCCACAGCCTGGTGGCTCATTCTTAGTGGCGCCGTTAGCTTTCTAAGATCGAAGGTTACGACACGAGTGCTGCTCTGGATAAATCGCATTTCAGGGATCATAATCCTAGCGTTCGGTGTAATAGCTATCGTTAGCGTCGCTTTATAGCGTGTATTGCTTGCTCTTCTCAAAAGAGCTATCGCCGTTTTCAAGTCTCACGCAAATTTGGAGAACAAGTCTGCGTTTTCAGTGTGTGCTGGAAAAATCCGTTTCCACTCATCTGACCGAGTGCGTCTTTCAGTTGCGGGGGCATCATGCGACACGAAACGTGAACATGATATTGGGGCAGACCATAATTACATAGCCAATTTACCAGCCTTCCTAGTCTATCTCCATTTCCTCGTTAAACGGCTCCGAAGATAACAAAACATAGCAGCTACCTGCTGCAGGTTGAATTGCGACCCGTTCTTCAAAATCGTAGACAGACAAAGCCAAGACCATGTTACAGTGCTGCTTCGAGGCTTCGAAAACGTCGAAAACCTTGTCTCTCCCTTTGCACCGCTCCATTAGGTCGCGTTTCCACCTATCAAACAGTTTCTTCGACTTTCGAAAAAGCAATATATCTTAATCGTTCAAATCTGGAACTTTGAGGTGCGCATCTTTTCGCAGCGCACTCGATGATTGTGCTTGCTTAAATGAAACAGCAAGGCATTTGCCACTTTTCTCAGCAATATGAAAGAAGCTGTTCAGTCGGTCAACATCAGAAAACGCAAACTCGGCCAACATGACGCCTTTGGCGCAGGAAACTATGTTACTTAACTTCTCTTCGACCTCTGGCTCTGTGGATATTGTGGCGCCAATCATGTTTGTCGCTTCCGTGATGATTGCGATAGGCTCAAAGTCTGCAGGGATTGCTTTCGCCGTCTCACCACAATAAACTGGGATTTCTCGCTTCATGAATGACAGATAAGCTGAATGGTCTAGGTATGCATGTGACGGAAAACCAGCATCAACGGACGATGGATTTTGGTCAAGTTTGTAGACGCCCTTCAGGTTTAGCAAGAAGGTTTCTCTCACTTTTTGGCGAGAGAAACCGCGGCGAATAAAACTGTTTCTTCATACTGTAGGACATGCCAAAGTCCAGGAGTATTCGCGTATCGCAGCATGATTTTGTTGCCGCCGATTTCGTCAACCCCGCCGTAAAACGTGAGAGAAACCTCATGATGCTTTTACCTCTGCGCCTCAGCTTTTTTGCAGGTTTCTGCCATTGCGACTAATACTGATGGCGGGGTAAACAAGCTGAAAACCCGTGTGTACTTGGGTGAGGCGGCGTTTTTAACATGGTTAACGCTACCGCCCGCTCTCACGTAGCCGGTAATGAAAGCGCTTGCTATTTCCTCAGCTTTCGTATTGCTGCGGAAGGGCTGCAGATAATGCCCAGAATAGTAAAGAAATTCAGCGACATCCCATGATTTGTCACCTCCATGAGAAGCCTGCTCAAAATCCAACAAGTGTATTTTGCCTTCTTTGCCCAAAATGACGTTCTCGGGTTTCGTGTCGCCTAGGGTTACGCCAAGCAAATGCACTTTGGCAATTATCTCGCCAACTCTAGTAAATGTTTCCTTATCTTCTGCCGACAGGTTGCTGTTCTTTGAACTTGCAATTCGCTTCGTGGCATTTGCTAGATTCTCGCCTTCCAAATACTCCATGAAAACCAAGCGTTCACCATTACTTATGTGCAGAATTTTGGGAACATTGAAACCCTCGTTACGAAGAAGCTCGCTCGTGGCACTCTCTCTTTCAAGCCTGGAGTTCCCCAAAACTGCAAACTTTAGTGTTCCAAGAGACCAGAGATTCAGCGGAAACCATTTGAAACCAGACCAGTCTTTGAACCGCTTCACAACAACACGCTGCTTCTCTTCACCAGCCTCTACCTTTATCAGGTAAACATCGTTCAAAACGCCTCCAATTGCTTCCAGCTTAATCTGACCCTTCTTGCCTCGAAGCAAGTTTTGTCTTACAAACGCCTCGACACTTATTCTATCGGCAAGGGAGACCAACCCCTTTGATGTCGGCACGAAAACGTATTTTTGCGGATCAACAAACGCGCGATTAGCATCTATGCTCTTTTTCCATTGCTCAAACGTCTGAAGTTTTGGGAAAGCTTCCGCAGTCTGACTGAACAAGTTCAACAGCTGCGGGAACACTTTGAAGATGGATGTGAAAAGCGTTCTGGGCGCGTTCTTGGAAATGTTAGCTAGCCATATTCTCGGTCTCTTATCCTCTGAGACAAGCTTCCTCGGAACAAGCACATAGCCACCAGAAAACTGCACTTTCATTTCCTTTTCAAGCTGACGCAACGCCTCTATGTAACCATCAAGCGTCGGATTCCCTTTTTCTTTTCCACGCTCAGTCTCACGCATGAAACTTGAAACACATTCGGCAAAGGGGGGGAAAACGCGCACTCTCTTTAGCAATACCTCATACATAAAATACTCTGGCTGAATGTGAATCTGGGAAAGAAGCTCTGGAAAACTGAGCGTCAAATTTTCAAGAAGCTCCAGAACTAGCCGACGTTTAAGCTTTACCTCCTGCACGTGCAGGTAGTCCTCACCGATTAAGGAGGTATAGGGAAGCAGCAGGGTTGTCGCTGAAGCCTCTCCGAGAAACCCTCGTTCAATGTCTCTTTCAAAGATCCACTGGTCAACAGCCAACACAACTATAGTTCTTCCAGCCAAAACTTTTACATAACTCATAACTCTCTGGGGAAAATTTCGAAGAATCAGAATGACCTCTATAGCGTTTTTAGCATGCGCCGCTTCCCCTGAACAGTATTCAAATAAGTTTACAGCAGTAATGTCGATTGAACCAGCAACGTGCCTACAGAAATCCAAAATTTGCCTATGAAGTGCGCAGTCCGGCTCGGCACATTTGCTGTCCAACTCGGCACCTCGTATTATTCGTCCTCTAAAATGTAATGGAATTGCTGTAAGATATATTTGATCGCAAAATTAAGTGATAGTCGGTGAAGAAAACCCTCAAACTCGGTTTTCTTGACGGCGAGTCTGCATCAAAAGAGTCCTCTGGTTTTCACTGGGAATATTAGAGTACTTGTGAAATAGCAGCTGACCTTTTAGCGCCTTCAGACATTTTTTATCAAGGGCCTGAATGTGGTTCTATGGTCTTGAGCTACGGCTATTTCAGCGGTACCGTTCATGTTTATCCTTCGGCAAATCAGGTTCAGTGATTCCTCCGTGAAGCTTAACAGGTTCTTTCCATCATTTGTCAGACTGTAAACCTTTCGAGGTCTGTCGGTGTCCATGTTCCATGTGCTTCTAACGCGACCTTTCTTCTCCAGAGTCCCCAAGAGCGGGTATATTGTGCTGGGTCCAAAGTAAATGCCGAAGGATTTGCGAATTCTTGTGATTATCTGGTAGCCGTGCATCGGCTGCTGATTGAGAAGTTGCAGCACTACTAGGTCGAGTAATCCTTTCATGAGTTTTGTTTGTGCCTCTTTTTGTGGGTTGGGCATGCTTTATTTCCTTCTGTATTTGTGCACAACGGTTGTTCCGTTGAGCTTGTGTACAATATGTCTGTTTTTAGACATATCGCGTATCTTTATAGATTAGAGAGGACGATATAAACATTCATGCTTAATCAAAGCATAACAAAGCATACCAAAGCAATACGTCCGGACTGAGTTTAACATTGACCAATGAGGGGCAAAACATAAAAACTCCATTGCAGAACCCAAAAACAGGCTACAACTGTGCTTGAAACCTACAAAAGAGAAATTGTTCAACGCATAACCAAGAACTTAATAGACATCCAATTATTGCGCCTAATCAACTCACACCCTTCAATCTGGGGCTACCGCATAAAAAAAACCGTGGAAACTGATTTCCAGATAAAACTTGGACACGGGGCACTATATCCCCTGCTCAAATCACTGGAACAGAAAGGCTTTCTGGTGAGCAGCAAACAGAGTGAAGGCGGCAGATCCCGAAAAGTCTACACAGTCACAGAGGAAGGCAAAAGATATTTGAGTGCCTATTCTGAAGTGCTCAAAGAGCAAATTAGAACCTTCCAAAGCAGCACCTGAATTCTATTCGTATACAAAAGCATCACCAAAACACATTTTTCAACGCACCTGATAAAGCAGGACATGGCTTTGAGGAAAATCTTAATAACAAAACTCAAACGATAGAACTTCCCGGTGTTGAACATGGAAGAAAAAACAATACTGTCAATTCCTGTAATGGCCTTTCGCAATGATGTACGCCTTCATCTCAGCTGCAATCGGTCTAATAATGGGAATTATCTTCGCCTTGTTTTTCGGCACCATATTTGCATCGATACCTCCATCTACTATTCCAGGGACCAACATCAGCGGCTTGCTCAGTGTTCTTCGGCTTCGGTTCTGTAATCATCACACCGATAGTATCCTTCATTGGCGGTCTAATATCAGGTGCCATTACGGCACTGCTATACAATTTTTTGGCGCCAAGAATTGGCGGAATCAAAGTACGCTTTAAAGAGGAAAGTCATCCTTAACCAGCAATACCCTCTCCTTTCTTTTTCGCCCTAGACAAACCTTTTATCTTAAACGTCACGACAACAATTCCTCGAGAAAAACAGAATGAACTTTGCAACAAGCAAGATTCTCGGCGGACTCGGCGCTTTGCTCATCTTCACCGGCGTATTCCTGCAGATTCCATTTTATGGAGGCTTGCCTCTAATCGGATTAATTCTAGTCCTGGCTGCATTATGGGGCTTAGCCGGACACTACAAAGATCAACGAATCTTCAAAAACGCATTGTATGGAAGCATTTTAGGCATAGTGGGCATTTTTGCAGTTGGGTTAACTGATTTTTTCTCTTCGATGGACTTCCTACGAGAAATAATACCAAGTTGGAACGGAGACTGGACAACTCTACCGAACATACGACCCGAAGACATTAGTATGAAAGTGACTTGGGAAAGCATTTTCCCGTTTTTGGCAATAATCATTCTGACAATTTTTGTGCTTTTTCTTGTCTCTGTAGCAGTTGCCTACTTCTACAGGAAATCACTTGAACGGCTCGCGGATAGGACCGACGTGGGTATTTTCAAAACCACTGGAACACTGTTGCTTATCGGTGCAATCTTCAACATAATCCTTGTAGGAATGGTGTTGGTTTGGATCGCGATGCTGCTTCTGGCAATCTCCTTTTTCTCGATGAGCACAAAACAATCGTCGCGGCCAACGGCCTAGGAGTAACCTCTTGCCTGATTCAACTCCCGCATCCATCATATTCTTACTTTTGTTCAGGAACCAACATCGAACATTGGCCTTATTTTGAGATGGATCAATAAAGAATCTGCTTACGTCGGTCTTATCGCGGAAAAACCAAACAAATGTCAGCCTAATTACCAAAAAATATGATTAGACGTTGCCATCCCAGACTATAAAAATTGGGCAAAAGTGTCAAATTCCACGAACGAAAAACCAACAAATTATCAAACTGCATGGAAAAAACACTGATTATCAATACATAAAAGCTTTATAACAAAAGCGAACAACTTGGCTAAAAAGAAGGCAGATTGATGCGACGTTCAAAACTCGAAATGTACGTTGACATCCTCAAAGTGCTGGCTCACCGCGGTCCCCTGAAGTTGACGCATGTTATGTATAAAGCAAACGTAAACTGCAGTGTTCTGAAAGAGTACTTAGATTTTCTAATTAAGCAAAACTTAGTGGAAGAGCAAATCGTAGGCAAAAGCAGAGTCGTCTTCACTTGCACTCAAAAAGGCATAACCGTACTGAAGTACTTCCATGAGCTCAAGCAAGTGCTTCCGATCGTGGAAGAAGCCAGAAACCAAGCTCCGGTACCTTACTAATCTCGAGCTTATTTAAAACGTTGGCTTCCATATATAACGCCCCTTCTTAAGGGTTGAGGTATAGTTCACTTGCTTTTGCGTTGTGCAAAGATAGCACAGCTGCTGTGTTGAGCATATACGAAAGTTTGAGAATAATTACCAGTGTGTCGTAAGACTTAATAAACACGTGTATTGTATGAATACTGTACACACGCAAAACACTAAACTCAGGGAAGACAATTGAACAGAGACGAATCTTTTGGGAAAAAACCAATGACTGTCCTCGAAAAAATTCGAGACAACCTAGAGCGAATTAACGAGAAGATGGAAGTCATGATAGAACTCCAAAAACACAGCGGCCGCAAAGATGGTGCACAACCTCTTACAGACACACCATTGGACGTTATGACATTACTTTCAATGCCCGATCACTTAAGAAAGACTGCAATGACCATTTGTCGCTGTGGCCGAGCAACAGCAGAAGAAATTGCGGAGCAAACCACACGTGCGCGTGCAGTTGAAAGCGCTTACCTAAATCAACTCGTATTAATGGGCTATTTGAAGAAGGAACGCAAAGGGAGAAAAGCGTACTTCTCAGCTGATAGAGATACTCAAGGGTGAGAACTGAATGGGAAAAATCCTAGCTGTACACTCTTACAAAGGCGGAACTGGGAAAACACTGCTTTCAGTTAATCTTGCCTCTACCTTTGCAAGGCAGGGGAAGAAAGTCTGCCTGTTTGACCTTGACTTTCGAGCACCAAGCTTGTTCGCAATTCTGAACATGCCAAACGCTGAGTGCTGGCTAAATGACTACCTCAACGGAACCTGCGAAATAGACAGAGTGCTCATCGATATGAGCAACAAAATTCCTGGAAACGGAAAATTATGCGTAGGCTTAGCCAATCCAACAACAGAGGCAATCAGGGACATGTCTGCAAAAGATCGCAAATGGGAAATGCGCGCCCTTGGACGCTTGTTGTCGTTGAGAAATTCCCTGCTCATTGACAAAGGATTTGACTACATAGTTTTCGACACAAGCCCAGGCTTGCAGTACTCTTCGATAAACGCAATAGTAACAGCCGATATTGTAGTCGTCGCCACAACAGGTGACAGGTCCGACGTTGATGGAACGCGCCGCATGCTAAAGGAGCTATACAATCTGTTTGAGAAGAAAACCGGTTTAGTAATTAACAAAGTACTTGATGCTACTTCGTTATCAAAGAGGCAAGAGATGGATAAGAAGGTTCGCGAGGTTTACCAGGTGCCAATGTTGGGTGTCGTACCATGTTTCTGCGACATACTCAGGGCTGAAGGTGGTCTGATCTTCTGTCGTGACAAACCTGATCATCCCTTCACAAAATTGCTTGACGAGATGACAAAGAAGATAGAGAACAACCAAATCAGCTAAGACTCACCCTTTCTCACATTTTCCTGCAATTTTTTCACGTCTGTATACAAAAGCATCAACGAAACTTAATGCAAAGGCTTTATAGAAACAGAAAGCAGTGGTAAACTCCAAGCGTTGTTGGAGAAGGCCGCGTTGGCAAGATCTGCTATCGTACTAGCCGGTGGCGTTTCTAGCAGGTTCGGGGAAGACAAGGGTCTAGTAAAGTTAGCAGGAAAACCTTTGTTAAGGCATGTAGTTGACTCGGTTCGCTCGATTGCAGATGAGATAGTCATCGTGACTAGCTCCGCGGATCGTGTGGAAAAATACAGACAACTTGTTCCCGCCAACGTGCGTTTTGTTGTTGACAAATGCAAGTCGAATGGCCCATTGATTGGCACATTAACAGGGCTCGAAGCCACCCACAGCGAATATACTCTAACCTTGCCCTTCGACACCCCATTTGTGTCAAGAGAAATAATCTCGCTTCTTTTCGAGCTGTGCATAGGCAGGTCAGCAGCTATCCCAAGGTGGCCAAACGGACAAATTGAACCATTGCACGCCGTGTATTGCGTTGAGACAGCGCGACTTGCAGCTCAAAGCGCAGTTACTGAGGGAAGACTTGACATGCGCGGAATGATCGAGCGAATGCGAGCTGTACGTTTCGTTTCAACCTTAGTTATCGAGGAGCTCGATTCAGAGCTGAAGAGCTTTTTCAATATCAATACCCCCTTGGACCTTAAGAAAGCAGAATCAATGCTCAAGTTCGCACATTGATTGTGCCACCTCGTTTGAGCAGTTGACTCGCAAATTTGTCTACGAATCTTTTCTGCTATTTTTCTGCCTTGATTTGATCGAACTTGGACGAATCTTATATATACATCATTTCAAGACAGCTTGGAACCTTAAAAAATGGTGGGACAGGTCCGAGTAGCAAAGAATGCCTGTTGTTTCTAGATCTAAAGATTCTAGAATTTTGAAAAATGGTTTGTTTTTGGAATTTTTTGCATTATTAAAAGAACGTGTACTTGTTTTATCAACCAATTTGTGCGTTTTGGATTTGCCGAAATAAATTCGAATGGTCAGATTTTACATTAAATGGCTAAATTCACGTTAAGATGTACTGTGGAAACTACACGAAAACTGCAATTTACTGGCTCCCTGCTCTTATTTGGCGGTGTAATTTCCGAAAGATGAACAAACAGCTATGCGCGTTGCTGAGAATGACAGTTTGATTAATCCCCAAAAAGTAGAAACATCTAATTGAGTCGAGCCTCCTTCAGGATACCAATGTGAAAGCTGGATTCACCTAATGAGGTGTACCTTTAATCAACTCATTTAACCCACTCGATTTTACAGGTTCACGCGTATTTATCTGCGGATGAACAATGATAGTTGAAAGAAATGTGCTGATTTCGCTTCTGAAATTTACGCAAAATGGGACTGCTTTAATTGAAGATGTCAAAAACGACACAAAGCTTTCAGGGGCTGTCTTGAAAAGTTTGCTGGGTAAGTTACAGTCTGACGATATGCTTAATTTGAGCCGAGATTTCGTCAAGCTCGAAACTGAAGATCGCTTGAAACTTGCGGTCAAGGCTGTTTCACTCGGCGCGGATATAGAAGCGGTCAGCAGCCATCTCGATTGGCAAGAATTCGAGAGCATTGCCGCAGCAGCATTGAGACATAACGGCTACGTGGTTTATCAGAATTTGCGGTTCAAACACTTCGGTCGCAAGTGGGAAATTGATGTCGTAGGTTGCAGGAAGCCGCTGGTTGCTTGTGTGGACTGCAAGGATTGGCATCGAGGGGCGGCGCCTTCGGTAATGAGACGAATCGTTGAGGCGCAGGCTAACCGCGTCAGTGCACTGGCTGATGTATTACCGCATTCGTCGCTGAAACTCGAATGTACCAAATGGAGCCTTGCAAGATTCGTTCCTATTGTGATGGTTCTAATGCAAGGTCGTTTCCCGTTTTGTGAAAACGTTCCCGTTGTACCTGTTCTAAAGCTGCAAGATTTCCTGCATCAGTTACCCCTTGAAATGGATTCATTGCGGTCTTTCCAGAAAGAGTTCGTCCACCTATGATATTGTTTTTAGAATTCGCGTTCGAGCGAACCTGACGACTGGAAGCAAACTCAATAAAAACATACCCAAAGACGCTGCAAACAACCACGCAGCAATCTCTACAATCGTCAAGCCGGTCACTAAGGGCTGCCGCATCAGAATAAGCAACGTTGAAATCGTGCCCAAAGATAACCCAACGCCACAGCTAGACAAAAGAACAACGATACTTTGAATTGCCACTATGGTTGTTACAGTTTTAGGCTTCGCGCCCATAGCTCGCAGAAATCCGAATTCCTGGCGTTGTTCGTCGATAACAAGCATTATGAAAGCCATTAAACAGAGAGATGCAGAAAGCAGGGTGAACAAGGGAAGCATCATTATTATTGACCACGTGGAATTAAGAAACCGAATGTTCTGCTGAACTTCGGGGGCAATGTCAAATGCAATTAAGCTTGAATCTTGCTTGGTCAAAATGGCGTTTATCTTATTCATCAATGTAGCTCGCTCAGCAGATGGGTCAATTTCGGCGAACACAAGGTTCACCGCGGTGATTTTAGAAGTGTTCTGTAGGTCTTTGAGCGGGACAAAAATGATGTTGCCATTGTTAGTTGGATCAACGCAGACGCCAACTATCGCATACTGATCACCGATTATTTTTACGCTTTGGACAAGCGGCTTTGAAAACATTGTTTGGGCTATCGAATCTCCAATAACAGCACAATACTCATCATTATTTTGCAAAAACCTTCCTTGAGTGAACCATTCACCCGTCACTTCGCCAGGCTCAACACCTACTACTAATGCATAGCCTTGTCGGTGGTCGCCCACAGGGGTAGTGGCTAGCGTGTCTGGATCAATAGTGTAATTTGCTATCTCAAGAATATTCTCCATAAGAACGAGACGTAAGTCAACCTTAACAACTCCTTCTAACTCACGTAACTTCTGAACTATGTCCTGGGCCACAGCAAGTGCTGGGTTTGCATAATCAAATTCCTCGGTTACCTCGGTTCCAATGAAGGCGGAGTCAAGTTGCTTATACTGTGAAGCCATGTTTTGGTGGACAATTGCAATGACTTGTTGTCCTGTAGCATTATCGATCCACGAAATAGTGGTTTCATTTGCGATGACGCTTCCACCGATCGAAACTGTGAGCAATACAAAGACTGTCGACAATAGCAGTACTACTCGGACGGTTGCTGTTTTTCGACGCACGAGGCTTCTTAAGGCAATCCTGGCTGTTAGCATGAATTTTGTAAATGACTTCATCTTTTTTTGAACCGACAAACCATAGTATTGCACAGGCGATAACGCGTTTAGAGTTGAGAGCTGAGTCGCCTTCAAGATCGGTCGGGTGCCAAAAACTAGCGCCAAGATGAAAAACGCAACAAAGACCACGGGTGCAAGCCACAACAAAGGAGGATTAGGATAACTCGCAAAAAGATTCCAACGCGCAAAAGCATAATCTACAGCCAACCCTAGAAAAACACCCAGCGAGCAACTTGCCACAGAAACGTAAAGTAACTCAGTCATGTAGTAACCAAACAATAGGTCATTGGGGCATCCCACGGCCTTAATCAACCCGAGATCTTGAGTTCGCTGAGTCATCATTAGAACAACCATGAATGACATCAAAACGGCACCCACCGAAAATATCAAAATCGTGAGGAAAAGCATGAACTGCGCGAAAATTGCAGATATCCCTCTCGTAAAGATGCCCACTCCACCAGACGCCAAGCCTAGACCCAGCCGGGAGCTGAACAACAAGAGAAAAAGCGTTGACGCCACACTCAGCGTCAAGCAGACCAGAGCGAGGCCTGTCTGGCCTCTTCTGCGCACCAGATCGTTGATGACAAATTTAGTCTCATACATGATTAGTCCTCAAAACCCCGTCTTCCAAGCAAAGAGCACGATCCGCTATCTGCATTATCCGTGCATCGTGAGTTGAAACGATAATGGTCTTTCCCTGTTTCTTCAGGTTTCCGAGAATGTCAATTATCTTTTGAGCATTAATCGTATCCAGGTTACCCGTTGGCTCGTCAGCCAAGAGAAGCGGAGGATCGTTTGCTAGCGCCCGGGCAAATGCTAAACGTTGTTGTTCGCCACCGCTGAGCTGGGCAGGAAAATAGTTTTGCCTGTGTTGGATCCCAAGGTCTACAAGCAATTGTAGAACACGTGTCACGATTTCGCGGGCTGGTTTTCCTGTCCACTCCATGGGAAACGCAATGTTTTCCGCTACCGTTAAAGTTGACACAAGGTTGTAGGCTTGGAAAACAAAACCGATCTTTTGGCATCGAAAATCTGACAAATAATCCTCGCTTTCCTCAGTCAGGTCTTCCCCAAAAACAATAAGTCTGCCACTGGTTGGTCTGTCAATTCCACTTATGAGATTAAGCAACGTGGTCTTACCCGCTCCTGAGGCCCCACATATCACCACAAATTCGCTAGGAGAAATCTGCAAATTCAAGTCTTTCAAAACTTCCGTCGCCGCATCATCGATCGTGTAACTTTTGCTGAGAGAACGCATCAGAACTGCCACTTCTTCAATATCTCTTATTTCTCCAAGCAAAGCAGACCACCAAGTCAGAATGTTACTTGTTTTGCTAATATGTTTTAAGCTGGCTAAATCGATTCGAAACTGAGGTTTCCTCTATCACGCTTCAAAATCCGAACCTTTTCAGGAAGCTTGTTTCGTTCCCAGTCATCCCACGGGATTACCCTAAAAATCCATTTTTTCCCCAAGTGAGCGGCGACTACAGCATGTTTGTGTTCACGTTCAACTGGAATAAGCTGGTCAAGGAAACGAAATAGCTTGTCGACCTGCGGCTTTGGAAAGTATGCATAGTAACTAGCGTTCTTCACCTCAAAAGCGTAAATATTTGAATCCTTGCGTGCGATAATGTCGGGAAGCGGGCTGAGGCTTGGATTGCTAACAGGTATACGGACAGAGTGACAGCCGTATTTCTGCAGTCGCTTGACAAGGACGCTCTCGCTGTAAAATCCACGTTTGCGCCACCGTCGAAGAGCAACCTTGTCAATTTCTCTGACCACTGCAATCTCAACCGTGAATGCTTGTTCAGCAGCACGGTCATAAAAGACTATCGTACACTGAATGCAGTTGTTTGGCGATGCTTTCGTATACGCCGCTGATTGCGTAAGTGTTTAGGTGTTGGCTGGTGATGGATGAAAACACACGTAATGCATATATCACCATGTCAACCGATTACGAAAATCCCAACATGTGCAAATTCAAAATAATAGCGCTTTAGCCTACTCCAACGATCTCGAAATACAGCACTCAGCCAAAATAGATTCGAAACAAGCTCCGATTTTCACCAAGAACGACGTGAAAAACATCAAAGAGCCAAACTGAACGACACGCAACAGATGTAAACACTTGTTGTCAATCGAGAAAGGTCCACCAACTATGAGAGATGTAAACCGAAACCATTGCCAAAGGCAATATTTTCTCAGGTGTTTTAGATCCGCCCTCGATCAGACCAAAGCATAAAATTGATTGAGAAAAAGGGAAAACTTCCTTTCCTTAGCACGCCTGGGGCAAAATTTTCGTGTTAACATCGAAGAACCTCGAAGTAAAGCATGGTTTTTTTCACATGGAGATTTTCGTAGGTACTTATATGAGGCGGTGGTTATCTCCATGCCCAAGGGTGTGTCAGTAAGCAAAAAACGTCAATTCTGACTCATTTTGCTTTTACAGGCTATTTTTGGCCATTTCTGTTTTCGACTGTGCCACCAAATCAGGGTTGGTTTTTGCCGTAAAGATTCTTCGGTTGAAAACTGACTGTGAAATAGGCTTTTGTACCTTAATAGCCATAATTCATGGCGTATTTGCCTAAATAGTCTGAAACGAGGAACGTTTGATGGGCTGTCAAAAAGCAGTCGTTCTATACCGTTTTCTCAATATTCCCGTTTCCGAAATAATCGCTTTAATTCCACATGCAGCATGGCTACTGGAGGAGTATGCGATTTGGAGTCTTTTGAGTACTTCGGTCAAGGCACCGAAACGCTAACGCGTAGCGTTCAAGGGCGAAGCGTAAAAGTTTGTTGGAACTGGGGGAGATTTCCGACAACTGACGGCTTTCCTGTCGACGACAATATGATTAATTGGGTAATAGGCCAAGAGCAAGCTTTGAACGAAGGCTTTCTTTGCCTGAATGAGTGGGTGCACAAACTAAAGCATCTAGAGGAGACTCAATGGTATGCTCAGTGGAGCAACCCTAATCAGCCTAAACCCTCAGCTAAAACCATGATTAGTCCGGGACCCTATCTGCTGCTCCTGGGCGACCCCGGAACGGGCAAGTCACTGATGGGTAGAGCCTTGTCAGAAAAGCTCACCCAAGTTTACAAGGAGAATGGCATAAAACTTTTCGATGTCGTATGCTGGAAAAATCCGATCCTGCCCAGCGAACCAAGAGTCTCAATCCACAAAGCAGGTGAGGGAAAGAAACTTCTGCACATGGAAGAGCTTAAAGAGCTAAAACGCAAGTTCGCTACAAAAGTTGGACTAAAAGCTATTCAATTTCTGATGCTTGGGCTAGGCTTGTTCCTGATGGGATTAGGTTTCTTCTTTCTCTTTCAGTCTTGGCAGAGTTGGGCCTTAAACCCGCCGTATCTCGGCGAAACTCTGCAATCATTTTACGCGGGTAGCTTTACGGACTACTTTATCGACAAATTCCTAGCTCTAGTGCCAATGACCTTCATACCCGCTGGTAGCCTCATATTCTTCAGCATATTCACTTGGTGGTTTACACGACTCGGCGGGCTGGGGAACATGCGTGGCACAGGTGGAGCTCAGCAATCCGAGGTGCCCAAGCTTATTGTTGATAACAGTCTTGGACGCGCACCATTTATCGATGCAACTGGTCATATGAGCGCCCAACTTTTTGGCTCCATCGCTTGGGATCCATTTCAGACGGGCGGAATGGGGACGCCTGAACATCAACGAGTAACGGCTGGAGATGTGCACAATGCGTCGCTAGGCATTCTCTATATTGACGAGATTAAAAATCTCGATCCTGAGGAAGCTGTAACTTTGTTGACTGTTTTAGAAGATGGTCAGCTACCGGTTACACTGCGTGGAAGATGGAACGGTGGCTCAACCGCAGCGATGGCAGTCTCAACCGAGCCTGTTCCTGCAATAACTTTCTTGGTGGGCGCTGGCAACTTTGACAGCATCGGTCAAATACACCCTGCACTAATGGACCGCATATATGGTTACGGTAGAGTCGTCAGAATGAACAACGACATGCCTAACACAGTCGAGAATAGACGCAAATATGTGCAATTCATCGCTCAGGAAGTGAAGCGATTCAATCTAGCGCATTTTACCCGAGATGCCTGCGTTGAAATAGTTGAGGAGGGCAGGCGTAGGAGCAACAAGCGTGAAGCGTTGACTACCCGATTCCGACCTTTGATTTCAATTGTGAAAACTGCGGCGACATTGGCAATGAATGAGAACGCGAAGAAAGTTGAGAGAAGGCATGTGTTAGAAGCAATTGGCGAACACTGCAAGACAATACAGAAACAACTACTGGAGCACGAATTGAGTGAAAGAGGTAAGCTTCTTGAGATTAAGCCCGAAGGCACAAAACTTGGCCAAATATATGGGCTTGCGGTCGTTCACGATCCGTATAGCGGTGAAATGACGGGAAGTGTACTTAGCGTGAAGGCTCAATTGGTTAAGAAGACGAGTTTGCCAAGAGATCAGCCGTTGAAAGGTTATTATAGAGTTACGGGTGTGGCCAAGGGTCAAAACTTCATCTCTGACAGTATTGCCAAAGTCCGAAGCGTCATCCTGCAGAAATATGGCGTTGACATCGCTCAGGATTATCTGACACACCTAGATTTTGCTCAATCATATGGTGTGGATGGACCCTCCGCTGGCGTTACTATGGCTATCCTATTGTGCTCACTTATTGAGGGCAAACCGATACGTCAAGATGTTGCAGTGACAGGAGAAATTAACTTGAGTGTGAGCAACTCCATCCAGATTACGGCTATCGGAGGTGTACATGAAAAGATCAAAGCTGCAGAAGCGTGGGGTTTTAAGAAAGTTGTAATTCCTAAGAAAAATTACGAGCATTCAATAGATGTCAGAGACTACAAGATTGATGTTGTTCAAGCAGCAACACTTGACGACTACTTGAAAGAGTGTTTAGTAGAGGAACACTTTCTCAAGATTCCCCTGCAGAAAACTCGGCGTTAAGTAGAAACCCCTTCTTTTTCACCTTAATGTAATCTAACCAATGCATTTTGGCAGTACCAAATGAAGCTATTTTTCCATTTCTCTAAGGAGAGGCAACCCAGTTCAGTTGCGATGGTGGCAAATGTAGCACGTCAGAAAATGATGTTCACTGAAGACCACCATCAACACTCAAACGTGAATCGGTATACAGAAACATCAACCAAACAAACAAAATCGGTAGACTTCTTTCTTTTAGAATTGGAAATGTTTGTATAGACG
>Ga0113563_10000756_pt1 | contig 16722 bp, 9 predicted proteins | sample Mud3Dept3metaG_FD_80117 | JGI IMG/M metagenome (GOLD analysis project Ga0113563, IMG submission 80117) | Freshwater wetland microbial communities from Ohio, USA, analyzing the effect of biotic and abiotic controls - Mud 3 Core 4 Depth 3... | ecosystem: Environmental > Aquatic > Freshwater >...
AAGGCTTTGCGCTCCTTCCCCTGTGGGGGAAGGCTGGGATGGGGGTCTAAACACCCTGTACAATAATCTATGTATGTGGTTAATATACATGAGCAATGTGACATATTTCATAAATGCGCCATTATAATACGTATTATAATACGTAGTTTAATACGTAGATTTACAGCTATGGTCTAATTTAAAAGTCATTCAGCAGATCATAGAGAAGGTTGCTTTCAAATCCCTTTGATAATCCGTATCTCAGAAGCTTGCCTTTGAGATCATACTGATTCTTGGCTTTGACCGACCTGCGATGAGAAAGAATGATCTCTCTCATTGTTTCCGAATACAATTTATCATCAATTGAATCAAGGGCTGATTTTATGACTTCTGAAGGCAATTGTTTTGTCCTGAGATGCGCTGCGATCTTAACCTTGCCCCATTTATTGTGTCTGAACTTGTCCCTGACAAATGCCTCGGCATAACGCACCTCATTTATAAAGTTTTCCTTAATGAGAGTACTTATTACCCTGTCACTTTCATTATCCCCGACACCCCATGAATGGAGCTTGCTCCGGATGTCATCGACGCAATATTCACGTTGTGAGCAGAGCATCATCGCTCTCGAAAGGGCGGCTTGATATATGTTGCTTTCAGTCATGCTTAATACCTTTTATTATTCTGTCCCTGCCGTTCAGATCCCTGGTAATCTCAACTTGCAGATATCCGGCTGACTTAAGCAGAATGGACATTTGTCTTCCCATCGCTTCATTTATCTCAAAATAGAGCCTGCCCCCCGGGGTCAGGGCAGTTTCGGCCAGCTTTATTATTGCAGAATAGTAAACAAGGGGATCTGAATCGGGAACGAAAAGAGCCGTATGAGGTTCATAATCAAGTACATTCCGGGCCATGTGTTTCTTTTCCGATTCACGTATGTATGGCGGGTTGCTCACGATGATATCCGTTCCGGAAAATAAGGACGGATCAATATTCAATAAGTCAGCCCTGAAAAATGACACCCTGGCATTATTGAGGATTGCATTCTCTTTTGCTTTAAGAATGGCTCCTTCAGAGATATCTATTCCTGTTACTGTGGTCCCGGGCAGATTTATTGCAAGGGCAATCGCAATGCAGCCCGATCCTGTCCCGGCATCGAGAATGGAGCCCCTGAATCCCTTGTTTTTCTTAATGATCAGGTCGACCAGTTCCTCAGTTTCCGGGCGGGGTATCATGGTATCACTATTTACCCTTATCATGCAATTGAAGAAATTGGTATGTCCCAGTATGTACTGCAGAGGTTTTCCGGTCTTAAGCTCCCTGCAGATGCGGGTGATCTGACGGATCTGCTTCTGTAATACAACGGTTTCAGGAAATGCAGGAATGTGCAGGCCGGAGGATTTCAAAACGGTTTGAAGAATTATTCCTGACAATGCATTTATCTCAGGCTCAGGATAAAGCCCCTCAAGTTCCCTGGAAAGATAAAGCTTTATTTCCTTTATTGTTCGTATATTGACACCCATATATCAAAAATAACACTTTCAGGAGAATGCCGGCAAGTGATGATATAAAATTCATGCAAAGGTGCCTGGACCTGGCCGGCAAGGCTGAAGGGAACACCTATCCTAATCCTGTCGTAGGATCCGTTATAGTTCACAACGGTTCGGTTATCGGGGAAGGATATCACCTTAAGGCCGGTGGCCCTCATGCTGAGAGAAATGCCATTGATTCTGCCGGCAATGCGGAACTGCTGAAATCCTCAACAATATATGTAAATCTTGAACCATGTTCTCACTTTGGCAAAACTCCTCCCTGTTCCGGACTGATAATCTCTGCGGGAATTAGGAGAGTTGTCATAGGCACCAGGGATACAAGTGAAAAAGTATCTGGAAAGGGAATATCTGATCTGATAAATGCGGGATGTGAGGTTGTGACAGGCGTTCTCGAAAAAGAGTGCCGGTGGATAAACAGGCGGTTTTTTACATACCATGAAAAGAAACGGCCTTATATCGTTCTGAAATGGGCGCAAAGCGAAGATGGCTTTCTGGACATTGACCGGGACAGGAATCCCTGCCATGGACCTTTATGGATAACCGGAAAGCCTGAAAGAGTGCTGGTGCACAGGTGGAGAGCAATCGAACAGTCAATTCTTGCCGGTGCGGGCACGATCAGGGCTGACAATCCAATGCTGAACGTGCGGGAATGGTCAGGCAGAAGCCCCGTGATATTGATACTGAGCAGTTCTGGAATACTTGACAGGAGCTCCGCTGTATTCCGATCAGGTGGCAATCCTGTCCTGTTTACACATAACGCTGAAGCAGAAACAGGTGATACAGTTAAAGTTGTCCTGGACAGGAGCAGGAGTTCAGCCAGGCAGGTTTCAGACTATCTTTTTAACTCAGGCATTCAGTCTGTGCTGATTGAGGGGGGCGCTAAGGTGCTCAGTCATTTTATTTCAGAAGGCTGCTGGGACGAGGCAAGGATCTTCCGTGGCAGACAGCATTTTAAAAATGGGACCCTGGCCCCGGTGGTAAAAGGAAAAGTTTTTTCACATACGGAATTCTCATTCAGTTCCCTTGAAATTATCTTAAATGACGGTAGTTAGCCGACTGAAAGGGTTGATAATTACAATATATATTTGTAATTTTGATAATTGATAAACTCAATAGCGTGAATATTATGAATAAACGAATGTTTTTTCTGGCAATTGCAATTGCATTTATATCCGTGGGAGTTTACGGGCAGAGCGCAAAAAAGTATTACAAGGCAGGGAATATCTTTGTCAAGAATATGAAATACGGGGAAGCTGTCGACCAGTATTCCAAAGCAATCGAAATCCAGCCGTCTGAACCTCGTTATTATTATTCAAGGGGCAGGGCATATGAATTGCTTGAGAAATTCAGTGAAGCAAAGGCCGATTTTGAGAAGGCTATTGTCTTTGCACCCAAAGATGTCAATGCGTATATAGGGTTGGGGAAAGTATGCAACAGGCTGAATAATTATGAAGAGGCGCTGGCCTACCTGGACCGTGCTTCCGGTCTTGAAAAGAGGAATGCGCTTATCTATCCCGAAAAAGTAAAAACCCTTATCGGACTGGAGAGATATGATCAGGCTCTGAGAGTGTCTGATACGGCAGTTTTAATAAAGGAAGACCCCATGAATTACTATTACAGGGGCATTATTTTTACAAAGCTTAATAATGACCTTTATGCAAGGAGGGAATTTGAAAAGGCAATCTCAAAGAATAAGAAGCTTGCTGAACCAAGACTGGCTCTTGCCGAACAGCTGCTTATGAATAACGATTCCGAGGGGGCAATGAATCAGATCAATGAAGTGCTAAAGAATGATGACAGAAATACTGCTGCCTACCTTATGAGAAGCAAAGTCCACAAAAAGAATTTTGATTATCCGAGTGCAATAAACGATCTGTCCAAGAACATACTTATTGAGCCCGATAACCCTGACTTCTACCTTCACAGGGGAAATTGCTACCAGGAATTCAATCAGCATACAAATGCCATTAACGATTTCTCCAAATATATTTCTCTTATTCCAAACAATCCCGATGCATTTTTCGCCAGGGCAAAGTCGTACGAAGAAATAATGAATTATGACAAGGCAATGGATGATTACAGGCAGATCACCGTTCTTTCTGAATTCAACCAGCAAGCCCGGAAATTGCTTAAAGGTGCACAGGACAGACTATATGAACTTAACAGGGAGAAATCTGCCCCGGAAATTACTGTTATCAGTCCTGCTCCGGCCGGTGAATCGGTTGAGATCAGGGGAGATAATTCAGTTCTGCTTATTACGGGGAAGGTAAAGGATAAAAGCAAAGTAAAATCATTCGAGATCAATAAGGAGCCGGTTACAATTATTGAGAAAGGCGGGGAATATGAGTTCTTTTATAACCTTAACGTGAACGGAATTGACAGGATAACACTGACTGCCCTCGATGATTATGATAATGAGAAAACTCTGACATACTCCCTGTTCCGGACCGAGATCATTCCTCCGAAAATAGCCATTATGGCGCCATATGCATCTGATGACGGCAGGATCTACCTGGATAATAATTCCCCGACACTATTCCTTCAGGGGAGGATAACCGATCAGAGCAAAATAAAATCCATATTTATTGAAGGAGTGACTGCAAGTTATCCGGTCAATGACCTGAATCCGGTATTCACTGCGACAGTCGATATACTCAATAAGAACAAGATTGTCGTTGAAGCTGAGGATATTTACGGAAACCGGCAATCATCGGAATTCAACCTTAACAGGGAAGGTGCAACTCTTGCAGAGACAAACCCGATGGGCAAGACATGGGTTATTTTTATTGAAAACTCCGCTTACTCGACATTTGCAAGCCTTGATGGTCCCAGTAAAGATATTAACCTTATGTTAAGGGCATTTGCAAATTACGATATACATAATATCATTCATAAACAAAACATGACCAAAGCCGAAATGGAGAAGTTCTTCTCCATTGAACTGAGGGATCTCGTCAGAGCCAACCAGGTCAAATCCCTCCTGATCTGGTATGCAGGACACGGGAAGTTCATAAATGATGTAGGTTACTGGATACCTGTAGATGCCAGACGTGATGATGAATTTACCTACTTCAATATAAATACACTCAGGGCATCAATGGAATCATATATGAGTTATCTGACACATACATTGGTAGTTACAGATGCCTGCGAGTCAGGCCCCAGCTTCTACCAGGCGATGAGGTCGGATCTTAAAACGCGGAGCTGTGACGACTGGCAGGCAACACAGTTCAAATCGTCCCAGGTGTTTTCGTCGGCAGGATACGAGCTCGCTGTTGATGATTCTCAGTTCACAAGGACATTTGCTTCAGCATTGGTTAACAATCCGAATGCCTGCATGCCGATAGAAGAAATAGTGATAAAGGTTGCCACGGCTGTGGGGGATAATAACCAGCAAAAACCCAAATTCGGTAAAATTACCGGATTGAAAGATGAGGATGGCACGTTTTTCTTCATATCCAAATAAAACTGGAAAAACGGACACATGAAAATAAAATTCACGTCAAAATTTATTAAGATCATCAGGCACATAAGCCTGATGATCTTATTTTTTACGATGCCCTTCAGCTTCATTGTTGCGCAAACCTGGTTTTTTGAGAAATATGGTGTGGAGCAGGGGCTTGGCTCGTCAAAGGTATATTCAGTACTGCAGGATAAGAACGACTGGATCTGGCTTGGAACAGAAAGCGGAGTATCGAGGTTCGACGGCTCGAAATTTGAAAATTTCACATATGCCAGCGGGATGGCAGGAGGAGGAGTTTGCAGTATCTGCGAGGATACGGTTGGGAGGATCTGGTTCGGTCATCTTAACGGAGGAATGAGCCTCTTCGACGGGAACAGGTTCATAAGGCTGAAATTTGACACAATAAATATTGACGGTGATGTGACCAGTATCAACCAGATGGGGAAACAGTTGTGGATAACCACCTTCAAAAACGGTGCAATACTGGCAAATTTCCCCGGCCGGGGAGATACGATCCTTTCGGGCAGGCAATACAGCGGGAAAGATGGATTGGGCGATCAGGTATCCGGTTCATGTATTGATAACAATAAGGATTTCTACTGCATCGTTCCTGCAGCAGGTATAAGAAAATTCAACAGGGAGAAGAATATTTTTGAAACCTTCCTGCCTGCAAATCTCACGAAATACTTTGACATAATAGTCATGTATCAGGACAGTAAAGGGAATTACTGGTATGGCACCCATAACGGAGGATTGTATAAAGATGACGTTGATTCCGGAAAGATGAGGGTGTTTGATATGCGTGACGGGCTTTCAAAGAACATGATATCATACGTCACCGAAGATTACAGGGGTAATATCTGGGTCGGAACCTTCGGTGGCGGCATCACTGTCTTCGAAGGAGAGAAGATGAAGATCTATAATAAATCGAATGGTCTTGAGGCAACTTCAATACACTGCATTCTTGAAGATAAAGAAAGGAATATGATAATTGCCGATCATTATACCGGCATTAGCGTTTACAAGGGGGACCATTTCGCCACATATTCGGATGAAAAAATATTGCCCGATAAAGGCGTTTTTGCCGTAGAAGCGGATGATGCCGGCAGATACTGGTTCGGCACCAATGCCGGGATCTCTGTTTTCGATCCCGGAGCTCAGGGTAATAATATTCAATTCTATAATGAAGCCAGAAATGCTATAGGCAATAAGATCAGGTTTCTGGAAAAGGACAGCGATGGAAATATCTGGATCGGAACTGACGGAAATGGTCTGTTTATGTATGATACCAGAAAGAAGAAATTCATTTTTGATCCCGATATCAACGGGTATTTTAACAAGAACGGGACGATTACTGCAATGACCTTTGACAGAGAGGGCAAACTCTGGATCGGAAATATGGACAGGCTGGTTGTATGGAACGGAGCAAAGAAAGAGGTTGAATATTATACTCAGCGGAATGGACTGGCAGGCAACTATATCACTGTTCTCTTCTGTGACAGGGATGATAATATCTGGATCGGATCGGAAGACCGGTCAGGCCTGACCAAATATATTACCGGAGCAGGAAAATTCAAGGTCATAGGCATAGGGGAAGGTTATGTCCCGAAATGCATTGCCCAGACTAAAGATTCAAGGATTTGGGTGGGTACAACAAGCGGGTTGCTTATTCTTGAAAATGATTCTGTTACAACAAGTTTGAATGAGGGAAACGGATTGCTCTCCAGTAATATTAAACTACTTCAGAATGAAGGCGATAATTATCTCTATGTCGGAACCAATCTGGGATTGAACAGATATAATCTGACCGACAGCACAATTGCTTCATTTACAAAGAGAAACGGCTTCTCCGGAATAGAAACCCTTCCGAATGCTTCAATTTCCGACAGCAAGGGGAATCTCTGGTTTGGTACTGCAAATGGAGTTACAATGCTTGATCCCGCCAAAATGCCTCCGGTTGGCACGAAACCCATAGTCCATATCAGCAGTATGGCGGTCAATCTGCGCCCACGTGATATGAAAAAGGATCTGAAGCTGAATTATAAGGAAAAATCGGTTGTGTTCACTTATTACAGCGTATGCCTGACGGATCCGGATGCCGTAAAATACAGGGTGATGCTGGAGGGAGCGGAATCTGAATGGAAGCCTGCTACGGGTCAGGCAATTGAAGATTATCCGACACTTTCACCGGGACATTATACTTTCAGGGTAAAGGCATCCAACAGTTATGGCTATTGGAACGAAGAACCGGTGGAGTACTCCTTTACCATCAAGCCGCCCTTTTACCAGTCTTTATGGTTCATTGTCACATGCCTTGTCCTCGCCGCCATAGGTATCATTTCGTATATCAAGCTAAGGGAAAGGAACCTAATCAGGGAGAAGAGAATCCTTGAGGCTAAGGTGGAGGAGAGAACTGCCGAGGTGGTTCAGAAGAGCATGGAGATAGAAGAAAAGAACAGGGATATAACAGCAAGTATCAGGTATGCCAAACGTATTCAGCGTGCAATGCTGCCAAGGGAGGATACCCTTAAAGATACCTTTGTACTCTTTATGCCCAAGGATATCGTCAGCGGCGACTTTTACTGGATGTACGATAACGGAGATACCCAGTTTATTGCTGCCTGTGATTGCACAGGTCACGGTGTCCCCGGTGCATTCATGTCAATAATAGGTCATAATTCCCTTAATAAAGTGGTAAGGGAATTAGGGATATTAAAACCCGGACCGATACTGAACCAGCTCAATATCGAAGTTGTCAAAGCCTTGATGCAGAGGAATGAAGAGATAATCAATGATGGCATGGACATGACTCTTATAGCATTCAACAGAAAGAAATTCCAGCTTGAATTTGCCGGTGCATATAATCCGTTGTATGTTGTCAGGGATTGTGAGCTGTTTACCTACAAGAGTGACAGGTTTCCTATCGGGATGTCATCGATAGAGGCGGAAAAGAGTTTTGAGAATCAGATTATTGATATTAAGCCGGGTGATATGATTTATATGTGTTCTGACGGATATGCAGACCAGTTTGGCACGGCCGAGGTAAAGAAATATAAATCGGGAAATGTAAAAAAACTGTTGCTCAGGATCTGCCATCTCCCGGTGGAAGAGCAGCGCAACCAGCTTCTTAAGGAGATACTTGACTGGAAAGGGGATCTTCAGCAGGTTGATGATATTCTGTTCATAGGGACCAGGATCCCGGAGCCTGAGAGTTAGATCTTTGCGATTTTTCTCCATTCCTCGTTTCCCGCATCTTTTCTGCCGAGGGCTGTTAACACCTCTTCCGGTGTGCTGACCACCTCCCAGATGCCCCTGTGCTCGGTTCTCATAAAGTTATTATCAATCATATGATCAATAAAATCCAGCAATGAGTTGTAATACCCGAGAGTGTTCAGAATTATTATCGGTCCGTCAAAAAGGCTCAGCTGTTTAAGTGTAATGGCTTCTGTAAGTTCCTCCAGGGTTCCCATTCCTCCAGGCAATGCAACGACAGCATCAGCCATCTCAAACATTTTCTTCTTCCTCTCGCTCATATCGATGGTGGTTATTGTCTCGTTCAATCCATGATGTCCCCACCCTTCCTCCTTCATAAACAGCGGGATCACTCCTGTGATCCTTCCTCCGTTTTCAATGACGGCATCAGCAAGCTTTTTCATGAGGCCTATGCCACCGCCGCCGAATACAATATCAATTCCGGCTTTTGCCAGCATCGATCCGAGGCTGGCAGCAGCTGCTCCGTGTTCATTATTAATCCTGCTGCTGGAGGCGGCAAAAACACAAACTGTCATAATCCCCGATAAAAAAGGCCGTAACAGTCAACTGCACGGCCATTATATATTAATTGAATGATCATAGAAGAGCATTAAGCTTGCTGACAAAGTTATTCTTCGGAACGGCCCCAACCTGCTTGTCGGCAATTACTCCGCCCTTGAAGAACAATACTGTCGGAATATTTCTTATGCCATATTGAGAAGTTATCCTTGGGCTGTTATCAACATCGCATTTTGCAACTAATGCTTTCCCGGCATACTCTTTGGAAATATCTTCCAGTATCGGAGCTATCATCCTGCAGGGACCGCACCATTCGGCCCAGAAATCCACAATAACAGGTTTATCAGACTTGATTACCACTTCCTCAAAATTCCCGTCATTTACTTCTATTTCCATATTGGTCAGTTTTATAGTATTCAGGAAAGAGCCGGCGGTAAATATAGTTAATTAACTTTATATTCAATGCCGGGGTGATCGTCCAGGTAAGAAATAAATTCATTGTTAAGCCTTACCCGCTGGGTTCTTGAGAACATCGGAAGGGAGATTTTGTCATCGGTATCAAGAAAAAGGAACCGGAGCTCCGTTTCGCCCTTATTTTCCCGGATAAGGTCCTTCAACTCATTAATCATTTCATTGTTAATATTTTCGGGACTTATTTTAAGTGTAACACTTTTAATAAGCTCATCCTTCACGCTGGAAAGCAAGTTGATCTTTTTTATGCTGAACTCAAGCTCATCATCCCTGTATTTTCTTTTCTGAACTCTTCCTTTTACGAGAAGATAATACCCTGTAATGAAGAACTTGCTGTTGTCCAGGTAATCTTTGTCAAACATTATAAACCTGAATGAATCGGTATAATCCTGCAGGGTAATTGAACCATATGGTTTTCCGTTTTTACCAATTCCGTTTTTTGTATCGGTCACCATACCTGCAACGACAACATCGCTGTCGGTATAATCTTTCAGGTTTTGCAGATCTGCAAGAGTTGCAGTTGCGAAAGTGTTTATCTCCAGCCTGAAGTCATCGAGCGGATGGGATGAAAGGTATATCCCGATCACTTCTTTTTCCCGGTTAAGTTTTTCCAGTTTGGGCCAGTCGGGGCAGGCTGATGGTTCGGGTTTTACAAGGTCGAATCCGCCTGATTCTCCAAAAAGAGTCTGACTGCTCGACTGCTTTATGGTTTTGGCATTGTTCCCGTATCTTATAAGGCTTTCGATGAAGCTTGATCCCCTGGTGTCAAGTGCAAAATACTGTGCCCTTGTTATTGTCCCGAAACAGTCAAAAGCCCCGGCGACTGCCATTGCTTCGAGATTCTTCTTGTTCAGGGAGTTAAGACTGACCCTTTCCACAAGATCATAGATATCCTTGTACAGACCTCCTTTTTCTCTCTCTTCAATAAGCTGGATCACAGCGCTTTCACCAACACCTTTTATGGCACCCAGGCCGAAGCGGATATTACCGTCTCTGTTTACGGTGAATTTCACATTACTTTCATTGACATCCGGACCAAGGACCTCCATGCCCATCCGGCGGGTCTCATCCATAAAAGTTGTGATCTTTTTGATATCGCTGATATTGCGGCTCAACACTGCGGCCATGAACTCAGCCGGGTAATGTGCCTTGAGATAACCCGTCTGGTATGCAATAAGGGCATAGCATGTGGAGTGCGATTTGTTGAATGCATACTGTGCAAATGCTTCCCAGTCTGACCAGATGTCATTTGCAGTAGTTTCATCATATCCTTTTTGCCTGCATCCGTCAAGGAATTTGAGCTTCAGCTCATCCATTATGGATTTTTTCTTTTTCCCCATCGACTTACGGAGAGTATCCGCCTCTCCCCTGGTCAGACCACCTAGTTCCTGTGAGAGAAGCATAACCTGCTCCTGGTAAACCGTAATTCCATAAGTGTCATTCAGGTACTTCTCCATGGCGGGCAAAGTATAATCAGTTTTGCCTCCGTGTTTTCTCTTGATGAACTCCCTGATATTCTCCATCGGGCCCGGCCTGTACAGGGCATTCATGGCAATTAGATCCTCAAACCTGTTAGGCTTAAGGTCCCTCAGGTATCTTTTCATTCCTGTTGATTCAAACTGGAAGATCCCGGTTGTATCGCCATTGCTGAATAACCCGAAGGTTTTCTTATCGTCAAGGGGTAAAGATTCTATATTTATTTCCACGCCTTTCGATTTCCTTATATTTTCGACGGCATCCTTGATTATTGACAATGTTTTCAATCCCAGGAAATCCATTTTGAGAAGGCCAACTGATTCTACATGAACCCCTTCATACTGGGTTACATAGAGTTCCGTATCTTTTGCCGTGCAAAGGGGAATGTAGTTGTCAAGAGGATCTCTGCCTATTATGATGCCGCATGCATGAACCCCTGTCTGCCTGACGGATCCTTCCAGCACCTCGGCATATTTGAGGGTTGTCGCTATCAATTTATTCGACGATTCCCTTTCCCTGGCAAGTTCTGGCACCTCACTGTATGCCTGGGTGAGGGTCACACCCGGACGTTCAGGGACCAGCTTTGCGAGCCTGTCGGCATCGGGCAGGGGAAGCTTTTGTACCCGAGCAACATCCCTTATTGCCATTTTAGCCGCCATTGAACCGAAGGTAATAATATGTGCGACCTTATCGTGACCATATTTATCGACCACATATTTCAGAACTGATTCCCTTCCGTCCTCGTCGAAATCAATATCGATGTCGGGGAGTGAGATACGGTCAGGATTAAGAAACCGCTCAAAGAGGAGTCCGTATTTGATGGGATCTATATCAGTAATCCTCAGGCAATATGCCACTGCTGAACCCGCTGCTGAGCCTCTTCCCGGGCCGACAGAGACACCCATTTCCCTGGCAGCTTTCAGAAAATCCTGGACAATGAGAAAATATCCCGGGAATCCCATCTTTGCAATTGTTTCCAGCTCAAAGTCAATCCTTTCTGTCTGTTCTGCCGTAAGCTTGCCCCATCTCTCTTTTGCACCCTGGTAGGTCAGGTGCCTGAGGTACCCGTCCTTATCTGTATATCCTTCAGGCAGTTCGAATTCCGGCATAACAGGCGGATGGTCAAGCTTGTACTTCTCAATCTTTGCAACAAGTTCAGCTACATTTTCAACGGCTTCAGGAATATCGCTGAAGATCTTCCTCATCTCATCCTCGCTCTTGACATATTCCTGCTTTGAGTACCTTAATCTGTCGGGATCATCAATATCTTTTACAGTGTTTATGCAAATAAGCCTGTCATGGGCTTCAGCATCCTCGGCATTTATGAAATGAACGTCGTTGGTGGCAATAAGCCTGACATTATATTTTGCCGACAGCTTCTTCAGAACCTCAATGACTTTTTGCTGAAGGGGGAATACGGTCATATCTGCATCGGGATCGTATGTCTCATGCCTCTGCACCTCCAGATAGAAATCTTCTCCGAAAATATCAAGGTAGCTTTTCAGTGCTGCTTCGGCTCCGGCAATTGTTCCGTTGAGTATCTCGTCGGGGATCTCTCCTGCGAGGCAGGCTGAAGAAGCAATCAGTCCTTCACTGTGTTTCGCAAGAAGTTCCTTATCGATCCGGGGTTTGTAATAAAAACCCTTGATCCATGCCATGGAAACAAGCTTTATAAGGTTCTTATAGCCTGTTAGGTTTTTTGCAAGAAGTATAAGATGGTCACCCGAACGGTCTTCTTTCCCCGTAACATCTGCAATTGATCTTTTGGCAACATAGATCTCGCAGCCGATCACCGGCTTGATCCCCTTTTTCGTGGCTGAATTGTGAAACTCCTTGACGCCAAACATATTGCCGTGGTCGGTTATTGCAACCGCCTCCATTCCAAGTGATTTTACCTTATCGATAAGCAGTGGAATGCTTGCAGCCCCGTCCAGTATAGAGTATTGCGTATGAACGTGTAAGTGTGAAAATACTGACATAAACGGGAGATATTGATCTGTCAGCAAAAATACTTAAAATGGGTTAAAACCCGAGACATGTTCATAACTCCCGAAAAATTATCCATGCATCGGGAATTACCATTCGTTAAACTGATGATACAACCTGTAAATTCAACTGTTTAAACAACAATCTCAGTATTTAATTTTATAATGATTGTGGCCAGGCTGCAATCATGGACAGTAAAAGGTTCCGCTTTTTATTAATAATCTAAACTAAATGCCATGAGAAAACTTCTCTTGTTGTTTCTGGTTTTTTTCTGCATCCTGCTTTCAGCAAGTGCTCAGGAAAAAACTATTTCAGGTACTGTTACTTCTTCTGTCGAAGGAGAAGGTGCTATGCCGGGAGTATCTATATCTGTCAAGGGGACCACCATCGGGATCACCACTGATATTAACGGCAGATACTCCCTGGCTGTTCCGCAGGAGGCTAAAATCCTGGTTTTTTCATATATAGGAATGAAAAAGCAGGAAGTTGAGATCGGGCCCCGTTCCATAATTGATGTGATCATGGAACCCGATATCCTGGGCCTTGATGAGGTAGTTGTTACCGCTTTGGGCATATCAAGGGAGAAAAAGGCTATAGGATATGCGGTTCAGGATGTCAGGGATGAGGAAATAAAACGGACAGGCAATACTGATCTTGCAGGTGCAATGCAGGGTAAGATTTCAGGTATTGATATTAAGCCTTCAAGCGGCATGCCCGGGGCTTCATCACAGATTGTCATCCGGGGTGCCCGCTCTTTTACCGACAATAACACTCCTCTCTATGTTGTTGACGGTATGCCTGTTTCCTCCACCGCGGATATTCAATCAGGAACCAACGGTGACTTCTCGCTGGTCGGATACGGCATTACGGGATCAGATATTTCCAACCGTGCTATAGATCTTAATCCTGCAGATATTGAAAGTGTCAATATCCTTAAAGGTCAGGCAGCAGCAGCTCTTTATGGTATACGTGCATCAAACGGGGTAATAGTAATTACTACAAAAAGTGGCCGGAATAATGCGATCGGGAAACCTGTTGTTTCAATATCGCACACAAGTGCTTTTTCCAGGGTTTCCCGCACACCCGATTATCAGACTACCTATGCTCAGGGTGTCAGTGGCAACTATGTTCCCAACGTCTCTTTGTCGTGGGGTCCCAGAATCGTGGATCTTCCTGATGATCCGGTATACGGCGGGAACAGCAACGGACATCCCGGAGAGTTTTATGTTCCCCAGCTGGCATTGGGGCAGGTCGAAGATGCGTGGGTCACTCCGAAGGTGTTTAATAACTGGGACAGATATTTCAGAACAGGTTATTCTGCAACCAACAACGTAAATATAAGCCAGGCAATGGAAAGCGGAAGTTTTGCCATTGGTCTGAGCCAGACATCCCAGAGTGGTATAGCCCTGGCCTCAGGCATGAATCGCTGGAATGGTAAAGCTTCTGCAGAAAGGAAGTTAAACAAGAATTTCACTACCGGATTCAGTGCCAATTTCTCAAAAACGGATATTGATAAGCTTCCAACGGCTAATGATGCTGCACTGGCAGGTGTACTGGGGGCTCCGGTTAGTTATAATCTGAAGGATTATCCCTATTATGTCCCCGGTGATGAATATACTCAGATATATTACCGGGGAGGCAGCTGGGACAATCCGTACTGGTCTGCCGAGCATACCATCTTTAATGAAAAAACCGACCGGTTTTTCGGGAATGGATACATTAATTTTTCCGCCAGGCTGGGTAATAATATGAATTTGAAGGTCCGTTATCAGTTGGGTGCAGATTCGTATACGACAAATTTCCAGGATATCTTTGAATACGGGCACGCAGGAACTACCGGAATGATAGATAATTACGGCATAACATCTTTTACGGTAAACTCCCTGTTTACGGCAAATTATGACTGGAACATCAGCAATGATCTGACCTTTAATGCAATGATTGGAAATGAATTTGACCATGGCAATGACAAGACTTATTCAGAACATGGCGAGGAGTTTAATTTTGGCGGCTGGGCACATATCAGAAATGCCAACATAGTCACTGCAAATGAATCTTTTTACCAGAATCGCACAGTCGGCGTTTTCGGGAGTTTATCCCTGGAGTGGAGATCAATGCTTTTCCTGAATGCTACAGGCAGACGTGATATTGTTTCCACTATGCCGACAAATAACAGATCTTTCTTTTATCCGTCTGTTTCCTTAAGTTTTCTGGCATCTGAATCAGGTGCAATTAAGAATATAAACTGGATCTCGTTTGCCAAATTCCGTCTTTCCTACGCTGAAGTAGGACAGGCAGGAGCTTATGTTCCAAATTACTACGATACTCCAGATTATTCCGGGGGATGGTGGACAGGATCTCCAATCCTATATCCTGTTGGAGGAATAAGTTCCTATATTCCAAATAATGTTCAATATGACCCAAACCTGGTACCTCAAAACACTAAATCTTACGAAATTGGTGCCGACCTGAAATTCTTCCAGAACCGCTTCGGGATTGACTACACTTTCTCCCGTCAGAATGTAGTGGATCAGATATTTACTGTACCACTGGCAGGCTCCACGGGTATACGGTCGCTCCTTATGAATGGAGGGAAGGTGCATACTGCCGGTCACGAGGTTGTATTATATTTATCTCCTCTGGCACTAAAAAACCTCCGGTGGGATTTTAATTTCAACTTCTCAAAAATTGATAATTATGTTGATGAACTTTCAGAGGGAGTCGAAAGCATTTTTATAGGAGGATTCACTACTCCACAGGTCCGGGCAGGTATCGGTGATAAATACCCGGTCATATACGGGGATTCATTTCTCCGCAATGAGGAGGGGAAAATTGTTGTAGATGACGATCCGACCTCACCATTTTATGGTTTTCCGCTGACCGGTGAACCGGCCGTGATCGGAAAAGTGTCTCCCGATTTTATACTGGGAGGTGGCACTGATCTCATGTACAGGAACTGGTCACTGAATGTATTGTTTGAATGGAAACAGGGCGGTCAGATGTACTCCGGAAGTATTGGATTGCTGGATTATTATGGTTTGTCAACAAGGGTCGAGGACCGTGAATCGACTTTTATCTTCGACGGGGTAAAACCTGACGGCACACCCAATGATATTGCCCGGGGAGGTCCCAACGATCCCTATGCGTTGCAGAGTTTGCATACAAACATCCTTACAAATATTGATGAGTATTATATTTTCGATAACTCATTTGTGAAGCTTCGTGAACTTTCCCTGAAGTATAAACCTGCAAATAAGTTGTTTAAGAAAACTGATCTGGGTGTCTCCGTTTTTGCACGCAACATACTTGTCTGGACCGCTCTTCCAAGCCTGGACCCCGAATGCAGTCAGGGAAATACAAATATGGGCGGATCGTTTGAAAGGTTTACCGTGCCTCAGACAACCAGCTTTGGTTTTAATTTCGATCTAACTTTTTAATTTAAAATATCATGAGAAAAAGTTTTAACATATTATTTGCGGCAATCTCGGCCTTTGCTCTCTGGTCTTGTTCGGAATCGATCATGGATGAAATCAACAAGAACATAAATGACCCGAGCGATATGGTATCAAGATTGATAATAACGGACGCAATGACGGCAAGTGCCTTCTCTGTTGCCGGGGGTGACTTTAATTTTTTTGCTTCAATTTATATTGAACATAATGCCGGTATATGGGGTCAGTTTTATAATGCCGATATCAGATCTTCTCAGCCCTCAAGCTCGACTACATATAACAATGCATGGAATTCAGTTTACGCAAACCTTTACAGCCTGAAGCTGGTCCGGGAAAAGTGCTCAGAAGGGGGTTCGGAAGAGGGGAACTACCATACGCTTGGTATTGCACAGATACTTACGGCATATAACCTGGCTGCAGTGACGGATGTTATGGGAGATGTGCCATGGACCGAAGCGCTCCAGCCTGGTGTAATATTCACCCCTGTGCTCGATAAGCAGGAAGATATTTATGAAGATATTTTTCAGCTTCTTGATGATGCCATTGTCAATCTGGAAAAGGAGTCAATATACCC
>Ga0113563_10000757_pt1 | contig 16718 bp, 13 predicted proteins | sample Mud3Dept3metaG_FD_80117 | JGI IMG/M metagenome (GOLD analysis project Ga0113563, IMG submission 80117) | Freshwater wetland microbial communities from Ohio, USA, analyzing the effect of biotic and abiotic controls - Mud 3 Core 4 Depth 3... | ecosystem: Environmental > Aquatic > Freshwater >...
ATCACGGTGCCGATGATCGGTCCGGCAATGGTGTACAGGCCCCCGAAGATGGGCATGACCAGGCAGGCGATGGAAATGCCGAGGCCGAAAACTTCATAAGGAATAATGTAGGTGTTGTAGTGGCTGTAAAACCCGCCGGCAAAACCGGTAAAAAAGGCGCTGATCATGAAAGCCAGGACCTTGTGCTTGGTGGGATTGATGCCCATTACGTTGGCCACTTCTTCGTTCTCCCGGATGGCGGTAAAGGCAAAATTGAGCCGGGTGGCCTCGATCATCCAGACTACCCAAAGGCAAAAAATGAGAATTCCCAGGATCAGGTAGTACGCCTGCTGCCGGTCTCCTCCGAAGAGAGGAGGGGTGGAGAGACCCATGGCCCCCCCGGTCACGCCCGGGGTCATCAGCCAGATGACCGAAAGGGCTTCGGCAAAAGCGATGGTGGTGATGGAAAAGTAAATCCCCCGGAGCCGGAGGGTCAGATACCCGAGCAGAGCGGCGACGCCGACCGAGATCACCCCTCCCGCCAGCATCCCCAAGACCGGAGACAGGTGAATCCATTTGAAGAGGAGGGCCGCCGTGTAAGCTCCGATTCCGAAGAGCCCGGCCTGCCCCACGGAGACCTGTCCGGTCCGGGCCAGGATGTCCCAGCTGCTGGCCAGGATCATGGCCAGGAAGAAGGTGACCGCCAGATGGAGAAAATAGGCGTCCACCAGCCGCGGGAACCACAGGGCAAAGAGGACCAGGAGAACCAGGAAAAGAGCTTTTATCCAGGAAAAAGAACGCTTCATTCTCTCTACTCCCTGCGCGTCCCCACCAGTCCCGTCGGCTTGATGATAAGTATGATCATGATCAGGATGAAAGAAATCCCCTCCGCCCAGCCGGACCCTTCGGGGACATAGGTTCCCACAAAGGATTCGGTGAGGCCCAGGATCAGGCTCCCGAAGAGCGCCCCCGGAATATTTCCCAGCCCTCCCAGAACCAGAATGCAGAAGGCCTTCAGGCTCAATTTAAAGCCCACCATGGGAAAGGTGTACATGATGGTGCTGACCAGGGCCCCGGCGGCGCCCGCCAGGGCGCAGGCCACTCCGAAGGCCAAAAGGTAGGTCTTCTGCACGTTGATGCCGATCAGCCAGGAAGCGGTGTTGTTCTCGCTCACCGCGCGCATGGCCTTCCCCGGCCGGGCCTTGTAAAGAAAAAAGAGAAGAAAGAGGGTGAGCCCTACGGCGATCAGGAAAGTCAGCAGGCGGGTCATTCCTACGTTCACCACCCCCAGGGAAAGGGACATTCCCGAGTAGGAGGTGATGACCGACCGCGAGTCGGTCTTCCACAGGATCATGGCCAGGTTCTGGAGGAAAATGGAAATCCCCAGAGTCAGAAGGAGCTGGTTGAGCGGCGGGTCGTTGAGGATCGGGCGGATGGTGAAGCGGTAGATGAAGAGCCCGATGAAAAACAGGAGAAGCCCGCTCAGGGCGATGGAAAGGAGTGGATCGATCCCCAGCAGGGTGAACAACCAGAAGGTGTTGTAAGCCCCCAGCATGACCATTTCGCCGTGGGCGAAGTTGACGATCCCCATGACCCCGAGCACCAGGGTAAGCCCCAGGGTCACCGCGGCGTAAAGCCCGGCGATCAAGAGTCCGTTAGCAAAACTCTGCAGGAAATCAGCCCATTCCATAATCTGGCGTACACCCGTGCGGGGGCAATTCCTGAATGCCCTCTGTGCCGATCATAACTTTCTAGGCCGTAGGGGCGGGTTTCAAACCCGCCCCTACACCCCATTCCAAGCTATCGGCTTTTCCAATTCGGCGTGGGGTAGATCAACTTGCTGGTGGCCTTGGAAGCCGGGTAGACGACGTGAGACACTCCCGCCTGCCACTGGGTGACGATCTGCTCGTCGATAGCCTGATGCAGTCCCCCTTCCTCGCTCTTCTTGAAGGTCATTTTTCCCATGGGAGAGTTGTAGTCCGTCCTCTGCATGGCGGCGATGAGCTTTTCTTTGTCCGTAGACCCGGCTTTTTTGATGGCCTCCACCACGGTCATCAGATTCGTGTAAGCCAGGGGGACCCAGTATTCGGGGGTCCGGTCGGGGTAGGCCTTCTTGAATTTCTCCATCCACTTCACCGTCTCCGGAAGTTTCATGCCCGGGATCCATACATCCACTCCGGAGACATAGTCCCCGGTGGCTCCCAGAGAGGGCTTATACTGGGGGAAATTAACCGCCACCGAGAGGAACAGCTTGGGATTGAAGTCGATTTCTTTGGCCTGCTTCATGATGAGCGTCGTGTCGCCGGCGTAGGCCACCCAGTAAAAGACATCCGGATTGGTCCGCTTGATCTTGGTGAGCATGGGGGTGAAATCCGATGAGCCGCTCTTGAACCGCTCATCGAAGACCACGTTGAATCCCTTTTCCTTCAGGTATTTCACCACGTAATCCCGGCTGGTGGTTCCGTAAATCCCGTCTTCGTAGGCAACGGCTACGGCTCTGGGCTGTGGACTAACGGAGAGGAGGAAATCACGGACCGTTGACTGACGGTGATAGTCCCAGGGGTGGTAATGGAAAAACCACCTCTTGGGCCCGAATTCATGCTCCACCTTGGTTGAGGAAGCCCCCACCCAGGCCACGAAAGGTTCGTACCGCTGGATGGCATTGAGCTGGGCATAGGTGATGGTGCTGGAGTAGCCGCCGATCAGGGCCACCACCTTATCCCGGGCGATGAGCTTCTCCGCGGCGGCAATGCCCACGGAGGGCTCGCCGGTATCGTCTTCGATAATCAGCTCCACTTTTTTCCCCAGAACTCCTCCGGCCTGGTTGATTTCCTCCAAGGCCATCAGGAGCCCGCGCCTCTGCTCTTCCCCCGCCTGGGCGAAAGCGGCCTTGCTCAGGGGAAGGACCGCCCCGATCTTAATCGCGTCCTGGGCGATTGCAGTTCCTGTTTGGGCGGCCATGATAAAGAGAATCAAGATCGCCGCCGGTCCCCAAATCCAAAACCATCTCTTTCGCGCCATTTGAAAACCTCCTTGAAAAGATTTTACGGCCCATCTTGCCATCCCAAGCCTCGTCGGCCCTGGCCCTAACCATTGGAGGAAAATCGAAGCAAATTCTTTCCAAAAATCTCCATGGAAACCAATCAAGTAAACCAGAATTAGGGACCTTTTTCAAGATAAAACTTCCTCCTCCGTCAGCTCACGGCTAAAATCCACTTGACAGGATTTTTCCCCTTAGTATGATCCAATTATCGAATCCGGGCCGGTTAACCGGACCGTCAAGGAGGCTCATCTTGAAAAGCACAACCATAGTTGCCGAGATATTAAAACGGGAAGGAACGGACCATCTCTTCTGCTTCCCGGTCAACCCTTTGATCGATGCGGCTGCGGAGGCAGGAATCCGGCCGATCATGCCCTGCACGGAGCGGACCGTAATCGGTATGGCCGACGGCTACACCCGGGTTTCCAACGGCCGGCGTATCGGCGTCTGCGCCGTTCAAATGGGGCCGGGCATCGAAAACACCTTTGGCGGAATCGCCCAGGCCTATTCCGATTCCACCCCTATTCTTTGTCTGCCGGGAGGACCGCCCCAAAATCGGTCTTCCGTGCCCCCCAATTTCGACCCGGTCATGAATTACCAGCACGTGGTCAAATGGGTGGACCGCATCAACAAAGCGGAACGCATCCCGGAATTTTTTCGCCGTGCCTTTACTTACCTGAGGAGCGGCCGGCCAGGCCCGGTGATGCTGGAATTCCCGGCGGATATAGCCGGGATTGAAATTGAAGATTCGGCTTTTTCCTACAGAGCGGTAAAGGCGGGAATAGCAATGGCAGACCCCGCTTCCGTGGCGGCTTCGGTGAAAGCGATTGTCGCCGCCCGGAAACCCCTCCTCCATGCGGGAAGCGGGGTCCTCTATGCGGAAGCGTGGGATGAGCTGAGGGAATTTGCCGAGCTGCTCCAGATTCCGGTTATGACCACGCTTTCCGGCAAGAGCTGCTTTCCGGAAAGCCATCCCCTTTCCCTGGGTTGCGGCGGCCTAACCGGACCTCGCCCCGTGGCCCGTTATCTCCTCGATTGCGACCTCATCTTAGGTGTGGGGAGCAGTTTCTCCATTTCTTTTTTTGCCGCCCCTATTCCCCGCGGAAAAGTGGCGATTCAGTTGACTGTGGATGAGCGGGACCTGAACAAAGATTACCCGGTTGATTTTCTGATGATGGGAGACGCCAAACTCACCCTAAGACAGATGATTGAGGAGGCCAAACGCCTTCTGGGGCCGGGGGGACGAAAAGGAGAGGGTCGCGCTGCCGGGGCGATCAAAGTCATGAAGGACGAATGGCTGGAGGACTGGATTCCGAAGCTCACCTCGGAAGAAGTCCCCATCAACCCCTACCGGGTCATCTGGGACCTGCAGCAGGCAGTCGACCTTGAGAACACGATTGTTACCCACGACGCCGGAAATCCGCGGGATCAGACCGCTCCCTTTTGGAGAGCCCTGGTTCCCAACAGCTACATCGGGTGGGGGAAATCCACCCACCTGGGATACAGTCTTCCTCTGGCCTTGGGCGCCAAGGTGGCCAAGCCCGAGAAAACCGTGATCAACATCATGGGAGACGCGGCTTTCGGCATGAGCGGACTGGAAATCGCCACGGCAGCCCGGCATCAGATCGGCACCCTGACCATTGTCCTGAATAATTCCTGCTTGGGGGGTTACGACAAACACATTCCCATCGCCACCCGGCTTTACAAAACAAGATTCCTGTCGGGGGATTACCGTAAAGTTGCCGAGGGGCTGGGAGCCTATGCCGAACGGGTGGAGCAGCCGCCAGAGATCATCCCGGCGGTGCATCGGGCCCTAAAGGTAACCGGGCAGGGTCGTCCGGCTTTGCTCGAAATCATTACCAAGGAAGAATTGCAATTATCAAGGTATTGGTGAAATAGGTTGGAGGCCTGCCTCCCCAGATAGAAAACCCTTTCTCCCACAGCCAAGGGCATGCTGACTTTATAGGAAAGATAATCCCGGGAACCCAAAAGCGGCCCATTTAACCTGGATTTTTCTTTTATCTTACCTGTCCCGCAAACCTTCCTACGCTGCTTTTTTGGCTTTCATATGGATTCATGCCTAAAAATGAACCATTTCTCTCAGCACGGGGTGAGGGGTGCAGAATATGTTTTCAAGCCTAAAAATGCACCTCGCCCTGAAACTGCAGGAAAATTGCCTTGTTAATTAATGTAAAGAATTCCAAAAAAAAATAAAACGTAATTTTTTAATACATCGCTTCAAGTACGCAGATATTCTTATTTTCATTGTATATTTTTCGAAAATCACCATCTTTATTTCAACAACTGTTAATTCTATTTACACATTTTTAGATCAATTACCTTGTCCTATCTATCTAATAATATGAATTTATTTGTTTTTTTTAAATTTCTAAAGGGAATAAGAATTGCTGCCAATATTCAATGCCTTGCTCTCGTAAGAATCCTGGCCGCTAAAATGATGTGGCGGACCAGAAGTTTGGAGAAAAAATTAAAGAATCCATGTTACGGGTGGACACGTAAACGCCAGGAAAACCCATGTACAATGAGTTTTTTGGTTTCACGGAGGAACCTTTCAGACTAACTCCTGACCCCAGTTTTTTCTTCATGACCAAGGGCCATGGGGAGGCTCTGTCTTCTTTGACTTCCGGGATCAAGGAAAGGAAGGGAATTATTACCATTACGGGCGATGTGGGAACGGGGAAGACCACGCTCATCTATGCCCTGCTGAAAGACATGAACCATAGCACGAAGACTTCCTTTATCTTTAATCCCCGGCTGACTTTCAAACAACTTCTTAAAGCCATCCTTTGGGATTTAAAGGTGCCGGGTGCAGGAAACAGCACCTGCAATCTTTTGCAGAAGTTCGATCTTTATGTCCGGGAGAGATCCGCCCGTGATGAGACCGTGTTGATTGTCATTGATGAGGCTCAAAACCTGAGCAGCGGAGTATTGGAGCATCTGGGACGGTTTTGCCAGCGGGAGACTCCTGCCGCAAAATTCCAAACCCTTTTAGTGGGGCAACTGGAGTTGGAGGCCAATCTCAATGCTGAGGAATTGCGGGATTTCAAGAATAGAATCGCCCTCCACCGGCGTTTAAGCCCGCTGAATTGGGAAGAATCCAAGGCATATATCGACCACCGCCTGAAAATCGTCGGAAGCGGCATTTCAAGGGTCTTTACTCCAGAAGCTGTTGATAGGATTTGTGGCTTTGCCAAGGGAATTCCCCGGGTGATTAATACGATTTGCGACCGAGCCCTCTTGGCGGGTTACAGACTCTCCATCCCAAAAATCGATGCCATGATTGCGAAAAGGGTTATTAGCGAAGAAGAGGATACTGGCCTGGAAATCATTTTGGAGGAAAGAAAATCAACCGGCGAGGAAGAACGCTGGGGGTCTATGGACGATCATTCCCGAGAGGAAACCGACGGGTCTTGGGAGCAGGGCTTACCGGATGCATGGGGGGAAAGCATGAAGAAGAAGACTTCGATGGCTATGGTTTTAGACGGAAAAGGAATCGGGCCCGGGGCCGGCCTAGAGCCCAAGGACACATCCTGCGGGTGGTACAGCGGCAGCTTTCTGGGGCGCTATAAATATCTTAAAGAGAAAAATATCGCCCTGGAATTGAAAAAAAACCTATTACAGAAAGAATGTATTGAACTTGCAGCCCGAATTGCGGAAAAGGAGACTGAGTTAAAGGCCATCGAGGAATCTCTAAGTATGGAAGCTGATAAAAGAAGGCGAGCAGAGGAAATCCTGGGATGCATGGAAGAGCGGGTTCGGTATTTATCCTCCGAATTTCTTGATCTTCAGGAAAAAGATAAGCAATTCATTGCCGGAGACCTCCTTTCTGTTATTACCAGCCTAATCCTATCGCTAAAGAGCGGGGTGGAAGATATTCTCCATATTATGAAAGGAGAATCGGATGCAGCGCTGTTCAATTTTGAGCCCATCCTTTACAACCTCCAAAATGGGATCCAAAAGGCAGAGGAAATCCTGGTGCGGCTGTATCCCCCAACCCTGGATGATTCCGGAATCTTGTCTACCATGGGTTGGTATTGTCAGAAATTTCAGAAATATCACACCCAATTTCAAATTGCCCAAGAAATTTGTGTCCAAGAAGATGAAATCAGCGATCCTCTAAAAAAACAGCTTTTCAGAATCTTGCAGGAGGCCTTGGATGTGATTACCGAGCATGGCCGAGGTGATCGGGTCTGCGTTTCCGTCACCAAAAAAGATGGAAAGCTCCATTTAACAGTGGAAGAAAATGGATCGGGCTCTGACCTTCATGAGTTTTCTTCTGAGGCAAAAGCAAACGGGTTAACCCGCCTGAAACATCGCACGGCGCTTTCCGGGGGGTCTTTTTCTGTGGAATCCGGGGAGGTTTGGGGGACTGTGATTCGGGCATCCTGGCCGGTATGACTGATGGGAAGGGCCTTGCAGACCCTTTCTTGCGCACGAGAATTCCGTTCAAATCAGATCCCATCCCCCAAATGGTTCACGTTTTCCTTCGGTATTCCTTCGTTTTCTCGCTCTAAAAAATTCGGTTCTTGGTGGGTGTGTTTTTCAATCGCGGATTGCCGTTGCACCGTTTGCCGGGTCAACTCGCGCTAAGCGCAATTCAGCGCGGGGTGCCGGCACTCTCGATAAGCCGCCATAGACTTTCGAGCCAAACCGAACCGCTGGCTTCCGCATGCATGCGTCCTTTTTCTGCATTCGGATTTGGCTTAAGCTCCGCCTTACGGCGCTCGCAGCCCTGATACCCTCCCCCGCTGCCCCTTACCGGATCGAGTCGAATATTGATCCATCGCTCTTCCGAGGGTCGAAAGAAGTGGGTAATCTTATCCCCGGTGATCAGGGTGTCGAGCAGAATACCGGGAACATAATCAAAATCATATTCCTCAGCCTTGTAAACAACCCGAATCAGCGGCATTCATCCCCTCCCAATTCATTGACTCACGACATCTTTGACTTGACCTCATGCTTCCCATCCCCTGCCATGTTTTTGCAGAAGGAGCAAAGCGGTCCTTTTTAGAAGACTTCCTGCAATTTGGGGGCCAAGCGGGATGATTCCACCAAGTATCTGATTTTAATAACCTTGCATCTGTTCTGACCATACTAAGTTACGGAAAAAGGGCCAGGATTTTTCCTAAAAGTGGAAAAATCATGAGCAAGGTTTTTTTTCGCGCCAGCTAATTTTTGAAGAGCCGGGTCTCCCCGGCTGGCGGTATGGAAGGATTGTTGGGAAAAGTCCATGGATCGTGCGAAGCATTTCCCAACCGCCTCCATTATCTTTCGGCGCTTCCCGGCCCCTCAATTGATGTTCATCCTTTTCGCAGCTTGGCTACCGCCCTCTCCAGTGCTTTCACGAACCGGTCAACCTCCTCCTCCCCCATGGGGGTCGAGAGGCACCCGAGTCCTTCCTTGGAAATGATGATCCCCTCATTCAGCAGGTTCAAGTGCAGCCGGTTGAACCGCTCTTGCGGGGCCGCTCCGCGAATGGAGGTCCGATAGTCGACGATGGGCTCTGCGGTCATCATCAGTCGGAACAGCGAGCCATCGCCCGCCAACTGGCCGGGTTCTCCCGCGGCGGCAAAGACCTCGTTGGCCCGCTTGCGCATAAGGTCCCCCAGCCGGTTGATCCGGGCGTACACCGGGGGCGTCATTTGTTCCATGGCCGCCAGCCCCGCGGCCATGGTCAGGGGGTTGGCACTGGCAGTCCCCCCGGAAATCACCTTGGGCGAGCCCTGGCTCGGGTCGAGCAAATCCATGACTTCCGCCTTTCCCCCCACCGCCCCCACTGGCAGACCGCCTCCCATAATCTTTCCGAAGGTGGTCAGGTCCGGGTCCCCGCCGTATTTCGCCTGCGCTCCCCCGGAATCCACCCGGAAGCTGATCACCTCGTCATAGATCGTAAGAATTCCATAGGCACGGGTGATTTCCCGGAGGAATTTGAAGAAGCCTTCGGCGGGCAGGGGAAAGCCGCCCTTGTTCGACAGGGGGTCAAGAATCAGGGCGGCGATCGACTTGCCATGCCGCTCCAGTAGTCTTTCCACCGCCTTCTGGTCATTGAAAGGCATGACCAGGACATCCCCCAGAACGGAATCGGCCAGCCCGCCGGAACTGGGCGTGCTTGCGGGAGCCTCCGGCGGTCCCCAGTTCACCGGGGTCGAGGAAAAACTCACTTGGACATAGTCATAATATCCGTGGTAAAAGCCTTCGAACTTGGCGATCCGGCTCCGGCCGGTAAAGGCCCGGGCCAGTTTTACGGCCATCATGACCGCTTCGGTTCCAGAGTTGGAGAAACGGACCTTCTCCAGAGATTTGACTCTCTCCACCATCAACCGGGCCAGGTGGACTTCCGGTTCCGAGGGTTCGGAAAAGGCGGTGCCCCGCTCGATCTGCTCGAAGAGCGCTTTCTTGATAGCCGGGTTGCCATGCCCATGAATCAGGGCAGTCATGTTGTTCAGGAAATCGAGCCGCCGGGTCCCCTCCACATCGGTAAGATAGCATCCTTCCCCCGATTGGGCGTAGATGGGGTATGGCCTGAAGTAATAGTGGATGCGGGAAGTCCCGCCGGGGATGTACTTGCTTGCTTCGGCATGAAGCCGTTCCGTCGATGAATTCGGGTTAAGAAAACCTCTCCTGGCCTGCACCTCGTCCATGGCACCCGCTCCTTTCTCTCCCTGCCCGTTGTTCGTTGTCCGTTCCCAAAGGCACTTTTTCTCTCCCACCCTTTGCTGTAATTATCGCCGCTCAATCCTCATCCCTCGGACATCAATTCTCCGCCAGCTTGAACCTTCCCCCTCCCCGGTCCATAATCTGGTAGATTTGCAGAATATTGCTCATTTTTTACCCAAGCCAAGCCATAATACCCTTTCTTTCAGCTCACCTCTTGCTCTGCAGCTTGTGATATCCCATCTGCTTCCGCGCTTCCCGGAGGCTCATTCCCTTCTCCAGAAGCTTCAGAATTTTCCGCTCTGTTTCATCGATCTCCTGGGCGATCTTCAGCACATCCTCCGCCTTCTCCTGGGGTATGACGATGACCCCCGTATCGTCGCAGGCGACGATGTCTTTCGGCCGGACGACAATCCCGCTGACTGACACGGAGATATTGACCCCGTCCACTTCCACCCGGTCCTTTCCCGTCACCATCAGACGACCCCGGGTAAAGATGGGGTATTTCGACTTCAGAATCCGGGGGAGGTCCCGGCAGACACCGTCAATCACCGTGCCAGCAACGCCCCTTTTTCGGGCATAGACGGTCATGATGTCCCCCCAGACGGTGCAGTAAGTCCGGCCTCCGTTGTCCAAGACCACCACCTGCCCCGGTTCCACATCATCCAGGAAGTCCCCCACGGTTCCCTTCACGACTCCACAGGGCCGGTAGCGAACGGTAAAGGCCCGGCCTACGGCCTTGGTCCCCGGGACCTGGGGAAGGATGCCCTGACATCCCCCGGCAATTCCCAGCCGGTCCAGGGCGTCGGAGATGCTCGTCGTATCCAGCTCTTTGAATTTCTTCACCAGAACATCCACCTTGTCGGACATAGGTTCCTCCTTTCAATCGTCGGCCCTTCTTTGAATTCATTTCTTCAACATCGTCTCGTAGGCATACTTCTGATCCACCTCCAGGATGGGGACACCCCTTCTCAGCTCCTCCACCATGGCCGTCTCTTTCTGAAAGACCTGTTCGGCCGCTTCCAAGACTTCGTCCAATTTTTCCGCAGGAATCACCACCACGCCGTTGATATCGGCCATGAGAATATCCCCCGGCCTCACCTGCACATCCCCCATCCGGATCGTTTCGTTAAAGGATTCTTCCATGATCCTTCCCCGGGCCGTGATGGGAACCGTCCCCCGGGCATAGACCGGGAACCCGAACTCCCTGCAGGCATCGATGTCCCGGGCCGCTCCATCCACCACCACGCCCGAAACCCCTTTCATCTTCGCGCCCATGGAAAGGATTTCGCCCCAACAGTTGTTATGGAGGTCTCCCCGGTTGTCGATGGCGATGACATCCCCCGGGCTTGCTGCATGGATGGCCCGGACCCCGAGATGATACTTGGAGGGGGTCATTCCCGCGGCGGTGATTTTGATGGTTACGGCCCTGCCGATGACCTTGGAGCATTCATACATGGGCCGAATCCCGATGACCGCCCCCCGGGTCTCGATCTTATCCAGCGCATCGGCCAGATTCGTCGTGGCCAGTTCTTCCAGCCGCCGGCGATATTTCCCGTCGAATTCTTTGGCCTCCATCCTTCCCCTCCTGTTATCCGGCTTTATCTCTCTCTTATGTTCTAAAATTGTCCCGTCGAGGTCAAGAAGAAAAGCTTATTGAAAGTTTCGGGAAAATATGCCAATGATTCTTTGAATCTAGGATTTCGCTTAACCCGGGGATTTCCGGGTGGCCGACTGGAATCTCCGGAAGAGGAACAATTTCGCAGAATTCTATGTCTAACAGGGTGGAAGAAAGGATTCAAACGCCGGCAGATGATGATTCCCGGCTCGTCTCCTCCTGCCAACAAGGAGAGATCGACGCCTTTGAGGCCTTGGTAAAAAAGTACGAGAAGAAAATGCTGAACGTGGCCTACCGGATGATCGGAGACTATGACGAGGCCTGCGAAGTAGTGCAGGATGCCTTTCTCTCGGCCTACCGGTCGATAAAGAAATTCCGGGGCGAGTCCAGGTTTTCCACCTGGTTATACCGAATTGTGCTGAATCTTTCCAAGAACCGGATGGCCCAGGTAAGGACCCGGGGAGCCCGGGAGGCATATTCGATCGATGCCGCGACGGAAACGGAAGAAGGATCCAGGCGGATGGATCCCCCGGACGAGGGTCCATCCCCCCTGGAGCAAATGGAAAAAAAAGAGGTAGATGCCAGAGTGCAGGGGTGCATCAACGGGCTCGACGGGGAGCACCGCGAGGTCCTGGTGCTGCGGGACATCCAGGGATTCTCCTATGAAGAGATCCATGATATTCTGAAAATACCCGACGGGACGATGAAATCCCGTCTCTTCCGCGCCCGGGACGCTCTCAAGGAGTGTCTGAAGAAGGTGGTGGGAGACCTTTGATGGAATGCCACGACATCCGCAAGAACCTTTCTGCCTACCTGGAAGGGATGGTCTCCCCCGAAGATCAGGAGCTCATCGATCAGCATCTCGCCTCTTGCCGTGCCTGCAGCACCGCACTCTATGAATTGAATCGAACCGATAGATTGCTCAAGAATTTGAAGGAAGTGGAACCCCCTCCTTGGATGACTCAAAAGATCATGGCCCGGGTCAGGGAAGAGGCCGAATCCAAGAAGGGATTCATCCAAAAGCTCTTTTACCCTCTCCATATAAAAGTCCCCCTGGAAGCCTTCGCCACCGTTTTGATCGCCGTCGTTGCGGTCTATGTCTTCAGGGCGGTGGAGCCGGAGATGAAAGGCCTGCAGCCCCCGTCCTCCCAGGAGCCGATCATCACCCGGCAGGAAGCCCCTTACCCGGCCAAAGCGCCGGCTGCGGAAACACAGGCTGCCCGAGAAAAGGCTGTTCCCCAGGAAAGCCCCACCAAAACCATTGCCAAAGACCTGGCCGTTGCGGAAAAGGAAATTCAGAAGAGGGCACGGGTAGATGAGGAAGGGGGGGGCAGGAAATTCAAAGACCCCCCCCCGCCCGTCAGCGAGATCAAGACCCTTCCAGCCCCGCCCCCGACATCCCCTTCCACGGCCCCTAAAAAAGAGGCGGCCGTCCCTCTGCAAACGGAAGCCCCCAGGATGGCGGAGTCTCGTACCGCGGAAAAAGCAGCGTCCCCCCCCGCAGCCGCAGGAGTTGCTCCGGCGCAGGAAGACAAAAGGGCACTTGCCGAGGGAGCGGCCCGGGAAAGGAAGGTACTGAAGAAGGTCCAGCCCATGGCTCCATCGCCGCGAATGGCCGCCAAAGCGAAGGCCGAAGTCATGGACTTTCTCCTTCGGGTGAGAGACGTCAGGATCGCCGGCGGGGAAGTGGAATCCCTCTTGAACCAACTGGGCGCTTTGAGAATCAACCGGGTATCGCGGGAAAACGACGAAATCATCACCGCCGAGGTAAAAGCGGAGAAGATGAAGGAGCTGTCCGAAAAGCTGAAGTTCATGGGAGAGGTTGAAGAAAAAGACGCCCGCCTGGGTTCCATTGAGAAGGACACCACGCTCCGAATCGAGATCGTCCCCGCCCGCTGATCCCAGCCTTCACATCCCATCTCACGGTTACCTTCTCTCCTGAAAACACTTTAGCCTTTTGAGCACGGCTTCTGCAGAAATCCCCCCGTTCCCCATTTGAAAAAGGGGGGATTCAGGACCGCCATTTCAAAAAGTTCATACATCCCCTGAAATTTTTTCCGGAACATTTTCAAGACCTCCCTTGTCCAAGAAGACAGCAGCAATCACCAAAAGTCAAAGGAGGTCCAAAATGAATTTTTTGGGAAAAGCCTTAGCAGTCTTAACCGCCGCATTCTCCTGCCTCTTGGGGACAAACGTCTATGCCCAGCCCGGCGAGTCCGATGACCGGACCCTTTCTCCTTACTTCTTCGTGAAAAGCGACGACCCCCAGGTGGATCAACTTCCCCTGAAATTCACCTCGGCAGAGGTCAACATATCCGGGGTCATCGCCGATGTCCAAGTTTCGCAGGTTTACAAAAATGAGGGGAAAAAGCCTCTAGAGGCCATCTATGTCTTCCCCGCCTCGACCCGAGCCGCCGTTTATGGAATGAAAATGACCATCGGAGAAAGGGTCATCGAAGCCAAGATCAGTAAAAGAGTGGATGCCCGCAAGGAATACGATCAGGCCAAACAGGCGGGCAAGAGCGCCTCTCTTCTTGAGCAGCAAAGGCCCAACGTATTCCAGATGAACGTAGCCAACATCCTGCCCGGGGATGAGATCAAGGTGGAGCTTAAATATACGGAACTCCTGGTTCCGACCGACCGGGTCTACGAATTCATGTATCCCACGGTGGTTGGACCCCGCTACTCCAATCAACCGGCGGCAACGGCCTCTCCCTCGGAAAGATGGGTCCAGAACCCGTACCTGCGCCAGGGAGAAAGCTCTGCGTCCCGGTTTGACATAGCGGTCCGCATCGCTGCCGGAATGCCCATCCGGGACGTTTCTTGCCCGTCCCACAAAGTGAGCGCGAATTATGACGGCCTGTCGCGGGCCACGGTCAAACTCGACCCTTCAGAAGCTCAGGGGGGCAATCGCGACTACATCCTGCGCTACCGCCTGGACGGCGATCGAGTCCAGTCAGGACTCCTTCTCTATGAAGGGGAAAAGGAAAAATTCTTCCTCCTCATGATGCAGCCTCCTAAGCGGGTCAATCCGAGAGAGATTCCTGGCCGGGAGTACATTTTCATCGTCGATGTCTCCGGCTCCATGTTCGGTTTTCCCCTGGAAATTTCCAAGAAACTGCTCAAAGACCTGATCCGCAGCCTCCGCCCCACGGACAAGTTCAATGTTCTTCTCTTCTCCGGCGGCTCCTCGGTCATGGCCGAAGAATCGCTGCCGGCGACGGAGGAAAACATTCAGAGGGCCATCCACCTGATCGAACGGCAGAGAGGCGGCGGGGGCACCGAGCTCCTGCCGGCCCTCAACCGAGCCCTGAAGCTAAGCAAGCCGGAGAATTATTCCCGGACCATCGTCATCGCCACCGATGGGTACGTTACGGTCGAGGAGGAGGTCTTTGACCTCATGCGGAAGAACCTCGGGAATGCCAACATGTTTGCCTTCGGGATTGGAACCGCGGTCAACCGCCACATCATCGAAGGAATGGCCAGGGTCGGGATGGGCGAATCCTTTGTGATCACGAAGCCTGAAGAGGCGCCCGCTCAAGCCGAGCGATTCCGGAAGATGATCCAGTCTCCCGTGCTTACCCAGGTTAAGGTGGATTTTAAGGGCTTCGGCGCCTACGATGTGGAACCCCTTGCCGTTCCCGATGTCCTGGCCGACCGGCCGGTCACCGTCTTCGGAAAATGGCGGGGGCAGCCAAAGGGAAAGATTACCTTGAACGGCATTTCCGGGAATGGTTCCTACCGGGAAGTCATTGAGGTGCAGACGGTTAAATCATTGAAGAGCCATTCGGCCTTGAGGTACCTCTGGGCTCGCCACCGAATCACTCTGCTTTCCGATTACAACAAGCTCCGTTCCGACGAAAAGCGGGTGAAGGAGGTGACCGAACTGGGGCTGGCATACAACCTGCTGACCGCATACACCTCCTTTATCGCCGTTGACACCGAGGTCCGCAACCAGGGCGGGGAGCAGGCAACCATTAAGCAACCACTCCCTCTTCCTCAGAAGGTGTCCGATTATGCCGTGGGAAGCGCCAAAATGAGCCTGGCCCCTTCCTCTCTCATGGTCCGGAAGGAAGCGCCTGCCCCCCTCGAAGAACGAGCGAGGCAGCGAGAGGTGAAAGAACAGGAAAAGGATAAAAGAGTCGCTTCCATCGAAGAGTTAACCATTCAAGGGGGGTTGTCGAAAGAAGCGGTTCTTCAGGCCCTCGGAAAAAACCTTCCCGAGTTGCAGAAATGTATGATCGGAAACGGTCCCGGGGAAAAACTCGTCCTCCAGCTGGTTGTGGGGCCGGACGGCAAGATCAAAAACGTCAAGGTCGTGGGGAACGGCCTGAATAAGGGAGGCGCCGAGCCGTGCATGTTGAAAAAATAAAAGGATGGCAGCTTCCCGTACCCCAGGATGCAAAGGAGGCAACCGTGACCCTGTTTCTGATGTTGTCGGTTTCGAAAGCGGCAAAGGGTTAAGTTGAAAGCTCCATCCTCGGGGTCACGCCCTGGAAAGCAACCCTTCCTCAACCCCTCTCTCCCGACTTCGGGGGAGAGGGGTTCCAGAAAAGAGATTCGCGGGAAAATCAAGTCCGGTGTGAACTCTATATTCCCGACTCAAAAGATCTCTTCAAGGCGTTTCTTGCATCCAAGGTCCAGCTCGAAAAGGAGCTCGGTCTCGGAGAAGCGCTTGAATGGAAGGAATTGCCCGGCAAAAAAGCAAGTCGGATTCGAGCAATCCAATCCTTCAATTTTGGCAACACTTCCACCTGCAACACAGCCTTTAAGTGGCTGAGCGAAACGGCACTAAGATTTAAAAAGGTGTTCTCAAAGGAATGGGAAAAAGAAAACACCCAAGCATGAGGGATTCCGGAGTCACTTCGCTTAATTCCCTTTGACACTTTCAAATAAGTGATGTCTCCCCGAATTTTTTTACGCCTTCTTCTCTTTAAGCAAGCCTAGAATCTCCTCGATTATCTTCCCGTGTTCCAGGCAGATGGACAGGAGGATGGTTTCCATCGGCCAGGGATGAGACATGTAAACCCCGGCGCTGGTAAGCATTTTGGCCCGGTCAAAAAGACGATCAAACGCCTCCTGGTCTTCCTTGCTCAAAGCCCGCCGAAATGGCTTCAGCCTTTCCCGTTCAGATTCCATAACATGGCTATAAGGCATAACCGTCCGTCCCATTTTCCCCTCCCAGACATTTACGGGGCAATTATAAGCTCGCCCCCCAAAATCCTCCCGAGAATCCAAAATACTCATTATATGATGAGTTGTCAAGGAAAATTCATCCGGGTAGAAGGTGTTAAATCCTTTCTGACCTCTTCAGAGGATAGGCATAGAACGAAAAGGTCAATATGCCCGATGGATCAAGCAGAAGCGGGCACATGAGCTTTTAGGCATTTAACAAAGGGAAACCAA
>Ga0113563_10000758_pt1 | contig 16712 bp, 13 predicted proteins | sample Mud3Dept3metaG_FD_80117 | JGI IMG/M metagenome (GOLD analysis project Ga0113563, IMG submission 80117) | Freshwater wetland microbial communities from Ohio, USA, analyzing the effect of biotic and abiotic controls - Mud 3 Core 4 Depth 3... | ecosystem: Environmental > Aquatic > Freshwater >...
CAGCGCCGCCCCGCGCCCGGCGGCGGCGCGGATCAGCTCCTCGGCCGTGCCCAGGTTCGCCGCCCCGTCCGAGGTCGAACTCAGCTGGCAGACGGCGGCGAGGAACGTGCTCAAGGCGTCACGACTCCGCCGTCGCCTCGACGCGCTCGACCACCCGGCGCAGGGCGGCGCCGACCTCGCGCGCGACCTCGACCAGCTCCGCGCTGCCGAGGATGCCCATCGCGCCCTCGGGGTTCATGGCGCGGATCACCGTGCCGCGCTCCTCGACCGCGACCGCGACGTTGCAGGGCAGCAGCACCGAGACCTCCGGCACCGCCTGGAGGGCGCGGTGGGCCGAGGGCGGGTGACAGGCGCCCAGGATGAGGTTGGGGGGGACGTCGACGCCCAGCTTCTCCTTGAGCTTGGCGCGGACGTCGATCTCGGTCAGCACGCCGAAGCCCTCGCGCGCGAGCTCGGAGCGGCAGGCGGCCACGGCGGCGTCGAAGGAGAGGCCGGTCACGGCCTCGTAGGCGATTCCCGTGTCACGCATCGGGGTCCCTCCGTAGCGGGCGGTCTGCTCACCAGCCGCGCAGGATCTTCTCGGTCTCCTCGAAGTGCGAGGTCTCGTCCTCGACGATGGTCTCGAGGTGGGTGGCGAGGCCCTTGTCGCCGTACGAGGCGGCCTGCTCGGCGCGCGCCTTGTAGTCGGCGATCGCCTGGCGCTCGGCGGCGAGCACGTTCTCGAGCATCTGGCGCGCGTCCCCGGCCGGCGGCACCGGGCGCGGCACGGTGACCGGAGAGCCGCCCAGGCTGGCGACCTTCTCGGCCAGGAACTGGGCGTGCGCGAGCTCCTCGGGGATCTCGGCCGAGAAGAACTGCTTGAGCATCGGCCGGTGCGGGCCGGTGACGGCGGCGGAGTAGGTGGCGTACATGATGACGGCCTGGTACTCGCCGGCGAGATCCTGGTTCAACGCGGCAGCGAGCTGCGCGCGGGTGGTCTTCGGGCTCATTCACGGCTCCTTTCGTTCGCTCCGGTCACTTCGTCCTGCTTCGGCGTGTCCCGGCGCACGGCCGGGTTGGGGACCTGTCAGGTGGGCACCCCGAGGCGGGGCAGCAGGAACCGCTGGAGCAGGATCCAGGCCGCCAGGAAGGCGAGGAAGACCAGGAAGTCCTTCACTTGATGGGTCCTCCGGCGGCGGCGCGCCCGAGCGCGATCGCGTCGCGCTCGGTCACCGCCCGGGTCTCGAGCGCGTCGCAGACCGTCCGGCAGACTGCGAACGCGGTCGGATCGGCGACGTGGTAGAAGACGTTGGTGCCCTCGCGGCGCGCCTCGAGCAGCCCGGACTGACGCATCCGCGCCAGGTGCTTGGAGACGTTGGCCTGGCTGCCCCCGATCAGGTCGTGGATCTCCGACACGCACATCTCGTGGTGCTCGAGCGCGTGCAGGATCTTGAGCCGGTTGGGGTCGGAGAGCGCCTTCAACCGGTCGGCGATGCGCAGGAAGAGGTGGTCGTCGGGGTTCATGCGATCTCCTCCACTTCCCAGGCGACGATCCTCAGCCGCTCGCCGCAATCTTCGCAGAATGCGCGCAGCGTGTCGCGCAGCGCGACGAGGGCCTCGGCCGAGAGCACGGAGAAGACGATCGCGGAGGTGCGCGGGAACGCGCCCGAGCCGAGGCGCGGCCCGGTCGAGCCCACGCCGGAAGCGCGCGAGATCTCGGTGTAGCCGACCACGCCGGCGCGGCCGAGGACGACCTCGAGCTCCTCCTTCTTCGAGTCGTCGACGACGATCATGACCATCTTCACGGTTGCACCTCCGGGGCCATCAGTCCCTCACGCCGGCCTTGCGCAGGATGGTGATCATCGGGCACCACTTCGAGAAGGCGGACTGGAAGAGGTTCAGGCCCACGAAGGCGGTGAACAGGAAGAAGCCGGGGTGCACCCACCAGCCGAGGGCGAGCGAGACGAGCACGAAGGCGCCGGCGATGGCGCGCAGAGCTTCGTTGACGGTCATCGGTGGTTCTCCTTTGCGAAGAGACGGCTCGGCCTGCCGCCGAGTCGCCAGCCTGGCGAGGTCGAGTCGTTCGTGGCGCCACGAGCGCCGAGAGAGGCTCCATGGAAGGGCGTGACGGCTCCGGCGTCGGTGGCGAAGCGCGTCGAAGATGCCGCCGGAAGCGGTGGGAAGGCCTCCCTCGAAGGGGCTGGAGAGTGGAGCGACAGATGCGTCAGACCACTTCCGCCGCGCACGCCGGCCCCCCGCGCGCGGGCCGCGAGGCCCGTGCAACCGCGAGATGCTTCGGGCTCGCTGCGGACGCTGCACGCTCTCGCGATCGCTCCCCTAACTGGAAGCCTTTGCCTTTCTTGTCGGATCGACATGGCGTCTGCAGTCACTCGTCTTCGGCGTCGGGGGCGGGAGCGACCGCCTCGACGCCGACGGCCTTGACGTACATGTAGTAGAGGAGGGGGATCACGACCAGGGTGAGCGCGGTCGAGACCACCACCCCCGAGATCAGCGCCACGGCCAGGCCCTGGAAGATCGGGTCGAGCAGGATGACGGTGCCGCCCACCACCAGCGCCGCGGCGGTGAGCGCGATCGGGCGGAAGCGCACGGCGGCGGCCTTGATCACCGCCGACTCGAGCGGCTCGCCGGCCTCCAGCTCGAGGTTGATGAAGTCGACGAGCAGGATCGAGTTGCGCACGATGATGCCGGCCAGCGCGATGAAGCCGATCATCGAGGTGGCGGTGAAGAAGACGCCGCCCAGGGCGTGCGCCGGCACGATGCCGATCAGCGTGAGCGGGATCGGCGCCATGATGATCATCGGCGTGACGAAGGAGCGGAACCAGCCCACGACCAGCAGGTAGATGAGCACCAGCACGACGCCGAAGGCCAGGCCCATGTCGCGGAAGACGTCGTGGGTGATCTGCCATTCGCCGTCCCAGACCAGCCAGGGGCGGGAGGAGTCGGTGGGGCTGCCCGAGAAGAGCACTTCGACGGCGCGACCGCCGGAGTCGCGCACGGCGCCGATGCGCTCGCCCATGTCGAGCAGCGCGTAGACCGGCGACTCGGCGGCGCCCGCCACCTCGCCCAGCACGTAGGTCACCGGGCGCAGGTTCTTGTGGTAGATGAAGCGCTCGCGTGCGGACGGCTCCGACGTGACCAGCTCGCGCAGCGGGACGAGCTGGCCCTGGCCGCCGTGGACGTCGAGCGCGAGCAGGTCCTCGGCGCTGGAGCGCTGGGCGCGGTCGAGACGGAGCACGATCGGCACCGGCTCCCGGGCGCGCTCGTCGTGGAGGAGCCCGACCTCGGCGCCGGCGAGCGCGACGCGCAGCGAGCGCACCACCGCCTCGGGCGAGACTCCGGCGCGCGCGGCCTTCTCGCGGTCGACGGCGAGCTCGAGGTGCGGCCCCGGGTCCTCGACGTACCAGTCGACGTCGGCGACGCCCGGGGTCGATTCGAAGATCTCGCGCACCTCGCCGGCGATCGCCACGCGCTGCTCGAGGGTCGGCGCGTAGACCTCGGCGACCAGCGTCGAGAGCACGGGCGGGCCGGGTGGCACCTCGGTCACCTTGACGTTGGCACCGTGCCGCCCGGCGATCGGAGCCAGCAGCTTGCGCAGCTCCTTGGCGAAGGGATGGCTCTCGCGATCGCGCTCGTGCTTGGGCAGCAGGTTGACCTGCAGGTCGGCGACCAGCGGCCCGGAGCGCAGGAAATAGTGGCGAACGAGCCCGTTGAAGTTGAACGGCGCCGAGGTGCCGACGTAGGTCTGCACGTCGGTGACCTCGGGCAGGGCGCGCACGGCCAGGGCGAGCTCGCGCGCCGCCGCCGCGGTCCGCTCCAGGGTCGCTCCCTCGGGCATGTCGACCACCACCTGGAGCTCGCTCTTGTTGTCGTGGGGGAGCATCTTGACCACCGCCAGGCGCAGCGGGAAGAGCGCCACGGAGCCGAGCAGAAGCGCCACCACGCCGCCGAGCACGGCCCAGCGCTTGACCGGGCTGGCGAGCAGCGGCGCCAGCAGGCGCTGGTAGAGGCCGTGGAGCCTGGTCTCCTCCCGCGTCTCGGCGCTCGGCGCGGCGTGGCCGCCGGCGGCCATCTTCTCGGCATGCCTGCGGAACAGGCGGTAGGTGAGCCAGGGCGAGATCACGAACGCGACCACGAGCGAGAAGAGCATCGCCGCCGAGGCGTTGATCGGGATCGGCCGCATGTAGGGACCCATCAGGCCCGACACGAAGGCGAGCGGGAGCAGGGCGCCGATCACGGTGAAGGTGGCGAGGATGGTCGGGTTGCCCACCTCGTCGGTGGCGAACACCGTGGCGCGGCGCGGGTTGGTCCAGCCGAGCTGGTAGTGGCGGTGGATGTTCTCGACCACCACGATGGCGTCGTCGACCAGGATGCCGATCGCGAAGATCAGGGCGAAGAGCGTGACGCGGTTGAGCGTGTAGCCGAACAGATAGGACGAGGCGAGCGTCAGGGCGAGCGTCACCGGCACGGCGACCAGCACCACCACCGCCTCGCGGCGGCCCAGGGCGATCGCCATCAGGACCACGACCGAGAGGGTGGCGAGCCAGAGGTGCTTCATCAGCTCGCTCGACTTCTCGTCGGCGGTGAAGCCGTAGTCGCGGGTCTTGGTGACCTCGACCTCGGCGGGCAGGACGGGTCCGCGCAGGCCGTCGAGCAGCCCGTCCAGCTCGGCCACCAGGTCCACCGCGTTGGTACCCGGCTTCTTGGCCACCGCCACGGTGACCGCGGGCACGTCGAGCCCGTCCGGCAGCGACTTGGCGGCGCCCGCCGCGCCGGCGGTCATCCACACGTACTGGGACGGCTCGTCCGCGCCGTCGGCCACGCGCGCGACGTCGCGCAGGAAGACCGGCTGTCCCGCGTAGACCGCGACCACCGCCCCGGCGACGTCGTCGGCGGAGCGCAGCAGGCTGCCGACCTCGACCTCGGTCTCGATGTCGCCGCGCGCGAAGCCGCCCGCGGGCAGCTTCCAGTTGAGGCTGGAGAGCGCCTGGTGGACCTGGAGCAGGGAGACGTGGTGGGCGGCGAGCCGCTCGCGGTCGAAGCTGACGCGCAGCACGCGGCGCTCGCCGCCGAGCACGGAGACCTGCGCCACGCGCGGATGCCGGGTCAGCTCGGCCTTGAGCTCCTGGGCGACCTGGCGCAGCTGGAGCGGGGTGGCGGTGCGCGACCAGAGCGTGTAGGCGACCACCGGCACGTCGTCGATGCCGCGCGGCGCGACCAGCGGTGGCGGCGCCCCGGGCGGCAGCGCCGAGGCCTGCTCGGCGAGCTTGGCGTGCACGCGCAGCACGGCCTGGTCGGGATCGGTGCCGACCAGGAAGCGCACGATGATCATGCCGCCCGAAGGCTGCGACGTGGAGTAGACGTGCTCGACGCCGGGGATCTCGAACAGCACCTTCTCGAGCGGCGAGATCACGCGCCGCTCGACTTCGGCGGCACTGGCGCCGGGCAGGCCGGCGAAGACGTCGATCATCGGCACCTGGATCTGCGGCTCCTCCTCGCGCGGCGTGACCATCACCGCGAAGGCGCCGAGCAGGAGCGCCGCGACCACCAGCAGCGGCGTCAGCTTGGAGTCGAGGAACGCCTTCGCCACGCGCCCGGAGAAGCCGAGCGGCCGCCGCGTCATCTTGAGCCGCAGCGCCTCGCGCCGGGCCGGTTCCGCGAGGCCGGTCCGCGGGGTCTCCTCGCTCACGGCAGGACCTCCTCGATCGGCGCGCCAGCGGCGGGCGCCGCGGGCAGCCCGAGCGCCACGGACTCGCCTCCGGAGAGGCCCGACAGGACCTCCACCGAGTCGCCGTCACGCCGTTCGCCGAGTGTGACCACGCGGGACTGCGCGCGGCCGGCCTCGTCGCGCACCACGACCAGGGTGAGTCCCCCGCTCTCGACGATCGCCGCGGCGGGCACCGAGACCGCGTCGCGCTGGCCGACCGGCAGCCAGGCGCGCCCCGCGGCGCCGGCGGCGACCTCGACGGCCGGCAGGTCCACCTTGACCGTGTAGGCGTGGGTTGCCGGGTCGGGTCCGGGACTGATCTCGGCGACGCGGCCCGGGATCTCGCCCAGGTCGGGGCGCGAGTCGATGGTCACCGGCAGGGCCACGCCGACCGCGAGCCCGGCGGCCTGCGCGAGTCCCTCGGCGACCGCCAGGACCAGTCTCCGGCCCGCGCCCGATTCGAGCACCACCAGCGGCCGGCCGGGCGAGGCGAGGTCGCCGACCTCGACCGCGCGCTGGGCGACGCGGCCGGCGAAGGGCGCCACCACGCGCGATTCACGCGCCACCGAGGAGGCGGATTCGAGGGCGCCGCGCGCCTGCTCGACCGCGCCCGCGGCCTGCTCGTGCTGCATGCGCGCCAGATCGAGCTCGAGCTCGGAGGCCGAGCCGCTCGCGGCGAGCGCCTCGAAGCGCTCGCGATTGCGCCCGGCCAGGGTGAGCGCCGCCTGCGCCTGGGCGAGCGCGCCGCGCGCCTGGGCGACCTGGCCGTCGGCGGTGGCGGCGTCGATCGAGATCAGGAGCTGGCCGGCCCCGACCGCGTCGCCGACCTGGACGTGGACCGCGGTCACGATCGCCATGACGCGGCTGGCGACGGCCGAGGTGCGATCCGCGGCCACGGTGCCGGCGACGCCGGTGCGCGCGGCGTGGGAGGAGCGTTCGGCGCGCGCCAGGCGGGCGCGCACGGGCTCCGGCTGGCTCGCGGTGGGCGCCTCGTGCCGGGCGCAGGCGGCGGCCAGGAGCACCGCGGTGGAGAGGAGGGCCAACGGGATGCGGGTCTTCACTCTGCTTCTCCCTCGGAGATGGAAGTCGGAACGGCGGGCTCGGCGGCGAGCACCGTTTCGGGCGCGCGCCCGGACTGAACGGCGAGCCGCAGGGTGGCGAGGTGGGCGTCGGCGCGCGCCACGAGCTCTCGTGTCTCGGCGTCGCGGCGCGCGGTGACCGCGTCGAGGAGGTCCAGGGTCTTGACCACGCCGGCGCGGAAACGCTGCTCGGTGATGCGCACCGCCTCGTCGGCGGCGTCGAGCGCCTGGAGCGCGGTGGCGCGCCGCTCGAGCGCGACCTCGGCCTGCTCGAAAGCCTGCCGGACCTCGAGCCGGACGCCCTCTTCGAAGCGGGCTACGTCCCGGCGGCCCGCGTCGGCGCGGGCGCGCGCGGCGGCGACCGCGGCGCTGCGCTCGCCGCCCAGCGACAGCTCCCAGCTCGCCACCGCGTAGATCGAGGAGGAGTCGCCGTGGTCTCCGAAGAGCTGGTCGTCGACCAGGTCGTGGCGCGCCACGAGGCCGACGCGCGGCCACCAGCCCGCGCCGCGCGCCTCCGCCTCGAGCTCGCCGGCGGCGAGCAGCTTGCGCGCGGCCTCGAGGTCGCGCCGGCTCGCGGCGCTCCCGAGCCAGGCCTCGCGACCCTCGGCGAGCGCCGGCGGATCGCCCAGCGCGGCGAGCTCGTAGGCGGTGCCGAGCGGCTCGCCGAGGCGGAACGCGAGGTTCGCCTCCGCGACGCGTGCCTGGCCCCGCGCCTCGCTGAGCAGGTCGTCGACGCGCGCCAGCTCGACTTCGGCGCGCAGCAGCTCGGAACGGACCACCATCCCCTGCCCGGCGTAGGAGCGCGCGAGCTCGACGTGCGCGGCCACTGTCTCGCGCGACTTGGCGAGCAGCGCGGCGTACTCGCGCGCCTGGGCGAGGCGCACCCAGGCCTCCGCGGCTGCGAGCGCCGAGGCGTCGCCGGTCTGGCCGCGGGTGTCGGCGGCGGCCTCGGCGGCGAGCTCGGCCTGGCGCACGCGCTTCGAGATCTCGCCGCCGGTCCAGATCGGCAGCTCGAGCTCGAAGCGGGTGATCGCGGTGTCGAGGGTCTCCGGGTCGTTCGGGTCCCCGGTCACGAAGTCGGCGAAGGAGAAGCGCTCCTGGTTGAGCAGGAGGGCGAACGCTTCGGCCGGGGAGTCGGTCCGGATCCAGGACTCCTGGACCCGGAGCTTCGGATAGTGGAACGACTTCGCCTGCCGCGCGTCCTCGGCTGCGGCGGTCTCGCGATCGCGCGCGGCCGCGACGTCGGGCGCCTGGCCGCGGGCCTTCGCCATGGCCCCGGCGAGGTCGAGCGGTACGGGGGCGGGCGGCTGGGCCGCGGCCCCGCCGGCGAGGAGGGCGGAGACGAAGAGCGTGGGGATGAATCGCTGATTAACCATACGGCGATGATCATGCACCACTCGGGTACAAGCGTCAAGCCCCTCCCGGGCCCGCGGGCGGGATCAGTCCACCAGCACGCGCACGAGGGGCGAGCGGGCGGAAGAGAAGGGGACGCGTGCCTGGAAGGTGTGCTCGCCGCGCGCCAGCGGCCAGCGGGCGCTGAACGGCGGCTCGACCGTGCGCCAGGGCCGCCCGTCCACGAACCAGACGAGCTGGCGCGGCGCCGGCTCGGCCACCGCGGTGAGCGCCAGCGTGTTGAGCTCGGCGGGCGCCTCGGGGTCGAAGAGCAGGCGCAGGCCGGCCTCGGGCGCCACGATCGCGACCTCGGGCACGACCCCGGCCAGGGCCCGGGCGCGCTCGCGCTCGGCGCGCGCGGTCGCGGCGAGCGCCTCGGGCAGGCTCTCGAGCCCCTGCCGGCGCAGCCAGCCGGCGTAGCGCGCGGGCAGCTCGACGTAGACGCGGTCGTCGAGGTCTTCCGGCGCCGTGGTCGCGGTGGCGAGGCGGCCGGTGCGCCGGTCGGCCAGCACGCGCCGGTGCGCCGTGCAGTCGGGCGGCGGCGCGCTCGCGGGCGGCAGCCACTCAACCAGCGCGCGGTCGCAGGCGCCGGTCGCGCGCGCTCCGGTCAGGGCGCAGAGGCGCTCCGCCCGCCAGCCGCGCGGCGGCGGGAAGCCGGCCTCCTCGAAGCCGCTCTCGCCGCGGTGCAGGCGCTCGAGCAGGTCGCGGGCCAGGCGCGCCGAGACGCGGTAGCCGGACAGCTGCGCCATCGGCCGCTCGTCCGGGTGCCCGATCCAGACCCCGACCAGGTAGCGCTTCGACCAGGCCACGGTCCAGGCGTCGCGGTAACGCGACGAGGTACCGGTCTTGACCGCGACCGGGAAGGCGGTCTCGGTCGCGCCCATGCGCGGGAAGGTGGGCAGCCGGGCGTTCGGGTCGGCGAGGAAGAGCGTGACGAGCCGCGCCGTGTCCTCGGAGAAGATCCGTCTCGGCGCCGGCGAGGGCGGCTCGGCGTCGAGCCAGGCGAGGTCGGCGAGCGTGCCGTCGCCGGCGAGCGTGGTGTAGGCGCCGACCAGCCGCTCGAGCGTCACCGGCAGCGCGCCGATGGCGAGCCCCAGCCCGTAGCGCGCCGCGGGACGCTCGTGGGCGTGCAGCCCGAGGTCGCCGAGCAGCGCGTAGAGCGGGTCGGGGCCGAGCCGCGCCGCGAGCAGCGCGGCCGGGACGTTGCGCGAGTTGGCGAGCGCCACGCGCGGCAGCAGGGGCCCGAGGAAGCGGTCGTCGGAGTTGACGATGCCGCCCGGGCCGGGCCCGAGGTCGTCGAGCACGGTGGCGGGCGTCAGCGCGCCGCGCTCGAGCGCGGCGGCGAACAGGAACGGCTTGAGCGTGCTGCCCGAGGAGCGCGGCAGGCGCAGGTAGTCGATGGCGCCCGCGCTGGCCGCGTCGAAGTAGCCGGTCGAGCCCACCGCGGCGCGGACGCGCCAGCCGTCGCGCTCGACCACGATCGCCGCGGCGTTGCCGGCGCCGCGGCCCGCCGCCCCCGCCACCGCGCTCCACGCCGCCCACTCGGCTTCGCCCTGGAGCTCGAGGTCGAGCGTGGTGTCGAGCAGGGGCCGCGCGCGGCGGCGCTCGGCCGAGACTCGACGGCCGAGGCCGAGCAGGGGATGGAGAGCGGCCGCGGGGCGCACGGCGCGCCAGGGCAGGGCGAGGGTCTCGATCTCGGCGAGCGCGACCTCGTGCTCGCGCGCGGAGATCTCGCCCGAGGCGGCGAGCCGGTCGAGGAGGGCGCGGCCGCGCCGGACGGCGCGCGCGCGCCCCGCCGGCAGGTACGGATTCATGCGCGCCGGCGACTGCGGGATCGCGCACAGGAAGGCGATCTCGGCCCAGGAGAGGTCCTCGACCGGCTTGTCGAGGTAGCGGCGCGCGGCGTAGGCGATGCCGTGGATGCGGTTGCCGTAGGGGACGATGCGCAGGTAGTGGCGCAGCAGCTCGCGGCGGCCGTGGCGCGCGGTGAGCACGACGGCGGTCGCCGCCTCGACCGCCTTGCGCAGAAAGCCGCGGGCGCCGGGGTGCTGGAGGCGGGCCACCTGCATCGCCAGGGTCGAGGCGCCCGAGACGCGGCGGCCGCTCGAGAGGTTCTGCCGCAGGGCGCGCGCCAGGGCGAGGGGATCGACGCCCGGATGCCAGCGGAAGCGGCGGTCCTCGAGCGCGAGCGTGGCGCGCGCGACCCGGTCGGGAACTTCGGGCAGCTCCCAGAAGCCGAGCCGCTCGTCGCCCGACGCGGCGAGCTCGCCCAGGAAGCGGCCGGCGCGGTCGCGCACCAGCAGCGTCGGCTCGGGCGCCACCAGCCGCGCCCGCCAGGCCGCCAGGGAGAGGAGCGCGACCCACGCCAGTCCGGGCGCGAGCAGCGCCGCCACGAGCAGCCGCCGGCCGCGGCGCGACCTCACGCCCTTCGCGATGCGAGCGAGCACGGCGCGATTCGACAACGGACCTGCTCGCCGCGCAAGCGCGGCGGAGGCGGGGAGCCGCGACCTGGCGCCGCGTCCCCGCCCTGGCGGGCGAGGGGCGCCGGGGGTGCGCGGCCCTAGAATGCCGCGCCATGGCCGAGAAGAAGCCTCCCGTCGCCTTCGACGACGTCCGTCTGCCCGAGAACGCCTTCCGCGAGCTCGCCCCGGGCGAGCGCTACGAGCCGGTGGTGCCCGCCTCGGCCGCCGTGCCCGAGGTCACGCTGCGCTCGATCGTCCAGGGCGCCTTCTGGTCGATCGTCTTCTCGGCCGCCGCCACCTACATCGCGCTCAAGCTCGGCCAGGGGATCGAGTCGGCGATCCCGATCTCGATCCTGGCGGTCGGCTTCTCGGTGTTCGCGGTCAAGGTCATGAAGTCGCGCGCCTCGACCCTGCTCGAGAACGTCAACGTGCTGGCGATCGGCGCCACCTCCGGCATCATCGCGGGCGGCTCGGTGTTCACCATGCCGGCGATCTACATCCTCGGCCTCGAGGGGCGCTCCTCGTTCTTCCAGATCTTCCTGGTGCCGCTGCTCGGGGCCGCGCTCGGCGTCTTCTTCCTGGCGCCGTTCCGGCGCTACTTCGTGCGCGACCTGCACGGCAAGCTGCCCTACCCGGAGGGGCGCGCCACCACCGAGATCCTGGTGGCGGGCAAGCGCGGCGGGCACAGCGCCGCGGTGCTCAGCTACTCGGCCGGCATCGCCGCCGTGTTCGACTTCGTCGGACCCTCGATGAAGGGCTGGTCCGACATCTTCTCGACCGGCGCCATCGGAGCGCTCTCCGGCTTCACCGCGCGCACCAAGGCGGTGTTCACGATGAACACCTCGGCCGCGGTGTTCGGGCTCGGCTACATCATGGGCCTCGACTACGCGGCGATCATCCTGGCCGGCTCGCTGGTCTCGTTCCTGGTCCTGGTGCCGCTGTTCGGCTGGCTCGGCCAGTACATCCCGGCGGCGCTGCCGGGCGGCGCGCTGCCGCTCGTCGAGATGGCGCCCGAGGACATCTTCTTCGACTACGTGCGGCCGATCGGCATCGGCGGCATCTTCGCGGCGGGCGTGATCTCGATCCTCAAGATGTCGCCGGTGATCGCGCAGGCGGTGCGCCAGGCGTTCGGCGAGATCGCGCGGCTGGCGCGCGGCGCGGGCAGGGCGGCGGCCGCCGAGGCGGTCGAGCGGCCGGAGCGCGCGATGCCGATGTCGGCGGCGATCCTGGGCGCGCTCGGCGTCGGCCTGCTCGTGTTCCTCTACTTCCGGTTCTCGGTGCTCGCCGGCGTCGAGGGCGCGTGGGGCCTGGCGCTGGCCGCGGCGGTGCTGGCGCTGGTGGTGGCCTTCCTGTTCACCGCGGTCTCGGCGTGGGCGATCGCGATGATCTCGATCACGCCGATCTCGGGCATGACGCTCACCACGCTGATCGTCACCGCCATGGTGCTCTCGGCGCTCGGCCTCAAGGGCCCCGACGGCATGCTGCAGACGCTGCTCATCGGCGGCGTGGTGTGCACGGCGCTGTCGATGGCCGGATCGCTGGTGACGCAGTACAAGATCGCCTACTGGCTGGGCGCGACGCCGAAGCGGATCGAGATCTCGAACCTGGTCGGCGCGGTGGCGGCCTCGGTGGCGACCACGGCGGTGATCCTGCTCATGTCGAGGGTCTACGGCTTCTCGCCGGGGCCGCTGCACCCGAACCCGCTGCCCGCGCCGCAGCCGAACGCGATGGCGGCGGTGCTGACCGGCGTGATGGGGGAGGGCGGCGCGCCCTGGTTCCTCGACGCCGTGGGCGCGGTGTTCGCGGTCTCGGCCGAGCTGTGCGGCGTCTCCGGGCTGGCGTTCGCGCTCGGCATGTACCTGCCGATGGACCTCAACTCGCCGCTCGTGGTGGGCGCGGCGGTGGCGTGGATGCTGCGCCACTCGACCCGGGAGGAGGCGCTCGCCCACGCGCGCCACGAGAAGGGGACGCTGATCGCCTCCGGCTTCATCGCGGGCGGGGCGCTGGTCGGCGTGCTCGCGGCGCTGCTCAAGTTCGTCGAGGACTCGACCGGCTCCACAATCGTCCCCGACCTGACGAAGCTGCCCGTCCTCGGCCCCTGGCTCGCCGACTGGAGCAATTGGGCCGGCCTGGTGCTCTTCTCCCTGCTCGCGCTCTGGGTCTACTCCGACTCGCGCCGGGAGAAGGCCGAGCCCGCGGGCTGACCGGCTCCGGTCAGCCCGCCGCGGCGCGCAGCTTCTCGACGATCTCCGTCGTGGCGCGCGCGTGGAGCTCGAAGGCGCGTCGCCAGGCCGCATCGGCGCGCGCGAGCAGCGCCGCGCGCGCCGAGGTGTCGGACAGCCCGGGCAGGTTGATGCACACGTTCTGGTAGGCGCCGCTCGCCCCGGCGCGCGCCATCTCGGCGCCGGTGCCGGCGTCGGAGAGCGAGGCCTGGAGGCCGATCGCGGCGACCTCGAGGCAGAGCTCGAGGATCGCGGGGGCGGCCTCGAGGGTCACCATCGGCACTTCGATGGTGCCGACCGTCGCCTCGTCCATCGCCGCCCTGCGGATCGCCTTCTCCTCGTCGGTCTCCTTCGGCATCCTCATGGCGGCCAGGTAGCGGTCGAAGGCGGCGGTGTCGGCGTCCACCGCCGCGAGCAGGCGGTCCTTGATCTCCTGGCCCCGAAGCGCGATGCGCTCGAGCGCGCCCTGCTTCGCCTCGAACCCCTTCTTGGCGTGCGAGAGGTTGGCGACCATCGCGGCGAGCCCCGCCGCGAGCGCGCCGGCGAGAGCGGCGACCGAGCCGCCGCCGGGCGCCGGCGAGTCGGAAGAGAGCTCGTCGGCGAAGCCGGTCAGCGTCATGCCGACCAGAGGCGCGGCCGCCGCCAGGCGGTACTCGATGACCCGGTCCCGGGGATCGAACGGCTTGACCTCCGACAGCCCCAGCGTGCGCACCGCGGTGCGCACCAGCGTCGGCTCGGGCGCGCCGGCCGAGCGCCCCATGCGCGCCAGGTAGTGGCGGCCGGCCGCGAGCAGCACGTCGCGCGGCACCAGGCCGACCAGCTCGGAGCCGGTCACGCGCAGGCCGTGCGCGCGCGCCCGCTCCTCGCAGGTGTCGAACACGACGTGGAGCGGCGTGGCGTCGAGGTCGGTGACGTTGATCGAGACCTGCGCGCAGCCGAACTCGGGGATCGTCCATCCCACCGCCTTGATCCCTTTGAGCAGGCCCGGGTCCCAGATCTCCTGGCCGGCCGCGTCGAGCACCGGCTTGCCGCGCTCGTCGAGGCGCTTGCGCCCTTTCTCGCGGATGTCGCCCGCGATGCGCGTCGCGAGGCGCTGGTCGGCGGTGTTCAGGTTGACGTTGTAGGCGACCAGGAACTTGCGTGCGCCGACCACGGTGGCGCCGGCGCGCGGTTGGAAGACCGCCGGCCCGTAGTCGGGCCGCCAGGCCGGGTCGGCGAGCTTCTTCGCCAGGCCCTCGTACTCGCCGGCGCGGACGTCGGCGAGATTGCGGCGCGCGGGCGAGGTGGCGGCGTGCTCGTAGAGGTAGACGGGCAGCGCGAGCTCGCGCCCGAGCCGCTCGCCCAGGCGGCGCGCGAGCTCGACGCACTCGTCCATGGTCACGCCGGCGACCGGCACGAACGGCACCACGTCGACCGCGCCCAGGCGCGCGTGCGCGCCCTGGTGGCCGGCCATGTCGATGCGCTCGAGCGCGGCGGCGGCGAGCCGGAAGGCGCCCTCGAGGACGGCCTCCGGCTCGCCGACGAAGGTGATCACGGTGCGGTTCGTCTCCGCGCCCGGATCGACGTTGAGCACGGCCACGCCGGGCGCCGTCGCGGCGGCACGGGCGATCGCTTCGTAGACCTCGGGGCGGCGGCCTTCGGAGATGTTCGGGACGCACTCGACGACGCGCATGCACGCCTCCTGTCGGGCGCATCGTAGCCCGAGCCGACGCCGCCGCGGCCGCCCGCCGGGGTCGGGCCCGGGCTAGAATCGGCCGTCCCGAGCGGCGCCAGGTGCGCGCCACGGGCGAGCCCGCGCCGATCGTGGAAACCGGAAGACCGTCGAATCCAGCCCAGCCCGCGACGCGCCCGCCCGCGTCGTGCCGGGAGCCCCTGCGCTGGCTGGTGGCGCCCTGGACGGTCGCGGTCTTCTACCCGATCGTGCTGGTCACCACCGTCCTGTGGGGCTTCCTCGCCGTCGTCCTCTCGGCGGTCAACCGGCGCGTCGGCCACCACTGCGGCACGGTCTGGGCCTGGTGCCTGACGCGCGCGAGCTTCGTGCGCGTGGTGGTGGACGGCCGCGAGCACATGCAGCGCGGCCGCTCGTACGTGATCATGACCAACCACCAGGGCGACTACGACATCCTCGCCCTCTACGGCGACCTGCGCCGCCAGTTCCGCTGGGTCATGAAGGCCGAGCTGCGCAAGGTGCCGTTCCTGGGCTGGGGCTGCGCGGCGATCGGCCACGTCTTCGTCGACCGCTCCAACTCGCGCGCGGCGATCGCCAGCCTCGAGGCGGCCAAGCCGCGCCTGACCGGCGGCGTCTCCGTGCTCTTCTTCCCCGAGGGCACGCGCAGCACCGACGGCCGCCTGCTGCCGTTCAAGAAGGGCGGCTTCGTGATGGCGCGCCAGCTCGGCTTCCCGATCCTGCCGCTGTCGATCTCCGGCTCCGCGCGCATCCTGCCCAAGCGCTGCCTGCTGCCGCGCCCGGGCACGATCCGCATCCGCATCCACCCAGCGATCGACCCTGCGGCCTACCCCTCCGACCCGGCGCTGATCGCCGCCGTGCGCGCCGCCGTCGCCTCCGGCCTCGAGCCCGACGAGGGCGGAGGCGAGCGCCCGGAGCAACCCGTCAGTCCGGCTTCGGCGCGATCGTGATCCGCGCGCCGGGGCTCGAGCCGACCACGGCGCCGTCGTACATCATCTCGGCCTTGGCCGGGGGCTGGACGAAGGAGCCGGGGATCTGGGCGCGGGTGCGGAACCAGAAGTCGTAGGTGCCCGCCGGCAGCGTGTCGTAGAAGAAGGCGACCTGGTCGTCGAGGAAGGCGACGTAGGTCGGCTCGGCGGTGAGCCTGCCCGCCGGCTTCGCCTCCGGCGGCGCGGTTTCGAGCGCCGGATTCAACGGCTCCATGCCGGCCGCGAGCGGCACCACGACCGCGACGTAGTGGCGCTCCTGCGGGTTGACGACCTGCACGTGCTCTTCGACCACCTCGGCGACGGTGAGCTCGATCGCGGTGCCCGGCGCGTCGATCGGCCTTCGCTCGGGCGGCGCGCCACCGCCGGCGACCACGAGCGCTTCGCGCGCCACCACGAAGCCCTCGCGGCGCGCCGGCGCGCGGCTGCCGTCCTCGGCCGGGAGATAGCTGGTCTGGGCGCGCGCCACCACGCTCGCCGCGCCGCCCGGCGCGAGCGTGAGCGTGGCCCGGCCCGGCGCGGTCGAGACCCAGCGCGCGGTCGGGGTGCCGGGCCCGAGCGCGAGCTCGCGCTCGCCGTCCGGCGCCGCCAGCGAGAGCGTCGCCGCGCCGCCGGCGCCCTGGCCGGCCGCGAGCCGCTCGGCGAGCGCCGCGATCGCGGCGGCGTTGGCGTTGGTGGTGCCCCAGCCGTCGCCCTTGCCGAGCCCGACCAGCGCGTCGACGAGCAGCTTCAGCTTCGCCTCCTCCGCGGGCGTCGAGGCGCGCTGAGCGAGCGCCTGGACCATCGTCGCCAGCGTGCGCGTCTCGGTCGGGAGCACGAGCGGGCTGCGCTCGCTGCGCGTCTCCTCGAGGCCGCCGTAGATCTCGCGGCCCTGGTGGAGGCGCGTGATCGTGCCGCCCCACAGCACCTCTTCGAGCGGGGGCAGGGCGGGCGAGTCGGCGCGGCCGGCGCGCTCGAAGGCGGTGAGCACGCTCGCCACGTTCTCGAGATCGAGGAACTGCGCCTTGCGCGCGAGCTCGTTGCCGTAGGCGAGGTCGAAGCGGCCGGCGCGCGCGAGCGCGCGCAGCGCCCAAGTGCGCTCGGACCACGCTTCGCCGGCGAGGAAGCCCGTGTAGTCCGAGCGCAGCGCAGCCTCGAGCGCGGCCAGCGCCCTGGCCTGGAGCGTGGCGTCGACCGGCAG
>Ga0113563_10000759_pt1 | contig 16701 bp, 13 predicted proteins | sample Mud3Dept3metaG_FD_80117 | JGI IMG/M metagenome (GOLD analysis project Ga0113563, IMG submission 80117) | Freshwater wetland microbial communities from Ohio, USA, analyzing the effect of biotic and abiotic controls - Mud 3 Core 4 Depth 3... | ecosystem: Environmental > Aquatic > Freshwater >...
AAGAATCGGGCCTCCCAGTTCTATCTTCGGAAGTATGGAGGCAAAGGCTGACGGCCTCTCACAGGCTGGAGCAGAGGAGAGCTCCAGGGCTGTTCGGAAAGGGTGAGATGAAAGAAACCACTTTGAACTATAGCGCTCGGTATGTTTCGGTATTGCTTGCGGGGCTTCTCGTGCTGGTGGTTCTTTGCATTGTTTTTCTTTCTCTTGTCCCGCCGGTGAGCAAAGACGAACTCGTTCATCACCTGGCTGTCCCCAAGCTTTATCTCAAACACGGAGCTATGATTGAGCTTCCGTTCATGCCTTTCTCCTATTATCCGATGAACCTGGATTTGCTCTACCTCATTCCTCTGTATTTCGGTAACGACATCATTCCAAAATTCATCCATTTCAGCTTTGCACTCCTCACCGCAGGACTCCTTTTCGGATACTTGAAGAGAAGGACAGGAGCTGGGTATGCGTTGTTCGGAGCTGTGTTTTTTCTTTCTGTCCCCATCATGGTTAAACTTTCTATCTCCGCCTATGTGGACCTGGGTGTTCTGTTCTTTTCCTTTGCCTCGCTTCTTCTTCTTTTGAAGTGGTCGGAAAGCGGGTTCAGAGGGAAGTTTTTGATCTTCTCGGGAGTCATGGCAGGACTCGCAGTGGGGACGAAGTACAACGCCCTGGTGACCATGGCCTTGCTCACCCTCTTTGTCCCCATCCTGTCCGCACGCCGGGCGAAGGGGAGTTTCTATCGCTCGGCAGCGCACGGGCTGCTGTTCCTTTTGGTGGCCCTCTTGGTCTTTTCGCCTTGGATGGCAAGGAATTACGCTTGGAAGCAGAACCCGGTCTATCCTCTGTTTGACCGGGCGTTCAATCCGCCGAAAAACGGGGATTCTGAGGCCACAGGAGGCCGGGCCGATACCATCAGACCCGGGCTCGGAGTCTTTGTCATTCGGGAGGGAATATATCATGAGACCTGGTGGGAGATCGCGCTGGTGCCCCTGCGCATCTTTTTTGAAGGAGAGGACGGAAGCCCGAAACACTTTGACGGAAAGCTGAATCCTTTCCTCTTCCTCTTTCCCGGTTTCGCTTTTTGGCGAATGCGAGAGGAGCAGGAGGGGGCCAGAACAGAAAAGAAGATCCTCCTCGCCTTTGTTGTCCTGTTCTTTGCCATCGCCTTTTTCACGAGTGATCTCAGGATACGCTACATTGCACCGATCATTCCGGTGTTGGTGGTTTTGACCGTGCTGGGGGCTGAGAAGCTTCACAGGGCAATTGAGAAGCAAGAGGGACGTCTGGGAAAACACGTTGCCTTCGCTCTCCTGTTCTCAGCGCTGGCCTGGGCCTTGGCTTACAACGGACGGTATGTGGTAGCTCAGTTCAAGGAAGTGGAGCCCTTCGGGTACATTTCCGGCGCAGTCAGCCGAGACGCCTATCTCGAAAGGCATCGACCGGAGTATGCGGCGGTGCGCTTCATCAATAGGGATTTGCCGCAAGACGCGAAGGTGATGCTGCTCTTTCTGGGAGATCGAGGCTATTATTGTGACAGAGATTATGTTCTTGGAGAAGGCCTTCTTGGAACCCTTTTTCTAGAATCAAAAGCCCCTGCGGATATCCTCGCTGGACTGGAGAGGGAAAAGGTCACCCACCTCTTCATCAGCGCTCCTTTTTTCAAAAGATGGGCTGGAACCAGTCTTTCTGATGTGGAAAAGAACAAACTGAACGAATTCTTCGGCAAGTACACCCGAATCCTTTTCAACAGAAACGGATTCTATGTCTTAGGTCTGCTGAAATCATTGGATTGAAAAGGGAAGTCTCTTTGTGTAGAATAACGATGCTCGGCAAAAGAATTTTCAATGTTGATCAGACGAGGAAGAGGCGCGCATGGGTGAGTTGAGCGTTTCAGTGATCATTCCCGCTTTCAATGAAGGGGAAAGTATCGGCCAAATCATAAGGCAGATCAATCAGCTCTATCCCAACTATGAGATCATTGTCGTCAACGATGGGTCAACCGACCATACCGCGGAAGTGGCCAAAGAGGCCGGAGCCATTGTGTACAGTCACCCCTACAACATAGGAAACGGGGCGGCTATCAAGAGCGGCATCAGAATCGCCTCAGGAGATGTCCTGGTCTTCATGGACGCGGACGGGCAGCACGATCCAAAAGACATCCAAAGCATGATGGAGTTTCTTCCACAGTATGACATGGTGGTGGGTGCAAGAGCGCGAGGCCACCACGCTTCTCGCTGGCGCGGTCTGGCCAACGCTCTCTACAATCTGTTTGCTTCCTACGTGGCAAAATTCCGTGTGGAAGACCTCACTTCCGGGTTCAGGGCGATTAAATCCGAGATTGCCCGCGACTTCCTTTACCTTCTTCCGAACACCTACTCTTATCCCACGACGCTGACGCTTGGTGTTTTGAGAAGTGGAAGGAGCCTGAAGTATACTCCTGTCCATGCGGCAGCCAGGAAAGAAGGCAAAAGCAAGATCAGAATCTTTAGGGATGGAATAAGATTTTTCATGATCATCACCAAGATCTGCGCCCTTTACTCCCCCTTTCGCATTTTTCTTCCTGTCAGTTTTTTTCTCTTTGCGACCGGACTCTGCTACTACCTTTACACTTTTGTCCGGTGGGGCCGATTCACCAACATGAGCGCCCTCTTGTTTACAACTTCAGTGACCATTTTCATGATCGGACTTGTGTCGGAGCAAATCTGCCAGATGAGATTTGAAAGAAGTGAAGGCAATAGACTTAATTGATTTTCCCATTCCGGAGGAGGAGCGCGACGGAGAGGATGAGCGGAAAAAGCGAGCAAGGATCTTTGGACTGATGCTCTCCGCATAACCATGATTCATGTCTTTATCGGCACAAAAGCGCAGTTCATCAAGATGGCGCCCATCCTTCAGGAGCTCCAGAAACGCGGCAAGTCTTTCAATCTGATTGATGCAGGGCAGCATGCCGGGCTGACCGGTGAGCTCCTGCGGCAGTTCGGCATCGGTGAGCCGGGCGTACTGCTGCGCCGTGAGCGTTCCAACATCAAGACCGTGCCCCAAGCGCTTGCCTGGTCGATGAGGCATCTTCTTTCTATTCTTTTCACCCCTCGGCGAAACTTCGGACGGATTTTCGGGAACGAGAAAGGCATCTGCCTGATACACGGGGATACCCTCACCACCCTGATTTCTCTTCTATACGCGAAGCGGTGCGGTCTCTTTGTGGCCCATGTGGAGGCGGGACTCAGGAGCTTTGACTTGCTCGATCCCTTTCCCGAGGAGATCATCCGAAGGATAGCGATGCATTCCAGTGACCTTTTGTTTGCACCATCCGATTCCGCGTTTCAGAATCTCATCAAAATGGGCTATGAACGGAAGGCGGTCCTCATTGGAGCGAACACAGGGCTTGACTCGGTTCGGTATGCCGCCAGCCGGATGAGAGAGGAAAACCCCTGCCGTCGGCCTTACGCGGTCATGACCCTTCACAGGGTGGAGACCCTTTTTTCGCACACGCGGCTGAAGACGGTCGTCGAGATCATCCGCAGCGCCGCGCAGGAGCGGGCGATGGTGTTTGTCCTCCATGAGCCAACGCGCAACCAGTTGAGCCGGACAGGCCTGTTAGATGAGATTCTGCGCATAGACAATGTCACACTTTCACCCTTGCTCTCTTATCTCGAGTTCATCGGTCTTGTCGCAGGGGCGGATTATGTCATTACAGACGGCGGAAGCATCCAGGAGGAGTGTTGCTATCTGAACAAGCCCTGCATGGTGTTGCGGGCCCGAACGGAAAGGAACGAGGGAATTGGAGAAAATGCTCTCCTTTCAGAATTCGACATGGACCGGATACACCAATTCCTGAGAACCTTTCACACCCTGAGGAGACGAAACGCGGAGGATTCCCTCCAGCCTTCGGCTCTCATTGTGGATCGAATTCTGGATTATGCCTAGAAGGAGAATCCCTAATGAAGAACGATCCTCCTTCAAATCCTGGGGTGAAACAGCCTGAACGCGAACTTCGGGGTTCAGACACTGTGACCCAACCGCCCGCACTCTTGGAGGAGCGCTGAGGGGGAGAATCAAGACCGCCTAATGCTTGAACGCTATTTCAAGAATCTCTACGAGCGAACCATGAGGGAGGCTTACGCCTTTGCCTCAGGGGAAATCGTGCGGGCCCTTGAAGACGGGGGGGATTGCCTGGACTGCGGAGCAGCCGGCGGACACTGGTTTGAAAAGCTCTCAGACCTAGTGGGAATGGAGAAAGCCAGATATTACGGGATTGAATGGAACCCGGAGTTGGCGAGTCACGCGCGCCTCAAAGATCTGAATATCCTTCACGGTGACCTCAACCATGACCTTCCGTTTGAGAGCGGGAAATTTACCTGCGTTTTTGCCTTGTCGGTGCTTGAACACCTCTTAAATGGATGCCACTTCCTAAAAGAATGCCACAGGGTTCTCAAAGACAAAGGAACCCTCATTCTGATCACCCCGAACATCAGCACTTACTTCACCGTCGCTTTACTGCTGCTAGGAAAGATGCCTTCCACAGGACCGCATCCCGATTCGACGGTCCTCGTGAGGGAAAGCGAGTTATTCAAGGTGAGTTCTGAACAAATGGTGCCGGACCCTGAATCACACACACCTGTTTTCCGGCATCTCGTTGTTTTCAGCTTCAGAGCCCTGAGGAAGTACCTTCGGACAGCAGGGTTCTCCGATGTTGTGGCGCGCTCCTTTGGGCTGTATCCGTTCCCGAACTTCATGCAGCCGTTCTTGGAAAGGGTGGACCCCTATCACTGCCATCAAATGGTGTTCACGGCGAAGAAGTCCTCTCGTTGAGAAGTTGGAGAAGGAGATCTTCCAGGTCCTCTCCGAGGTCTGCCCAAGAGGGTATTCTGCCGTATTCCGTGGCTCGGTCCTTCAGGCGATCTTCAATGGCTCGGACAAGATCGCTTTCATTTTCCGGCTCAAAGAGCCAGGAAGGGTGATCCGCCAGCAATCCCTCCATGCTTCCTACGCGGGCGGCAATGAGAGGGACTCGGCAAGCCATCATCTCCCTGGCCTTTTGCGGAAAGCAATAGGATCCGAAGGCGTCCGGCCGATTGCAAATGACACCGATATCAAGTGCGCTGAGGAAACGGGGTATTTCTTCGTAGCCCAGCACCCCTATGTCGTGGATGCGCGGGTGGGAGGGAATCTCGACGTCCCTCGGGCCGGCAAGCGCCAGGTGCAGGTCCAGGTATTTTGACTCAAGGCTCTCGAATGCCTTAAACAGCGTCATGATCCCACGGTTTCTGAAGAGGGCGCCTGCCGTGCCGACCATTCGACAATCCTGAGGGAGGTTCAGCTCTTTCCTGCAGAGACCCTTGTCCAATGGTCTGAAGAGATCCTTTGGAACGCCGTTCTCAAGAACATGCAGAGGACCGTTTCTACCGTAGGATTGAACAAGCCGGGCAAGAGGCTGGCTGACACAGGTGACAGCACCGCTTTTCCTCACGACGTGGCGGTAGAGGTGCCTGACGAGGGGAATCCTGCCGACCAGGAAATACTCAAAATTGTCGTAAAGGTCGAAGACCAGGGGAATATGATACCGCCGAGAGAGCCAGTAGCCGATCATGCCGTAAAAGGAGTCTGAGCAGGCCCAGATGACATCGGCATGAGCGGCCAACGAAGAGGCGCGAAAGAGGAACCGAAGGAGTCCGGGCAATTTCAGCGCTCCGGCATTCATGCTCTCCCACGAGACCGGACCATCCAAGGTCCGCCCTTCCCTTTTTTTCTGGTAGCTGAGACAAAGACCGTTGACCTGAAATCCTCTCAAGCCCAGCTGCAGAGGCAGTTCGCGGACCCTTCCGAATTGATCATCAAGGAGATCCCGGTTTGTGTACTGGCGTTTCGTCAAAACCAAGATGCGCAAGTGATGGTTCATGCTCGTGTCGATCCCGTTCCTAGTTCAGATAGCCGACAGTTTCTGAAGGGGAAAGATTAGGCTCAAGCAGAGTCAAGGTCGCGATACCTCTATCAACTCTTGCAACAGGTCCGCATTCCGCCGGGCGACGTTTTCTATCTGAAAATGCCGCTCCACCAGCAACCTTGCCTGATTCCCCATGGCCACCAACTTGTCGGCTGGCGCATCGAGCATTCGAAGCAATTCAGCAGTCAGGGCGTCCACGCTCTCCGGTTCGCAGGTCCACCCGGTACTTTCAGAGACGTAGGTGTCCATACCGCCACAGCGAGTCAGGAGGACCGGCAGCCCGGCCTCCATGGCTTCGAGCGCCGCGTTCGACATTCCCTCATAACGGGACGGCAGAAGAAACACATCCATGCCTGCGAGCTTGGCGCGAATCGCTTCTTCGGGCAAGGCCCCGGTGAAGCGCACTTTGCCTTCGAGACCCAGTCGTCGAGACTGTTCGAGCAGCAATGCCCTATCCGGGCCGGTACCGATGATTTCGAGACTGAAGTCCCTGCCGGCAGCTACCACCTTGGCTAACGCTGTCAGCAAAACGTCGAGCCCCTTTTGCGCGGTCAAGCGTCCGACCCACACGAGGCGACGGACCGATGCTGGAGCGGATTTCTGGATTGGAAGGCCGATGGTGATTCCGTTTGGAATGCGTGCGATCTTCGGACCGCGGATCCCCAACTCAACCAAGTCAGACCAAATGGCCGGCGCGATGACGTTGATCGCATCACAGTGTCGATTGATCATTTTCAGGAGGAGTCGCCAGCCGGGAATCGACCGAACAAAATGGCTGTCTCCGGCGCCCTTGGCGTTGATCGGACAGGCGAGCAGCGGCAGGTGGATTTCTCCGATCGCTTTCAGGAGGCAGATCGAGACGGCTCCGTCGCCCAGGCCGCGGCAATAGATTACATCAAGATTCTTCTTGATCTTGTGCAACAGAGACGCCAGGGAGAGAAAGTAGCTTGCGGCTCGGCCTATACGTCCCGTGCGGTCATTGACCGCAAGATGGTGGGTGCGTATCTCGGTGCTGCCGAGATGCAGAACCCCATCGGGAATCCGATGTCCAGCCACTTCGACGTAGTGGCCAAGATCGGACCATGCTTCTACCAGGCGTGCGATTTGGTTCTCGGCGCCGCCGAGCACATAGGGGGGAAGATTGGCCACAACCAGAATCCTCATAAAAGGGTCACCCGTTGAAACGGAGCCAGGATTGAAACATCAAGACCGGCCAGAGAGCATAACCGTGGTCCCCATAACCCGACAAATGTTCATCCACAAGGGTCGCCACCGATTTGGGATCCAGATACCCTCCCCGCTTTATTCCGTCCTGGTTCAAGAGATCGAGCATCCAGCTCCTCAGCGGTTGACGCAGCCAGGCGTCAACCGGGATATCGAATCCGTGCTTGGGCCTGTCTAGGAGCTCTTGCGGGAGGAGCCGGTGCAGAAGTTTCCGGAGCAGCACTTTGCCTTCACGGCCATTGAAGCGCAAACTTTCAGGAAGGCGCCAAGAAAACTCGACAATACGGTGATCGAGCAAGGGCGGCCTCATTTCCAGCGCCACTGCCATACTGGCTCGGTCGACCTTGGTTAGAATGTCTTCGGGCAGGTAAAGGCACTGGTCGGTGAACATCATACGCCTGGCGGCGTTTTCCAGTTGATAGGGAATGGTCGGAAAGGGAGAAGTGCCCGCGAGCCCCTTTGGCCAGCAGCGTTGAGCCGTCGGGGTCAGGGACAACGACAGGAGGTTGGCGTAGTAGTCGTCGAAACTCTGTGAGGTGATCCGATGCTGGAGCCTGCTCATGCGAAAACCCCAACGCCCCCACCCCCTTGCCATGCGGCTCGCGCCGTTGAGAAGGGAGGCCATCCTCCTCCTTGTGCTCGTTCGCCAGCCGCCAATGTAGCGCCAAATCCGGTGCGCGTCGAAATAGCGTCCATAACCGAAGAAAAGCTCATCACCGCCGTCACCCGACAGGGCGACCGTGACATGTTGCCTGGCGATGGCTGCCACCAGGAGTGTCGGGATCTGAGAAGGGTCAGCAAAGGGTTCGTCGTAGACTTGGGGCAATGACGGAATCATATCCATCGCACGCTCAGGCGATAGGCGAAAGGGCGTGTGTTCCGAACCGATGCGGTCGGCAATCCGCTGTGCGTATCCTGCCTCGTCGAAGCGATCCTCCTGAAACCCGATCGTAAAGGTCCGAATCGGCCGGGAGGATTGCCGCTGCATCAGCGCCGCCACCAGAGAGGAATCGAGACCCCCGGAAAGGAGCACTCCGACCGGGACATCGGCTTCCATCCTCAATCGTACCGCATCGTCCAGGAGACTCTGCAGGGCAGCGGCTGCTTCCTCGTCATCCCCGGGAAACGGTTGCAGAAGGCCCTGGAGAGCGACCCGGGAAAGACTCCAGTAAGTGTTGACCTGGGAAGCGAACTCCTGGAGGCTCAACGGCACAGCCGCTTGCTCTGCCCCGAGCTCGACAAAGGTGGCGGCAGGCAGCTTGAAGATGCCTTCGTGAATCGACAGGGGAGCCGGGATGTAGCCGAAACGGAGCAGCAACCCCAGAGCTTGCCTATCGACGGTGTGCTTCCATCGGGGCAGACGTCGGAAGGCTTTGAGCTCCGATGCAAAAGCGACGCTGTCGCCGACCCGGCCGACGTAGAGAGGCTTTTCCCCCATCCGATCACGGGCGAGGGTCAGCTTTCTTTCTTCTCTGTCCCAAACGGCAAAGGCGAACATCCCGTTGATCCGTTCGAGACTGGCCCGCACACCCCAGCGCTCGATCGCGGTCAGCAGGACTTCGGTATCGGAGCGGCCGCGCCAGGGGAGGGTGCGAGTCTTTTCTAATTCCTTGCGCAGTTCTTGGTGATTGTACACTTCGCCATTGTAGGAAATCACGAAGCGGCCATTTTCCGAGACCATAGGCTGATTCCCCATCACCGAGAGGTCCAGGATAGAAAGCCGCCGGTGGGCGAGCCCAACCCCGGCCGGGGCATCCGACCATGTGCCGGAGGCATCCGGTCCGCGGTGTTTCAAAGCGTCGGCCATGGCGGAGAGGCGGATCGCCATTTCCGTTTCAGACGCTGAAGGGCCTAAAATCCCGGCTATCCCACACATGATGATCCCCTCTGACTCCTTTCGACGAAGCGGGTTTCGGGTTTGACCTTCCGTCCTACGACATAAACCCCGGCGGTGATCAGGTCTTGATCAGACATTTCTCGAAACCGAGTTGCCAGTTGGCCGCGTTGGAGGCGGGAGGGAACCCGTGAGCGCTCTTCCAAGACAATTTGGAAGCCATTTTCGGTGAGCAAGCGAAGGTGGGTGCTGCAGGGTTCCCGATTGAGCAGGTACGGTCTGTTTCCGCGGATCAGCCGCCACACGGCGTCCGGGTAGACCCAGTGACCGTTCCACTCGTGCGACGTCCCGTGGGACTTGAAGTCAATCTGATGCGACATCAGCCCACCCGGTCTTAGCCATGCAGAGCAATTCCTGTAGAGCGTCCTCAGGTCGTCGACATGCTCCAAGACCGCCTGCGAGAAGATGAGGTCAACGCTCCCGGGCGAAAGGGCCTGCCGCGCTTCATTCGGTCGCACATAGGTCACCAGGGACTTCTCGTCTAAACGGCCGCGGAAGGCCGCTTCAATGGCGCGACACCTTTCTGGCTCAAGCGTTCGCGGAACGAAGGCCGGGAAAGCGTAATCGTCCAGCAAGGGCTTCACCTCGGGGAATTCCTGCTGGTCAGGAATCGAGGCGCCGATGCTGAACAACTCCGTCAGGGCTTCCAGGATTCTCAGATTGCGCTCCGCGCAGGCGTGTTCGACGGCATCTACGGCGACGTAACGCTCGGCCCCGCACAGCAGCGCTGCCAGGCCAGTGCCAAGGGAGTCCCCTGGACCAAGCTCGACAACGGTGCCCGGGCAACTCCCGCCCATGTCGTTGAATGGCTGCGTCTTGACCAAATGGCGCAACCATACCGAATAACAATAACGTGCAGAATCGCTCCCTCTGGTTCCTTTGTGGAAGAGTCGAACGCCTCCCGGCAGCAACGACAGTCCGCCTTCCAGAATCGCCCTGATGCCGTAAGCTGCAATCGTCAGCATGCTTTCTCGTCCCCCTGTGGCCGGACACCGCGCTTCGGCCCTAGGCGTCCGCCTCCCGCCCTAGGCTAATCTCCAAATAACGTGCAGAGTTCGCTTCCAAACTGAACTGCTCGAGCCAATGGGTCGGATCCGCAGCGACAAACGCACCCGTCAGCGCGCTGGTCATCGCTGCGGCCATGGCCGGGACATCTTCCACGGGGCAAAGCTGTCCGTAGGCGCCGTTGTCGAGAATCTCCCTCGGACCGCTGGGACAGTCCGTTGCAACCACTTTCGTGCCGCAGGCGAGCGCTTCGATCAGGACCCAAGGCAATCCTTCCCATCGGGACGACAAAACGAAGAGCGAAGCCCTTGACAGGAACGGGTAGGGGTTCAAAACGAAACCGGGCAGGTCGACATCGCGATCGATGCAGAGACTCAGAGACAACCTCTGCAGGATCGGCCGCTCTTCACCTTCCCCAAGGATGATCAACCTCGACGGGAGCCGTTCCCGCACCAAAGCAAAGGCCCGGAGCAAGGTTGAAAAACCCTTCTGCCGGGTCAACCGTCCCATGGCGACGATCACCGGAAGGGGGCCGTTTTGAAGCCAAGGGTGCTCGGTCGGCTCTCGTGATTTGGCCAACAGATCTGCGCACACCACCGGATTGTAAATGACCCGGATCGACCGGCGGGGGATGCCGGTCACCCGGGCCAGGTCGTCCGCGACCCCATGGGATACCGCGACAAGGGCATGGGCTTTTGGGAAAAAGCGCCTTAGGAGAAGCGGCATCAGAAAGCGATTGTGCGCTGGGGATTGGCGGAGTTCGATACTCAGGTTGCTCGCCTCGCACAGCACACAACGGGTCTTGACGGCCGAGAGCTGGGAGGCCAAAACGGCTGCAAGATTCGCGCTGGTGATCGTGGACAGCAGGGCCTGCGGCTTTTCGGAAGAGAGGTACCGGGCAAGCGCCGGGATAGCCGTCAAAGGACGCGAGGCATGGAGGTCGATGACACGGACACGCGGCGGGACGCTGCCCAGGTAGGCCCCCTCGGACTTGGAAAGCAGCATGTCCACGGCGTGTCCCCTTCGAGCGAATTCCGCTGCCAGGTTGAGCATCCTTTTTTCTGCGCCCCCTCCGGCGAGCGAGGGGAGGAAGAGCGCCAGCCGTTGGGTCGCGCCGGAACGAGGTCTGGGGAATCCTTCGCAAGGCACGGCGTTAGAAGGCTCCTTCATTGCACGGAACACAATGTGCTTTTCGCGTGTCAAGAGGCGGGCAAGCACCAAGCGGTTTCGGATAAGACCAATCGCCGCCTCCCTGGGGCCCGAGGTCGCCTTGGCCATGAACGCGTGCTCGAAGCAGTTCGCTCGGGGAAAGACCGTTCGTAACAGGGCAAACATCGTCGCGGTACTGAACGATTGGAGGTGCCCCACTTTGTGAAAGACCTCACCGCATTCAGGGCACATGACAACCCCGTCGGCCAGGGATTCTTCACACGGCACGGTACCGATGACCTGTCCCCCGGGGACGAGAGCTCTTTTGATTTCCTTTAGAGCCCTGAGGGTTGACTCCGGCGTCAGATGCTCAAGCACTTCTGAGACGATCACGGCGTCGAAAGCGTCGCTCCCGAACGGGAGATCTTCCAGCTTGCCCGCGGTCAACTGAACTCCATTCTTATCCCTTAGGGTGTGCAGGCTCATCCAGTCGGGGTCCAGGGAGAACACCTGGGCACCCAGATGCCGGCAAAATCCTTCGAACAGGCCTCCACCGATGCCCACGTTCAGCACTCGTTGTCCGCTCTTGAGGTAGCGGGTCAGAAAATGAAGGCGGAACGCCGAACCCCGAAATGTCTCCGGCGCTCTTGTTTGGTAGTAGGACCAAACGTTCTGATTGCTCTTAGACACGGGCATCCCTTGTTCCTTTCTCGGATCCGGGCGGACGGGGCTCCGGTTGAGGGCAATAGGCGATGACCCCCATGGCCACGGCCATGGCAATCTCTGCCGCATAGGTCGCTGCCGCCGCGCCACGCCAACCCCACAAGGGGATCAGCCAGAGGTTGAGGGCGATATTCAACATGCTGCCCCCTGCGAGAATGTGGACCGCATAATTCTGCCGGTCTCCGCCGATCAACAGGGACTGCAAAAGGAGTCGAGGCAATGACAAGAGGGGAACCCAGGCAAGCCATTGAAGGGCAGGCACTGCATCGACAAAGGTCGAACCGAGCAAGGAGGGCAAAAAGCCTGCACAGAGAAAGAGGCCGAGTCCGGCCAGGAGGCTGTATGTGAACGGGATGAAGAGAACTCGACGGGCGTAAGCCAAGGAGTCCCGCAGGCCGCCCTCGCCAGCGCGGAAAAAACGAGGCATCGCGGCGCTGAGCAAGGAAAGCAAAGGGACGGAGGTCAAGTCGGCCACTCGATACCCTGCGGAGTAGGCGCCCGCCGCCTCCATGGTGGCCAACCGTGCGAGCATCATCTTGTCGATGTCGGCGTAGATCTTGATGGCCGCACCGCCGAAGGCAAAGACGAGGCCCTCGCGGAGCGATCTCCAAACGTAAAGCCGGTGGGGTTTTTCCGCAGGACCGAGCTCTTTGCATACCGTCCGCCACGCGTATACCGCGGAAACAAACGCGGCGACGGCATACAGAAAGGCCCAGGCGCTCAGGCGCATGTCGTCGGATAAAACCAGTTGTAGCGGGAACAACGCAAGCGCACCCCCAAGCCTTGGCAGGACAGGTACGAGCGAATGATGGGCGGCACTGCCCAGACGATCGTGGCCCTGGTACGCCGTGATTGCCGACAGATTGACGGGTGCGAAGACCAGATCAGCCAAGCCTATGAAAACGATCACGACGAGGGATACGCTGGCAGGCAAGAGGGCCCAAGCAAATACGACATAGAGAGCAAAGAGGACAGGAGAACTTATGGCAACGGCAGTGAGCGTGCGACCCCAGGCAGCGGCGAAGCTTTCTGGATTGCGCGAAACGTCGCGCACCATCAAAACCTGAGTGCCCCATCCGCTGAAGCATCCGAATGCGGCCGATAATGCCAAGACCGCAGCGTACGCACCGTAGTCAGCAACGCCGAGCACACGGGCTACGATGAGAAAAACGAGGGACTGAACCAAGGTGCGAAGCCCCATTCCTGCGGTCATTGCCAGCGTACCTTTGGCCAAGAGGCCGGGTCGCCAGAGGCACAGAGCCGTAAGGCATTGGCGCAGGGTCTGGGGAGAGTGATTCACGTTGTTGCCCGTCATCTTGCAGTCTTAAACTCCCTACGGTTGCAAAGCCGCGTTCTCATCGGATTGAAGCAGGCTACCGCCCTGTGTTCAACGCGCGTTTCATTCGGCTTCGCCAGGCGGGCCCGCCTCAGGCGGGATACTCTGCAACTTGCTGCAGAGAGGATCGGCCTTTGCCAAAGGCTTCGCCGCCGTTCCGCTCAAGATACCCCGCAGCGCTCTGCGGGGAGCTTCATTCTGAAAAGGGTTCAAGAGGTCTATACGGCATCCGGGCATTTCTATGGACCCTTCCCGTGCGATCACCCCGAAATCGACACCCCGGTCGACCTCGAAGCGAATCCTCGGCAACGAACCGCAGCGGAATCGCCGTCCGTCGGGGCGCGTGACTAGGCAGTCACGTTCGGTCAGAACGCTAAGGGGCCGTATGTCTCGGTTCCCTTGATAAGAAAACCGCCACCTCCTGACAGGGAAATCATTTTTTCTTCCTTGTCTTGCAAGAACTCGTTGATCGCCTTTGTCGCTCCTGGACAACTGGTAAATCCGTAATCATCGCAGAGGATCAATCCCCCTTGATTCATCAGGGGATAGAAGAACTCGATGCTGTCCAAGGTAGGTTGATACAAATCGACGTCGATGTGAACGAAGCAGAAGTCTCCATGCTCAACACCCGAGAAACACCGGGGTATCCAGCCTTTGTGAATGTTGATGGCACTGAATTCCGACAGGTTTTCAGCCACGGTTTCCACACGGCAGGACAGATCTCCTTCTCTCCAGTGTTTTCCATCAACCTCTGCGGGCTTTGATAAACCTTCAAAAGAATCGAAAAGATGATGGGTTCGCTTGTGCATCCCCTGGGCTTGACTGACTTTACAAATGATGTAGGACCCCGCACCATTGAACACGCCGCACTCCGCAGTGTCTCCTGGCACACTTCTGACCAATCGCATCAGCTGATACAGCATCCAGCGACGATCGGTATTCATGCCATCGATTTCGTTAAATCGGATCAGGTATTCGTTAAATCCCGGATCATTCCACCACCCCATTTGAGGCCATTTGAATCGGTATTTGGGCACGAGTATCCCGCCGATCCATCGCAGGATATTGAACCGAAAGAGAGTGTGCTCAGAGTTCACGAGCCTATTGAAACCTGCAATCTTTGTTGCGAGTTTTCCTTTGCTGTTCATCTTGTCTAACCTACCGAGGATAGGTTCAGCACCCTTGCTTTTTCCAAATCAGCAGTGTCGGCATGCGGTCCAGCTTGGGTTGAAACGCTTGGTACTCTTCGTTGCTCAAGACCAGTGAACGGATTTTCCGCTTGGTGTATCGTTCAGTTTTTTTGCTCAAATCGGCCAGGTGACGATCGTTGATGTTTCCGACCAGAATGAGATCTATGATGCCGGTGTCTTTGCCCTCGGCATAATCGCCGACAAGATAGGCGCGGTCGAGGTCCCCCAGCCGGGTGACGATTCCGTCAATGACCTGATCCAGTCCCATTACCTTGCCGACCATGGATTTCAGTTCGGGGAACAGAGGGTGGTCCGGGTTGGCCGTGTAGTAGACATTTCGGCCATTCTTTTCTGATTTCAATAGGTTGGTTTTGGTGAGTTGGTTCAGTTCTTCGCGGACTGCATTGGTGGACAGGTTGAATTCTTTTGCCAGCTCCCTGAGATAGGATTTGATTGCAGGATTGAAGAAGAAGCGCACCAGAAGTTTGATCCTGGTCTTGGAAGAGATAAGCCCTGAGAAAAGGCTGTCAGATCCCTGCTCTTTCATGAGTAGAGATATTACTCGAAATATTACTTTTTGTCAAGCGACTCTTAACTCGAATCTCCCAGCCGGGTAGATCATAAAGATGGAGATTGCTTGACTCGATCGCGGAAATGGCCTGTCAGGGCGAAGGTCAGAAGGTACGTAGGAAAAAAGGCGAGGCCGTAAAGAAAGGGTCGAAGGGGTATAGAGTACCTGGGAAATGGGGCACCGATGACATGGAGCGCCGTGTAGTAAATCAGCAAAAGCGATGTAACCCTTGCAGTGAGGACAGCGCCGTCCTCTATGCCTATCCTTGACAAGGGTAACCAGACCATCAGGGTGCCGAATAAGGCGAGGATGACTAGCGGCCAATGCAGGGCGTGCATGAGGTGGTGGCTCCACTTGAAAAAGGGAGCATGGAAGTAGGGGGACCGGGACACAGGATAGACGAAGGCATCTCCTACGCCTTGAACCGTGTTCCAAGACCAGAAGGCAACGGGTTTTCCAATAAGAAACCAGTGAAGATGCTTCATGGGGTCCTTCTGAAACCGGATCGAGATCTCTTCTAGAACTGAGGGAATGTCACGGCTGATCTCAGACGCTCGGGGATCGTAGCGATAGGGGAATCCTCTGCTTTCCTTAACGCTCTCGTAGGTGAAGTCGGGATACATGCCGTGGTGCAGAAAGTTGATCATGAGCGTTTTGTCGCCCGAAACGCCCAAAGTGTGCATGTTCCGGATGATCCAAGGTGAAAGCGACAATGAGAACACTATAAGGGCCATCGCAGTCAGTTTACCACCTCTGCGCCAACCGAATTGAAAGACGAGGAAGAATGCGAAAAGAAGGGGGAAAAACTGAAGGCTCGGCCTCACTAGGCTGGCGAGACCCATGAGGAGTCCTAGACCAAGTGTCAGCCACCAGGACGGGTTGGAACGGAGAAAGCCGGTCAGCCAGACGGTCACGGTCAGCGTGAAACAGAAGAGGGTTTCGGTAAGGATGTAGCTGTTCGCCACGATGAGGTGAGGGCTTACGGCAACGAGCAGAGAAGCGGCTAGAGCCCAAACATGGGGCAGAAAGCTCTTGCAGAGCAGGTACGTCATAAGGATGGTGAGGAGGCTCAGGATGACCTGGGCAATGATCACTCGATCAACGAAGGATTCGAATGAGAGGCCGTCGAGAAAAGGAACAAGGAACAGAGGGTATCCCGGCGATCGCACGCTATCGGGTGTCACAGGAGAGCTGAGATCTCTCATGTTCGCGATTTCCTGTGAATAGGTGTGTTTGTAGCGGAGATTGTAGGCGTACATGAAATAGTTCCCTGCATCGGCCCTCAAAGGGTTGATCACGAGCGTTCCAACTGCCGATCCAATCCTCAAATAGAATCCGACAACCAAGATACAAAGGAAAACAAAAAGGATTATCCAGGACGATCTCGTTGCGATTCGTTTCATAACCCTCTTTACCCTGTCTTCTTATCGTTAACCTTCCCTGAGGAGGCGCTGGAGATAATCGCCGTAGGTGCTGTTTCGCATGGATTGGGCTACTTCTTCGAGCTTTTCCCTGGAGATGTACCCCATGCGAAAGGCGATCTCCTCGAGACAGGCGATCTTGAGGCCCTGGCGTTGCTCGATGATCTGGATGAAGTTCGTGGCTTGAACAAAGGATTCGTGGGTTCCCGTGTCGAGCCAGGCAATGCCGCGGCCCAGCTTTTCCACGTGAAGC